>Ga0182021_10001240_pt1 | contig 29094 bp, 29 predicted proteins | sample 612E3MmetaG_FD_120493 | JGI IMG/M metagenome (GOLD analysis project Ga0182021, IMG submission 120493) | Permafrost microbial communities from Stordalen Mire, Sweden - 612E3M metaG (Illumina Assembly) | ecosystem: Environmental > Terrestrial > Soil > Wetlands > Permafrost | place: Sweden...
GAGCGAGCCTTGGTTGGTACGGCACATCTTCCACTAGAGCGAAATGGCGCTCTTGTTCGAGTGCACGGCGTAGTTCGCTCAAAAAGTGTTTGACACCGCCGACATTGTTAGAGATGCGATATTACGTCAACAATCAGTACCCGAGGTACACTCTCTCTAGCAAAATGCCGAAGCGACCCAAGAAAAACCGGACGGGTAGGATATGGTCGCCTGTTTCTCCCGTTGCGCCTCTGGAGACCCAACGTGTGGGCCAAGGTATAGCAGGACTGTTCTTGGCGTTTGACTTGTTCTGGAGTGGAATCTCTGGCAAGTACAAAGACGCGTGGTACGACCGAGTCTTGCACGTAGTTGGCGGATTGCTAATTCTGGGAGCCTTCATCGGAGGCGCGATCTTGCTTTTTCTGGAGCATTCGAAGCACTAGCAGACTGTCTTGCGAATCGCTCCCCCGGTAGTTCGTGTAATTGATTTGTCAACAGTTATCAATTCAGCAACCGAAGTAACATTGGAATGAGCGTGCCCCAGCCTTAGTATTCCAGTATGGCTATTTGTCGGTCACTCTTATTCATCGCCCTTACGGTCTGTACGGCAACCGCGCAGCAAGTGGGTGAACAGCGGACGACATCGACTGATGTGGCGGGGGTTCTGAACCTTCCTGATGGATCGAAGTTCAAGACCACGCTCTACGGCATGAAGGTTATCGGCCAGCTTCGCACGACGAAGAAAGTTCCCTATTTCATTCTTTCGGGAACCACCTGCACCGAATGCGACGAGAACGTCTCAATCTACATCCACTCGCCAAGCGATGGTCCGATGCAAAATGAAGCCGAGCAGCGCCGATTTGCTTATCCGGGTCGGGAAACAGACTATGAAACTGGCCAACCTGTCTACGAAGCTAAAATGTTTTTTGGGAACTGCCTTGCAGCGCACCTGAATGCTGTGATCTGGTTTGAGCGCGGACTTGGAGAAGACAAGAAATGGCATTCAGCTGTCTCAGTAGCCGAGGTGAAAGATGACAAGCTTCTCGTTAGTGAACTACATGGGCAGTTGCCGAAGCTGACTGAGGTTCAGGATGCCATTCGGAATGGCAACTGTCGGAAGCTACCGGGAATAGATGGCCCCAGCGAACCATAGTTTTCAAGCAACTGTCGCAAACAGCGTTTACACCAACTACAACCTTCTCGGACGTATCTCGCGACTCTGAGCGCTCGACAGAATTAGCTCTATCCCCGATAAACAGGGAGAACCGCAACTTTCCGGACGGCACCTATAGAGGTCACAACAACATCACACCAAGTCCTCCACCTTCAACTTCCCCTCGCCGCCCTTCCACGACTCGCGGAACTGCTTCTCGACAAACCACGCGTCATAGCTGCGATCCTGCGCCTTGAGCGCCTGATGAAGCCCAAACAGCGACCGCGGATTCCGCAGGTTCCGCGCAAGGTCATCGCGAAAAACTTGTTCGGCTCCCTTGGCGTCGCCCGTTATCAGCAACACGCCGCCCAACGACTCTCGGATGGGATAAAACCAGTCGGGCGGCTCTCCGTACTTGAGCGTGTCTTGAATGGCGACCGCATCACGCAGCATGCTGACGGCAGTTGCGTTGTCTTTCTTGGCCAGCGCGATCTGCGCGCCCAGCGAGTCCTCGGCAATTTTCAGAATGTCTTTGGTCTTGTTGTTGATGGGCATCTGAAAAATCACGTCTTCCGGAGTGGCTTTTTCCGCTTCAGAAATGATCTTGTATTCCGCCTCCGCTTCGCTGATCTTACCTTTGCCAGCCAGCGCCATGCCGCGGGCAAAATGCCAGAAGCCGGTGGCAGTTTTCATTTCCGGATCGGGCGCCTTCGCAGCCAGGATTGCATCCCACTTATGGAAGCGGATGCCGACGGCCATCGGAATGGTCATGAATCCTTCGAGTGGCGGCATCTCTTTCACATGGGGCCCAACGTGCGCGGCCAGCATGTCACCCGCCTTCTTGGCTTCGGCGTAGTCCCCATTCATCGCCGAGCACATGGCAATGAAATGCAGGTTGTGGCTGTAGTACATCATCGGGTAGATGCCCTGCGCGCCACTGCTCTTGATGTAGGCGCGGTCAACGGCGGCCGCATCCTGGTTGGTCTTGACGGCCGCGGCATAGTCCCCGGTGCGGATATACACATGCGCCGGCATGTGCACGATATGTCCCGCCGCAGGCGCAATCGCAGCCAGCTTGTTCGCCCCGGCCAGCGCGCGTTCTGGAGAATTCGAAGCCTCCACGGCGTGGATGTAATAGTGAATCGCGCCCAGGTGGTTAGGATCGCGCTTCAGCACCGATTCCAGTGTGGCGACAATCTCTTCTGTCCCCGTTTCGGGCGTGCCGTCCACGTGCCACAATCCCCACGGATGCAACCCCATCCCGGACTCGGCAAACAGCGTGGCGGCATCCAGATCATCGGGAAAATCCCTCACGACATCGCGCATGGCGTCGCGATAATCCTCGGAGGCCTTTTGCCGATCGCTCTTCGGATCGGCCGGAAAGCGCTTGGCCATCGCCATGATGTAGGCGCGCTCGCTGGGCGAAGCGTTGGCACTCAGGTCCGCGGCTTTCTGAATCGACTCGTGCGCCTGCTTGAAGCGGTCTTCGCTGGCCGGATCGTTGTAGTTCGGCCCCACCGCTTCAGCGATGCCCCAATACGCAATCGCCAGCTTGGGATCGAGCTCGGTAGCTTTCTGGAACGAGCGAGCTGCCTCGTCATGGTTGAAGGCGTAGATGAAGCGCAATCCCTGATCGAAGAATTTTTGCGCTTCCGGATTCTTAGTCGATACCGGATGGTGCAGATCGCCCAGCCCGGTCACCAGAGTCACCGGCTTGGGCGCCGCCATGTTGTGATGGTCATGAGTTTGCGCCGCCACAAAAGCGGCGAGGCACAGCAAGAGAACGACCGTCGTCCATACCTTCATACGGACCTCCCCAGAAAAATGATTGCGATCCCACACCCGTGATAGAAAGCGACTGCCCCACTTTTGCCGCCAAGCTTAGTGCAGACTGGCCGCCGCTTGCAACCGGCTGCTAATCTGATTCGCTTCCGGAAGGAGCACTCATGCCCAGGAAATCTGCCGAGCCTGGGGTGTGCGGTAAACTCGCATTAGAACGATCGTGCAAATGCGGAAAGCGACCATTCTCGTCAATCCCAACTCCGGCCGCCGGCGCCGCGAAGCGGAACTGGAGTCGGCCATCGGCATCATCCGCGCCGCCGGTGTCCGGACAGAACTGACGGTCTGCCATTCCAGCCAGGAAGCCACCGACCACGCTCGATGCGCTGTGGCCTCCGGCAGCGACACCGTGTTTGCCTGTGGCGGCGATGGCACCGTCCACGATGTAGTCCAGGCGCTGGCCGGTACCGACGTGGCCCTGGCGATCCTGCCGCTCGGCACCGCGAACGCTCTTGCTCATGACGTGTCTCTTCCCCTTCGGCCGGCCGGCGCCGCGCGTGCTGCCCTGAACGGGCAAGTGCGGCGAATTCCGTTGGGACGAATCGAATATCAGGACTTCACGGGACGCGAAGCCTCCCGCTATTTCACCGTGGCCGCTGGCATCGGAATGGACGCGCATCTTTTTTACAAGCTGAACGGCGCGCTCAAGAAACGCACCGGCATGGCCGCCTACTATCTGCAAGCCTGGCATCTGTGGGCCACGCACCGCATGCGAAGATTCGAAGTCGAGTACGCGAACGGCAGCGGCCATAAGCAGCGCGCCAGCCTCACGGAATTGCTGGCCGTGAGAATCCGTTTCTTCGGCAACGTCCTGCGCGAACTGTTGCCGGGAGCGCACTTGGACCGCCTCGATCTGCAAGCCGTGATGTGCCGTACCGAAAGCCGTAACGCATACTTGCAGTACGTGGCCGGGGCGCTGCTCGGAAAGCGGTGGAACATTGAGGGGATTGATCTGGTGAGTTGTTCCGAGGTGGTGTGCCGGTTGCCCGAGCAGAATAGCGACCGCGTCTACGTCGAAGCGGATGGGGAACTGCTGGGACGGCTGCCGGCGCGCATGACGATCGTCCCCGATGCTCTGTCGTTAATCGTGCCTGTGTGAATACAGGTGTAGAGACGGGGCTTGCCCCGCCTTGGACCGCGCACCAAATCTTGAGCTGGAGCGAACTGGGAAACTTTGGAGCCAATCACCCATTTTCTGTTTGGAGCATGCATGGGCCGCGCCGGACTCAATCGCAAGACCGCGCTCGCGACCGCCGCGCTCACCCTGGCCGCCGAAGCTCCCGACCTCGACGTTTTCAGCCGCTTTGGCGGTTCGGTCTACGGGTTCAATCATCACCGCGGATTCACGCACTCCTTTCTGGGCCTGCCCCTGGTCTGCGCTGCTGTCGTGGCCTTCATGTATGTCATCTGGCGACTGCGCGGACGGCGAACCCGCGATCCGAATCTGCCCCCGCGCTGGGGATTGCTGTTCGGCTACGCGTATCTGGCCGGCCTCAGCCACATCCTGCTCGATTTCACCAACAACTACGGAGTGCGTCCCTTCTGGCCGTTCTCCGAACGCTGGTATTCGTGGGACATCGTGTTCATCGTGGAGCCGGTGCTTCTCGGCATCATGATTCTCGGCCTGATCCTGCCGGGATTGTTTGCGCTGATCAACGAAGAGATCGGCGCCCGCAGTAAAGGCCCACAAGGCCGAGTCGCGGCAACTCTGGCGCTGCTGGGAGTCTTTGCCTGCTGGGGATTTCGCGATTTCGAGCACCGGCGCGCGGTGGCCGCACTCGAGTCGCGCTCCTATGAGGGCGCCGACGCGATCCGGGTTTCCGCCTATCCCTACTGGTTCAACCCGTTTCGCTGGTATGCCGTGGTCGAAACCCAGGATTTCTTCGCCATGATGAACGTGGATTCCCTGGAGCCCGACGTGGATCCCGAAGGCCGAATGCGCCTGCGCTACAAGCCCGAAGAAACGCCGGTTACGTTAGCCGCCAAGAAGAGCTACCTGGGACGCGTGTATCTCGACTGGGCCCAGTATCCCGTAACCGAGACGGAACAAATTGACCAGGGCTCTGAAGCCTATGTCGTCCGCTTCCGCGATCTGCGCTATGCGTATCCGGGGCAGGAAACGCGCGCGACTCTGGGCGCAATGGTCTTCCTCGGCCGGGACCTTCAAGTGCTGGAAGAGCGATTTGGGATGAGGAGCACCGGAACTCGGGGACAGCGATAGGCCCCGTAGCGTTGGGATGGGTGGTATTGGTGAAAAACGTGTTTACAACAGCAATCACTCATCGGAGCACAGTAGCGCCGTTGCCTAGCCGGGCTTCATCTCGATTTCATTATTCCACCACCAAAGGTGGCCCTATCAGCTCCATGCCGAAGGCGCGCATAAACGAAGCATCGGTCGTGTAGGCGCCGGGCTTGATGCCGTGATTTTCCCGTTCGTTGAAGAAAGCTTCCATCTTTCCTGCTGGCGCGAATGAAATGAGCAGCCTTCCCGGCGAGCCGCCAGCAAATGCCCAGGCGTGAGGAATCTCACGCGGGCCCAACGCGCAATCACCCGGTTTGAGGCGGAAGCGCTCGGAGCCGACTTCAACAATGTATTCGCCTTCCAGCGAATAAAAGAGTTCATCTACATCGTGGTGAAGGTGGCGGGGCGGGCCTCCTTTCTTTTGATTGGACTGTTCGAGGACGAAGAGAGCGCCGCCGGTATCTTGTGTCAAAACCTTGTACGTGGTGGAACTAAGACCGATGGAACGCTTTTTTTCTTCGCGGTCCAATCCAGCGGAAACACGAAAAGGCTTCGTCAGCGGAGAAGTGTTCTTTGTTTGCGCAAGTAGGGGCAGCGGAAGTGCGGCGAGCGCGAGTTGTAAAAAAGAGCGACGCCGTATCTCTTGCATTCTGGGACCTCTCGGGTTGAAAGAGCTGGGCAAGCCTACAAGGCGGCCGGCAGGAAGGCAACTGAAAGCATGGAATGCCATTGTAGTGACCTTTCCCTGGCTACCGCTGCCCAATCGAGTTGCCGGCGCGTCGAAAACCATCGTTGTCGGCGTAACATCCTGATTTCTGAAACTGACTACATCAACATGCCGAAAGCTCTGTAGAATCATGCCGCAAGTCCTTGCCATATACCCGCTGCGAATACCGGCACGCAAGGGCAAATGGCTATGAGAGTTGTATCGGATTCTGATTGGAGGTTGTATTGGCTTCTAGCGAAGATTTCGATCTAATCGTGATCGGCTGTGGCCCCGCAGGAGAAAAGGCTGGCGCGCAAGCTGCCTATTTTGACAAGCGCGTCGCCGTCATCGAGGGCGCCGAGCATGTGGGCGGAAGCTGCATCAACACCGGCACCGTCCCCAGCAAGACGCTTCGTGAGTCCGCACTCTACTTTTCCGGTCTCAAGCAACGCGGCCTCTACGGCATCGACTATTCCCTGAAAGAAAATCTCACCATCCATGATTTCATGCACCACGAGCGAGAAGTGGTGGAAATGGAGCGCCAGCGCGTCCTGAAAAATCTCGCAGTTCATCACATCGAGCTCGTCCGCGGCCGGGCCTCTTTCGAAGACGCCCACACTGTGTCCGTTTCCGGCGCGGATGGCAGACGGCAACTGCGCGGCGAGGTGATTCTCGTCTCCACCGGAAGCAAGCCGCACCGTCCGCCAGAAATAGCTTTCGACGACATCCGGGCTTTCGACTCCGATACATTCTTGCGGATGGATCGCATCCCGCAAAGCCTCGCGGTAATCGGCGGCGGCGTGATTGGCTGCGAGTACGCATCGATTTTCGCCGCGCTCGGCGTCAAGGTCACGCTGGTGGATGGCCGGGGCCGCTTGCTGCCCTTCCTCGATGCGGAGATTTCCGAGAGACTCCGCGTGCGGCTCGCCGCGCTTGGCATGCAATTCTGGTTTAACGAACGGCCCGCAAAAGTGCAAACCTCGGCGTCCGACGTGCAGTTGGTGATGAAGAGCGGCAAGATGCTGCAAACCGAATCCGTGCTGTTCGCTGCTGGGCGCCGCGCCGCGGTGGACGGCCTGGGTCTCGAAAAGGCCGGGCTGGCCGTCAACGAGCACGGGTATATATCGGTCGACGAGAATTATCGTACCGCGGTGCCCAATATCTACGCTGCGGGCGACGTCATCGGATTTCCCGCTCTGGCGTCGACGTCGATGGAACAAGGACGCGTCGCCGTGTGCCACGCCTTCGGTTTCAAATACAAACAGCGAGTCGCCTCGATGCTGCCGATGGGGATTTACACCATCCCGGAGATCTCCGCCGCGGGCGAGACGGAAGACTCCTGCAAAGAGAAGATGGTCGACTACTGTGTCGGGCGGGCTCTCTACGCCAACAACGCCCGTGGCCACATCATCGGTGACACGGCGGGAATGCTGAAACTCATCTTCGCCCGCGCCGACAAAAAGCTTCTTGGAGTGAGCATCATCGGCGAAAGCGCGACCGAACTGATTCACATCGGAATGATGGTTCTCGACCACAACGGAACAATTGACGAGTTTATCGAGCAGGTTTTCAACTACCCCACGCTCAGTGAGACCTATAAGTATGCTGCATACGAAGGGCTCGGCAATCTGGCCGGCCACAAGGTCCGCGAGGGATAGCTCCGTCCGTCAATGAAAGCCGAGGAGTTGGTGGTGTCTCAAAAAAAGATTGTTGGCGTAACATCGCCATTTTCACCACCAAACACGCCACGCCCGAAACAGATCACTCCCCTTTCCCTTGACCATTGCCCTCCTCACGCGCAACAATTCTAGTTCGCTCTTTTTGAGGTGATCATGCTGGCCTATCTGTTCGTCTTTCTCGCGCTTGTCATGCGCATTCCATCGGTGCCGCATGCCTGGGGATTTACTCCGGTCACAGCTGCCCTGCTTTACTTCGGTGCGCGCGGTTCCCGGCGGCAGATGTGGTTGCCGTTTGCCCTGCTCGTGGGCATGGACATCATCCTGGACAAGTTTGTTTATTCCTATCCGCTCTCCTGGGATCTTCTGCTCACCTGGGCGTGGTACGCGGGGATGCTCTGTCTCGGCGCCCGGCTGCGCGAGAATGCCAGGCCGCTGCCAGTATTAGGCGCTGCGCTGAGCGGGTCGGTCTCGTTCTTCCTGGTCAGCAACTTCGGCGTCTGGGCCGCGACCGCGATGTATCCCAAAACGCTGGCGGGCCTGATGACTTGCTACGCTGCAGCCGTGCCGTTCTTCCGCCGCGGAATGGAAGGAGATCTACTGTTCACGGCCCTGATGTTTGGATTGCCGGTGGTGGCTGCCGTTCTCGCAACCTCAATGAGCAAACCGCACGGACCAGCCGCGGCTTAGTTGCCCCTTTGTTCGGAACGCAGCGCGGGATTGTCGATCCCCGCTGCGTTTTCTTTTTGGACCGCTTTCTTCGCGGCCTAACGACGCCAGATCAGCCACAGCAATAGCCCCACCGCAATCGCAATCAGCACCCATTTGAAGTGATGGGCAAAGAGGTGTCCGGTCAACTCCACAAATTGCGGCCCGAATTTCAGGGTGAGCACTCCAAGGATCAGGAAGCGGAAGAAGCGTCCGGCAAAAATCGCCAGCATGAACCGCCAGAAACTCATCTCGAACGCCGCTGCCGCGAGAACAACCGCTTTGAAGGGCGTGGGCGGCGGCAGCATGGCGGGAAACATCAGCGCCCAGAACTCATGCTTGTCGAATGAGGCATGAATTTTCTGGAACCGCTCCGGAGACAGGCGTTTGCGCAGGAGCACCTCGCCGCCGGTGTAACCGATGATGTAGATAACGATGCTTCCAAACGCCGAGCCAGCCGCCGCCAGAACCACATAGAGCAGAAACCGTTGCGGATCTTTATAGATGTATCCAGCCACGATCGCGTCCATCGGCAAGCCCATGAACGCGGCGTCCACGGCCGCAATCGCAAAGACGCCCCACACACCGAGCGGCGCAAGAATGCCCCAGATCCACTTTCCGTAGGCGCTGAATATGTGTTTGATGGTCTTCAAGGGGTACTCAGCAGTTTACAGGGAAAGTGACCGTCGTTGGTTGTGTGGAGACGGGTCTCTGACCCGTCCACGCCGAATGCAGCGGGCGGCAGTGCTTCCAAACCGTCAGGGGAAATGCTCCTAGTGCCCCGTCTTCCCTTGCAGCAAATCCAGCGCATGCGGCAGCAAATCAACCACCGTTTCCATCGAATCCACTGCTCCCGCCGGACTCCCCGGAAGGTTGAGAATCAGGCTCTCTCCCCGCACGCCGCAAACTGCCCGGCTGAGCGCGGCGAATCTGGTTCTGCGCATCCCGGCGGCGCGCATCTGCTCCGCAATCCCTTCGATCAACCGGTCGCTGACCGCGCGTGTGGCTTCCGGCGTGACGTCGCGCGGCGCGACTCCGGTGCCCCCGGTCGTGACCACCAGGCGAGCCGATCCGCACAAGTCGATCAGCATCTTCTGAATGATTGCAGTCTCGTCGGGAACAACTTCGCACCGAACCACCTCGAAATGATGTCGATCGAGGGCTGCGGCAACTGCCGGACCGGAGAGGTCGGCTTGCTCGCCCCGCGAGCACGAATCGCTGACGGTCAGCACGGCGGCAGGAATCAACTCAGGTGTCGAGGAGGACATCCTCGCCCTCGGCTTGCACCGCGTCCCGTTGGGATTCGTCGAGCAAGCGCAAGCCTTCCATCAGCAGCCCCTGGGTATTCAGAGTGGTGGTCTGCTGGCTGGCTTTGCCTTCGAAGTTGATCTGGAAATTGCCCTCGGTCCAGCGAAGCACTTTGAAAACCGCTTCATCGCCGGTGATAGAGCCGTAGGCAGCATGATTGACTTGGCCCTGGGTGAAATACACTTCGCACTTCTCTTCACCCTTGGTCATGGTCAGCATGCAACTCTTGCGGCCCATCTCAAGCGATTGCACTAGGTCAATCACATTCATTTGCGAGAGGCTGCCGCGCAGCACGCCGTCGGAAGGAGCCGCCTTGGCCATTTTTTCCAACGCAATCCGGTCCACCACGCGCTTGATGCGCTGGGTAGCGTCTTTCAGGAAAAAAGGCTTTTCGATGTAGTCCTCGACCGGATCCTGCAGCGAGAGGCGCTCGCTAATATCCGACTTGCTGGCCATCAGGATGACGGCGATCCCGGAGGTGGCTGGCCGGCTTTTCAATTTCTCCAGCAACTGGCGTCCGTCCATGCCCGGCATGCGGTAGTCGCTGATGAGCAGGTCCGGAGTTTCATCCACCGCTTTTAACAGGGCATCAGCGGCGTCCCCGGCGGTCGAGACTTCGGCCAGGGTGGAAAGCGTCTGGCGAAGCATCCCGAGCACCATGGGATTGTCGTCCACCAGCAGAATTTTGACGTTAGTCGCCATACACCGTCACTTGCGCTTGCCCGTTCTCCGGTAGTCCCCGCTCTTGCCGCCCGACTTCCGCTCCAACCTCAGTTCCCGGATTTCGATGCCCTTGTCGAGCGCCTTGCACATGTCGTAGACGGTGAGGGCCGCGACGCTGGCCGCAACCAGGGCTTCCATCTCGACTCCGGTTTCCGCCGTGGTCTTTACTTTTGAGGCAACAGCCACGCCATTCTCGCATACGCGCAAGGTCACAGCAATGTGCGAGAGCGGCAGCGGGTGGCACATCGGAATCAGATCGGACGTGCGCTTGGCGGCCATGATTCCGGCCGTGCGCGCCACCTCGAGCGGATCTCCCTTGGGGTTGCTGGGCAGTGCGCGCAGCACGTCCGGTTTCATCAGGACGAAGGCACTAGCCTCGGCCTCCCGCGCAGTTTTTCGCTTGGACGAAACGTCCACCATGCGGGCCCGGCCCCGCGCGTCATAATGAGAGAGCTTCTTCGGCATTGCAGAAACTCATCTTACCTTGCCGGGGCCAACCCTCACCGCATCAACAGCGACACCCACTCGCCCGCCGCGATCAACTCCCGGTCGGGCGGAATCACAATGTAGCAGTTGGCGCGGGCGAGAGCGGCAATATCTCCCGAACCCTGCCAGCGCGCTAACTCGACTTCAGCATTCTCGAACTCTCCGGAAAGTGAAGCCGGCAGAAAGCGCTTCAAACCTGTCTTGATGCGGATATCGGATTTCAAACGGGCCTTCAGAAAAATGAGTGGCCGGGACTTCATCCCAGCCAACGCCTGAATCATGGGCAGCACAAACAATTCGAAAGTCACCATGGTCGAGACAGGATTCCCCGGAAGCCCGAAGAAATATTGCTCATGTGGGGCGGACACTCCTGTCCGCCACTTTTGCAGTGTGGACCTTTCGGCCGGGCAGGCCTCAACCCCTGTGCACGATCCAAACACCACTGGCCGTCCCGGCTGAATCTCTGCGCCGGTGAAATAGAACTCAGCCTTTAGTTCCGCTAACACTTGCTCCACCAGATCATACTTGCCCATCGAGACGCCGCCGGTCAGCAACAGAAGGTCGAAGCGCAGACCCTCTTCGATCAAGGCCCGCAGCCGCGCCGGTTCATCGGGAGCAATCGGAAGCAAAACGGGCTCGCCGCCCGCGTTCTGAATCTGCGCCGCCAGGGAATACGTATTCGAATTCCGGATCTGCGCGGGACCCGGAGTGGCGTTGATTTCAACGAGTTCGTCTCCGGTGGAGAGCACCGCAATCCGCGGCTTCCGAAAGACCCGCAGCGTACCCTTTCCCACCGAGGCGGCGATGGCGACGGTAGATGGATCCAATCGCGTTCCCGGTTCGATCAGCAACTGGCCTGCGCGGGCCTCGGCGGCGCGGGGAACGAAATTTTCGCCCGTTGCCGCACTTCGCTGGATTTCGACCGAGCTTGCAGTCTGCGTGGTGTACTCGACCATCACTACGGCATCGGCGCCCGGCGGAAGCGCGGCACCAGTCATGATGGAAACCGCCTGGCCCGCTCGCAGGCCGCCACGATCGGGGTCGGGTGGATCACCGGCCTTGATTTCACCCATGACTTCGAGTCGAGTCGGCACTTGAGTTACATCCGCGGCACGCACCGCATAGCCATCGCGGGTGGCGCGAGGGAAGGGAGGGAAATCGCGGTCGGCCAGAATCGGCTCCGCCAGCACACGCCCCGTCGCCGCGAGAAGTTCGGCGGTTTCGGTGTCAGTCGCGGGGACTTGCGCAGCGTGCTGCTCGACAGCGTGCCGAGCCCCTTCAAAGCTCAGAACGCGGATCGGGGTCGGAATTGAGGACACGCAGAAATGATACCCCGGCGGGCCCTCTCCCATTTGCATGGAGGGTCGTTCCGAGTTCGGAAGCCATGGCGGCGGAAAGCTGATGGCTGACGGCTGTTTCTAGTTCCTCGCCAGTTCCTGTCCGAGGACGCTGGCGTTGCTGGCGAAGCAGAGGCCAGTCTCCAGATCCACCACGCCGGAGCGAACCAGTTTGGCGATTTCGCCGTCAAAATGCTGCATGCCTTCGTTCTCGCTCGCCTTGATCGCGTCCAGCAGCGTTCGGCCAGGGCGCTCGCCCTGTTCCACGCAATCCCGGGTCCGGGAATTTGACTTCAGGATTTCGGCAACCGCGATCCTCCCGCTGCTGTCGGTGCGGGGAACCAGGCGCTGCGCGATGATGTAGCGGAAAGTCTTGGCGAACCGCTCCCGCACGGATTGCTGCTCCGGCGGAGAGAAAGTGCCGACGATGCGTTCCACGGTCTTGGAGGCGTCCACCGTATTCATGCTGGAAAGGACGAGGTGGCCATTCTCCGCGGCCTCGAGCAGGATTTCCATGGTCTCGCGATCGCGGATTTCCCCCACCATGATGACGCGCGGCGCCTGCCGCAGCGCAGCCCGCAACGCCAACGCGAAATTGGGCGTGTCGCTGTGCACTTCCCGCTGGTGCACGGTGGATTTCTTGTGGTTGTGCAGAAACTCAATGGGATCTTCGACGGTCAGAATGTGATAGCAATGCTCGCTGTTGATGCGATCCAGCAATGCCGCCAACGTCGAGGACTTCCCCGCTCCGCTGCCCCCGGTCACCAGCACAATGCCGTTGCGCACCTGGGCCACTTCCGAAAGTTGTGCCGGTAAGCGCAACGAGGCAAAACTGGGAAGGGTGGTCGGAATCACCCGCATCACGATCGCGCAGCTGCCCCGCTGAATGAAGACATTGACCCGGAAGCGGGCCATGCCGGGCAGTCCATAAGAAACGTCGCACGAGCCCTGTTCGCGAAGGGTACTGATGGCCTGCTTGTTGGTCCCAATCAGGTCGGCAGCGATCCGGCGCGTGTCGTCCTGGGTAAGTGCGGTGGCCCCGGGAATTTCCACGGCGGTAAGTTGCCCATGGATCTCCACCTGGGGTGGACGCCCGGGCGAAAAAATCAAGTCGCTCACCTTTTCGGAGGCGCGCAGCATGCCGGCCAACAGCACCGGCGTCGGGATCGAACCTGATCCGCTGATGCCTTCGAAGGTTACGGCGATCGGGGCACTCCCCGGAGCAGCCATTCATTGACTCCCAGTCTTCAGGAATTGCCACCACGGGGAGAATCGGCGGAAAGCCGCGAGAACCTAGGAACTAATGTAAACCGATTGCGCGGGGGTGCAAGGACAGTAAGTCCAACAACCTAGGTAACTGAAGAGAAAGGAAAAGCGGCCCGCAGGCCGCTTTTCGATTCGTCAAGTCTGGAACGGGTCCCGGCTACTTTTTGACCGCCTTTTTCTTGGTGCCGAAGCCGGTTTCGATGGTGCTGCCGATGTACTGCAGCATCGCCTTCGCCTCTTCCGCATGGGAACCGGTGGGTTGCAGTTCCAGATACTTACTGAAGGCTTCTTCCGTCCCGGGCGCGGCGACGACCTTGCCGCTCTTGTCGGTGGTGGCCTTGCCCACCAGGTTGACGCCCTTCCAGTAGTACGCGTCGGCCTTGGTCGGGTCGGCCACGATGACCTTGTCAAACGCCACCACGGCATCGTCCACTTTGCCGGCGTTGGTCAGAACCGCGCCGGTATTGAACAGGTACTGCCCGGCGTGCGCCGGATCTAGCGTGGCCGCCTGCTGGTAGCTCTTCACCGCATCATCCACCCGGTTGGACTTGCCGTACACCTCCGCCAGATTGTTGTAGTAGGCAGCCACCTTGGAGTTGGCTTCGGGATCTTTCGGCGCGGTGGGAGACTGTTTCAGTTCGATCGCTTTCTGGTAATCAGCGGCGGCACTCTCAAACCGCTTCTGCTTTTCGGCATGGTCGGTCTGCTTGATCGCCGACATGCGATACGCGTCGGCGAGCCGGAACCAGATCACGTCGCGCGAAGGATCCATCTGGTTGGCTTCGGTCAGGGTCGTAATCGCGGTTTCATAGTCGCCCGCATCCGAAGACGCCTTGGCGGCATTCAGCTTGTCGTTGAGCGTCTTAACGGTGTTGTTCTCTTTCGCGGCCTGGGCTTGCGCCTCCTGGATTTGCTTGACCTGTTCCGCGGTCATGCCCTGGCCTGCAGCTGTCTTTTCCTGTTCTTTCTTCAGGTCGAAATCCAGCGCTACCTCGTCCAAGCCAACCTGAACGCCGTTGATGTGAAAGATCTCCTTGCCGTCTTTCATGAGCTGGACGTTGTACTTGCCAGGGGAAATGCCGAGGGAGAAATACTCGCCCTTGTTATTGGTCTTGATGGAGTACTTGCGTCCCGTCTCCACTCCGGCCCACTCCACGACCGCCCCCGTGACGGGCTTGCCTTCCGAGTCTTTGCAGACTCCCTTCACGCTGCCCATGGCCTGCGCAAACACGGGCGAAGCACACAGACCCACCACGAGAACCAGCAAAAAAGGAATGATGAAAATACGCTTCATAGGTTGCCTCCCGGCACTGAACCTGGATTTTACGATTTCCGCTTTTCAACGGCCGAAGACGCCCACTTGGGCGCCGTCGACAACTGGGAAACGGAAACTTCATCCCGATCGGACACCGGCCTCGCGGTACGGAATCGGATCCTCCGCTCCGGCCTCGCGAAAGGCCCGCAAGCGCAACCCACAACTATCACAGACGCCGCAGGCTCGATCCTCGCGCTGATAGCATGACCACGTTAAATCGAAGGGTGCGCCCAGTTCAAGGCCAAGCGTCACAATCTCCGCCTTCCGCATGGCGATCAGCGGGGCCACAATCTCGATCTTGCCCTCTTTGGTGCCCGCCTTTACCACCTCATTGAACGCTCGATAATACGCCGGCCGGCAATCCGGATATCCCGAACTGTCGGGCTCCACGGCCCCGATATAAACCTTCTCCGCACCCAGCACCTCGGCCCAACTCACCGCCACGGCCAGAAAATGAGCGTTCCGGAAAGGAACATACGTCACCGGTACGCCGCTGCCGATAGCGTGCGACTCCGGAACCGCAATGTTCTCATCCGTCAAAGCCGAGCCTCCAATCGCCCGCAATGCCTCGTTGCGAACCACCAGGCGATCGCGGATTCCCAGCCGGTCGCAGATGCCCTCAAACGAACGCCGCTCGCGCTCTTCGGTGCGCTGGCCGTAGCTCACATGGACGGCCGCCACGTCATGTTCTCGCGCCGCCAGCGCCGCACAAACGCAGGAGTCCATCCCGCCGCTGAGCAGCACCACCGCGCGCGTCTTCTCTGAGTTAGATGGCATTTCAACTATTGAGTCATTAAGTCATTGAATCATTGAGACATTGGAACCCAAGGCTTAGTGACTCAATGATTCAATGTCTCGATGTCTGAATGACTCAACAATTCAAACTCCCTTCGCCGCCGGATCCCAGATCAGCTTGTGAACCTGCAGGCTGAGGCGGGCGGGAACGTCATCGGCCAGGATCCACTGCGCAAGCTCTTGCGGATCGAGCAGGCAATGCGATGTATCCCGCGCCCCGGAACTATCTTTCTGGAAGGCGGGCGAGAATAGCACCGCATGCACCCGCCCGGCCAGCCGATGGCGCCGGACGAAGTCCCGCGCAAATTCGTAGTCCGTGCGATCGCTCAGGACGAATTTGATTTCGTCATGCGCTTGCAGCATCTCCAGATTTTCCGTGTCGAACGTATCCGGCTCGCCGGAGTTCGGACACTTCACATCCAAGATCTTGATCACTTTTCCGGGGACGCGACCAAGCGGGCGCTCGCCGCTGGTTTCAAGCAGGACCTTATACCCTGCTTCGATGAGGCGGTCCATCAGCGGAACCACCTCGCGCTCCTGGAGCATGGGCTCTCCGCCCGTCACTTCCACCAAGCCGCCGTCCGGGCTGAGCCTCTCCACTTCGCCGGCAACTTCGTCGAGGGACATCTTCTGGCCCCCGTAGAAACTGAACTCGCTATCGCACCACGAGCAGCGCAGATTGCATCCGGTCAGCCGCACGAAAACACAGGGGAGCCCGGCATACGTCGATTCCCCCTGGAGCGATTTGTAGATCTCGCTGATCTGCATGGAAGGAAGAAGGTTTCTAGTTGCTGGTTCCCAGTTTCTCGTAAGACCTCAAACGCCTCCGCCTTTGACCAGAAACTGGCAACCAGAAACAAGAAACTCCTGCGTCTACTCCGAATACTTGGCCGTGGTTGTGTCCGTCTCGTAAATCGTGACGTCCTTCACGCTCACTCGCCCGTTCGTCACGCTCCGCAAGCGGGTATTGGTCTCGTCATAGAAATACTTGGCCAGATTCTCGGCGGATGGGTTGATCACAGTAAACGGTTCCAGATCGTTGATCATCCTGTGATCCAGCCGGTCAATGACGTGCTTCATGACGTCCTTCAAATCCTTGAAATCGAGCAGCAAGCCGGCCTTGTCCAGGTCGGCCCCGGCCAGCGTCACCCGGACCTTGTAGTTGTGCCCGTGCGGGTTCTCGCACTTCCCCTTGTAGTTGCGCAGGTAGTGTCCCGCGGCAAATGTGTCTTCGACGGTAACCTCGTACATGGATCCTCTGCACCCCGGCCGATGCGATTTATGAACTGATATTGTACGCTTTCGAAAAGAGCCGCTGAACGCGGCGGAATTGGATTCCCGATGCCTCCGCACAACCTCAACATTCGCAAAGCTACACTGCAGGATTGCGCGGTGATCCTGCACCACCGGCGGTCCATGTTTCGCGATATGGGGGAAGGCACTCCCGAAGAACTGGACCAGGTAGTTCTCGACAGCGCGCCGTGGCTGGCTGCGGCCTTGGCCGACGGTTCCTATCAGGGTTGGCTGGCCGAGGATGGCCAGGGGAACGATGGCCAGGGGCGAGTGGTTGCTGGCGGTGGTGTTCTCATCTCGGCATGGCCTCCAAGGCCGCGAGATTCGAATGCTCGCCGGGCTGTGATTTTCAACGTCTATACCGAGCCGGAGTTCCGTCGGAAGGGCCTCGCCCGCGAGCTTATGTTGTTGATGATTCAATGGTTGAGGGAACAGGGCTTCCGGTCTGCAGTGCTGCACGCCAGCGACGCCGGACGCCATCTGTACCAGACCATGGGCTTCCAGTCCACCAACGAAATGCGGCTCCAGCTGGATTGAGGCCAGAACAATCAAGTGTTGTTTACTGTTAAGCAAATAAAGGGCCAACTCCCTATAATTGCTAACGATCCGACATCTGTCCCGTCTATTCCCGTGCAAGGCAAGGTTGGTTCACTTGTAAAAGGAATAGGACGCAAATGCCGGCCGATTCGTACGCAGCGGCAATTCCGGTTGGCGAACTTCCCAGCCTGGCACGCCCCAGAGGCGCCCGGGCGGAACAGGGCAGCAGGGTCCCCGGAACGCCCGGTTTTGGCGTGCTGGGGCAGAGCGGTACCCACCCCACAGCAAGGGGCTCCGTGGCAGCACAGGGACACCGCATTGACGACACGAATCTGATCCGCGAAGCGCAACAGGGCAACCGTGGCGCTTTCGAGGTGTTGGTGCGGCACTACGACCAGTCGGTCCTCCGCCTTGCCTTTCACCTGACCGGATCGGAATCGGACGCCCAGGATATCTACCAGGAGGCTTTCCTCAAGGCCTACAAAAACCTCGGAAGCTTCCGTTTCGAGTGTTCGTTCTATACCTGGATCTACCGGATCGTCACCAACCTCTGCCTGGACCACCTGCGTAAACGGAATGTCCGCAAGGAAGACGCCCCGGTCGCCACCGATCACTCCGGCGAAGAGTACAACCTGCTCGAGCAAGTCGCCGATGGCCGGGCTGGGGCCGACCCGGAACGCGACCTGATGCGCCGGGAGCTGGGCAGAAAGATTGGCTCAGCACTCTCCCGCCTCACGCCTCGCGAGCGCATGGTTTTTGAATTGAAGCACTATCACGGGCTCAAGCTGCGGACCGTCGGCGAGATGCTCAATACCACCGAAGAGACGGCCAAGAATACGTTGTTCCGCGCCACGCAGAAACTGCGCAGCGCGCTGGCGGAGATGCGATGAAGGGCTTGAATTTTTTCCCCGCGAAGGGGTGCAGACATGAAATGTGATTGGGTACAGCAGAACATCATTTTCTACGTTTACAACGAACTGGAAGATGACGCCCGCTACGAAGTCGAGCAGCACCTGGGCCGATGTCCGGAGTGCGCTTCGGAACTGAAGGCGTCGCGCAAACTGCATGCGACGCTCTCCCAGCGGCCGGTCCACGAGCCGACTCCGAACCTTCTGGCAGCGTCGCGAATGCGCCTCCAGGAAGCGCTCGAAACCACCACCCAGGGCGGCCTTTTGCAGCGGCTGGTTTTCGAACCGGCCATCTGGCTGCGGCAGATTCGGATGTCCCCGGCACTGGCAGCCGTGATTTTCATCATCGGCTTCGGCGGCGGGATTGGCGCAACCTACAATTTCCTTTCGGCGCAGCGTCCCCCAATCACCGAGTCAGCCGGACTGAGTGGCCCCAGCAGTCCTGCCTACGATCAGGCATCCATTGCCGGCATTCGCTCCATCACCCAGTCGCCCGGATCCAATCAAGTCACTATCAAGTTCGACACAGTCTCCACGCAGGACGTTCAGGGTTCGCTCAACGATCAGCGCATCCAGCAACTGCTTCTGTTTGCGGCCCGCAGTAACTACAACTCCGGCGTCCGCATGGACTCGGTGGATCTGCTGACCCAGGCCCCCAACGAAATTCATGTGCGCGAGGCCCTGATGTATGCCTTGCATAACGACTCCAATCCGGGCGTGCGCCTCAAGGCCCTGGAAGGACTGGGCACTTTTGTCGCGCAGGATGTTCGGGTGCGCGACGCAGTTGTGCAGGCGTTGGTCGGCGATACCAATCCTGGGGTCCGCATGCAGGCGTTGCGCCTGGTGGAGCCTTTGAAGGCGGACAGTAGCGTGCGTTCCGCGCTGACCAAGCTGACGGAGACAGATCAGAGTGCCTCCATCCGCTCGCAGGCCCGCACTATGTTGTCGCAAGTACCGGAATTGGATTGAAAGGTCGCTTCTGAGAGTGCTGAACGACCAGCGAATATCGACCAACGACTCATTGAAGGAGGAGTTGAATTGAAACAGTCTCTAAAATTCGCCGGCGCGGGAATGTTCTTCATGGCGCTGGTATCCCTGGCCGTCGGCCAGGAAACCCGCGTGTATCGCGAGGGCGGCAACTGGGCCCAGGAAGTCACAGGAAGTCTGGATGCTGCCAGGATTCTGCGCGTCAAGGTTGAGACGGGTTCGGTTCGAGTCGAGGGCGGCTCGCAGTCGGGAATCAGCTACGTCATTCATCGTCGTGCTTATACCTCCTCGGAAGCTCAGGCCCGCCGCGAATTCGACTCCTACAAAATCACCGCCTCGGTCAAGGGCGATACCGCCTGGATCGTGGCCGAATGGCAGGGACGGCGGCGCAAACGCGAGTGCGCCGGCGATTTTGTGATCAAGGTGCCGCGCAATCTGGAACTGGCCAAGATCGAGACCGACGGCGGAAACGTCACCACTACCGGGATTGCCGGACGCGCCGAAATGGAGAGTGGCGGCGGCAGCATTCACCTGGACGACGTTGAGGGTGCGATCTCGGCGGAAACCGGCGGCGGCACCATTGATGTCGGCAGCGTCGGCGGCGACGTCAATCTGCGCACCGGCGGTGGCACCATCAAGATCGCTTCGGCCAAGGGTAAGATTGTCGCGGAAAGCGGCGGCGGCAGCGTGATTGTGATATCGGGTTTGCAGGGCGCGGTGATCGGAACCGGCGGTGGAAACATCCAGGTTCAGAAGTGCCAGGGCACGGTGCGCGCCACGACCGGCGGCGGCAGCGTCGATCTGGGCGACATCGACGGTCCCGCCGAAATCGAAACCGGGGGTGGCAGCATTCGCCTCGGCTGGGCCAGAGGCGCGGTAAAAGCAGAGACCGGGGGCGGCGCCATCGAACTGAACGGTGTCCCTTCCGCCCGGGCGCAAACCGGTGGCGGCGGCATCATCGCCAAATTCCAATCTTCCACCGGTGCGCACACCGATTCATGGCTGGAAACCGGCGCTGGGGACGTCACCGTCTATCTGGCCGGCGACCTGCCGATTTCCATTCGGGCCGCAATCGAACTTGCTAACGGCCACACCATCCGCAGCGATTTCGCCGACATCCATGTAAATGTCGAAGGGGGAAGCTGGGGCCCGAAGACGGTGACCGCCGAGGGCAATCTGAATGGTGGCGGCCCGGTACTGAAGGTCCGCACCAGCACGGGAAACATCGTCTTCCGCCGCGTCAGCCACTAGCGGCGGTGTTTTGGGTAGGGCACGTCGACAGGAACCGATTCGTATCAGGGCATCGCTTTGGCGATGCCGCATGCGATTCATTTTCGTAGCCCCTTTAGGGGCCGGAGTCATACTCGCGACTCGCATCTCGCCACACGCAACTCGTAGGAGGGTTTATGTTAACTCGCATCCTGCTTTGCCTGGCCGCTTTGCCTCTGATGGCCGGCGCGCAACCCCCGGAATCCAACTACGCCCCCGGAGAAAACTGGGCCTGGAATTATGGAGGAGAAGAAGTCGGCGGCGGTTCCTCCTATCTCGGAGTGGACATCGCGGATGTCACGCCGGAACGCCTGACCGCGCTCAAGCTCAAAGAGGAACAGGGCGCCGAAGTCACCATGGTCGATCAGGATGCTCCCGCCGGCAAAGCCGGGCTCCACGAGCACGACGTCATCCTGACCCTGAACGGGGCTGAGGTGGAGAGCGCCGCGCAGTTGCGCCGCATGATTCGCGAAACTCCCGGTGGACGCGTTGTCACCCTGGGACTGAGCCGGGATGGCCAACCCCTCACCCTCAAGGTCCAGCTCGCAAACCGCGGGAAAATGGTTGCGCCCGGGGCCGATGCCAAAGCGTTCAAGTTTGAAATGCCCGCCATGCCGGTCATCCCGGATTTCGATTTGCCGGTGTCCGTGGTCATTGCTCACTCCTCGGCGCGCAGTGGTCTGATGGTCGAGAACATCACGCCGCAACTGGGAGAGTTCTTCGGCGTCAAGAACGGCAGTGGCGCACTCGTCCGCTCCGTGGAGAAGGGCAGCCGCGCTGAAAAAGCGGGCTTTCGCGCCGGCGACGTTATCGTCAAGGTGAACACCCAGTCGGTTCGCGACACTTCCGATTTCACCCATGCTCTGCGGTCTGCCTCCAATAACTCGGCGTCGGTCACCGTGATTCGCGACAAGAAAGAGCAGAACCTGACCCTGACGCTCCCCGACAAGAAAGATTCCGGCATTCTGCTGGAAGAAAGCTTCAAGGACCTGCCCGAGGTGTCGGCGGACATCATGCTGGAGGTCGGCAACGCCAATGAGGAAATTGCGCGCCTGCGACCTGAGATTGAGAAGCTCCGGGGACAGTTACCCTGCCCCAAGCAGATGCAACAGAAATTACAGGATTCGCAGCGCAAGATGCAGCAGCAGAGCGAGAAACTCCGCCATGAGCTAACCGGAGACTGGACCGAGATCTGAGCTTTAGCCATGCAGGATTGAATTCCGCCCTGCGGGGCGGATTTTTTTGGCCGGAATTGGCAAGGTCTTCCCGCCAATGACTGACAGTCATTAACCCAGCCTCCCGGAAGTACAGGCCCCTTCTCGTCCCTCCGATGTCCTACTTCGGTGCTGGTCCAGCACCCCCGGTTACCTGCCCTCCCCGCTCGAATCCCGCTAAGCTGTTGTCGCGATGGCTCTCACCGCATTGCTGTTCTCAAAGAACCCCGAGACCGCCCAGACGCTCGCCGCAGTGCTGGCGGAATGCGGCATGCGCGCCGAAATCTGCGCTGACATTTTTTCCGCCATCGAAAAAGGAACGAAGCAGCCCTTTCCCTGCATCATCGTGGACTGGCCCGACCAACCGGAGGCCAGCTTCCTGCTAAAACGCGCCCGTGAATCCGGCGTGAACCGGGGCACGGTCGCGATCGCCGTCGTGGACGATGAGCCCCCTCCGGAGCAGCAGCGCGATCACCGGCTTGATTTCCTGATCTACCGCCCGATTGCGATCGACGAAGCCCGCGCGGTTTTGACCAAGGCGCATCAGAAAATGCAGTTGCAGTCCGCGGTTTTCTCCGGGGACTCGCGCGCGTCACACTTGGACCAGGAAGCGCCCCCACCTCCCGACCCCGACGATCCGAACCTTGTCTCCATTGCCGCCGACCTTCCCAAGAAGCGCCCGAAGGGTTCCGGGGCAGAGGTTTCGGATCGCGACGCATCCGAGGACGCTCCCGAGGACTCCGATTCCGAGGTATTCGAACCCGGGAAGAAGCACACCATCAATTTCCGCGCGGTCGCCGCGACCTTGATCCTGCTGGCCGTTCCAGTGAGCTTGTGGAGATCACGCACCGCGTTGCAATACTTGGCACAAACCCCTGAGGGCGCGCTGCACGTCTTGAAGGAATCGGCTGCTTCGCTCTTCTTCGTGAACCATTCCGGCGGAGCTTCGGTCGGCGCGGCCATGACGGACGCGCAACAGGATGCTTATTTTGCCAGAACACCCGCGAGGGATCCGAAGGGTCAAAGCTCCAACATCGGGCTCCTGACCGCGGACGTAACTCTGCCTGACGGCCTCACGCCTCTGCCGAAGGCATTCGACTTCCCGCTGCCGACTCCCGAGCTCCAGCCAAAAGAACAGGCTCCCGCCCGGATCGAGCACCACATTCCGGACAGTCTCAGAAGCTCCGCTCCCATCGCCCCTCCGGTCGTGGTCACGGTGGGTCCGGCGCAGATGATGCCCGTCTCAGCTCCCATGCCGGCGGCCCCGATTTCGCAATTCAGCGAGCCGGTTCTTGTAACCGAGGAGTCGGAACGTGCCCTCGCCATCTCTAGCGTCGCTCCCGCGTACCCCGCCGACGCCATGGCTCAGAAACTGCAGGGAGCGGTGGTACTCCAGGCGGTGATTGGAAGAGATGGAAGCGTGCAGGATTTGAAGCTCGTCCGCGGATACTTCCTGCTCGGCCGCGCGGCCATCGCCGCGGTAAAGCAGTGGCGTTTCCGGCCCTACGTCCTCAACGGCCACGCCGTGCAGACTCAGACTGTGATCACGGTCAACTTCAGCTATCCCCCGGCGTAAAGCCAGTCTCACACCAAGAAAATTGACCGGAAGGCAACGCTACTTGTGGTCGGCGTGATCGTGACCCTCTGCACCTTCGCTGGGCGGAGCGACCCCGGCGGCCTTCTGCCAGAACTCCTGCACCGGCGGCGGCAGCTTCTCCACCCGGGTAAGGAACGCCGTCACCTTCCACATGTCCGGTTCGGAGAGCACCTTTTCCCAGGCAGGCATGCCGGTATAACGGATGCCGGTGCGGACTGCATAGAACACGTGCCACTCCGGGTCGTCGAGAGGGTGGAGGATCAGGCTCGGGGCAGGGGGATAGAAAGACTTGGCCAGCGCGGCCGGCTGCCGGTCGAGACCACCATGGCAAACGGCGCAATTCATGGTGTAGATCTTCATGCCTTCGATCAGGTTGTCGTCGGTCGGCGGCGCAGGATTGTTCACCCGCGGCGCGTGCCGCTCCATCGAAGCGTCGAGCGCACTCATGGCGATGTGCCGCTCCATTTGCGGGGGTGCGGTATTGGCGTTGGTCGGAAGGAAGCCCAGCAGCGCCAGCCCAGCGCCGCCCACAATGATGATCAAAACCGTAACGATGATTCCCAGAACGAAGTTGCGCATGCGGATCCTCCGCAAATCCTGAGTATATCCAAGAACGGCGTCCGGCGGGGCATGGGACGTCTAGAGACTGTGAGTCGCGCCTCAGTACGCGTGCAGGCGGCGGGCTTCACGCACCAGATCACTCACTTTGGGCAGGAAAAACTCTTCCTGCGGCGGCGAGAACGGTACCGGCGTGTCCAGGGATGTGAGGCGCACGATCGGCCCGTCCAGATCGTCGAACGCTTCCTCATTGATGATGGCCGCAATTTCTCCCGCCAGTCCGCCGGTACGCGCGTGCTCGTGCAGGACAATCACCTTGTTCGTTTTCTGCACGGTCGCGGCAATCGCTTCCCGATCGAGCGGCGACACCGTCCGCAGATCGAGCACTTCGATTTCGATTCCTTCTTTGCTCAGAATCTCCGCCGCCTCGAGCGCCGTGTATACCATCGCTGCGTACGTAATCACACTGAGATCGCGGCCTTCCCGCGCCACCCGCGCCTTCCCCAGCGGAACAATGTAATCGTCCGCGGGAATGTCTTCCTTGATCCGCCGGTACAAGTATTTGTGCTCAAAAAAAATGACCGGGTTCGGATCGCGGATTGCCGCTTTGATCAGCCCCTTCGCATCGTAAGCCGTCGCCGGGCAGACAACCTTCAGCCCCGGCGCGTGCACGAACCACATCTCCGGGTTCTGCGAGTGAAACGGCCCGCCGTGGACGTTGCCGCCACTCGGTCCGCGGATCACCAGCGGCGCCGGCGCTCCCCACCGGTAATGCGCCTTGGCCACCATGTTGACGATCTGGTTGAAGGCGCATCCGATGAAGTCCATGAACTGGAACTCCGCCACCGGACGCATCCCCGTCAACGATGCTCCAAACGCCGCCCCCACAATCGCCATCTCGGCAATCGGCGTATCAATCACGCGCTCCGGCCCGAAACGATCGATGAAACCGTCGGTGACCTTGAACGCCCCCCCGTAGATGCCAATGTCCTCTCCCAGGCAGAAGACGGTGGGATCGCGCTCCATCTCCTCCCAGATTCCCTGGCGGATGGCTTCCAGATAAGTGACCGTGGGCATGGCGGGAAGTTTAGCAGCTTCGGGCTTTCGGCTCTCGCGCCAGATCCGAACCACTGGCTACAGGAAGCTGCCCTTCGATAGACTGAGAAAAGCAATGAAGCGCCTTTTGCCCATTCTCCTGCTCGTGCTGACCTCGATCCCTCTCCTTGCCGCCGATCCCTGGCAATACGGCCGCATCGGGGACGTCCACAAGTCGGTCACGACCAAGACCAAGGCCTGGGTGGTCAACACTCCCATCAACGAGGACCAGACCTCTTACACCGTCTCGGTGCATGTGATGGACAAGCTCCTGGTCGGCAACTATGAGCTCACGCCGGAGGAGTCCGCACCGCCCCAGGAGTGGACGACGAACTATCCGGTGAAGGTACAGCTCCAGGGCGACACCATGTACGTGCGCTCGCCGATGGGCAACGTTCGGCTGCACCTTGTCCAGCGCAAGACTTCTCGGCTGATGCAGCCCCTGACGCCAGAAGAGAAGAAGCGGCTGGAGCAGATGGAATCGCCCGCGCAATCGCTGGTCGGATTCTCGGAGAGCAGCTCAAAGCCGGGAGGCGACAAGGCCAACCCCGCGCCAGCCGAGCCTGCCCCGCAACCGCCTCCGGTGAATGTCGGGACCGTGACGGTGCGGTCGACACCGTATCTGTCGGAGGTGTTCGTTGACGGGGACTCCATGGGATTCACGCCGGCCAAGATCAACCTTGCACCGGGCAAGCACACCTTCCGCGTCGAGAAGGCGGGGTATAAGGCTTGGACCAAAGAGATGATGGTCACGGTGGGGTCGGAGCTGACGCTGGACGCGAGTTTGGAACGGAAATAGACCTGTCATCCCGAGCGGAACATCAGCTTCGCTTGCGAAGCTGCTGTGGAGTCGAGGGACCCCTGCCGACTCCCCGACCGTGTGTCGCGAGTGGAGTCCCTCGACTCGCGCTTAGTCGCTCCACTCCTGTGCGTTCGTTCGGGATGTCATCCGGTCGGCGCGTAAATCGCTTACAATCTCCCCTTCATGACGGTCACCGTCCGTTCGTTTGCCAAGATCAATCTCGGGCTCTACATCGGGTTGCCGCGCGCGGACGGGTTCCACGATCTGCGGACCGTGTACCAGACCATCGCGCTGCATGATGTGATCCGCGTGCAGGTTGCGCGCGGAACGGGGATCGAGATCGAGTGCAGCGATCCGCGAGTTCCCCGCGATGAGTCGAACACGTGCTGGCGTATCGCTGAGCGCGTCATGCGCGAACTGGGCGCATCCGGGAAAGTCACGATAGGGATCGAGAAGAAGCTGCCCGTGCAGGGCGGCTTGGGCGCAGGGTCGTCGAATGCAGTCGCGACCATGCTGGCGCTGGAGCGGGCGCTGAAGAAGTCGCTGCCTGGCGCTGCTCGGTTGCGGGTTGCGTCTGAGGTCGGATCGGACCTGCCACTGTTCCTGATCGGTGGAACCGCCTTGGGTGTGGGTCGAGGCGAGGAAGTCTATCCGGTGCCCGATTTGCCTGCGACCCCGCTGGTGGTGGTGACGCCAGCGGTCGGGGTTTCGACGCCGCGTGCGTTCGCGGACTGGGATCGATTGACGCGCTCGGGAGCGTCCGATAGACTACTTGAGGTTGGCCGCGTGCTGTCGGCGTGGCTGAGTGGTTCACCTAACACCGGTGCTTCTGCAGGTGGCAGGAGCCGGGCCGGGAGCCTGCTTTCCGACCTTGTCCGTACCGGGATTGAAAACGACTTCGAAAGAGTCGTCTTTCCGCAATATCCCGAATTACGTGACATGAAGTGTGCCTTGGAGCGCGCGGGAGCCGGTTACGCTTCGCTCTCCGGGTCAGGGTCAACCCTGTACGGGCTGTTCCGGACGCGCGCCGCTGCCGTAAAGGCCGCTGGCCGCCTTAGGAAACAGGGCCTGAAGGCAGTTGCAACAACGACGTTGACGCGCCAGCAGTATTGGAAAAGGTTTCTAGTTTCTGGTTGCTAGTTTCTGGTTTCGTCCGGTGCCAAATAGCGCGGACGAAATCTGAATTGAATGTTTTTGGTTTTCGCTACAAACTAGAAACCAGCAACTAGCAACTATTTTTTGGGCCGTCGACTAATGGTAGGTCAAGTGCCTTTGGAGCACTTTGTCTAGGTTCGAATCCTAGCGGCCCAGCCAGAAACCAGTTCTCAGTTCCCGGTTCTCAGTTCTCAGAGAGAGCCCGGAGCGCAAGACTGAGAACTGAGAACCGGGAACTGAGAACTTAAAAATGGCCACTGCGATAACGACCGCCGAGAAAACGGAAAAAAAGCCGATCGCGGACGAAAAGCCGGAACGCAAGCCCCAGCGCGCCCGCGTGGATGACAAGTTCAAGATCTTCTGCGGAACGGCCAACGAGCCGCTCTGTGATGAGGTCTGCCACTTTCTCGGCCTGAATCGCGGCCAGGCGCTGGTCACGCGATTCAAGGACGGCGAAGCGTACGTGCAGATCCAGGAGAACGTGCGCGGCGCGGATGTCTTCGTGATGCAGCCGACCTGCCATCCGGTGGACATGCACCTGATGGAATTGCTGCTGATGATGGACGCGCTCAAGCGCGCATCGGCGCGGCGCATTACGGCGGTGATTCCGTACTTCGGCTACGCGCGCCAGGATCGCAAGGACAAGCCGAGGGTGCCGATTTCATCGAAGTTGGTTGCGGACCTGCTGACGACGGCGGGAGCGGACCGGGCGTTGGTGGTGGATTTACACGCGCCTCAGTTGCAGGGCTTTTTCAATATTCCGGTGGACCACCTGTTTGCTTCGCCGGTGCTGGTCGGCCATTTCAGGGATCTGAACCTGCCGAACCTGACGGTGGTTTCGCCCGATGCGGGCGGCGTGGAGCGTGCGCGCTTCTTCGCCAAGAAGATGGACGCTGCACTGGCCATCGTCGATAAGCGGCGGGTTGAGATGAACGTGGCCGAAGTGATGCACGTCATCGGCGATGTTCAGGGCCGTACTTGTCTGGTCATCGACGATCTGATCGATACGGCGGGAACGCTGGTCAAAACCGCAGACGCGCTGATCGAGGCAGGAGCGACGGCGGTGTACTGCTGCTGCTCGCACCCGGTTTTGTCGGGGCCGGCCGTGGAAAACATTACCAAGTCTCCGATCACCGAGGTGGTCGTGACCAATACCATTCCGCTGACCGATGCGGCAAAGCAGGTTTCCAAGATCAAGGTGCTGTCGATCGCGGGCCTGATTGGAAGGGCGATACAGTCCATCCACGAAGAAACTTCGGTCAGCAGGCTGTTTCTATAGAAGGACGGAACGGAATTATGGCAACTGCAACGGAAGTGAACATCCTGGAAGCGCAGCAGCGCGAACCGGGCAACAAGAACGCCGCGCGCCGCGTGCGTGTGGCAGGAAGAATTCCCGCTGTGGTGTACGGCGCCGGCAAAGACACGTCCGCCATCGCGGTCGATCCGCGCCAGGTCATGCGCATCCTGAAGTCCGACAGCGGACACAACACGATTTTTGATCTGGCGCTCGGCGACAACCGCGTGAAGGCCATGATCGTGGACTGGCAGTTCGAACCCATCAAGGGAACGCTGCTCCATGTTGACCTTCAGCGCATTGCCATGGACAAAAAGCTGACCGTCACCGTGCCGATCGTGCTCAAGGGCGAGGCCCTGGGAGTGAAGACCGAGGGAGGCATCCTCGAGCAGTTGCTGCGCGAGGTTGAGATTGAATGCCTGCCCGCCGACATCCCCAAGTCCATCGAGGCCGACGTCAGCCATCTCGTCTTCGGCGTTGACCTGCGTGTAAAGGACTTGGCGCACAGTGAGAAGGTGAAATTCCTGACCGACGATGAGCGCATGGTCGCGCACATCACACTGGTCAAAGAAGAGGTGGCTCCGACGCCGGAAGCGGTTGCCGACGCCGCGACTGCAACTCCTGCCGAGCCCGAGGTCATCAAGAAGGGCAAGCAGGATGTCGAGGGCGAAGAGGGCGAGGCGAAGCCCGAAGGCAAGCCCGAAAAGAAGGAAAAGAAATAGAGCGTGTGTGGGACCGGGTCTCCGACCCGGTCGGGCGGGTCAGAGACCCGCCTCCGCACCTACTCATGGACTCAAGCGTGAAACTGATCATCGGTTTGGGAAATCCTGGAATCGAATACCAGTTCACGCC
>Ga0182021_10001241_pt1 | contig 29089 bp, 24 predicted proteins | sample 612E3MmetaG_FD_120493 | JGI IMG/M metagenome (GOLD analysis project Ga0182021, IMG submission 120493) | Permafrost microbial communities from Stordalen Mire, Sweden - 612E3M metaG (Illumina Assembly) | ecosystem: Environmental > Terrestrial > Soil > Wetlands > Permafrost | place: Sweden...
AAATTGTATCCTCTCCTCTCCGGCGGATTTCCGCGGAGGGCCGACGACGGCGGCTTAAAGACATGCGGCGATCCTTCCTCCACAAGATAGCAGACGTCCGCGACCGGGAGTCCCCGTCTCAGCATGAACTGGCAGCGTGAGAGATACCTGTGGTACGCGGGGACCATGCCCCACCATGTCTGCGTCCTCTCCCAGTGGACGCCGTACGGTCCCATTGTCATGCCGGGTTGTATGTCGGTCCACGGCTGGTGCTGGTACCTGTGGAAGACGAACCTGTTCACCCCCGCGCTGAATGCCCAGTCGCCGAGCGCTTTCATTGAGCCCGGATACGCCTGCCACTTCTCTTCGTCGCCTGAGGTGAATGCTTCGGCTGCGATTTCCTCCTTCCCGCAGGTATGCCCGATGGATGTCGCCTCGAACACGCTGAAGCTCGTGTTGAAACCGTACAGCCAGAACTCGCACATGGGAACGTCCGCCAGGGATCCGAGGCTCATGTCCGCGCACGGCGTCATGTCGTAAGGCTCGATGGAAAGTCCGAACCCGTCACGGCGCCCGAGCTCCTTCAGCCGTCCGGCGTGGTTTTCAAGGAGAAGTTCCTGAGCGGTCTCCCTGAGATCCCAGAGGAACCTCTCGGAGATCTCGCGGCTCTCCACGACGCGCCCGGTGAGTACGGGGAGATAGGGAAGGAGATCGTATCCCCTCCGCCTGCGGAATTCTTCACGAAACGCACCCGTCCAGTTCTGCGAGCCCATCTCCCAGCTGTCGATATGGAGCATCGTCCAGCCGCCTTCTCCGGTGCCCTTCCTCCGTCCCGTGTCCCGGAGGAGCGTTCCGATGAATGCGTCGTAGTGCGCGTCAAGTGCGGCGCTGTCAAGCTTGTCGCATTCGAGACCCAGTCCCGGGACGGGAGCAGGGCGCGTATTCGCGCCGGTGCTTGTCTTTCCGAACCGCACGATTGTCCACTTCCCGTCCGGCACGTCCCAGGCAAATCTCCCTTCGGGAGAAAGATGTCCGGTCAGGTCCATCACTTGCGCCGGGCGGATTGCCGTCCCCGGGCGCGATTCAGGATACGACGAAAGGGAGGGGAGGAACGATCGTACCCCGCGCTGCGAGGAATACGGCGCCCGGACGTACAACGCCTTCTCATCGATGTCGGGGATCGAGTCCTTTCCTTCAGGTGTCGGGAATGCGACAACCGCCACGTCGCGGTAGAACTCATCCTTCGCCTTTTCCATCGCTGGGGGGAGGTGTCCCTCGCCGAAAAATGACGGACGGCGTTCCGGCCGGGGAAGAGCGCCTTCGAAGTGGAGAGGCCCGGTGACCGTGGTGGAAGATCCCACGATATACTGCATGGATTCCTCCGGCTTCACCCACGGTCCGCCGCTTCCTGTCCACCCGGGGCCGGACATCAGCGTCACCTGGATGCCGCTCCGCTCCGCCTCTTCAACGACGTGTTTAAAGAGTTGTCTCCAGGCGGGACTCATGAATTTCACAGGTCCGGCAGGGACCCCCACGTCCACCTCCATGATCATGACTCCGCCAATGCCGGCCGTCTTCATCGCCTCGATGTCCGCCGTAATCCCCTCGCGGTTCAGGTTCCCGTCCGTCCAGACCCAGTAGACCCAGGGACGGACGGAATCGGGAGGCGTGCGGAACGCCGCAGCGAGTCGTTCGACTTCTCCGGTGTGCGTTCTGTTGAATTGTCCTTCATGGGGGGAAGCGGCGTTCGAAGCGGTCGGGGCGCCTGCCAGGGCGGCAGCCATCACGGCTGCAGTGAACAATGGCTGTTTCATGGCGGGCAATGTACGGCAATCGAATCAGAACCTCAATAAACCGATTCTTCCGGCCATCCGGCCCGAATGAACTCAAGGCGTCCGGGGAACTATCTCCCTCAGGCTGCGGTTCTCCCCGAAGGCAAGTCACTGATAAATCCACACAGCAGAGGGAGGTCTCCATGTACATGTCGCGGGAAATCATGCACTGCAAGCCGGGGAAGGTCAAAGAGCTCGTCGAAAAGTTCAAGGCGCTCTCCGAAGCGCTCAGAGGTCTGGGCTATGCCCCTTTCCGGGTCTATACCGACTTGTGCGGTGAGAATTACTGGACTGTCGTATCCGAGCAGGATGTGGAGAGCATCGATGGGATGGGCGAAATGGCGAGGAAATCCATGTCCGATCCGAAGGTAGCCGCGATCATGAAAGGTTACCATGACCTCGTCGTCGACGGACGCCGTGAGCTCTACAGGGTGGAATAGCCAGCTCCGCTCTCCTCCCCGTCCGCAATCTGGTTCTGACGCGGCGTTCCGGTTCAATTCTATCGACTTATTGAATGCCCCTTTTGCCTCCCGTCTCCTGAGGGTGCGGAAGGGGCATTTCCTCCCGGGCTGCCGATGCTCTGCATTCGCGGTTCCTCGCTCGTCCTCTCGTTGCCTCAGTGAAGTTTCTATTCGAGCGCACCTTTGACATTACCCCGGAATTACCGTAAAATTAACCGGCCCGCCGCGTTTCCTCCGGATCCTTCATAGAACAGGTCTTCCGATGATCTCATGCCGCTCGATTCCGGTGTCTCTCCTTCTGTCTGCATTCGCCGCTCTTCTTGTTTCGGCAAACTGTTACGCGCAGAAATTCGACAGCCTCGCACTGACTCCTCCGATGGGCTGGAATACGTATAACACGTTTGCCGGCAGATTCAATGAGAAAATCATCCATGACATGGTGGATCTCATCGTTTCGTCGGGTATGAAGGACGCGGGCTACCGCTACATTATTATCGATGACAACTGGACCGGCGCCCGCGACAGCCTCGGTTTTCTCACCGTGGACAGGGAAAGGTTCCCCTCGGGGTTGCGCGCACTCTCCGACTACATCCACGCCAGCGGGTTGAAGCTGGGCCTCTATTCGGATGTAGGCTACAAAACCTGCGGCGGCTTTACGGCGAGCCGCGGGCACGAATTCCAGGATGCTCTGATGTTTGCCCGGTGGGGATGCGACTATCTGAAGTACGACTGGTGTAATGCCGGGGGGATAAACGCTGTAGGCGCCTATACGACGATGAGGGATGCTATCCGCGCGGCTGGGAGGCCTATGGTATTCAGCATGTGCGAATGGGGGAACAACAAACCGTGGGAGTGGGGTGCATCGGTCGGCCATCTCTGGAGAACGACGGGAGACATCACCGCATGCTGGGACTGCATCGACACGCACGGCGGAGCCTACAACTCCTGGGGGGTCATGAAGATTCTGGACATGCAGCACCCCCTCCGTGCGTACGCGGGACCGGGCCATTGGAACGATCCGGACATGCTCGAGGTTGGAAACGGGTCGCTCACGCTGGGCGAGGACCGGGCTCATTTTACGATGTGGGCGATGCTGGCCGCACCCCTCATCGCGGGGAATGACCTGAGAACGATGTCGAAGGACGTCCTCGGCATTCTTACGAACAGAGAGGTCATCGCCGTTGACCAGGATTCCCTGGGGGTCGAGGGATTCCGGGAGAGCACGGCCGACAGTCTGGAAACCTGGTATAAGCCCCTCGCGCACGGCGACTGGGTGGTCTGTTTCTTCAACCGCGGATCGGGACCCGTCGATCTCGCGCATGACTGGAACAGTCATGTGATCCGCGATGACCTCACGAAATCGGAATTGCGGTGTGACACGCACGCCTACCGGCTGCGCGATCTCTGGGCCGGGAAGAATACAGGGACAACAGGGCGGACCTTTCGAGCCACGGTTCCCCCGCACGATGTCGTGCTGCTGAGACTGGAAAGGTAAGACCCCCTCGTTGATAAATCATTCGTCAGACAAGCAAGGAGCACTGCATGGCAAAGAAACGATCCTCTGCAAAGACAAAAACCGCGGGCCAGTATAAAGCATCGGGTGCCCGGTATGATTCAATGCGATACAACCGCTGCGGGAAAAGCGGAGTGATGCTCCCCGCGATTTCTCTCGGGCTCTGGCATAACTTCGGCGGTGTGGATTCGTTCAGCACGGCGCGTGAGATTCTCTGTTGCGCGTTCGATCTGGGCGTCACCCATTTTGATCTGGCGAACAATTACGGCCCCCCGCCCGGGTCGGCGGAAGAGACGTTCGGGAAAATCATGAAGAAGGACCTTGCCCGCCACAGGGACGAGCTCATCATCTCATCGAAGGCCGGATATCTCATGTGGCCCGGCCCGTACGGCGAGTGGGGCTCGCGCAAATATCTCATTGCCAGCCTCGACCAGAGCCTCCGCCGGATGGGTCTGGACTACGTCGACATATTCTACAGCCATCGGCCCGATCCGGATACCCCGCTGGAGGAGACGATGGGAGCGCTCGACCAGATCGTCCGGAGCGGCAAAGCGCTCTATGCCGGGATATCGAACTATCAGCCCGATACCACCCGGCAGGCTGCATCGATCCTGCGCAACCTCGGGACCCCCTGTCTCATTCACCAGCCGAGCTACAACATGTTCAACCGGTGGATCGAGAAAGGACTGTTGGAAGCGTTAAAGGCAACGCAGATGGGATGTATCGTCTTCTCTCCTCTGCATCAGGGACTTCTCACCGATCGCTATCTCAAGGGGATCCCGAAGAACTCCCGTGCCGGAAAATCGCACGGATTTCTCAGGCCGGCGCATATTACGGAAGACAAACTGAACAGAGTAAAACGGTTGAACGAGATGGCGTTGCAGCGGGGCCAGACGCTGGCGCAGATGTCGCTCGCCTGGGTGCTCCGCCACCCGCAGGTCACATCCGCTCTCGTCGGCGCAAGCAGCACCGCCCAGCTCGCGGATGCCGTGGGGGCGTTGAAGAACCTCCAGATCACTCCCGAAGAGCTGCAGCAGATCGAGAAGATACTCGCATGATCATCGTTCGATCTCTCTGCGCGGGAGTTCATTGCGACCCGGGGGACTCCTCCGGCTCATTGCACGGCTCCCGCACCATGCGCAATAATCGCTCTTCACGCACAATCAAATTGGAACCGGCCATGGTCAGGATCATCGCGGCATCCGGATTACTCCTCCTTCTCCTTTTTTCTCCGATCACGAACGCGCAGGATTCTTTCAGCAGAATCCCCGGAGGATTCGTCTCCGGCAACGCCAGGATCAGGATACTCTCCCCTACGCTTGTGCGGCTTGAATACTCCCCTTCCCGGTCTTTCACGGACTCGATGACCGCTGTGGTTGTAAACCGTGACTGGATGCCTCCCGGGGTTTCCGTCACAACAGTCGGGGGGTGGACACTTCTCTCTTCGGGCGGGCTGACCGTCAGGTATCGTCCCGGGAGCGGACCGTTCACGCGTGACGGTCTTTCTGTCGGATGGAAAGCCGGAGAAGCGGAAGGGACCTGGGCGCCCGGAGATTCCGATGCCGGAAATCTCGGTGGTATAAGCTCGAGCCTCGACGGTGCGCGGAGGGGAAAGCTGCCGAAGCAGCTCCCCGGCATGCTGAGCCGCTCCGGGTACTTCCTGCTTGATGACAGCAGGACCCCCCTATGGAACGGCGCGAGCGGATGGATTGCGGCGCGCGGGGATTCCGGGAACCAGGACTGGTACTTCTTTGCGTACGGGAAAGATTTCCGTCACGTTCTGAAAGAGTACTCGCACCTCTGCGGAGCGATACCGATGATCCCGAAGTACGTTCTCGGCGCATGGGCCACCGACCTCAATTATGAGTACCTTCCCGGGACCCCCGTCGTCGACGATTATCATTATACTGCCGACAGCGTTCGGTCGATAATGACGAGGTTCCGTGCCTACGGCATCCCTCTGGACGTCATGGTCCTTGACTTTGCCTGGCACCTTTACGGCTGGCAGGGGGGATATGACTGGAGCCCCATTTTTCCTCAGCCGGGAGAATTCCTGAACTGGACCCGCTCACACGGTTTCAAAGTCACGCTGAACGACCATCCCGGGTATGGAAAGGAGTTTGTCCTTTCGAATAAGGACAGCCGGGCGCCGGCCGTGCGCAGTGAGCTGAAGATTGAAACTCCCCGGGATCCGTCGATATCAATAAGCCTGCACGGAGCGTGGAAATTCAGCACCGACTCGCTCGTTGCGGGAGACGGCGCGGGCTGGTTTGCCGCGGCGTTCGATGATTCCCGGTGGGAGTCGATAACCGCCGAACAGCCGTGGGAACAACAGGGACATCCCGATTACGACGGCGTCGCCTGGTACAGAAAATGGGTCGAGGTTCCCCCCGGAATCCGGGCAGAACACCTCTACGCGGCGTTCAGTTCGGTCGACGACGAATACGACATATTCGTCAACGGGAAGAAGATCGCCCACCACAGTCCGGCGTGGAACAGCCTCACGTATACCGACATACTACCGTTCGTGAACCAGGGGGCGAAAAATCTCGTTGTGCTCCGTGTGAACGACTGGGGAGGAGACGGCGGGCTCTCAGGCCTCACCGCAATGCTCACCGACGTGGTCCGCCAGGACGGGCTGCGGTTCAACCTTGCGGAGAAACGTCAGGCCGAGGTGTATATGAATGTACTCCACAGGCCCCTTATCGATCAGGGGGTTTCGTTCTGGTGGGTGGACGGCGGGGCCGGATCGTGTGTAATGAACGGTCTCAACAGCCAGATGTGGACGAACCGGGTCTTTTATGATTTCACGCAGCAGGAAACCGGGAAGCGGTCGTTCATATTCAGCCGCTACGGTGGATGGGGGAGTCACAGGTATCCCGCGCTCTTCACGGGGGACACGTATGCGCAGTGGGACGTCCTTGCGTTTGAAGTACCGTACACGGTGCAGGGGGGGAACATACTGATGCCGTATATCACGCATGACATCGGCGGGTTCATAGGGAAGGACATCAGTCTCGATCTGTACACGCGGTGGCTGCAGTTCGGGGTCTTCAGCCCCCTTCTCCGGCTTCATTCAGCACATGAGAACCCGGATGAAGGGAACGTGCGGATGCCCTGGAAATACGGGGACGAGGGGGTACGCATCGCCCGTGACCTCTTCCGCCTCCGGTACCGCCTCATTCCGTACATTTATACGATGACAAAAACCGCACACGATGAAGCGCTCCCCCTCCTGCGTCCGCTCTATGTCGTCCACCCGGAAATCGAGGAGGCCTACAATCATCCCGACGAGTATTATTTTGGCGACGAGATGCTGGTGGCGCCGATCGTGGATTCGACCGGAGGGAGGGACGTGTATCTTCCTCCGGGGATGTGGGTGGATTACTTTTCCGGGGAGGCGCGCAGGGGGCCGGTCACGTTCCATATGAAGTGTTCGCTCGAGACTCTGCCGCTCTTTGTGCGCTCACAGTCGATCATTCCGCAGCAGCCGGACATGGACTTCACGGATCAGAAGCCGCTTGATTCCCTCATCGTCGACCTCTATCCGCCGTGGCATTCGAACTACTCGCTCTACGAAGACGATGGTGTTTCCCTCGACTGCGAAAAAGGGAAGAGCGCGCTTACCCCGTTCGCAGCGTCGACGTCAGGTTCCGCCTACGTGTTGACGGTCGGTCCCACGACTGGAACGTACGAACGCCAGCCTTCGGCCAGGGCCTATCTGGTTCGTGTTCGTGAGACAAAAAAGCCCTCGACCGTGCTCGTTAACGGCAAGAAAATTGCTGAAGGGGTATCCGCCGGCGATGGGTGGATCTGGGATGCGGGAAAGGGATGCGTAAGCGTGAATCTCGTCCGGCGGAGTATCCGGAAATCAGTGACGATTCGATTCCAATAGAAATGGACTCTGTCCAATCTTCTGGACAGCGCGCGCACGGGAACCGCTCTTTTGCGATGATTCGGCCCGCTTTCGTTTGGCATGGGTATTGCGTTTAACCCCTCCATTCCCGAACCCGAATGGCGCTTATGTCCTCTGGGTCCGTTTCTCCCCGCAGCCCCGGTTTGCTTTGATCTGGATTGGTTTCTCCCCTAATCCCGCCGTTTCACTCCCCTCTCCGCCGCATCTCTTGTTTTCCCGCACTTGGAATGAGATTTCAAAAATGAAGAAAAAAATCTTCCAATCTGGGCGTTTTCATCGAAATCAGCCGAATTACGGGTCCTTTCGCGTGGCATAGAGATTGTACCCACACTGTGAGATTCGCGTGACCCATCAGGTGCGGATCGACCCGTGAAAGGAGGAGTGAATGGCGCGCGATAGCTCAGGAAAACTCAATACTGCTCCCCCCCCTGTCCTGCCGCCGGAAGGCAAGCCGTCCAAGAATCGTCCCGGGATCGCCACGCCCGATCCGTTCGCGAGTGTTGTGAGCTGGGCCCCGATGGGTCTATTCAGGGCCCGAAGAGACGGCACGTTCATCGCCGTCAACGAGTACATGGCCGGGATGCTCGGCTATGCGTCGAAGAGCGAACTCCTTGCCCGGAATCTGGAGCATGAGGTCTATTTCGACCCGTCCCAGCGGTACGTGAACCTCTTTCTTGTGGAATCACGGGGTACCGAACTTAAGCTGGAAACGCGCTGGCGAAAGAAGGATGGATCTCCCATCTGGGTGGAGCTGACGGGGCACGTCGTCGATCATCCGGGAGAGCCGAAGAAGTGTTATGAAGGGCTTGCCATCGAGATCACCGAGAGAAAAGCGGCGGAGGACGCGCTCAGGGAGGGGGAACGAAAAAGGTACACGCTCCTCGGCAATCTTCCGGGGATCGCCTACCGGAGCCGCAACGACGGCTGTTGTACGATGGAATTCATAAGCGAGGGATGCCGGGAATTGACGGGGTACAGCCCGCGCGACCTGATGGTGGGCGGCACGCTCTCGTTTCACGATCTCATACTTCCCGATGACAGGGATAGGATGCGCGAAATAATCCGCGAATCTCTCCCGTCCGGGGAACCGTACCAGGCCTACTACCGCATCAGGACGGCGGAGGGCGGGATCAGGTGGGTATGGGAGAGAGGGGAATGGATCCGCGCGGCTGCCGGGGAGGTCGAGGCGCGGGAAGGGTTTATCTCGGATATCACCGAGCGCAAGTTGGCGGAGGAGCAGGTGCGCGAACAGGCTGCCCTTCTCGACAGGGCGCGGGACGCGATCTATGTGGTGGACCTAGACGGCAGGATCGGGTTCTGGAGTAGAGGAGCCGGTCACATCTTTGGATGGGATGCTGAGGAGGCGTCCGGCAGGAAGGCGGACGATCTGCTCAGGAAGGCCGGGCCGGCCCATGAGGAGATCCTCTCCGCCGTTCTGGGGAAGGGGGAGTGGATCGGAGAGAATATCGATCGCGCGAAGGACGGCCGGTCCATCGTTGTCGAATGCCGGTGTTCCGTTGTGCGCGACGACAGGGGGGTTCCCGTCTCGATCCTCGTCATCAAAACCGACGTCACGGAGAAAAAGAACATCGAGCGTCAGTTTCTCAGGGCGCAGCGGATGGAAAGCATAGGGACGCTCGCCGCCGGAATCGCGCATGATCTGAATAACGTACTGGCGCCGATCACAATGTCCATAGCCATGCTCAGGACCAAGATCGTGGACCAATCGGGCCTCAAATGGGTGGACACAATCGATGCCTGTGCGGCGCGCGCCGCGGACATCGTGAGACAGGTCCTCGGATTCGGCAGGGGGATCGAAGGAAACAGGATCCTGTTTCATCCCGGTCACGTGATGAAGGAGGTGCTCAAGATCACCCGCGAGACGTTCCCGAAATCCATCGCCGTTCATATGAGCGTCCCGGACGACCTCGCGATGATCGTTGCCGATCCCACGCAGATTCACCAGGTGCTCCTCAACCTCTGCCTCAATGCGCGCGACGCAATGCCCTGCGGAGGGACGCTGCAGATCGCCGCCGAAAACGTGACGCTGGACGAACATTACGCGAAGCTCAACCTCGATGCCCGCCCCGGCCCGTATCTCTGTCTCTCCGTGACCGACACGGGGTCGGGAATCCCGCGGGAGGTTCTGGACAGGATATTTGACCCGTTCTTCACGACGAAGCCTCCCGGAAAAGGGACCGGGCTCGGACTTTCGACCGCGCAGGCAATACTCAAAAGTCACGGGGGATTCATCAACGTGTACACGGAAATGGGGCGCGGGACCACGTTCAGAATCTACCTTCCGGCGAAACTGGAACCCGGCGCAGCCCGGGCGGAGGAACTGGACAGCAGCGCTCCGGCCGGGAACGGCGAATTAATCCTCGTCGTCGACGACGAGCCGTCGATCCTTGAAATCACGAAAGGGATGCTCGAGGCCAACGGATATGCGGCCCTCACCGCCTCCAACGGGGTCGAGGCGCTCGGGCTCTATCGGAGCAGCGGGAAGAATATCAGGGCGACGATTACGGATCTCATGATGCCGGTGATGGATGGAGCGTCGACGATTCGCGAATTGCGAAGGCTCGATCCCTCGTCCATCATCATCGCCTCGAGCGGTTTCGGCGTCGAGCACTCTGCAGGTGATGATCCGGCCTCCGCGGCGACGATGTTTCTCAGAAAACCATACACCGCGGAAAAACTCCTTCAGGTGCTGCACGAAGTTCTCCACGCCGGCACGGTCCCTCCGGGACAGCAATGAGCGACCCCCCCCACACGACCGGGAAAGTCCCTCCCGCGGAAGCCCTTGCGTTTCTTTCCCGGACCGCGACTGAGTTCGTCCAGATGGACGAATCGGTGGACATCCATGATCACATCTGCACCCGGCTGAGAGAAATTGCGGGCGATGTCCCCGTTATCATCACTTCTTATGAAAAAGAACACGGGACATTCACGGTACGGGCGATCCAGGGCGCCCCGGGGGTTCTGGAGGCATTTTTCAAATCCTACGGAAAGAACCTCGTCGGGAGCTCGTTCCACATGAGTCCTGCCGCCGAACTCTCGCTTTTCGACCGGAAGCTCGAAAGCGTCACCGTCGACATCTATGAGTTGACGGAAAGAACCGTCCCCGAATTTCTATGCAGGGTCGCCGAAAAACTGTTGAATCTGGGGGCGGTATTTGCGATGGGGTTCACGGGGGAGAACGAGCTCCTCGGATCCGCCTCCTTTTACATGCCGAAGGGGAAGACGCTCGAGCGGCAGGACGTCATTGAAACGTTTATCAATCAGGCATCCGTCGCGCTCCAGCGCAGGAGATCCGAGGAAGCCCTTCGACGCACCGTCTCCCTCCTCACCGCGACGCTCGAATCCACTGCGGACGGGCTTCTCGTCGTCGACAACCTCGGACGCATTATGGATTACAACCGCCAGTTTGCCACGATGTGGGGGCTGCCGGAGGAGACCCTGACGGACGGAGACGACAGCGCTGCCATCAACCACATCCTCGGCCGGCTCAAATACCCCGATGCGTTCGTTGCGCGGGTCACGGAGCTGTACAGAAATCCCGAGGAAACCAGTTTCGATGTCGTGGAATTCAGGGACGGGAGGATCTTCGAGCGGTACTCGCAGCCTCAGAAAATCGACGGGAAACCGGTCGGGCGCGTGTGGAGTTTCCGCGATGTGACGGAAAGGAAGCATGTGGAGTCGGCCCTCCGCAAAAGCGAACAGCGTCACAGGCAGGTCGTCGAGGGGCTCCCCGAGGTGATATTCGAGACGGACAGCGCGGGTCTCTGGACGCTCCTGAACCCTGCATGGACCGAGATAACGGGATTCTCGGTCGACGAATCCCTCGGGAACCCGTTTCTGAATTTCGTGCACCCGGAGGACCGCCGGAAGAACCTGGAACTCTTCCGTCCTCTCATCGAAAGGCAGAAGGATTTCTGCCGGCACGAGATCCGTTACCTTGTAAAGAACGGGGGATTCAAATGGATGGAAGTCCACGCCACGCTTATTATCGACGATAACGACGCGACGCTGGGGACGACGGGGACGCTGCGTGACATCACCGAACAGAAGTGGGCAGCGGAAAACCTGCAGAAGCTCTACTCTCAGACGGAGCAGGATGCGCGCACGAAAGCCGAATTGCTCAATGAAGTGAACCATCGCGTGAAGAATAACCTGATGGCCGTGCAGGGATTGCTCCTTGCGGAACGGCGGCAGGCGGATCCGGAAGGGCGCCAGTTTGTCGAGCGTGCGATCGACAGCCTCTCCGGGAGGATTGACGGCCTTCTCTCCGTTCACAAGTTGCTCTCGGCGTCGCAGTGGGGACCGATGCGCATTAGCGATCTTTCGGAGACGATCATCTCGCGTGTTCTGTCCGGGGCGCAAAACGGCTGCCACGTCTCGCTGGAGGTGGTCCCTTCGACGCTCGAAGTCTCTCCCAGGCAGGCGAGCAGTCTCGCGCTCGTGCTGAATGAGCTGACGACAAACACGGTCAAGCATGCCCTTCATGGAAGGACGACCGCGAGAGTGCGCGTGCAGGCGCAGGCGGAAGGTGATGACATACGGATCGAATACCGCGACGACGGGCCCGGCTATCCTGAGCACGTTCTTGGTAGCGGCCGTCCCGCGGTGGGGATGCGGCTTGTCTATCAGCTCGTCACGGAGACTCTCCGGGGCCGGCTGGAGCTGGCCTCGGAAGGGGGTGCCGTCACGATACTGCACATCAAAGTCGAGGAGAAAGAGAGGACATAGGATGGTGGTTCCTGCAAAAAAGCTGAGGGTCCTTGTCGCGGAAGACGACTCCCTCGTCTCTGACATCATTCAGAGCCAGCTTGAATCGATAGGCTGCGTGGTCCTCGGAAAGGCTTCGGACGGTTTTCAGGCCGTGCAGAAAGCGAAGGATCTCGATCCCGACATCGTCCTGATGGACATCGAAATGCCCGGGCAGGACGGCCTCGAGGCGACCCGGCATATCCAGAACTCCAGGCCGAGGCCCGTCGTCCTGCTGACGGCGCACGATAGACCTGACCTTCTGGCGCGCGCCGGTGCGGCGGGCGTCGGAGGGTATATCGTGAAACCGACGACTCCCCAGGAGCTCGACCGGACGATGGCGATCGCGATGGCGCGGTTCGGAGACCTGATGGAACTCCGCCGGCTGAACGAAGAGCTTCGTGGCGCCCTTGCAAGCGTGAAACGGCTGAGCGGCATGCTCCCCATATGCGCAAGCTGCAAGAGGATAAGGGATGATAAGGGATACTGGCAGTCCGTTGAAGCCTATCTCATTGAACACACGGACGCGATGTTTTCCCACGGCTGCTGTCCCGATTGCAGAAAGAAGCTCTACCCCGAGTACGCCCCGAAGGCCTGAGAGGCCGGAATCCGGCGAACTATACCCCCCCGGGGTGTGTTTACCACCCCGGGGGGGGATCCCGTAAGTTCGGAGTGTCTCCCGACCCTCTCTCCCCTCCGTCATGATACCCCTTCTTGTGTGTCTGTCGCTGGCCGACCCTGGCGTATTTTTCCCGGTGTCGTCTGTCCAGTTTTCCGGCCCTCGTTCGTTATACAGTATCGAGGCAGCGATCTCGACTCAGTACTGCCTCGCTCCCCGGTTCGAGGAGACCGACTGGCGGGCGATCGCGGGGCTCTATGACGCCCTTCTGAAGGTGAAGAGAAGCCCCCTGGTGAAGCTGAACAGGGCGGTTGTCCTCGCCCGGATACAAGGACCCAAAGCGGCGATTGACGAGATACACAGGATCGAAGGCTGGGAGTCCCTGGCGGCGAGGCACTACCTGTATAGTGCGGTTCTGGGGCAGCTGTATCTTGAGGCGAACGACGTCGAGAAGGCAAAACACTTCATCGCTGCGGCGGGCGGGCTCACAAGCTCCGAAGCGGAAAAGAAGCTCCTGAACAAGAAACTCTCTTCGCTCTCCTGGTACTCACATGGCGTACAACGAAATGCTGACGGCAAGGGTGAGGATAGCTCTCTCCGGAGTCCGCAATGTTGAGGAGAAAAGGATGTTCCGCGGCGTCGTGTTTATGGTTGGCGGGAAGATGTGTGTCACTGCGGGAGACGACACGATCATGTGCCGCATTGATCCCGACCTTCACGATGAAGCGACGAAAAGAAAGGGGTGCCGGACGGTGATGATGAAAGGAGGGGAGTACCGCGGTTGGGTGTACGTCGACGGGGAGGGGATGAAGACGAAGAAGCAGTTCGACCACTGGATCGGGCTCGCCCTTGATTTCAACAAGAGAGCGAAAGCGTCCAAGAAACGGGCTGGGAAATAGCGGTCCCCGGCGCCACCATTAGGATTCAATACACGGGAGAATGATCCATGCCGAAAACTATTGTCCAGACGGTAAAATTCAACGCGCCCCCTGAGGCTCTCTACGCCCTGTATACCGATTCGCGGAAACACTCCGAGGCCACGGGGGTCAAGGCGGTCATGAGCACCAAAATCGGAGGGAGCTGCGGGGCCTGGAACGGCGGATTGAAGGGAATCACCCTCGGCGTCGTTCGCAACCGGGTGTTCGTGCAGACCTGGCGCTCCAACGACTGGGGGTCCGATCAGGCCGATTCGGTCCTTGCGTTCTTTTTCGAGAAAGACGGGAAGGGCGGAAAAGTGACAATGGTCCACGCCAACATTCCGGACGAACATTATCCTGGGATCAAGACGGGGTGGACGACGTATTACTGGACGCCGTGGAAAAAATACATTGCGAATCACGGCAACGGGAAAAAGTCGAAAAGCTGACGCGTACTAATCCAGATTTCAATCATTCATCGGAGGGGCGGCAATGACGGAGAAAGAAATGTTCCTGAACAACTGGCAGCGGGAGTTCGGTACGACGCTGAAAATCCTCAAGCAGATGCCTGCAGACAAGGGGAATTTCAAGCCCGCTGCTGACAAGGTGCGGAGTGCGAAGGACCTTGCCACGGTCTTCATACAGGAGCTCGGCGTGGTGGACGGAGTCGTCAAGGGGAAGGTCGAATTCGGGGGCGCACCCCCGTCCTTTGCCAACCTGGGAGAGGTGATCAAGGCTTACGAGGGGAAGCACAGGGAGATGGTCGCGAAGGTACAGGCCATGCCCGAGGCCGACTGGAATACGAAGATTACGATCCCCGTTGGTCCAAAACAGATGGGTGAGGTCCGCCGTGCCGATATGCTCTGGCTGCTGCTGAACGACAGCATTCATCACCGCGGTCAGTTCTCCATCTACCTGAGACTGGTCGGCGCGAAAGTCCCCTCCATCTACGGTCCGTCCGGCGACGAACCCTGGATGTAGTACTCTCGCTTCTGCATTCCGTTTTGTTGAGACAGGCCCTGATCCGGATTTGTCGGATCAGGGCTTTTATTCGCTCAGGGATATCCGGCGGGATTCGGATTATTCTTCGATACATTCTTTTCGGCCTCGTCTCGGAGTTGGAAGGGCTGTGTTGTTCTGTCTGCCCGTGGCTATTTCAGCAGCATGAACATCTTTACCCCGGTGTATGCGGCCGCTTCGAGTCGGTAAAAATAGACTCCGCTGGACAGACCGTCCGCTTTGAATTCCACCGATCTTCTCCCCGCTAACTCCGGGCCGTCAACAAGTGTACGCACCTTCCTTCCGGTCAGGTCGAAAACTGTTAGTCGCACGTGCGTCGTAACGCTCAAATCGTACGTGATCAGTGTCCCGGGGTTGAAAGGATTTGGATAGTTCTGGTACAGCGTGGTTTCGCCGGGCAGTGGTTCGTCGGCCAGCACCATGGCGGTTATGGACGGATGGCTCTCCAATCCACTCGAGTCTACTGAGGTAACCCAGTAGAAGTATTCATAGCCGGACTGCGCACCCCGGTCTGCGAAAGAATTCTCACTGTTGTTTACGGAATCGATACACGCTGCTGTGAAGAAATCGCTCGAGATGCCCCTGTAGATTCTGTACTGCCGGACCGCTGGACTCGTGCTCTGCCCCCACGTAAGCAGCACGTTGGACCGCTGACTTTCGGCAGAAAAATTGGGTGGAATCGGCGGTGCAATGCCGATGTCGAACTGATATACTCGGTGGAGCGCTCCGTCGAGACACCATAAGTAGCCCTGCGCGATCGTAATTCCGGCCGGCATCGGACCCGGAGAGCGGGAGGACCAGAGAGTATTGCCGTTACGGTCGATGTGGAATATTCCCTGCGTACCGTTGTCACAATACCAGAACGTCCCCCTGTCGTAGAACAGGCCCGAGACAGAAGACGAGGGAAGAGTAATGGAGTCGAGGAGCGCACCGTTGGCACTGTCCACCTTGTATACTTTCGCGGCCTGGCCGGGGGGATTGTCCCAGATGGGATTCAACCCGTAGTAGAGATTTGTTCCATCCGCGCCAAGGCCTCCGGGATCGTTGGCCAAAGGGAATGGAATCCAGCCGAGTACAGGGCCTGAGGGCGACATCTTCACGGCACTCATGTGGAAGATCGGATAATTGTCAATGACCCAGAGATTGTGGCCGTCCCACGTAAGCCCGGTAGGGAATGTGTCCGGCGAGTGGACGGAATCCGTCAGTTTGTGCGTCCTACCGTTAAAGCTATAAATCCACTCGCCGTACGGGTAAGGGTTGCCGCCGTAGTTGGCAATGCGAAACGACTGACCGTCAAAGCATAAGCCGGAGGGGGTACTTACGCCGACATCAAACCCGTCGACAATACTGTAGGTGATTCCTCTATCTCCCGCAAAGGCCTGACCATGCGGACATGCACCCGCGATTGCCGCAGTCAGTGCGATGTGCAGAACCGAAAAGGAATGGATTGATCGATGACTCGGACGGGCGACGGCGAACTCAAATGCACACAAGGACCAACTCCTTCTCTGCTTGAATATGACCCGTGCACTGAGGCGATCCGATAGATTCACTTCTTGGCTCTTTGGCAAAGTACACTCTTCCCTTCCTTTCGCGTTTCCATCCCGAATAGATGCTACGGCGATGGATTGAGAGAGTCAATCGTATTCTTTGACATTCCTCCTTCTCCTGATTAGCTTGAGGGAAGCACATCGTCGCGCCCGGTTTGCAGCCGCCCCTCTCGTCCCTGAATCGCCAGCTCCAAACCGGCATGAATTTGTTGACACCGTGTGGGGAGAATTCCCTCTGGTGATATACACAACCCCGGGAGGTAAAACTTCGATGGATCTTCAGCGGCTTTATTTCTTTCGTCGGACGCTCATTGGGCTATTGGTCTTTGTTTTTTGGCAGCAAGTGACTATTGCACAACATGCGGACTCAATTTCCACCGGACAGCGCGTACCGGCAATGCAGTTTCAGCTATTCGGGGGATATGGGGTGAACTATATCGCGGATCGGATGGCATCGGCCTCATTCCGCATCGGCGTCGACGTCTCATTCAGTCATGCCGATTCCTCGGGGAGTACAAACTTGTCTTCACATTCCTCCTACCTGTCGTCGGTTTCATCATCAAGCTCATCGTCTCAGTCCGGCGACGAACCAAACAATAGCTCCACTTCTTATCAGATTTCGGTTTCGGCTCTCTCAATTCATCGGCTCGCGGACTTTGCCTGGAGCTCCCTTGGCGCCGGCGTCGGCGTAATCGTATCCTACTCGTTCGATTGGGCATCCGATCAGGAGAACCAAACCACGCCGGGGATAGCGTTCAGCACGAACACCAACGCGCGGACGATCGAATCATGGGGTGTCGGACCGTTGGTGTTCCTCGGCATCAGCAACCGGATACTGGATCATTTCTGCTTCACTGCCGAACTGAGCCTGGCGGTGACGCACCAATGGACGACGAAAAAATACACCGGAGATTATGAATCGACGTATAGCGGTTCGCCGTCGAGCTACCAAACGAATAGCAGCTCTGAGTCGACGAAGGTTGACGGCTGGTCATTCCAGCTCAGCCGGATACGGATTGGAGTTGAGATAGATCTTTAGCAGACACCGGGGCCTCAATGACAAGCGAAAGACGATGGCGGTCGCGGGGTTGTGTCGAACCCACAACGTGACGGTATGAAGCTGATGCGCGCCGGAATTGCTTCATGGAGCGGCACTGAATGATCCTCCAGTTTCCGATGAACAATAATAGCTGCGTGTGACCTGTCCCCGTCGGATGCTATTCGCCTCCTCCTGATGTAGCCCGTCCCCTGCATAGGCATTTCATCCACCCGGCGTGTCATTCCGTCGGGTTTCCATGGTCATCTCGTTCTTCCCGCCGTATATTCATCATTGTAATTCAGTCCCACGGCCACGGCCCGTGGGGAACCGGATTCCAGGGAGGGCAACAAAGTGAATTCTCTCATAAACACGCAGGAACTCCTGAAAGAGTACACGCTCGGGAAAGTGACTGTCCCCGCGCTCCATAACGTCTCGATGAACATGGACAGGGGTGAATTCGTCTCCATCTGTGGCCCTTCGGGAAGCGGGAAGACGACTCTCCTCAACATGCTCGGGTTCATCGACAGCCCGACTTCGGGAAAGGTCTACTTCAACGGCACCGAGGTGAAATACAACGGCCTTTCCCACCTTCACAAGCTCCGCCTCGAAAAGCTGGGGTTCATATTCCAGACGTTCAACCTCATCCCGGTCCTTTCGGCATACGAGAACGTGGAATATCCACTTCTCCTGACGAAGAAAAGTTCGGCGGAGAGGAAGAAACTCGTCGAGGGGATACTCCGGGAGGTGAAGCTCTGGGAGTGGCGCAAACACAAGCCCAACGAGCTTTCCGGCGGGCAGCGCCAGCGTGTGGCGATTGCACGTGCCCTCGTCAATCACCCCGAGCTTGTCCTTGCCGATGAGCCGACGGCGAATATCGATTCCGCGACGGCGGGGGAGATACTCGACCTGATGCGGACGCTCAATGAAGAGGATAAGGTGACGTTTCTCTTTTCGACGCACGATCCGGTGGTCATGGGATATGCCAGGCGCATCATCCGCCTGCACGACGGCGCCATAGTCAACTGACAGGACGACAGGGAGGCTTTCATGTTTAAATTCATAAAGCTTGCGACAAAGAACGTGTTCAGAAACCGCCGGCGGACGGTCATCACGGGGCTCGTGCTTGTGTTCGGCGCCACCGCGCTCATACTCGCGGGTGGGTTCGTCTCTTTCTCCTTCCGCGCTCTGAGCGAGAGTACAATCCGGGGCCAGCTCGGCCACCTCCAGATCTACAACAAGGACTTCTTTGAGAAGGACGAGGAAAAGCCTCTTGCGCTCGGCCTTGAAAACGTGGACGAGCTGAAGGCGAAGGTCATGTCACAGGAGCACGTCCGGTTTACGATGGCGCGCGTGGAGTTCATGGGACTCCTCTCCAACGGGGAAAAGTCGGCCGTCTTCCTCGGGCGTGGAATCGAGCCGGAGAAAGAAATGGAGCTATCGGGGAACAGGGCGCCTGTGGACTCGGGGAAGTTCCTCGCGGGCGGCGCCACGGGCAGTGGGGACGATGAAGTCGTCGTGGCGCGCGGTCTCGCCAAATCGCTCAAGGCGAGAATCGGCGAGTATCTCACGCTGATGACGACGACCTCCACCGGCGCGCTGAATGCGATGGACGTGAAGGTCGTCGGGATCTACTCCACGGGGGTTCCGGAATACGACGAGCGGGCGCTCATGGTCGATATCCGTACGGCGCAGCAGCTCCTTGTTTCGCACAAAGTGTCGAAGCTCGTCGTGGTCCTTGACGAGACCTCGCACACGCAGGAGGTTGCCACCGCGCTTGCGGCCCGGATGCCTGAAGTGACGCTGAAGCGCTGGGACGAGCTTGCGACCTTCTACAAGGCCGTCGTGCAGCTCTACAGCGCGATATTCGCCTTTCTGGGCGTAATCATATTCGTGATCGTCGTCCTGAGCAGTTCCAATACGATGATGATGTCGATAATGGAACGGACACGGGAAATCGGCACCCAGCTCGCGGTCGGGACTTCCCGGCTCCGCCTCCTCGTGAATTTTCTGTACGAGGGGCTCATGATCGGTGTGTTCGGCGGGCTTCTCGGCCTGCTCATTGCGGCCGGGCTCGCGGAATTAATCGACCATTCAGGTCTCAGGATGCCCCCTCCACCGGGAGGAACAACCGGGTATCCCCTGATCGTCGACCTCGTTCCCGGCGTGTTTGTGGGTGTGTTTCTTCTTATCGTAACGACAACGGTCATATCGACGATCGCGCCCGCGTTCAAGGCGTCCCGGATGAAGATCGTTGATGCGCTCGGCCACGTCTGAAGGGAATGAAACGATGAAAAAGGCATTCGTTGTGTGCGCGATCGGGCTTGTCATGGCGGGGTCCCCGGCAACTGGTTCAGCCCAGGCTGAATCCGCCCCCGCGAGGAAGGGATCGGCCGCGCCGGATCCTGAAGCCCTCCTTGCTCAGTCGGACATGAGCAGGAACGGGTGGGAGTCGTACGAGGTCCTCACGACGATTCGGAACTATATCGACGGCGAGCTGAAAGAGGAGGGGAGCTACGGGACGTCGATCAAGGGGGCCGACAAAACCCTGGTGAAGTTCCTGAACGTGGACGTCAAGGGGCAGTACCTCCTCATGCTGGAAGACGCGATGTGGATATACATGCCGAACACCCGGAAGCCGATTCGGATCACCCCGCTGCAGCGTCTTCTGGGGAACGCCTCCAACGGCGACGTTGCGCGCACGAGGTACGCGGCGGATTACGCGCCGTCATTGAAGGGGGAGGAAACGGTGGACGGCGTTCCGTGCTACATACTCAACCTCGACGCGAAACGGGAAGGGGCGACGTACAACAGGGTGGAGTTGTGGGTGAGAAAAGAGGACTCCCGTCCCAGGAAAGCCGAAATCTACCTGACCTCTGGGAAGCACTACAAGACGATATTCTACGACACGTTTGCTGTCATCCACGACAGGCTCCTCCTCACGCAGATGACGATCTTTGACATGCTGCGCGAAGGAAGCAAGACGACAATGACGTTTTCCGGATATTCTCCGAAGGAGATACCGGAGAAGTACTTCAACAAAGACTACCTGGAGAAGCTTCGATGACTCGTCACTGGGGGGCGGCGCTGGCGCTTTTCTGCTCGGTGCTTCTCGCGCCCGCGGCCGGGGCCCAGCCGCTCCAGTACCGTTTCTCCATGGCGGACGAAGGGACATATTACAGGCTGAATGGCGCGAGTCCCTTTAACCCCGGGAATGCGGTCGTCCCGCAGCCTGAGTGGGGGAATGTGGCGACAACAGGTCTGTACCTCGGCGAAGGGGTCCTATCCACATCTCTCGGCATTACGTCAACATCCAACGACATAGGCAAACCTGACAATGCGTTTGCCGTTCATGAGCTGGCCGTGGATGTGTCGCTCGGCGACGCGCTTGATCTTGTCGCGGGGAAGAAGATACTCAAGTGGGGGACCGGCTACGCGTTCAACCCGACGGGTGTCGTGGAGCCGCAACGCTCCCCGTCTGATCCGACCGACCGGCTCAATCAGAATGACGGCCGGAACCTTCTCTCCCTTACGGCATTCCTCGGGAAGACTTCGATCACGGCCGTTTATCTAAACGACGCCAGTTACGCACACAGGGCATTCCGTTGGGGACAGAACGAGCTCGCCGCGCGCGTGTATACGTTCGTTGGAGGTCTCGATCTCTCGCTCATCGGGCACTACAGGGAGGGTGACAGACTCGAGCTCGGCGCGAACACCTCCTATGTCATAGGCGATGATCTCGAACTGCACGGAGAGATCCTCGGGAAGAAGGGGTCCTCAGCGCTCTATCACACGATACTGACATCCGACAATCCCTCTCAGATATTTGATACCTATCCGTATACCCCCCTGTATGCGGACTCGAAGGAGATCTTCGTGAAACTCCTCCTGGGCGGTCAGTATACGCTTCCGGGGGGAGCCAATATCGCTCTCGAGTACTATCACAATGAAGAGGGGTTGAGCGTCGGGGAATGGAAAAGATGGATGAACTTCGTTAAGTTTCAGGACGCAGTCCAGTCGGGCGCTGTTCCTGTCCCGGCTGCTCTCGTTGCGCCTTCGCGCATGAATCTTCTCTGGTCTCTCCTGACGCTCTCGACACGCGGCACGATGAGGGACTACCTGTTTGCCCGCGTGGCGTACGCGGAAGATACGTGGGGGTGCGAGGTGATCTGTTTCATGAATGCAAACGATCAGAGCGTTGTCGTGATCCCCACTCTGACATGGAAACCTGTCCTATCTCTTTCAATCTATGCAAGATATACCGCCTATGCGGGACGGGACGGCTCGGAGTTCGGTTCTCTATTCTCGACGGAGTCCATGACACTCGGCGTGGGGCTCCAGCTCTAACCGGTTCTGTCCGGATTGTACTGCGCATTGTTGCGGCCGAATTCTGATGACTATGACGCTCTCACCGTTCAAAAAAGACTACGTCCGTACCGCGGGGTTTATTCTTGCCATCACGATCGTTGTCGCCGTTGGGCTCACGTACGAGAATCCGGTCCACTGGCTCGACAACCTTGTGTCTTCATTCGTCTTTTCCGCGTGCATCGGCCTGTCTATTCAGGCGATCGTCAGGCTTCTCTGGACGAGGCTGGCCCGTCTTGAGACCAGGGGTCGGCTGGCCATGCTCTTCGTCGTCTACCTCGTGGCGGGATTCGCGGGGACAGAAATCGGATACCAGATACTCCGCTACGCCTGGTACGGGGGGACGCTCGAGTTCGGCGGCCATTTCAGGTTGCTCTTCCTGAACCTCATCCTCGCGATGGTGTTTGGCAGCGCGGCGGTTGTGTACATGTCTCTCCGTTCCACTGCGGAGCGGATGGCGAAGACACTGAAGGAAAAGGAATTGAACGAGGAGAGGCTCGAGCGGCTGAAAACGCGCGCGGAGCTCGACGCGCTGCAGGCCAAAATCAATCCCCACTTTCTCTTCAACACGCTTAATTCGATAGCGAGCCTGATCTCCGAGAACCCCGCTGCCGCCGAATCGACGGTGGAGAAGCTTTCGGAACTCTTCCGGTACACGCTCCAGCGGAGTGGGAATTCAACAGTAACCCTCAGTGAGGAGCTGGAAATCGTCCGCTCCTATCTCGAGATCGAGAAGGTGAGGTTCGGCGACAGGCTGCAGTTTGACATCCGGGCTGACGGGTCGCTCGACGACCTCCGCATTCCGCCGCTGTTGATACAGCCGCTCGTGGAGAACGCGATAAAGCACGGCATCGCGGAGGAGCCGAAGGGAGGCACTGTCACCGTTGACGTGAAGAAAGACGGCCGGACGTGCATTATCGCAGTGAACGACACGGGGAAGGGTCTGTCCGGCACAGGCGGGGATTCGGGGTTCGGCCTGAAGAGCATCAGGGAGCGCTTGGCCCTTTCATACGGGGAAAACGCGTCCCTCCGCACGGAGGAGGGGAGCGCCCTCATTCAGATCACGATTCCACTCGGGTAAAGGGAACCGATGCGCCTGCGCGCGGTTGTTGTGGACGATGAGGACCTTGCACGCCGTCGGCTCCTCAAGCTCCTCCTGAAATACGGGAACGTTGTCGAAATTGTCGGCGAAGCGGTAAACGGCGAGGACGCCGTCGGGCTTATCTCCTCGCTCAGGCCGGACGTCGTCTTCCTCGACGTTCAGATGCCGGGATGCGACGGGTTCGAGGTCGTCCGGCGGTTGAAGGAAAAGCCGTTTATCGTTTTTGCGACCGCCTATAACGAATATGCGCTCAAGGCGTTCGAGGAGAATTCCGTCGACTATCTCCTTAAACCGGTCGAGCAGAAGCGGCTTGACAGGACAATCGAAAAACTGCGGAAGTTCACGGGGGGGACGGCCTCCGGGGTGAATGAAAACATCGAGAAAATGCTCGCGCGCCTCGCCCCGCCGGGCCTCAGGCGGCTCAAGGTCACGCTCGGCGACAGGATCATACTTGTCGACCTGACGGACGTCGTCTACATTGAGTCGAGAGACAAGTACACCTACCTCCACACGGCGGACCGCGAGTATGTGATCGATGAAACGCTTGCCGACCTGGAAGGAAAGCTCGACGGCTCGGCGTTCGTGAGGATCCACCGCTCCCTGATCGTCAACGTGAAATTCATCAGGGAGATTGTCAGGTGGTTTGCGGGGCGCTACAAGGTGAGACTGAAAGACGCGAAGGAAACGGAGCTCATTGCGGCCCGCAGTTACGCCGGAAACATCCGCCGCCTCTGAACCCTGCTACGCCATCTGTTTCTGGAGCACTACGCCGCGCGTTCGCCTGCGGACTGCCATGAGGTGGTTGACGAGTCCTTCCACGGATTTCTGGAAATCCTCCTCCGTGAACGAGTCGTCGCATGCCTTCGCAAATGACGAATCGACAAGATTCCGTGCAATGTTCTTCAGTCTCTCTCTCGCCTCGTTGTCCATCGCGGACCTCCCTCGGAATTTGTCGAACGTTCTGTAGTTGAAGAGTAGCTGCTGACTTGCGCAGTGAAGCGGTCACCCGGAACGACGGGAAAAACACCCGGGAATTTAGACGATCTCTTTTTCAGATTCAAGCTTTTTCTTGCAATTATTTAATGAGCGTCATCTTCTTCGCTGCGGTGAAGCTCCCTGCAGTCAGCCTGTAGAAGTAAATGCCGCTGCCGACTGTCCGGCCGTTCGAGTTCTTGCCGTCCCACTCCGTTTCCTGCTGACCGGCGGACATCGCACCGTTGACGAGCGTGCGCACTTCCCTGCCGAGCACGTCATAGACGACAAGCTTCACGATCCCGGCCTGCGGGAGCGAGTACTTGATCCTCGTCGAGGGGTTGAAAGGATTCGGATAGTTCTGGTCGAGCCTGTAGCTGCCCTGGACGCTCGAAGGAGCCGTCGTTATCCCATCCGGGACGCCCCCTTCCGACATGTATTTCGTATGGACGAGATTCCAATCAGCCGCGGAGTTGAACGACCCGAGCTTCGTATCGTCCCATATCAGCGCGCCGATCGGAAGTCCGTCGATGACCGAGAGGTGCGTCGACTGGGAGAAGTTCTCCGTCAGATCCGTGAACTTCGTGATGCCCGCCTGACCAGTGGTCATTGCATCGGTCTTCACGCCGCCCGAGATGCCCGGAAGAGTCGTCGGATTGTAATCGCCGTAGATGTAGTGCGTGTTCTGTAGAGCGGCGCCGCCCGCGAAGCGCGTATCACCCCACAGGTTCTGATTCCATACCGCCATCGAATCCACGATGCTGGCGCTGGCGATCCCCGGCGTAACCGTCCCCGGATCCGATGTGCTTGTCCTCTTCTCGATGAACCCGCCGTTCGGAGGCGCAAACGCGTTGAACAACCCTTGTGTGCGCGAGTTCATCCATTCGCACGGGATATTCCTGATTTTCCACGGCCCGGTCCCATCCCCCGCCCAGTTCAGGTACGACGGTATGGTCCCGACCGCCGGCAGTATGTACTTGCTTGAATTGTAATAGCCGCTGATAAGCTGAGGGTCGTAATAGTAAATGTTGTCGGATATATACACCTGCAGATGGTTGAGGGAGAGGAGCGGCGAAAAATGCGTCGAGTCGGTCGGCGACGCCCAGTACTTCGGCTGCGTGAGCAGTCCGTTCACCATGTTGTTCGTGTCGACGTTAATCGTGCTTGTGAAGGATTTCTCCGGATCCTGACCGCTGTTCGTTATGTTCGTATCTTCCCCGACCCAGTTCTGGTTGATGAATATGTTGTTCGTGATGAACATGTGCCGGTGATACGGGGAGAGGAGCCAGTACCTGTGGTTGTCGACGATCGTGCAGTGATTGACGTACATAACGTCCGTCAGCTCGTTCTGCTGGAGGAACGTGAGTCCCGCGGTCGTCGTCGTGACGTTCTCAATCCAGAGCGTGTCGATAGGGTGCTTGCACTGGAACACGCGTGAACCCCACCACTGGCCTCCCTGGAACATGTTGCGGAAATAGGAGTTCGTGATGAAGAATGTCGCGCCGAACGGCCATCCGCCGATCGCGCCCGATTCGTTCGTGCAGTCGAACAGGTCGATGCTCGAAAACTCGAACAGGCAGTTGTTGATACGGAGCGACTGTGCCCGATGCTGTGCTGTGCCGCAGTAGAAGAGCTCGGCATTGAACGACCCGGTCAGCATCTGGGCCTGGTAGTGGATGTTGTCCACAACGATGCTCCCGTACACCGTGTTCGTCCCTTCGGTCGTGGCAGGGGGAACCGGAGAAATGAGGATTACCGGCTTCGTTGTGTGTGTGGGCTGCGCTGGATCGGGGACGCCGCAGATCGTCAGTGTCCCGGTGGGGTTGTAGCAGTAGATCGGCGCGATCTGGTAATAATACTGACCTTCATAGAGAGCGTACACCCGGTCGACGTTCTTTCTCCCGCCGGTTGTCAGCGTGTCCTGGTTGATCGTTGTTTCGAGCGATCCGGCGTTTTCGCCCCCGGCGAGCGTGCCGCCCGGGATATAGATCGTGTCCCCCGCGGCATCGGGATTCTTCGGGACGTACTTCACGAAATTCTTCGGCCCGATCCCCGCATAACCTGCCGTCGCGAATGCGAACAACAGGCAAAGGAACATTTTTGCTTTCATGGCCTCTTCTCCGGTACCAGGGATGCCTTTGCGAAAGGATCGCCTTACAAACCAAGTTACCCCAAGTTGATTGCAATATCAATAATAAGTAAGTTGAACCGGTACCCCGGTTCTTTCTCCCCTCACGTCACCGCTCTACAACACAGGAAAAGGATGCCACATGAGAAAACTTCTCTTCTTGCTCCTCCTTGCCTCCGCGGCCGCGTTCGCCCAGAAATTTGACGGCCTGGCGCCGACGCCGCCGATGGGCTGGAACAGCTGGAACACGTTCGCCGGGAATATCAACGAGCAGCTGATCAAGGGGGTCGCCGATGCCATGATTGCGAACGGCATGCAGAAGGCGGGGTACACGTACATCGTGATCGATGACTGCTGGGAGTCGAAAACCCGTGACAGTGCGGGGAATATCGTCCCGGATCCTGCAAAGTTCCCCGGAGGTTTGAAAGCGCTGGGCGATTATCTCCACGCAAAGGGATTCAAATTCGGGATACACAATTGTGCCGGGACGGAGACGTGTGCGGGGTTCCCGGGAGGGCGCGGCCATGAATACCAGGATGCGCGGAGCTACGCCTCATGGGGCGTCGACTACCTGAAATACGACTGGTGCAACCACGGCACCGCAAACGCGGAGGAGACGTACAAAACGATGCGTGATGCGCTGCATGCCGCGGGCCGTCCCGTGGTCTTCAGTCTCTGCGAGTGGGGGAATAACAAGCCGTGGCTCTGGGCCGAGAACATCGGCCATCTCTGGCGCACAACAGGGGACATCCGGGACTGCTACGACTGCCAGGGGGTCTACGACATGGGTTGGAAGGTCATACTGGACAAGCAGGTGGGCCTCGAGAAATATGCCGGGCCCGATCACTGGAACGATCCGGACATGCTCGAAGTGGGAAACAGGGGGCTCTCCCGGGGAGAAGCCGAAGCGCATTTCAGCCTCTGGTGTATACTCGCCGCGCCCCTTATGGCGGGGAACGACGTGAGGAACATGACGCCGGAGGTCCGGGGCATTCTGACAAACGGTGAGGTCATTGCAATCGACCAGGATCCGCTCGGAAAAGAGGGGTTCCGGTTCATTGAAAACCCCGGGAAGGAGATATGGGCGAAGGAGCTCTCACACGGTGAGTGGGCGGTCTGTCTACTGAACGCCGGCGACAACAAGATGGAGATGCACGTGAACTGGAGCTACCTTTCGTTCCTCAAAGGCACGTACGCCGTTCGCGACATCTGGAACAGGAAGGACATCGGCACGACGAAAGAGGATTTCATCCGTGTCATTCCGCCTCACAGCGTCGTGCTGTTCAGGCTTACGCCGGCTCCCTGAACGTTTGCGGGAGCTCCGCGTCCGCTTGAGCGTGGAGCTTGAATGTGATTTTTCAGACGACATTCCATATCAGGAGGAGCAATGAAAACCGGGACCACCCTTCTCTCCCTCATGACGGCGACTTTTGCGGCCGGCTGCGCGCTGACAATTCCGGCGTCTCAGCTCGCCGCCCAGACCGGCAAGGTGTTTGACGAGCTCACGCTTGACAGTAAGATTCTCAAAGGGGATCGGAAATACGCGATCTATCTTCCACCCGGATACGAGACCTCTCAGCGCCGATACCCCGTCTTGTATCTTCTTCACGGAAGCGGCGACGATCAGACGGGATGGGTGCAATTCGGCGAGGTGGAGCATATTGCAGATAAGGCGATAAACGAGGGGTATGCCACCCCCATGATCATCGTGATGCCTGACGCGAACACCGGTCGACGGGGCTACTGGAACGACATCAGGGGAGAGTGGCGGTACGAAGACTTCTTCTTCCAGGAATTCATCCCGTTCATCGAAAAAACGTACAGGATCAAAGGCGAGAAACACTACAGAGCGGTCGCGGGCCTTTCGATGGGAGGGGAAGGAACGTATCTTTACGGGCTGCATCATCCCGACATGTTCTCATCAGCCTGCCCGTTGAGCGCGGCGACCGGACCGATGACCGTCGCCGATACGTGGACGAGTCTCACCCGGTTCACTCAACCCGCACCCGGCACGCCCCCGGATACTGCAACCATAGAAGCCTATTTCAAAACGCACAGCATACTCTACCTGGTCACGAACATGCCGGAGGACCAGAAGAAGGCGGTCCGGTGGTATATCGACTGCGGGGATGACGATTTTCTGACCGAAGGGAATTGCCTTGTGCATATCGCGATGCACAAGAATAACATACCGCACGAATTCCGGGTCAGGGACGGCGGTCATTCATGGCCGTACTGGCGGGCTGCGCTGCCGGAAGTGATGAAGTTCGTCTCCGACGCCTTTCACCAGTTCTAAGGGAGGGGCCGGTCGGCGTTGGTGAGCGGGAGTCGCCTTGCTATCGGCTGCTCATCGTGAAAAGTCCCGATGCAAAGGCGTACGCCAGCGCCGCAACCGCGGCCAGAAACATCAGCGAGTAGAAAATGTGATTTTGGATTTCTTCCGGCTGATCACCGGATTCTCTGTCTTCCTGCATCATCTCGTGCACCCATGCAAACATAAATGGTTCTCGGGGTACGCCACGTGATTTCATGTGTCTTCTTTCGACGGTGAGTTCGATCTGCCTTAATGCCGGATATCACCGTTGCGAAAGTACGGTTCTCGTGTTACACGAGAGTAAAGCCAGGATGAAGAAATCATTAACTTGGGGGATTGCCTTGCAGGAGGGGATCGTCTCGCGAAGAAACGCGGATAAGAATCAGTTGCGGCTGAGGGGGGTGTCTCGCATGTTCGATGAGTGTCTCACTTCTCGTCTGTTGCGGTATTCCGGCCGCTCCTCCGGGAAATGAAGTTTGTGATGATGATCGAGGCGATAAATACCAGAAAAATCATCGATCCTGTGACGACAAGTCCGGGTTCGATGTCGTTGGCAAAGAGGTAAATAAGAAGGACTGTCAGAAGACCAGTGTTGAGG
>Ga0182021_10001242_pt1 | contig 29074 bp, 22 predicted proteins | sample 612E3MmetaG_FD_120493 | JGI IMG/M metagenome (GOLD analysis project Ga0182021, IMG submission 120493) | Permafrost microbial communities from Stordalen Mire, Sweden - 612E3M metaG (Illumina Assembly) | ecosystem: Environmental > Terrestrial > Soil > Wetlands > Permafrost | place: Sweden...
CGACGCTCGCATGAACAGGACACGCAATCGGCCGATACCCACGGGCGCCATGAGACCTGCGACGGCAAGCGCGATTGCCTTGACTCTAATCATCGGAGGATTCCTGATTCTCTGGCTGGTACACAATCTGGCTGCTGCGCTGATCGGGATGGTTGCAGTCGTCTGGTACAACGCAGGGTACACTTACCTGAAAAGGATTTCCGCATTCGCGGTTGTTCCCGGCGCTCTGATCGGCGCCTTGCCTCCCGCGGTGGGCTGGACGGCCGCGGGCGGGACGCCTTTTGATCTGCATCTGCTTGCGCTGATGTTTTTCTTTTTTATCTGGCAGGTGCCGCACTTCTGGCTTCTGCTCTTTGCGTACGGCGCCGACTACGAACGCGCAGGACTCCCGTCCCTCACCAGGCTCTTCAGCCGGCGGCAACTGGCCAGTCTCACTTTCATCTGGATGCTCGCTACGTTCGCATCAAGTCTTTTGCTTTCAGTTTATGGCCTGACAGGTTCTCCTTGGATAAGCCTGGGGCTCGTTGTTTGCGGCCTTTGGCTTGCCTGGGAAGCTTGGCGTCTGCTGCGCGAACAGGAGCGCTTCTTCCGGCCGGCGTTCCGCTCAATCAACCTTTATGCCCTTTGCGTAATGGCGTTGCTGGTAGCCGGCGCCATGCTCTGAGGCAGGAGTGATTGGAAAGGAAAGAGGCATGGGAGTATGAGATTGTCAGTCCCCTCGAGAAATGTCATTGGGTGATTATGTTACGCGAACAAGAGTTTTTTGAAGGTCAGGAACTCGTACTGATGTACATAGCAAAGCGTCTCCGTGAGGCGCGCGCCGTGGAGGATGTTCTCAACGCAGGCTCGCTGGATTATACCGTCGTGCCGGAACAATATACTGGTGGTGTCTTTTTCACTTCACGCAGGGTGGGTGCCTTCTTCTACGTCAGTTTGCAGTCTGAGGCTCGGGCCCGCACATTGCTTCTGGCCAGTGGATTTATCCCTGCGAACAAGCCCCAACCCGAACCTTCCGCTAGCTCATAAATTCGGCCCTCACGATTGACATTGATTTTCCCCTTAGTTAGAATCGCTTCATCTCACGAGCCTAGCCTTGATAGGAGATCTGATATTCCTACGAGCCGCGCTTTCATAAGAAATCTGATATTCCGGGTGCGCTGTCTGGCACAACAGCAAGGCGCTTCCGGCGCGCATTGTTCGACGGATCCCATGAGATATCGGTTTGATCCGAGAATTGCTAGGATCTATTCCCCCTGGCTGCAGGATGTATCCTCGGAGAAGGAGGCTTTCCGACGGCTGAGGATCTTGATCCTCGCCGTGGATAGTCCCGAGGAGTGTTTATGGAGGCAACCTCGATCCGCCGGCGGCACGGGCTTATTACTGGCCGGCGGCACGGGCTTGTCATTTTGGAATAGGGCTTTCATCACGCACGAAAGCACCCATTTTATTGGATCTGGTGAGGAAAGCCACATGATTCTCTCCAACAAAACTAAATGAGGTGAACTTATGGGCAATAGAGTCCGTTTGGTACTCGTTGTCATTGTCATGCTGCTGGCCACCGTCTTCGTGTGGGCACAGGGCAGCACATCGTCGATCACCGGCACAGTGAAGGACGCATCAGGAGCGATCGTGCCGGGCGCCAAAGTTGAGGTGAAAAACGAAGCTACAGGATCGGCCTATTCGGGCACCACAACCGGCGCAGGAAGCTATGCGTTTCCGTCGCTTTCACCGGGGTTATACACCGTCACCGTATCCATGCAGGGTTTCCAAACCGCTGTCAGTGCGCATAACGTTCTGACCGTAGGCCAGCCGCTGGTGGTGGATGCCAACTTGATAGTAGGCGCTCCGACCACAGTAGTCGAAGTGTCCGGCAGCTATGAGCGCATTAACACCATGAATGCGACCATCAGCGACATCGTAACCGAAGAGCAGGTGAGGCAACTGCCGCTGAATGGGCGCAATCCGCTGTCATTGCTGACGCTGGAACCGGGCGTAGTACAGCGGACGAATTCGAACACAGGCTCGGGCACGCATGTGTTCGGCTCGCGCGATCGTGCGCATAATGTCACCATCGACGGTATCGACGCCAACGAGTCAACTGTGCCGAATCCGCAATCGAATCTCCAGCGCCTGACCCCCGACAACGTGCAGGAGTTCCGCACCGTCACGCTCGGCGCGACGGCGGAGGAAGGCCGCAACAGCGGTGCGAACGTGATGATCGCCACGAAAGCCGGCACCAACGGCTATCACGGAGATGTTGGCTTTTTCAACCGCAATCGAGACTACAACTCGAACGAGTGGTTCAACAACTACGCCGGCCAGCCGCGCCCGGATCTCAAGTTTAACCAGTGGGGATTCGATGTCGGCGGCCCGATCCGCAAGGATAAGACATTCTTTTTCTTCAGCTATCAGGGCAACGAACTTCTGCAGACGGAGCCGATTGCCCAGGCTTTCGGCGCACCCGGCGTGTACACCTCTGCCCTGCGGAACGGAAACTTCCGATTCGTCCGCGGAACCGTGATCGCGAACGGGAAAAGTTATACTCGCAATTCGGCCAACCTGGTAGATTCCAACGGCAACCTGCTTCCCGGCGTCAACCCGTGCAGCGCGGCGAACAACTACGAGAACTGCGTCGATACCTACAACATGTTTGCCAATGACCCACTGGGCATCGGCGGCGATCCAGCCACGATGGCGTTGATCAAGGGGATGCCTCTGCCCAACAATTATACAGCCCGCGGCGACGGTCTTAACATCGGCAGCTTTAACTGGAACCCTCCAACCAAGTTTACCGGCCCGTTTATCCTGGTCCGCGTGGACCACGCCTTTGGATCAAAAGACAGCATATTCGGGCGCTGGTTGCAAAACCGCTACAACACTACCGAGGGCGACTTTGCCAACGCCCGTCCGGCAGTCTTTCCCGGGTTTTCGCCGCTGGGTGAGTCGCTCCGCATGGGCCGCAACCTTGCGCTCAGCTACCGCCATACCTTCTCGCCGACGCTCGTCAATGAGTTGACCATGGGATTCAATCGGTTCGGATTCACCTTTACATTCGGAGAATCCAACCCCGACTGGGGCAACTCCCAAAAGCTCCCAGCATGGTACGACGGATGCCTGTTCCCCTCGATGAGCAACGTCAGCATTCCTTATTGCACGACGCCGCACACGCAGCGCTACGTTACTGCACCGCAGATCGTGGATAACGTCACGAAGGTGCTGGGCGCGCACACGATTCGCGCAGGAATCAACTTCCGCTTTTACATCCACAATGACAGCCGCGGGTTCTTCGGCAGCAACGACGTGAGCCCGATTGATATTTTCAACGGCGCCAATCGCATTGGCAACTTTAACAATATTCCGGCGCAAATTGGAACGGATGCGGCAACCGCGCCCTATTCAGGAGACATAACGACCCTGCAGCAGGCGATTGTCGAGACGGCCGGCATTCCCTATTCGATCAATCAGGCGTTCGTGGCCAACTTCAACACCAATACCTATACGCAGGCGAAATACGCCACCGTCTACACTCGTCTCCATCAGTACGATTCCTACCTGGAAGACTCGTGGAAGGTGCGCCCCAACGTGACCGTCAACGCTGGCGTGCGTTGGGAATACAACCCGGCGCCGTATGATGCGCAACAAACACTGGTTCCGAATGCTCCGCTGGATGGTTCCGGGGGAACGGTGTCCTATGTTAAAGCCAATAGTTGGTTCAAAAACAACAACATCGGCGCGGTGGCGCCGAGGCTGGGCATCGCCTGGTCTCCCGATACCAAGACTTCGGTGCGTGCGGGTTATGCAATGTTGTTTGACACGGTGTCGAGCTTCCAGGTAACGGCGATGGCCGGCGACCTGCCGGGATTCATGCTGGGTTGCGTTACCACCACCTCCTCATCCGGCACCGTTGCAGCGACTGCGGGTTGCGCGACACCTGCGGGGGCCGCGAACCGGATCTCAACGGGGTATCCGACAAGTATCCCTGCTCCCCTTACGACGCCGTCGGCGGCACTTACTCCAGTTGCCCAGCCTTACGGGTTGGCTCCCACGGTCGGCGCGTTTGACCCCAATATCCAGAACCCTACGGTCCACGAATGGAACCTCACGATCGAGCGCGAATTGCCGTGGCGCATCGTGGGCCAGATCGGGTATGTCGGCAAGCGCGGTACGCACCTGTATCGCTCCTATAACCTGAATCAAATCGGGATCAATCAACCCGGTTTAATCGCTTCGTTCGACATTGCTCAGGCTAATGTTTTAGCCGGATGCAATGCGGATGGGACGGCAAAAGGCGGCTGTACGACGGGCCAAACGCCAACTCTGCTGATGCAGCTAGGATCGGCATCCTTCCTCAACAGCAGCACTTCCCTGTCGGACCTCCAGCGGAGTAACATCGGCAACATGGCGCAGCGGCTCGACACGCAGACCGGCTCCAGCGCGATCACAGCAAAGGGATTCGCCGCCAACTATTTCCGCCAGAATCCACAATTCACGACGATCTACTACCAGGACTCGGGCGGCGATTCGTACTATCACGGCCTGTATATGACGTTAAGCCGGCGGTTCGAGAAGGGGCTGTTGTTCAATTTCAACTACACCTTCAGCAAGTCCATTGATGACATGTCAGTGGATCCCACCGGCGCGACTACCGGCACCAACATCAGCCAGACCAGCTTCTCGCGCACGCCGACGGACGCTCGCAATTTCCGCCTGGATCGTTCGATCTCGGACTTCAACAACACCCACGTGCTTATCGCAAACATGCTTTACGATCTGCCGTTCGGCCAAGGCCAGCGCTTCCTCCCGAAGGCGCACAAGTGGCTCGATGAGATCATCGGCGGCTGGCAATTCACGGGAATCTACAGTTACCAGAGTGGTGAGCCGTACACAATCAGCTCCGGCGAGCGCACGGAAAACGGCTACCACGTCAGTACAGCGCTCGTCAAAGGGCCGCTAGACCCAGGCCATTTGCAGTACGCGTCCGGCATCGAAGGCCCCGTCATGTGGCAGACGGGCGGGTTGATCACCAATGTGTCCGATCCTAATTACAATTGCGTGAATGTGACCGGTTCGCAGACTTATTTCTGCATTCCACCGCCCGGCTCGAACGGAAGCAGCCGGAACCTCGCGCGGGCTCCGAGTTTCTGGAACTTCGATGCGGGCTTGACGAAGAATTTCACTATTACGGAGCGCTTCAAGGTTCAGTTCCGCGGGGAAGCCTTCAACGTTCTGAACCATACTAATTTCGCGTCCCCGCTGGCGGCAAGCAGCGGTTCTCCAAGTATTGTCAGCACCCTGTTCGGCGAAACCTGCTGTCTGGCCGTATCACTGCCCAGCTCGGCGAACGTCGCTTCTGGCGGCGAACCTAACCGTGTTATCCAGTTCGGCCTGAAGATCATCTTTTAGTCTCAGCGCCGATCCCCTACACAGTAGCCCTGCTCCCCCACGGGAGCAGGGCTTTTCCTTCTCTGCATAATGCGTGACAGCCACCTTTTTCTCCGGCAAAGTCGTGGACACCCACCTCTTTCGTCATTCTTTCTCGAGTATGCCGAGACTGTCCCGCCAAAAGAAGTGGGTGTCCACGACTTTTATTAGACTGTCCCGGCGAAAAGGGTGTGCTGTCCCCGATTTTGACGCATTTTGAGTCTGATTGACTAAAAATGAGCCCCATGCTATTCAATAGGCCGCAGTTATACTGCAGGATTCCCATCATTTCGAGGAGACATCATGTTCGGCTGGACCGGCAATATTCTCAGAGTCAATCTAACGACGAAAACTTATAAAAAAGAACCGTTTAGCGAGGAATTCGCTCACAAATGGGTCGGCGGCCGAGGCTTTGCGTCAAAAATACTTTATGACGAGGTCTCGCCAGGCACCGATCCTCTTGGCCCCGACAATAAACTGATCGTCGCTCTGGGGCCTATCGCCGGCATCCCGGCCCCTAACACTGGAAAATGCGTCGTCGCTGCGAAGTCGCCTTTGACGGGTTTTTATGGGGACGGGAACCTGGGCACGCGGGTGTCCGAGCAGCTGCGCAAGGCCGGCTACGATGCCATGATCGTTGAAGGTCAGGCTGACCGGCCGACCATGATCTACATCGAAGACGACAAGGTGGAGTTCCTTCCGGCGGATGCAGTTTGGGGACAGGGCACGTACGCCACTAACGATTGGATTTACGGCAAGTACGGCGTGGGAGTCGGCGTTCTCAACATAGGGCAGGGCGGTGAAAACATGAACCGCTTCGCGGTGATCCGCAGCATGGAAGGACGCGCGGGGGGCCGGCCCGGCATGGGAGCGGTCATGGGATCAAAGCTCCTCAAAGCGATTCTCGTCAAAGGCACACATCCGATTCCGCAGGCAGATCCTGCCGCCATGAAGGCCCTGGGAATCGGCGACCTCAAGAAAGTCCACAAACTCGATCAAGAAACGGGTTGGTCGAAGCAAAGCACGACGGGGGTGCTTCAGTTCTGCAATGAAGTGGCCGGACTTCCCGTCCGGAATTTCCGCAAGACCCAACATCCCGATGCGTGGCATATCGACGGCGAGCGGCTCAACAACGCGCGCGTCGCCACGTACGGCTGCCCCAACTGCACGATGCGCTGCGGCATCACTATCCATGATGACGCTGGGCATGAATCGGAACTTGATTACGAAAACATCGCGCTGCTCGGCTCCAACCTGGAGATCTTTGACCTGCCGCAGGTCGGATGTCTGAACTACCTGTGCGATGAGTACGGCCTCGACACGATGTCTGCCGGTTGCGTGCTCAGCTTTTATGCCGACGCCATCGATCATGGGGCAACCGACGGCGACTTCAAGTTCGGCGACGCCATCCGAGCCAAGCAACTGCTGCACATGGCCGCCCACCGCGAAGGCAAGGTCGGAAAGCTCCTGGCCGACGGCTCCCTGCGCATGGCGCGCGCCTTCGGTCACAACTCAGAGGCCTATGCGATGCAGGTCAAGGGTCTGGAGGTCGCTGCCTATAACTGTAAATTCATCCCAGGCCAGGCACTCGCCTTTGGTGTTTCTCCTATAGGCGCGCACCACCGCGAGGCATGGATCATTACCTTCGAGATTAATCACACGACGCGCGAATCGTATGGGCCGGAAAAGGCGGCCAAGGTGATCGAGCTGCAGCGCATCCGTGGCGGCATGTTCGAAATCCTCGTTGCATGCCGCTTCCCCTGGATCGAGCTTGGTTGGTCGCTGGACAACTATCCAAAGTACTTCAACACGATCACCAGCCTGAACTGGACGCTGGACGATATGTGGACCACGGCGGACCGAATTTACAGCATGATCAAGTTGAACTACCTGCGCGAGTTTCCACAAACCAATCGCAAGGCTGACTATCCTCCGGCAGTCTGGTTCGATCCATCGAACGCTGATAAGGAAGGCCCGATTGCCGGCAAGATTCTCGAATTGGACAAGTATGACGGTCTGCTTCAGCATTACTACGATCAACGCGGCTATGACAACCGGGGGATACCGACCAAGGCCACGTTGAGCAGGCTTGGCCTCGACGCAGAGGCTGCCGAGGCAGAAAAGGTCGCAACCCTGACATGAAGATCAAGGTCAAGCTAATCGGCCCCCTGATTTATGAGACCGGCTTTAGCGAAAAAGACATTGAATTGGCCGAGGCGCCGACGGTAGAGGCGGTGCTCGAATCGCTGGCCATTTCGACGACCAGGCCGAAAATCATAACACGCAACGGCAAGGCCGTAGCTCCCCATGAACTTCTGGAAAACGGCGACACCATCGCCATTTCGCCAATCTATTCAGGCGGTTAACTCCGTTTTGGGTCCCAACGGGACGCACCTCTGACGATTTAATAACGGTCCCTGTCGAAGACAAATTCGAGACAAGAACATTGAATCTCGAATGTCGAATCAGGAATCAGTTGACGGCATTGTGTCCGACTCTCCATCGCGTTCCAATTTGCTCAACAAATGGCCCGCCGCTATAATTCCCGCAGTACCGGTAGGCAGGAGAAACCAATATGGGCAATTTGCGTGTGCTTTTTGTAGGAGGGATCATCTTTATGGTGGCATTGTCGATGTTTGCCGCTTCGAACATATATGATTTCACGCTGCCGTCTATCGACGGAACGCCGACGGCGCTTTCGAGCTTCAAGGGCAAGGTAATCCTGATTGTGAACGTTGCCAGCAAGTGTGGCTATACGCCGCAGCATACGGCCCTGGAAGCCCTTTACGAGAAATACAAGGACAGGGGATTTGTCATTCTGGGGTTTCCCGCGAATAACTTCGGCGGCCAGGAACCTGGAACCAATGAGGAGATCAAGACTTTCTGCTCCACAAAATACGACGTGACTTTTCCGCTCTACGCCAAGGTATCCGTAAAAGGGGACGATACGACGCCGCTTTACCAGTACCTTACGAAAGAGGCTAGTCCATCAGTCGCCGGCGATATCAAGTGGAACTTCACAAAGTTTCTTGTAGATCGCAACGGCCAAGTGATACAGCGCTTCGAACCAGCCGTCAAACCCGATGCGCCGGAAGTAGTGTCGGCCATCGAGGGACTGCAGAAGTAGTAAGGAGGAAGACTTGCCCGAATTTCTTCATCTGATTTCCTCGGATGAGCTTGTCCGGCGCATGAGCGGCTTCGCGAGACTGTCAACCGAGCACGTCTCCCTGGATACTGCATTGCATCGATGGGCCGCCGTGGACATGATCTCGACTGAGGATTTGCCCGAATGGGCGCGCTCGACCGTTGATGGTTATGCCGTTCGGGCTGAGGACACGTTCGGTGCTTCAGACTCCATCCCCGGTTTTCTCGAGGTGACTGCAGCCGTGGAGATGGGTAGGATCCCGGATACGGTCCTGCGGGCAGGCCAAGCCGCGCAGATTCCGACCGGCGGATTTCTGCCGAGTGGCGCCGATGCCGTCGTCATGATGGAATACACGAACCATGCCGGTGGTAGCTGCATTGAGGTGATGCGGCCGATAACCGTAGGCGCCAACGTCCTGGAAAGAGGCGAGGACATCAAGTCCGGCGAAACGGTCGTCCGGTCGGGGAAAGTCCTCCGATCACAGGAATTAGGGCTTTTGGCTGCTCTCGGCATCGATCGAATTCCCGTTTATCTTCGTCCGCGAGTGGCTGTCATTTCGACCGGAGACGAAATAGTCTCGATTGAAAAAAAACCGCGGCCCGGACAGATCCGCGACGCGAACAGCCACTCAATTTCAGCCCTTGTGTCCGCGTCGGGCGCGGACCCGATTGCCTTCGACATTATTCCTGACAACGCTAATATGCTCAGCTCATCGCTCGAAAGGGGGTTGGATCTAGGCGACCTCGTGGTGCTTTCGGGAGGCAGCTCGGTCGGCGCCCGTGATCTCATGGTGGACGTAGTGTCGAGCTTTGAAGGCGCCGAGATTATGGCCCACGGCGTGGCCATACGGCCCGGGAAGCCTACGATGCTGGCCGGCTGGAAAGGAAAAGCGATACTTGGCTTGCCCGGGCATCCGGTTTCAGCCTTGATCGTCGCCCAGGTTTTTCTGGTGCCGTTCCTCAGATACCTACAGGGCTGCGGTCTGGTGAAGGGTCCGCTGGGCCACCGTATGAATGCGGAACTGGCTTCCTCGATACACTCGACCATCGGACTGGAGGAGTTCATTCGAGTCGGTTTGACGAGGACGGCCAAAGGCGCATGTTTTGCTCACCCCGTCTTCGGAAAGTCCGGGATGCTCTCTACGATGGTCAAGGCAGATGGACTGGTCGTGGTGCCCATAAACACAGAGGGGTTCGCCCGCGGAGACATGGTGGAGGTAGTGAGCTGGTGAGGAAAGGACCATCCTCGTGAAAACTCGACGACAGGTGTATCGCAATCTCAAGTCGCTCGGCGAAGCCAGAGAGATCTTTTTTTCGCGCTTTCAAAGCTATTTCGTTGAGACAGTGGAGGTGCCGGTCCGGCAATCGCTCGGCCGCGTTCTGGTCGGTCCTGTCAAAGCGGCACGATCCGTTCCTTCCTATCACTCGGCGGCCATGGATGGCGTGGCCGTTCGGGCAGGGGCCACATTCCGGGCTTCACCGGAGAGCCCTGTTTTCGTGAGCACGGAGTCCGGCGCAATCCAGGTCGATACCGGCGATCCGCTTCCGGATGGCACGGATGCCGTAGTGATGATCGAGAAGGTCGAGCCGGCGGAATCAGGATTCGAGATCCGGGAAGCTGCCTATCCTTGGGAAAATGTCCGCAAGACCGGAGAGGACGTTGTCAGGGGCGAGATTCTGCTTCCCGCACGCCATCGGATACGCCCGCATGATCAGGGAGTCCTGTTGGCTGCCGGGATTCTCGAAGTCCGGGTCTTTCAAAAGCCTCGTGTTCTCATCATACCAACCGGCGATGAGATTGTGTCACCTGAAGAGGCGCACGATCCCCTCCCCGCCGGCGCCATCCTGGAAGTCAACGGCCAGGTGCTCTCGTCCATGGTCACGGAATGCGGAGCCGAAGCCATTCTCGCAGAGACGATCCCCGACGATCCCGAGAAGATCAGAGAGGCGGTCGCAGCGGGGTTGGCCGCCGGAAACCATATCATTCTGATCATTGCCGGGTCCTCGGCCGGCTCGGATGACCACACACCGTCAATCCTGGCGGAAATGGGAGAGTTGCTCGTACACGGGGTTACTGTCATGCCTGGAAAGCCCACGTTGCTCGCCTCGCTGAACGGCAAGCCGGTTGTCGGCATACCCGGGTATCCGGTCTCCGCCGTGGTCTCTTTCCGGGAATTCGTGCGTCCTTTGCTGTTTCACATGCAAGGCATTGCCGCGACGGAACCTCAGATTGTGGAGGCGATCGTCGGCCGCAAACTCCCCTCGAAAGCAGGTCTCGAAGAGCACGTGCGCGTTATTCTGGGTAGAGTAGCCGGCCGCGTCGTGGCCATCCCGCTGGCCGGTGGAGCGGGAATGATGACTTCGTTGATGCGCGCGGATGGAATCCTGCGCATCCCCCCGGAGGTCAGCGGGCATTCAGAGGGCGAGACCGTGCGCGTGGAGCTCCTGACTCCTGGAGAGATGCTTGGCAACCGGCTGCTTGCGATCGGTTCTCACGACCTCACCATCGATCTGCTGGCGAGCCTGATCAAGGAGAGATCAGACGGCAAAGTCACCATTTCGTCGAGCAACGTGGGCAGCCTTGGCGGCCTGCTTGCGATCGGCAAAAAGATTACTCACTTCGCGGGCGCACACCTGCTGGATACAGAGACAGGTGATTACAACCTTTCCTACATCCGGCGCTATCTGCCGCAGACTCCGGTCACCCTGGTGACTCTTGTGCACCGCTGGCAGGGATTGATTCTTGCCACGAGGAATCCCAAGGGAATTAGCGGCATCGCGGATCTCGCACGCCCCGATGTTTCGTTCATCAATAGGCAGGCCGGGTCCGGCACCCGCATTCTGCTGGACTATGAACTGCTAAAAGCCGGCCTCGATCCGGCAGCGATTCTCGGTTATCGAAGCGAGGAGTATACGCACATGAGCGTCGCCATGGCGGTGGCATCTCACCGCGCCGACGCCGGATTGGGCGTGTTGGCCGCGGCGAAAGCGCTCGACCTGGACTTTATTCCCGTTAGCCGGGAGCGCTATGATCTGGTCTTTCCCGCTGAGCTGCTTGACAACGATAACGTTCAGCTTCTGCTCGAAATTGTGCGTTCGTCGCAGTTCCGCGAACAGGCTGTTGCCATGGGAGGCTATGAGGTGGAAGAAACCGGCTCAATCGTGCCGCTTCAGGCGCCGAATTCGGATGGACGGATAGACTGCAGGTAGTCTGCCAGCAGCCGATGTTTTCTCAGCCCCGCCCTGCGTTCTTTTTGATAGACGTAAAAACAATCCTGGGCAATTTCGACCTTGGGAAACAAGCGGACCAGGGTTCCATCCGCGATTTCAGCGAGAACACTGTAGCGCGGCACCATGGCCACCCCAAGGCCGCTGGTTGCCGCGGTGATCATGGCCCGAATATGGTTCACGGCAACAATGTGGCGCAGGTCGGGCCGTTCCTCGGGGCGCAGCGATCGGATGAACCGATCCCACCAGCTGCCTTCCTTGTCGAGAGAAAGCACATTGCAGCGGCCCAGATGAACCGGGACGCGGATCTTGAATTCCTTCTGAAATTCGGAGGAGCAGACCACGGCGTAGGTTTCTCGAAACAGCGGCGTTTTCCTCAATTCCGGCAAATGATGCTCACCGCAGTCGATGGCAATGTCGAGGTCGTCTTTCAGGAGCGGTGTAAGCAGATCGTGGCTCATTTGAAAATCGATCTCGATCTCCGGATGCGCTCTCATGAACGGCTGGATATGCTTCATCAAAATACTGCAGCCGAATTCAACCGTTGAGCCGAGACGAACGCGTCCCTGCAGACGCTTCCGGCCGCCGTTGAGATCCTCGAACGCCTCGTCGAAGGCGGCAAACGCATCCTCACATGCTTGCTGCAGGCGTCGGCCCTCATCCGTCAACGCAAACCTGCGGCCCGTGCGCGCTACAAGGTCCACGCCGGATGTTTCCTCAAGCTTTCGTATGGCATGACTCACCGCGGATTGAGTGCGGCACAGCCGGCGTGCGGCATCAGAGAAGCTGCCCGTCTGTGCAAGGGCCAGAAACGTTCGGAGTTGGGCGAGATCTGGGTTGGATCGCATAGCTTATGAATTTAATTCATCGGATCTGTGAAAACAATAAATTTGATAAATAACTCAATCACGGGTACAAAGGGGCCTTCCTGAAGCGAGGGCCTCTTGGAGGCTCTTCGAGTCTTTGAGAAGTCTTCGAGGTTCGTCTTGCTTTTCGACCATGCGATCCGAATCTCAGAAAAACGTTAAAGAGTTACCGAAGCGAACCCAGCAAGTGTGCGCGGGAAATCCTGGCCGGCCGAGCAGGCAGCTCCTGCAGCTCGGCAGATTCGCTTTCGGTTTTCCAATCAATATCGGATGGTACAAGGAGAGACGATCGTGTCCTGTATACGTCACGAACGCCATATTCCAGCAACGTATGTCATTGCCATATTCATTCTCATCGCAATTTCTCCCGTGGCGCAAGCACAGGCGGAAAAGCCGCTTTCGTGGTTGGAGGATCTCGTCTACCTTCAGAATGCCGCCGCATCAGGCCTCGAGCCGCAGCGTGAAAAACTTCTTGAGATTCGCGCCGAGATCGAGAACTGGCTGAAGCTGCACCCTAACTCCAGTATTCAACTTTCCCCCGCTCCCGCGCAACCGTGGGGCGCCGACGAAACGGCCGGGCAGGTCTCCTTGCTCCGAGGTTTGGTGGATACCATATTGAAGGAAGATCCGAATCATCCTTTCTACCTGGGCGTGACCACTGTCACGGTCTCGGCGGCGATGTCGCCGCTCTCGCCCATCGCCGACGGCCTGGGCCAAGCCGAGATCGCGAACCGTGATGCCATAACCGCCGCCAGGGCGCTCGACTACTTGCCCGGCGTCTCGATCGATCACATCACGAACAACCGGAACGAAGCGGGAATTCGCGTCCGGGGATTCAGCACTCGAGGCCAGGTGCCATTGTATCTGGACGGCATTCCTGTCTACGTGCCTTATGACGGCTACGTCGACTTCAACCGGTTCCTCACGAGCGATACGGCCGAGGTACAGGTTGCCAGGGGTTTCTCTTCACCATTGTTGGGGCCGAATGCACTCGGAGGATCCATTAACCTGGTCACGAAGGAACCGGCCAAGAAGCTGGAGGGAGATGCCTTGATCGGAACCGGCTCCGGACGCGGACTTTTGTCTTCCTTGCATGTCGGGTCCCGCTGGCAGCATTTCTTTGTCCAGGGCTCGCTCGATTGGTTGCAGAACGACTTCATGCCGCTTTCCGGCAACTTTCCTGTGAACCTGTTCCAGCCGACCTATCATCGCAACCAATCCTATGCGCGCGACGAAAAATTCAGTGGGCGTTTTGCATGGACGCCCAATGCGCGGGATGAGTACGTATTCAGCTACATCAACCAGAAAGGCGAAAAAGGAGTGCCGCTGTACGCAGGCCCGAATCCGGCTGCGACCTTCAAGAACTTCTGGAAATGGCCGTACTGGAACAAGGATAGTTACTATTTCATCTCCGACACCGGCGTGGGCGAGGCGAGTTCCATCAAATTCCGCGCATACTATGATCAATTCAGGAACAGCATCGACATGTACGACGATGCGACCTACACGACGATGAACAAGAGTTCGTCGGAGCACAGCCAGTACAACGACCACAGCGACGGCGCATCTTCCGAGTTCGAGACGCGCATCATTTCCAGGAACGTCATCAGCGCCTCTGTCTTCTTCAAGGACGATACTCACCGGGAATACGGAATTTATCCGGGAAGAGCCCCCTATCCCTTGTTCACGCCTGATCTGGTGGATCGGGCACAGCAGGTTTCGATCGGCGTTCAGGACGCGATCATGCTTTCATCCCGCTTGAGTGCGCTGGCAGGGTTCAGCGCGGATCATCTGAACGGCATGCAAGCACAGACTTACAACAGCGCGCTGACAGGTTTGCTGCCCGTCAAATGCATGGCATCGCCCGGCAACACGACGTTTGCCGGCTGCACGGCGCACATCTGGAACTACAATCCGCAAGCCTCGATTTCCTACACGCTCACACGAACGGATACTTTGTTTGCCACATTCGCCGATCGCGGCAGATTTCCTTTGCTGAAGGAAAGCTACTCCTACAGCCTGGGCAAAGGCCTGCCTAATCCCGAGCTTGAACCTGAGCATAGCAGAAACTGGAACCTCGGCTATGCGCGCGCCTTCCGCGCCAATACACTGGTGCTGGTCGAATATTTTCGAAGTGATCTCCGAAAGGCCATAGAATCGGTCTATATCAAAGACTCAGGATCGTTGTGCACGAACACCGGCGCTCTTGCAGGCTATTGCAGCCAGAACGCAAACCTTGGCAAGGAGGTCCATGAAGGGACGGAAATCAACGTACGCAGCTCTCTCATTTCCCGACTGACGCTGGACATGAATTACAGTTACCTCAATCGGACACTTTTGTACGATTTTGCCAGTTTTTCGAACGTGAGCCAGGTAAACACGAGCATTCAGATACTGCCGACGCTGCCCAAAAACAAATTCGTCGGCAACGCCGCTGTGCAGCTGCCGCACCAGGTGTTGGCGATTGCAGGCTTCCGATATGAGGGCGGCATCACGCTCCAGGATACGACGTATAATCCAGCGGCCAACCTGTTTGCCGTTTCGTATGCCACGGTGGACCTCGGCGCCGTGATCCCTATACGCGCCGGCCTGACCATTCATGCGGGAGTGAGAAACCTCCTGGATAGGAATTACTATTACACGGCCGGTTTTCCCGAAGAGGGGCGGAACTGGTTTCTTAATCTGCGCTATCGATTTTAATTCGAATTCCGAAGCCGGAAAAAGTCCCTGGCATAGGACGAAATCTTGAATCAGCGCCGAGCGCCCTGCACAAATTCCCCAGGATTACGTTGGACGAGAAAATGTAGTGACATGGAGGACGCGAAATGAGCAAAATCTACGGCATCCTTGTTTTGTTTGCGTGCACGGCACTGGCTCAGGACGTCGGGCAGAAAACAAACAGCTTCTTTGACGACTCCCAAATGAAAACATTCGCCGCGAAGAGCATCATGGTCGAAGGCGAGGTGGAAAATCCCGGACCGGTGGACCCGGCCTCTCTTCCAATCCACGACTGTGTGGTTAAGGAAGTCGTCCTCGAAAACGGGAAACCCGAATTCAAAGGCGCTTTCCATTACGTCGGCAACTCACTTTTTGACATCTTAAACAGTAAGAAAATAAAAAAGGCCGCCGAGAACGGCTTCTCGCCATTGGTGGATTTGTATGTAATTGTGGAGAACGCCAAAGGAGAAAAAGCCGTTTTCAGCTGGGGCGAGATCTTCTTCAGCAGGGACAGTTTCAAGATTCTCCTTTCAGGCGGCGTTCAGGCGATCAACCCTTCCAGGATTACCTCTGTCCGATGGCAATTGCCGGAGGGGCCTCGATTGATATGCGCGAATGACCTTTTGAATGTACGCTTCCTGAGCAATCCGACAAAGATCACGGTGGTATCCTATCGCGGCACTTTTGCCACGGAGAAGCCGCAGAACATATACTCACCTGAATTCAAGATTGTGTCGGAGACGAAGTCGGTTGTGGTGCGCGATCTCGGATCATCCATGGAAAAACGGAAATACGGCAACGTCGGATACGGACATGGTATGGGATTTAAGGGCATCGAAGAGCTTGATGGCTTTATGCTGAAAGATGTGGTTCGTGCAAACGTGAAGGTGCTGCCTGAAGACCTGCGGCAGGCAATCGCCGTGATTTCCGCCAAGGATGGATATCGCAGCGTTTTCAGCATGAGCGAAATCGCCAACCGCAGCGACAACCTGGACTTTCTGCTGATCGACAGAAAGGGTTCTCAGGAGGAAGGCAGGTACACCATGTTTGCAACAGCAGACTTTTTTGTCGATCGCAACGTCAAGGCGATAGAAAAGATGGAGATCGTGAGGATGCGATAAACCAGGGCCCTTTCTCCCTTTCGCATTGCTGCACGCTTGCGATGCGCCGGCGCTCGCCGTATCCTGAAACTCTAGGGATTAGTCCAATGGAGGAAAGAGGCTGAACGGATATGGCAAGAGGATGGGAAAGCAAGGCGGTCGAGGAACAACAGGAAACGGCCGGCAATGAAAAGCATGTTAAAGACAAAGGACGCATAAGTCCCGAGAAGGCCGATCTCCTAAGAAAGCGGGAGGGTCTGCTTCTGTCAAGATCCAGGGTGCTGCATGACCTGGAAATTGCTCGAAGTCCGCGCTACCGGGATATCCTTCAACATGCACTGCGCCATCTGGAGAGCGAGCTGGCCGTTCTTGAGGATCAGCGATACAAGCAGAGATAGGCCGCGTCGGCCGCAATCCTGAGCTGGAATTTCCGGTTTGTTTCAATCACGAAGCTCGCGCCGGCGCCAAAATCCTTCCACGAGTCGGAGCCGGGCAGCCTGACGGTCAGGGTGCCGCTGATCACAGTCATTATCTCTTGGGTGGTGGTCCCGAATTCATATTCTCCCGGCGCCATGACGCCGATCGTCGCGGGGCCGTCGGGTGTCGCAAATGCCAGGGACTTCACATTGCCGCTGAAGTATTCATTCACTTTAATCATGAGCTCTCCTTGAATCCTGTTCGAACTTTTATAACACAACGCGCGAGATATGGAACAGTGGCATTCGCCGCGGTTTTCAGTTGTGCCGCACCTTCGGCGCTCGATTGTAGGGTGCATCCTAATCCCGGCCCTTCGGGCCTTATTGGGCCCTGAATCAGGCTTGGGCCATCGCTGTGTCGCCTTCGGGCCTGATCAGGCATTTAATGAGGCCGGGCTATTGCTGCGTCGTCTTTCAGAAGCTCAGACTGCGCCAAATGCCACGCGGCATTCGCTGATAGCCACCAACCCAGGCGCGAAGCGCCGGCAGTGATTAGCCCCGCGCGTCAGCGCGGGGTTTGGGAGGTGTCACCAGCGAGGCCCAAAGGGCCGGCACATCTTCCGCGCCCTCATGTATCCGTACACGGTAATGCGTATAGGGAGCAGGTCTTGACGGCGCTTGCGAGCGCAACGGATAATGATTTGCTTATGGTATCTCCACAACTCAAATATGCCAGCCTTGTCGAGTCGCGGTTTCCGGGGCTGCACGAAAAAATCCGAGATGCGATTCAGCAATCCGAAAACCAGTATCAAGGGACGCCGGATTCATCGAACAGTTTCCTCTGGGAGCACACCACGCATGTGGCATCTCTTGTTCACCGCCTGGCTCAGGCTGAACATGTCGACCCGATGATACCGGTAATTGCCGCGCTCCTGCACGACGCCGGCAAGTTTGTCGGCGGGAAATACCACGAGGACGGAAGTATTGAGGAGGAAGAATCCGCAAGAATCGCCGGAAGTATCCTGCTGGAAGCCGGAATGCATCGCGAGGATATCGAGCGGGTACTTGAGGGCCTGAAGGCGCTTTACAACGAAAAAGCAGGGACAAACGTCGTCGCTGATTTTGTTCACGACGCCGATCTGCTTTCGAAGTTCGGCGCCTTGGGAGTTGCAGCCTTCTTTGTCAAATCCGCGCTCCGCGGCCGTACGCTCGGAACTGCGGTGTTCCAGCACCTGAGCAAAGAACTGACCTATGCCGCCTGTCTTCCCGCGAACATGCGCACGGTTGCGGGCCGCACGCTCGCAAAGAAAAAGACGGGCGACTCCTTGAGGTTTTTCCGCACGCTACTGGGTGAACTGCGCGACGCGCAGATCGCGGATCTGAAGATCCGGCGCATTCGTATCGCCGAGGCCGGTCCTAATGACGCGCCGACGGAGGTGCTCCTTGTTCATCCTCCAGTTTGCCCGGCGTGCGGGGGGCGCTGGGTCCACACCGCCACAGCGCAGCAGGGAGTTAAATGCAGAAAGCTCTCTGTCGAAATCCGTTGCCGCCGCTGCGGCGGCCAGAGCGAAACATCCTTCTGTCTTCCTGAGATAGTATCCTTCGGCAGCCGCCGGTCGGATAAGGAGTGAAGATGAAGCCGTCATTAAGCAATCTGGCATGCGTGATAGGTGGTTCAGTCTTGTTGTTCATGGTGCCGGCGCCGGCTCAAGTCAGGCAGGCAGCGAGCGGGCCGCTGATCATTTTCCACGCGGGAAGCCTCTCGATTCCGTTCGAGAAGATTATTGAAGGATTCAAGAAGGAGAACCCGGGCACGGCAGTCGAGAAGGAAATCGCGGGAAGCCGCGAATGCGCCCGGAAGGTGTCCGAGCTTCACAAGCCGTGTGACATTCTCGCCTCCGCGGACTACATCGTTATCGACAATCTCCTCATTCCCGGGTTTGCGGACTGGAATCTCAAGTTCGCCACGAACGAGATGACGATCGTCTATCGGGAAAAATCCCGAAGGTCCAAAGAGATTACAGAACAGAACTGGTCTGACATATTGCTCGACAGGAATGTCTCGTTTGGTAGATCGGATCCTGACGCCGATCCATGCGGTTACCGGACCATCTTTACGATGAAACTCGCGGAGCTTTATTACGGCAAGCCCGGCCTGGCGCAAAAATTCCTACGGAAGGACACCGAGTACATCCGCCCCAAGGAGGTGGATCTGCTGGCACTGCTCGAAACCGGAGAATTAGACTACGCCTTTCTCTACCGGTCCGTCGCCGAACAGCACGGTCTTAGGTTTCTCACTCTCCCGGACAAGATCAACCTTAAGAGGGCGGAATACGAGGACTATTATAAACAGGCATCAGTCGAGCTGAGCGGAGCGACGCCGGCAGAGAAAATCACCCAATATGGCGGCTCGATGGTTTATGGCGTCACGATTCCCAAAGACGCCCCGCACCCTGAACTGGCGGCGAAGTTCATTCATTTTTTGATGAACAAGGATAAAGGTATGAAGATCATGGAACAGATGGGGCAGCCAACGGCGGTTCCTTCCGTCTGCGATACCTACGACAAGCTTCCCGCGGAATTCAGGAAGTACGCGACCAGGAAAAAGTGACGCAGCCAATGATATCTTTTTCGCGTGAGCAATCGGCGCTCGGCCTGGTATTCGCCTTCCTTGGCGGTGCGCTGTTGCTTTTTATCATCGCTCCGATTGCCGGAATTTATTGGGATTCGATGGGCGGATCGATGATTGAGGCGATCCGCAGTGAAGAGGTCCGCGACAGCATCTGGCTCAGCCTGTGGATTTCGATGGCCGGCACGCTGCTGTTCTCTTTCCTTGCCATTCCGCTCGCATACTTGCTGGCGCGGCGGTCATTCCCTCTGAAGGGGGTCGTCAACGGGATTATCGATATCCCCATCATCATTCCCCATTCGGCCGCAGGCATTGCAGTCCTGGGCGTTCTTACCAGAGGAAGCCTTGCGGGAAGGGCCGCGAGTGCCTTCGGGCTGAAATTCGTGGGAAGTCCCGCGGGCATCATGGTGGCCATGGCGTTTGTCAGCATCCCTTTCTTGATCAACGCCGCGCGCGACGGATTTGCGGCCGTTCCCGAACGCCTTGAAAAAATCGCGCTCACGCTCGGGGCTTCTCCGGCGAGGATGTTTTTTACGGTTGCACTTCCACTGGCCTGGCGCTCCGTCCTTTCGGGCCTTATTCTGATGTGGGCACGGGGCATGAGCGAATTCGGGGCCGTGGTCATTGTGGCGTACAACCCCAAGACCGCACCCGTGCTCATCTACGAGAGATTCACGTCGTTCGGATTAAAGTATTCAACTCCGGTAGCGGCCCTGTTTGTAACGGTCTGCCTGTTGATTTTTGTGGGCCTGCGTATCGTCAAGAGAAAGGTCTGAAATGCTGGCGATCGAAGACCTTTCTCTCCACATCAGCGGCTTCCAACTCAGGAACATCCGTTTTTCGGTCGAGAGGGGCGATTATTTTGTCATTTTAGGCGCTTCTGGAGTAGGCAAGACACTCCTGCTTGAGGCCATCGCCGGATTGAGATCTCCACAGTCAGGGAAAATCCATTTGCGGGGGCGCGACATAACCACGGAGCGCGTTCAGACGCGAAACCTGAGCATTGTGTACCAGGACGGCGGCCTGTTTCCGCATCTCTCCGTCCACGACAACATTGCGTATCCGCTCAAGAGCCGGGGATGCAAGGAGCTTGACGGGAAAGTGAACCATGCGGCTTTGCAAACCGGCATTGCGGACAAACTGAGCCGCAGGCCGGATAGCCTTTCAGGCGGAGAGTACCAGCGGGCGACTCTCGCCCGGTGCCTGGCTGCAGATTCCGACATCTTTCTTCTCGATGAGCCCCTTTCCTCGCTCGACGCCAAATCAAAAATCGAACTGCGCGCGCTGTTGAGAAAGCTCAATCGGGGAGGCATCACCATGGTTCATGTGACGCACGACTACGAGGAAGCGGTTTCGCTGGCGACCAAAATCGGCATCATGGAGAACGGAGCGTTGGTTCATGTCGCTTCTCCCGCGGAGATTTTCCGGCATCCCAAGTCTGAATTCATCGCGAGCTTTGTTGGCATCAAAAACTACTTCAGAGGAACCATCCGTGCCGTGTCGGGGAGCGATCTGAAGGAGTTCTGCTCAAACGGCATAAAAATATACTGTCTCACCGAAATTCCTGCGGGAGAGGTATTTCTGATGATCGGGCCCGGTGACATCATGGTCTCGAATGAGGCCGAGGCGGGGAGTGCCCGGAATAGATTCAGGGGCGTTATCAGAGATATGATTCCCGCGAAGCTTGGCATGGATCTGATTGTCGACGTCGGTGTTGAATTAGTCGCAACGATCTCTTCCGATGCCCGGAAATCTCTGAATTTGGAGATCGGCAAGGAGATCTGGGTCAGTTTCAAAGCCTCGTCGTGCAGGGTCTATGCCTAGCCGGGATTGAATATGATTGCGTTCGAGAAGGCTGTAGAAATCGTTCGGGCCAATGCGGCTGTGCTCCAGTCGGAAAGCGTTCCACTCGAGGAATGTTTGCACCGGGTTTTGCGCCAGGACGTTCTTTCCGATGTTGACATGCCCCCGTTTGACAAGGCCGCAATGGATGGATATGCGTGCCGAAGGCAGGATGTAGGAGACGTCCTCGATGTAATTGAGGTCATTCCGGCAGGGAAGCGCCCGCAGCGAAGGCTCGGCAGCCGTCAGTGCGCGAAGATCATGACCGGCGCTATGCTGCCCGACGGAGCGGATTGTGTCATCATCGTCGAGGAGGTAGAAGAAGCCGGCGCGAATTCCATCAAGTTTAAGGGAAGGCTCGCGGCCCCCAACATCAACCGCAAAGCATGCGATGTCGTCGCAGGACAGACGCTCGTGCGCACGGGCGCCCGGATAAGGGCGCCGGAGATGGCCGCACTGGCGCTTGCCGGTTGCGTGTGGCCTCGGGTAAGCAAAAGACCCAGGATTGGAATCATCGCCACCGGAGATGAACTCGTCGAACCGAACGTGATACCTGGTCCCTCGCAGATCAGGAACTCAAACGCCTGCCAACTGTTGGCGCAGTGTTTGCAGTTCGGGTGCGCGCCCGTCTACTATGGCATTGCCAAAGATTCCAAAGACATCATTGCCGGCATGTTCCAGAAAGCGCGGCAGGAAAACGATGTCATTCTGATTGCCGGCGGCGTTTCCATGGGAGATTTCGATCTGGTGCCCGCGCTGCTGAAAGAGAGCGGCATCCGGATTTATTTTGAGAAAGTGGCCATTCAGCCCGGCAAACCAACGGTCTTCGGACGGATCGGTGAGCAAGCCGTTTTCGGTTTGCCGGGAAATCCCGTTTCCTCCTTCACGGTGTTTGAGACGCTGGTCAAGGAGTTTCTGGCCGCCGCAATGGGATTGAAGAACCACATCCGCACGACGAGGTGCCGTCTGGCCAGTGCACTGAAGCGAGTGAATTGCACGCGCTTGGCATGGGTGCCGGTCAGTATCACGGCGGAGGGTTTAGCGGTGCCCGTGGAGTATCACGGGTCGGCGCATATCACGTCCATGGCTGGCGCCGATGGGATCACGGCGATTCCCGTCGGCATATCTGAGGTGCCGGAAGGCAGCGACGTCGATGTTCGACAGATTTGAACGTCCAATTGATTACCTCCGCATCAGCGTAACGGACCGCTGCAATCTGCGGTGCATGTACTGCATGCCTGTCGAAGGGATCCGGCTGATCGACCACAGCGCCGTTCTTTCTTTTGAAGAGATCGCCGAGTTTACCCGCTGCGCGGTGGAACTTGGCATTCGCAAGGTCCGACTGACGGGTGGCGAGCCGCTGGTGCGAAAAGGCACCACTCATCTGGTTCGCATGCTTTCCTCCATCAATGGAATCGAAGACCTCTCGATGACCACCAACGCCATACTGCTTCCGCGCTATGCCGAGGCACTCAAAGAAGCGGGCCTGCACAGAGTGAACGTCAGCCTCGACACCATGGATGAAGCCAAGTTTGGAGCGATCACGCGTGGAGGCGACATCCGGGATGTCCTTCGAGGAATTGAGTCGGCACGTGCAGCGGGGTTGTCTCCGATCAAGATCAACTGTGTGATCGTTGACAGCCCGGATGAGCCGGACGCGCTCGCGGTCAAGCGATTTTGCGAAGAGCAGGGACTGATCCCGCGATTCATCAAGCAAATGGATATCGAGAAGGGAAGTTTCGGTGTCGTACACGGGGGCAGCGGCGGGCACTGCGCGAGCTGCAACCGGCTCCGCCTCACGAGCGACGGCCTCCTCAAGCCGTGCCTGTTCAACGACGTTGCGTTCGACATTCGAAAGATGAAATACGCGGAAGCCTTGCGCATGGCCGTTGATCAGAAACCTCAAGCCGGCGCCCACAGCCACACCCACAAGTTCTACAACATCGGCGGCTGAGCTACGACTGCGGCGCGAAGCGCGTAAGATCATTTTTGACCACTTCGATTTGATCGTTGGAGAATGGGAGAAGAGCTTTGGAGGCAAGGGAGATGCAGACCACTGAGCCGATCACGGCGACAGCCATAGAAACAACGCCGGAGGGACTGGTGTTGGTGTTGGGCGAGCGCAGAGTCCGCATTGCTTGGGACAAATGCTCCGCGGCGCTGGCGTTGGCCTCGGAGACAGAGCGATTCAACGCGGAGCTATCTCCTGGCGGCTACGGAATTCACTGGCCTTTGCTTGACGAGGACCTATCCGTCAACGGTCTATTACGGGACCTGGACTGAGGCTCATTTCGAGGGGCGGTCACTCTTTGCTTCTTCGGCGTGTCCTCTAGTGAGGAGCGATCCATGGATAGGCTGAAGCGTGAATGGAATATCAAGTGTTTTTCGTGCGAACTAAAGGGGTGGTTATTTCTGTTCTGTTTGCTTGAATCCCTGTCCCTGCACGCTGCCACTTTGCAGCCCATGCAAGGGGTGGCAAACAATACTGCGGGCCGCGTCGTACAAGTGCATCCAGACCCTCAAGTGTATAGGCAAATTCTTGATATGGCGTTTCCCTCCAATCTTGGTGAGGGACGGACCAATATGTTTTCGCTCGTCCTTCGTTTCCTGCCAAGCTTTCAGCCGGAGTCCCAGATAGTGATTCGATACGACGGAAATAATAATGCCTCACTGGAATACATGGTGGCGACAGTTCAGCTTAATGCAGTTCTCAGTAGATATTTTGCTAACACGAGAACGCCCGATATAGCCAAGGCAGCAAGACTTATGGATGTCAAGCAGGCGCCCCTGGTGATATCCGATGAGATTGTCCGGAGTTGGTTTCATGAGTTGTGGACTGCTCTTTCGGCGTCCACGGAACTGCTTGAGAAGAGAGGCTTGGCTAGGGAAATTCAAGCGGATGGCACCCAATATATTTTGCACTATCAGGAGGGAGTGAATCATCTCACCTTCGAATATGGGGGCTCCGAGCTAAATAATGAGGCGACAACGAACCAGTACGATCTTCCGCTCGTCAAATGGATGATGAAAATTCGCAAGGAGGTGGCAAAGCTTGCGGAAAGGCTCGGATCGGGTGGCCGGAACGGGGCAAATTGAACGATTCTCCGAAGATATCCCTCGGAGACCCCTTTAAAATCAGGCTTGCGCCTGTCGGAATTCCAGTAAGATGTGAGCGCGGCTTGTAATTCAGAGGTCCGAATTGCTATGTTTGTACAACACATATTGAGGAGGTTATTTTGATGACTACGGAACGACCGAATGGGACCACAATGCGCGGAAACCCGCTAACGCTGGTTGGGCCGGAACTGCGCCCCGGCGATAAAGCCCCTGCCTTCACGGTACGCAACCAGGATCTGAAACCGTACACTCTCGACGACACCAAAGGTAAGATCCGGCTTATCAGCGCGGTACCGTCCCTGGACACTCCCGTCTGCGATGCGGAGACCCGGCGATTCAACGTCGAAGCATCCAAGTTGGGTGACAAGGTCGAAATCGTCACTGTCAGCGTGGATCTTCCCTTCGCCCAGAAACGATGGTGCGCCGCCGCCGGCATCGACAAAATCCAGTTGGTATCGGACTACTTCGACCAATCCTTCAGCCAGGCCTACGGCACCTTAATCAAGGAACTGCGCTTGTCCAGCCGTGCCATCTTCGTCGTGGACAGTCAGAACACAATCCGCTACGTAGAGTATGTTCGCGAAGTGGCAGATCATCCTGACTACGAAAAAGCCCTCTCCGCAGTCAAGTCGCTGCTCCGACCCTAAAACGAGAATTAGTTTCTGTCGCGAAGCCCAACAGCAAGATCATGCTGGCCGAGCTCCAGAGGGGCGGAAAGAGAATAGCCGGTGGCAAGCGCGAAGCGCGCGGCCCCCGGTTAGCAGGAGTTCCGCAAGAGCCCTGATGGGGGCGAAAGGTCTTTATCCGCATGACTTATCTGCCGCCCATTCAGGGCTTGTGCTAGCCGCATCCATTGACCCCGGGCTGCGCTGCGCTTGCCCGGGGCTATTCTCTCGCTGCCCCTTCGGGGCAGACTCGGATAGCCATTTTAGATGAGCCACGAAACGCCTGTGGAACCCCTTAAGCGCAAAGCCAAAAACTTCTGGCGAAAGAATCCAGCTCAACGGCATTCGTACGTGTCCCCAATTTCATTGACGGGGTCGTGTCTGTCGTAATCCTTGACTTACGCACAGGGACCGTAGAGAATTAGGCTTGCATTTTCGTCAGCCCAGACGCCTCCTCTTGGCCCTCAAGCGATCATGCAAGCAATGCGCAAATACGATCTGGGATTGGCCTTAATATCAATATTCAGGAGACCTAATTCAATGATTCGACGCAGCACGGTTCCGGCCGCCGCTCTCTTGGCCCTATTGTTTCAGATGGGCTCAGCACGACCGGCTCAACAGGATGTAAAAAGCGTTCCTGCTCTTCCGACGGTCGCCACAAATGACGTGGTGGTCAAGGTGCTTGGCGAATCAGTTACGGAAAAGCAGGTAATTGATACGGTCAACCAGATCATGGTTCAGCTTTCGCGCGCGCAGCAACTGACCCCCGACCAGGTTAAACATAAGGACACCCTCTATTACAAGGAGGCGCTGGACACGCTTGTCAGCACGATCCTCTTGAAGAACGAGGCCAAAGACAAGAACGTTGTCGTTGAGAAGGCTAAGATTGATGAGAATTTGAAGTCGATGAAAGGGCAGTTTCCTGACGAAGCCAAATTCCAGGAGGCGCTAAAGACACAGGGACTTACAGAGGATTCCCTCCGCACCACGATCGAGACGAATTTATTGTGCCAGCAAATGATCGATCAGATCACAAAGGACATTCCGCAGGCCGCGGATGCGGAAATCCTGAAGTTCTACAATGAAAATCCCAAGTATTTCCCCTCGCCGGAGCAGGTTCACGCTGCCGAGATCTTCCTGAAGGCGGGCAAAGATGCGACCCCGGAACAAAAGGCCGCGGTCCGGAAGAAGATGGAGGCCATCAAAGCCGACATTGAAAGCAAGAAGCTGACATTTGCGGACGCTGCCGCAAAGAACTCGGAAGACGCCCCGAGTGCTCAGAAAGGCGGAGACTTGGGCACACTCAAACGCGGGGAAATGATCAAGCTGCTCGAAGATGCCGTTTTCAGCGCGCAGGGTGGTACGCTCACGCCGGTCATCGAGTCTGAGTTCGGTTATCACCTGTTCAATGTCATCGAACACATTCCTGTGGGAGTCGCTCCGCTCGATGACGCGTATAAGACGCGCATCAAGAACTATCTCGAGAACCTGGCAAAGCAGGACGCCACGCGTAAGCATCTCGACGCCCTCAAAGCCAAGACCAAGATCGAGACGGTGATGTCGGATGACGAGTGGAACAAACGGCATGCCGCGAAATAAACGTCTGCCATGCCTGCGGAAATGCGTCTAAGGAGCGGGACTAGCAGGCTCAGTCCTTGATCGTTGCGTGCGCCCAATCCCAGCTGGACAGACCCTGGCTGTTGACGGCTTTCACCGCCACCTGCACCGATTCACCTTTCTTCATTCCAATGATTTTCGCTTTCGGTATTCTCACGGTCATGGTTCGTGCCATGGGGTTGGCCGCGGGACCGTACGCGACGGTATAGGCTTTGATTCCTTTTTCCGGGCTGGCCGCCCATGAAAGGTCGATCGATCCGCCAGGCGCGCTCACGGCCTTCAGATCCTTGATCGGAGATGGGCTGGATGCCAGCAGCATGAGCGAGGCTGTAGTCATCTTGGCTGCCTCGGTGACAAGCTGCTGATTGACGGTCTCCAACAGATCCGTCGCCTGATGATAGTAAGGGTTTCCAAGCAACGGGTAGGAACCGAGCCCTGTCACAATGTTGCCGTATGCATCGTAGAATGCGGCCGCGTCCGTCGATTTGTAATAGCGCGAATCGTAGGTGATCATCCTCGAGAAGAGAAATGCCGCGGCGTGTTGCAGATCGCGCATGCCTTCATTCGTGTACCGGACCAGATTGTCAAGCCGATGATCGTTCGTCCATCCGATCATGTCGTTATTGATTGCGCCCGTCAGCTGCATCTTCTTCCCCTGCGCAAGACGGACGAATTCGTGGCTTCCAAGGTCGCCGGCCTCTTCACCCGTGAAAGCCGCAAAGATGATTGTTGCAGGCATGGGTGTTTTTGCCAGGACTCGCGCTGACTCCAGGAGAACGGCAATACCGGTCTCATTGTCGTCCGCGCCCGGCCCGGCCGGAACCGAGTCGTAATGGCTGCCGACCACATAGACCAGCTCGGGGTTTTCCGTGCCGCGCAACGTGGCCACAACGTTTGCCGTCCTAATGCTGCCGCGCGCGTCGAACCATTCGTACTCAGGCTGATAACCGAATGACGAAAAAGTGTTGTAGAGGTAGTCGCCCGCCACTTTATTTCCCGGCTGCCCGATGGCTTTTATGTCGAAACTAAACAGGTTTTCCTGGTACTCATAGAGCTTCGTGATCGAAATCCGTTCCGTTGTGGCCCTGACTTTGTCGGCGATGGGACGGTACATTGCCTCGCCGGCTGCGTGGAGAGCCTGCTCTGACGCCAGGTTTGTCCGGATGCGATCCAGCAAAGCATCCCTGGTGACCTTCTGATTCAGATTGAGGAAGTAAACGCCGCGTTCCGGAGAAATGGTGTCTCCATCCCTTTGTGCCACGATCAGGATCAGGTTCCCGGCAGGATTGGCTGCCCACTCGTATTCCGGAGCGATGGTCCTCACGGTGTTATTGTGGAACAGCTTGAAGTTTTTCAGCGTGTCGAGATCGTAGATGTAGGAACGTGCATGGCGGCGCTCGCCTTTGATGGCTAGAATCCTGTTTCCGGTGAGAAATCTCGGTCCCCAATCCGGCTGAATCTCGCGGCTGACTCTGACTTCGCCGGTTCCGTCCGATTTGATGCAGTAGATCTCGGTGTTTTTTTCATGGGTCCAGGGCATTTCGAACGTGACCAGGGAGCTATCGGGAGAAAGCGCTACGGAGCCGATCCTGTCCTGAGATTTCTTGACCGTGACCGGGTTGAGAGGTTCGCTAAGTTTTAGCACCTGGATATTGTTCTCGGGGCCGTTGCTGCCCAAGAAAACGAGAGCTGAACCGTCGGCCGAAATAGATGGTGCTGCGGTGCCCGTGAATGCAGTCGATTTACCATCCGTGAGGTTCAATATCGCAAACTCCACGCGCCTGTTTTGAGGGCCGCCGCCCCCTCCGCCTCCCCGGCCGCCGCCCGATCCGGCAGGCGGAACGGCCTGAGCCCCAGCCCCGGCACGGCCGCCGGCGGCTCCCGCAGAAGGAGCAGCCTGACCACCACGACCTGTCGGGGCAGCTGCATCAGGTCTGGGGAAAGGAGACTGAGCCGGTCTCGTGTAGACGAGATACTTTCCTCCGGGAATCGCTATCGGATTGCTCTTGAATCCGGGACCGGAAGTCAGCGGCCGCGGCTTGCCGCTTTCCGGCATGGCATAAATCTCGTTTGAGGAGGTATCGGATTCCATGGCGCCGGCGAAATACACCTCGCGGCCGTCGGCACTGAAAGCGAGCCCGCCTTTGAGAAGTCCATTGTCGTCCAGCCGTTGCTCCCTTTCGGAAGAAAGATCACGGAGGAAAAGATCCATGCTCTTTGTCTCGAGCGCGGCCAACTGCCTCTGCTTCGCCGTCAGGGTTTGCCGATCCTGGTTCGCGGATTGAGTGAGGGCCTCGATTTCTTTGCGCAA
>Ga0182021_10001243_pt1 | contig 29065 bp, 23 predicted proteins | sample 612E3MmetaG_FD_120493 | JGI IMG/M metagenome (GOLD analysis project Ga0182021, IMG submission 120493) | Permafrost microbial communities from Stordalen Mire, Sweden - 612E3M metaG (Illumina Assembly) | ecosystem: Environmental > Terrestrial > Soil > Wetlands > Permafrost | place: Sweden...
CTCCAGCGGGAGACCCGCAACTTGCTGGCTTCCCACATTGTCTTTGCCCGTAGATTGAGCCTGGCCGGATGCGGCCGCGGCATTTTTTTGGACCTGCAAGTCCAATCCCGCCTTCTCGCGTAAGAGGTGAAGAGTCAGCACGTGATCGTCGGCTTCAATCGTCAACTCCGTTGTTGCAGCAGCGCCCTGGCCTGCCGGACGCACCGAAATCGTATAGCGGCCGGGAGTCGGTTGGCCAAACTCGAAGCTGCCGCGTGAATCGGTGTCAGCCCGCAGGAGCGGCGCATCGGCGGCACGCATGCCGGCGGATCGCAATTCCACCAAAGCCTCAGCCAGCGGTTTTCCCGTCGAGTCGTACAGAGTTCCACGAAGCGAAGTTGGGCCCTGCGCAGCCTGCATCTGTTCAGTACTGCATCCCAACGTCAACAGCAGTGCAAAAACTCCCGCCCATTTCATTGATCAGGTTCCATCTAAAACGGTGAGTTAACGCCCCAGCAGCAAGATTCGAAGTGCCTGCGGAAATCCTACCCTGTTCATGGACGAACCCTTTTCTGACCTTGGCGGGTAGGATCCAAATATTACAATTATCTTGGTGCAATTAGCTCAGTCAGGCGGGGTAGTGTACCACAAACTTTCTGAGAAACGGTGTCAGGCAACTATTTCACCAAATCTAGGGACGGCGCGGTCTTCCCATAAGACATGGTAATTGGTGAAATAGTCGCCTGACACCGTTTCTTCAGTTTGTGCTCACGTAATTTGCAAACTCCCTGAGCTTGTTGGAGCGAAATGGGGAACGCAACTTGATCAGAGCCTTCTCTTCGATCTGACGGATCCGCTCACGCGTGAGTTGAAAAATCTCGCCCACTTCCTGCAATGTGTATTCCTTGTTTTTGTCGTTGAGGCCGTAACGCAAGCGGATGATTTCCTCTTCCCGAGGGGACAAGGATCGAAGCGCAACACTGGTGACTTCTCTCAGGCTTTGGATCAGCGCGTCACCGTCCGGGGAAACGGCGGTCTTATCCTCAATGAATTTGTTCAGGACCGCATCTTTGTTATCGGAGATCGTGGTCTCCAGCGAAATGAGTTCCTTGGCTGCCCTGAGGATTTGAGTGACCTTTGCGACGGGCATCTTCAGCTCATTCGCCAGTTCAAGGATAGAGGGTTCATAGCCCAGCCGCTTCGACAATTCGTTCGAAGTCTTCACTATTCGATTCCGCGCCTCAACCATGTGAACCGGTATCCGTATTGTTCTGCCCTGATCGGCGATGGCGCGGGTAATGCTCTGGCGAATCCACCAGGTGGCATAGGTTGAAAACTTGTGACCCAGGTGGTAGTTGAATTTTTCCACAGCCCTCATCAACCCAATGTTTCCTTCCTGGACGAAGTCAAGCAGATCGAGTCCGGGATAGGAGTAGGTTTTCGCTATGCTAAGCACCAGTCTCAGGTTGGCGCGGACGAACTCGTCCTCGGCGTGGGCCATGGACGCCGCGTTTTCGTGGACCTGGCTCAGGATCTTTCGCAGCTCGGCGGCGTCGGTCAGAACCTCGGTTTCCATGGCCATGCGGCGTGAGAGGATGGTTGGAAAGCGGTTGGAGTCCATTCCGCCAGATTGCAACATGTCCCCGTCCCTCTCGCCCGACTCCATCCAATTCAGAACCTCGTGAAGACCGCTTACCAGATAGCTGATTTGGTTTTCGGTCAATTCAAGCCGCGACAGGGTCTGGAACACAGCCTCACGGCAGTGCTTCATCCCGGCAGGCTCTTCGGTTTGCCTGCCGCCGAGCCTCTCCTTGCTCTTCATCGCTAGTTTCATCTCGCGATAACGCTTTTCCAGCTTCTTGAGATGCTCCAGAATGCGCTGGACTTCCTGTTCACGCGCACAATTGCGCTCGTCCGGCGAAATCTCATTCCCGGTCTCATCACGGACCTTAGGGCTGTCCGGCATAGCTGCAACCTGGTTAGAGGAGACGGGCTGCAATCCAGCGCCAAGCTCCATCAACTTGACGGTAGTGATCGGAGTCAGGGAGAGCAATCGCAATATATTGATCTTGGCCGTTTCGATTTGCTTCGCAAGGAAGACTTCGTCTGCTCGCGTGAGCAGGGGAATCTTGCTCATGCTTCGATAGTAACTGTGAAGGGGATCGGTCGAAGGCGCGGGTTCTCCTGTCACGGCCGGGGTATCTTCCCTCTGCGCTCGGCTGAAGCGATCAGGATCGATCGAAAGAGCTCGAGTGACCTCCGCAGATTCTTCACCGCTACCTGTCTCATCCCACATTGCGCCTTCAGAATCGTATTGATCGGAACTTTCAAGTATCTCTTCTCTGCCCGATTGGAACATAAGCGTGATCCTCCAAATGACGCGTGTTTCTTCATTTCGGGAGCCAGCCTATCAGCGAACGTGTGACCGGATATACTAGGCTGTTGCCCAGTCAGATGGCGGGAAAAACCTGATGTATGGCAGAAAGGGGCCACGTTCCATGCAGATGCCCCTCGAAAATCGAGCCCTTTGGCGGATTACGGCAAGGCTTCCATTCCCATCGCGGCCCACTCCTCTTTCGCAGGGCCGTATGCGCCGGGGACGACCAGCCCGGCCTGGCGCATCAAGACCGTCATCTGCCCGCGATGATGAGCCTGGTGTTTGACTAGGGCGAGCAGGGCGTAGCCTCGCGTCCACGTCGAGCCGTACATCTCGACCTCCTCGAGGAGGTTGGCATCTTTCCAATGCTTCTCGACAGACGCAATCATTTCGGCGGAAGATTTCTCGTATGATTTTCTGATGTCAGCCGCCCCCCCCGGTGGCTTACTGCTGTAGTCCTCTGGCACCTGGAACGGTAAACCGGCCTCGGTCGCCATTCCCAGTGACACAACGATGTGCCAGGCGAGAAAGCCCAGGGTTCGTCCGTCGGCGGTCACATGCTGGCCCAGAGAAGCGTCCGCCATTTTGGCGAAAATCTTTGAGGTCATCTCGCTCTCATATGCCCAGTCCTTCTTGAAGTCCTCGATGGTTCGATACATCTATTCGCCTCCGGATTTGAGTGAGTTGAACCAAGAAAGTCAGTCTGGTTTCGTGGGCCTGACCGTAGTCGTGATCGGTTTTTTTCAGATATTGCCGACTAGGATTACGACCACGCTTACGACCACGAACCTTGTGGAACTGGGCATTGTCGGAAGAAACAAAAGAAACGCCGGCACACCTCTGCCTGAGTCCGACAACTGTCGTCAGGATGCGAGCTTTCGGACATTCTCCCTAGCCAGCCGGTTCGCGTTCAATCCGTTCCAGAAGAACAGGACTCCATCCAGCATTTCCACGCCGCCTTTGATGAATCTGTCCTCCTCCACGTCCTCATGAGTGAAGAATTCCTCCTCGAGTTCGTCCCAGGTGTGCTGGGCGTGCTGGTCCTCGACCAGGTCATGCCAGGTAAAGAAACCCAGAGGCATTCCCGGCGACTCGCGCTCCCTGAAGATCTTCAAGCCCCCGATCAGTTCCTTCCAAAAACCGGCTGCCGCCCAATTCTCCACCGCGAAGCTGGCTCCCAAAGCGGTGCTGGTATCGTCAGAACCGTAGATTCTGGCGAGTTTGTCGCAGAAGAACAGAGTGCTCTTGGCTCCGTGCCTTCTCTTTCCTATATCTTTGAATTGGAGACCCAGGTGACTGGTAATGCGCAGCAGCCATTCGATATGGGCAGCGGAAAAGCGAAACACCGATCCATCTACAGTCCCCTCAAATTCGAACAACTCCTCTTCGCTTTGCGTCGCGGGTTTCTTGGCCGCGGATTTCTTATGGGGGTTGTGGAAGGACACGCCCAATTCATTCATCAGGATTTCCTTCGAGGCATGCATCGCCTCGAGAGTCGGCGCATTGATGGTCTTCAACAGCTGAGCCACGATAAAGTGATTGGAGAATACGGAGAATTGAGTCAGGAAGTGACGGGCGTCGGCTAGATCAAAATCCCCCTTTGCAAACCATTTGGTGTACTGGTTGTTGGCGATCACTTCATGGGGCAGGATTTCCTGCTCGATGCGTTCGACCAGACGACAATATCTTTCAACCTTGGCCGGCGGATAGTTGCTCCCCTGCAGGCGCACCCGTGTTTCCTTTGCATGTTGTCCGGCGAAACTTGTAGCCATTTACCCACCTCCTTTTTGATCTCGAACCAGACGGCTGGCGGCGCGTCCCGGAAAGCCTCCGGGTTCCTGGTTCAACTGATCTCTTCACCCGAAGCCACTACATAAGATAAGAATGCTCCCGCCCGGTCTTATTTGGCAAGATGCAGGGACGCGCTGACCCCATGGACAATCCCACTACATATGCCGAACCCGATGCCGGCAAAGCCCGAGCGCTCGGCACGGCCGCGAAAGATGATCTCGTCACCATCTTCCAGGAACCGGCGTGCCTCCCCGCCCGGCAACGCAAGTGGTTCCGTGCCGCGCCACGTCAGTTCAAGCAAGCAACCGCGCGACTGCGGGGTCGCGCCCGACACGGTGCCACTCGCAATCAGATCTCCGGGGCAGAGGTTGCAGCCGTTACTCGCGTGATGGGTCAACAACTGCGCCAATGTCCAGTATAGGCTTCCCAGATTGCCGCGGCTGAGCAGAACGGGAGCAAGGCCGCCCATGCGCATGCGCTCCGAGCTCAAAAGCACCTCGAGCGTCAAATCGACGCCGCCTCTTTCCCTGTCTTCAGGGGTGCTTAAATAGGGGAGCGGCGCAGGATCTCCCGGAGGCCGCGTCGATGCGGGGATACGATACGGAGCCAGAGCCTCCATGGTAACCAACCAAGGAGAGATGGTCGTTGCGAAGCTCTTGGCCAGAAACGGCCCCAACGGCTGATATTCCCACTTTTGGATATCGCGCGCCGACCAATCATTCACCAGGCACAGTCCAAAGAGATGGGACTCGGCCTCTGCGATCTCGATCGGCTTTCCCAGCGGATTGCCGGGGCCGACAAACGCGCCGACCTCCAGTTCATAATCCAGCATGCGGCTCGGACCAAAGCCAGGCACTGAGTTCGCATCCTCGGATTGTCCGCAGGGACGCTGCACTGGAGTGCCGCTGATCACAATCGACGACGCACGGCCGTGATAGCCGACCGGCACAAATCTGTAGTTGGGCAGCAGCGGGTTATCCGGGCGGAACATGCTGCCGACGTTGCGCGCATGATCGATCGATGCGTAAAAATCGCTGTAATCCCCGATGCGGGCTGGCAGCAACATTCTCGTTTGCGCCATCGGCACGAGTGCGGCTTCGATCTGGCCTGCGGCCTTTTGGAATTCGCCACTGTCCTTTCTCAGCAACATGCCGACCCTTTTGCGCAGGGCGGACCAGCATTCGGGCCCTAGTGCCATCAGGGCATTGAGCGACTTGCACGCGCTTGCCTCGACCCATGGATTTGGCAGGCCATCCAGCAGGCCACGTTTTCTGCACTCCAGGAGATCCAGGATGCAGTCCCCAATGGCGACGCCCGCGCGTGGCCGTGGATCTCTTTGCAGGCGCACGAATATTCCAAAAGGCAGGTTCTGAATAGGGAAATCGGTTTTGGGATCATGCGCGGATTCGACCCGGCACTCGAGAGAGGGATCATGCGTATCGTTGATCGCGTAGGTCATATCAGTTTGAGCGCTTTCATTTCGGATGTGGGCTCCTGGAAAGAGCAGGCGCCAAAGGACACAAAGAGCTGCTCACGCATCTTGATCAGTTGTTGGCCGGTGAGCCGCTGGTCCCGCCAGCGAATCCCGCCATCGTCGAAGCTGAAAGCTCCAATGGATTCCTCACGCAGGATCGCCTCTATCACCTTGACGTCAGCTCCCGCGAATGCAAAAGCAGAGGCGATCAGCACGTTCAAAAAGCCATGCATGACTCCGGAGGGGCTTGAAGGCTCATAAGTCAGAGGATGAATCGAGCGCAGCGGGTGATGCAGCCCGGCGGTGGCTTTGAAGGGGACCCTGGCTTCGGCGCACAGCAGGATGAATCCGGCTAACTGAGCAGGCGAAGGAAACATCTCACGGGTGACTCCTCCGGTGCGCACCTTGGCGCGACCGCCCGTCCTGGCGACCTCGGCAATCAGCGCCCGACTGTCATCAGAAAGCGGGATCTCGAAGTAGGTTTCGAGGCGATCGGAGCAAATGCTCATGCTGCTCTCGATCTCTGCCACGCTGCGCAGTTTCCATTCGAAGGCATCGATGACGGCGTCCGCGGCATCAGCGCTCTTCCCGTGACGGCGGCTGAAATCGATGATTTGTTCGAGATCGATTTTTGGATCGGCTCCTCCCAGCACACTCAAGCGCCAGTTCCGGCCCCCGCGGCGCGGCAACTGCAGTTCAGCAGTACAGGCTTCAAACTCATCGAGCCTTGAGATCGGGACAATGAAGCGGCCGAGGGCCCAGGATAGCTCCCCGTCGCGGTAGGCCGCGTAGTTGTGAACAGACTCCGCCATGCCGAGGCCTGCCGGTGGAAACAGGCCAGCATAATCAATGACAGAGTTCAACAGCAGCCGGATTGAGTTCAATCTTCGTTCCCTTCGTGCCAGGAAAGATGGTAGGTCTTGTCTTCGATCGCGAGTGCATGCCTGCTGACTCTAAGCGGGCGGAAAGTATCCACCATGACCGCAAGTTCGTTAGTGGAGGCCTTTCCAATGGATTCCTCAGTCCTGCCCGGTTGCGGACCATGCGGCAGGCCGCCCGGATGCAAGGTGACGGAACCGTACTCAATGCCCTTGCGGCTCATAAACTCGGAGTTGGCATAAAAGATCACCTCGTCCGACATCACGTTGGAATGGTTGTACGGCACAGGAATGGCATTGGGATCGAAATCAAACGGGCGCGGGCAGAAGGAACAAACCACGAAGCCGTCCCCTTCGAAGGTCTGATGCACGGGCGGCGGCAGATGGAAGCGGCCGACCCGAGGTTCGAAGTCTTCGATATTGAGCGCCCAGGGATAATAGTAACCATCCCAGCCCACGACGTCGAACGGGTGGTGATCCAGTATCACCTCGGTGAGGCGGTTCTGAGTTTTCACCAGGAGACGGAATTGGCCCTTTTCCTCATGCACCGGCAACGATTCCGGCACGCGAATATCGCGTTCGCAATATGGACTGATTTCCAGTAACTGTCCATGCTGGCTGCGGTAGTGCGCGGGTGTGCGCAGTTCGCCCGCGCTCTCAATCACCAGGAAGCGAACAGGTCCTGGATCGAAACGGTAGCGGTGCAGGATGCCCCTGGGAATCACGAGATAGTCGTTTCGTCGAATGGACAGTTCCCCCATCTGTGATTCGAGCACGCCCTTTCCCTCGGCTACGAAGATCAATTCATCGCCCTGGGCGTTGCGATAGAAAAACTCGTCGGCTCGCTCCGGCTGCACCAGGGAAAGGGCCACGTCGTGATTGAAAAGTAGCGGTGTCCGATCGAGTGTCGGACTGGCAACCGGCGGCAGCTGAAGCGTTCTGAAATGGCGCAACTTCAGGGCTGGATCCGGATCCGTGTCCCATGTCAGGTCCCGGTTGTGTTTGACGCTAAGCACGGTTGTCGGCCGGTGCAGATGATAAAGCAAAGAGGAAGATCCGGAAAAGCCGCGGTTTCCCACAAGCTCTTCCGGATAAAGCGAACCCTCATCCCTGCGGAAAATGCTGTGGCGTTTGCGTGGGATTTTGCCCATTCGATGATAAGTCGGCATCTCGTTCACCTCGCCCCTCGGCCTCGGTTTGGCCGTCCCTAGTTCATGCGTCTCCTCTGGATCACAGGTTGCCCCGGCGCTCCTGCTCGCGTTCAATGGCTTCGAACAGCGCCCTGAAATTTCCTTTGCCGAATCCCCGGCTGCCCTTACGTTGAATGATCTCGAAAAAAAGCGTCGGGCGGTCCGCTGCAGGTTCCGTGAAGATCTGCAACAGATACCCCTCCTGATCGCGGTCGACCAGAATCCCGAGGTTGCGAATATCGTCAATGGCCTCTTTGATCTTTCCCACACGTTCCGGCAGGGCTTCGTAGTAGCTGTCCGGGACCTTGAGAAATGCGACCCCATTCGCTCTCAGCGCGACGACCGTCTTAACAATATCCGCCGTCAACAGAGCGATGTGCTGGACTCCCGGCCCTTGATAGAAATCGAGGTATTCCTGGATTTGACTTTTCTTGCGGCTCGGGGCGGGTTCGTTGATCGGCATTTTTATAGCGGCGGAGTCGTTCGCCATAACGATGCTCATGAGCGCGCTGTATTCGGTGGAGATGTCTTTATCATCAAAGCTCATATAGCGGTGGAAACCGCATACCCGGCTGTACCAGTCCGCCCAAGAGTTCATCCTGCCCAATTCCACGTTGCCGACGAGGTGATCGACGCAGAGGATGCCCGCGTCCTTTCCTTGCTTGGGGATGGATTCATAGCCGGGCAAGAACGGTCCTTCATAGTCGCCCGATGATATGAACGAGTGGATGGTATCGCCGTAGGTTCGGATTGCTGCATGGCGAATCGACCCGTTCTTGTCCGCCAGCGTTCGCGGGTGGATAGCCGCCTGCGCGCCGCGAGCCAGAGCCGACTCAAATGCCTGATCTGCGTCCTGGACCTCGAAGGCGATGTCGCGTACGCCGTCGCCATGCTTCTTGACGTGCTCGCTCATGGCTTCGTCGGGGAGCAGGGGCGTCGTCAAGACGAATCTTGCCTTTCCTTGTGTCAGAACATAAGAGGTGTGCTGTCGCTGGCCCGTCTCCAGGCCGGCATACGCCACCGGAGAGAAACCGAATGCATGGCGATAAAAATAAGCCGACTGCTTGGCGTTTCCCACCAGGAATTCGATGTGGTGCAGCTTCCTGAGTTTCAGAGGATTCTCTTCCATGTTCATTCATTCCCCTCCATGCGCATGCTGGCGGGCGATTTGCTGAATGGCCTCGATCGACCCCGGATTCTCCAGCGCGGAAATGTTTCCCAGATCTTCATTCAAATAGGCGGCGCGGATTACACGGCGCATGATCTTGGCGTTGCGTGTGCGCGGCAGAGAAGAGACAAGGAACACCTTGTCCGGCCGCAGCGGTTTGCCGAGTTCCTTTGCGACCAGCTGCTGCAGCTCATGGCCGAGATTCGATCGAGCATCGTATCCGGCTGCAGGCACGCAGAAGGCAATCGGCACGCTGCCTTTGAGAGCGTCAGGAATGCCCACCACGGCTGCCTCGACCACGCCCGGATGGGATACCAGGATGGACTCAATCTCGGCGGGTCCCACCCGCTTGCCCGCCACCTTGAGCGTGTCGTCGCTTCGCCCCTGGATGTACCAGTGGCCATCCTCGTCGATCCGGGCCCAGTCGCCATGTCGCCAGACATCGGGCCAGGTTGACCAGTAGGTCTGGATGTAGCGCTCTGGATCCTTCCAGAATCCCCGTGCCATTCCGATCCAGGGCTGACGGATGACGAGTTCCCCCACGCCGTTTCGGAGCGGGAGTCCGTGTTCGTCGACGATGTCGGCCGCGATGCCTGGGCATGGCCCGGAGAAGGAGCATGGTTTGATCGGGGCCAATGGATTTCCCATCAGAATCCCCCCGGAGATTTCCGTGCCGCCCGAGTAATTGATGATCGGCAGCTTTTTTCCTCCAACTCTTTCGAACAGCCACCACCACGGATCCGGATTCCATGGTTCCCCGGTGGATGCCAGGATTCTCAATTGTGCAAGGTCGTATTGCAAACGCGGCTCGCCCTCGTGCGAGGACATTGCATGCACCAGAGTAGGGGAGATCCCGAGAATGCCGACACGATTGCGCGCACAGATATCCCACAGCCGGTCGCGACCCGGATAATCTGGGGCGCCGTCGTAGAGCACGATCGTCGCGCCGAGCAGGGTGGCGCCATAGATGAGCCAAGGGCCCATCATCCAGCCAATATCCGTAATCCAGGTGATGCGGTCCCCCGGGCCGACATCCGTGCCGAATGCCATGTCCTGGGCTGCTTTGACGGGGAATCCGCAATGCGAGTGAACGATGCCCTTGGGCTGGCCGGTCGTGCCGGAGCTGTAGAGGACGATCAACGGGTCCTCTGCTTCGGTGGTTTCGGCCTGTCCCGCACTTGTGGCAGACGCACTCCCAAGCGCAAGGAACTCGTCCCAGCTAGTGTCACGCCCGGAGCGCATCGGGATGCCGATTCCCGTGCGGGGCACGATGATCACCTTAGATACCTGCGGACAGCGTTCCACCGCTTCGATAGCCATGGCGTGAGCCGGGATGGGGACGCCCCGCCGCGGGAAAGCGTCGCAGGCAAACAGAGCCTTCGCGCCGACGTCGCGCAGACGCGTCTCGATGGCAGCCGGGCCATAGCCTGAAAAGAGCGGCACGGCTATTGCGCCTATTCGGCCGATCGCCAGCAGAGCCGCGGCCGTCTCAGGCATCATCGGCAGATACAGGCCGATGGGATCTCCGCGGCGCAGTCCGAGGGCGCGCAAACCGGCGGCGCAGCGCTCGACGGTCACGAAAAGCTCGGCATAGGTCAGGGACCGCGAGGTTCCTTCCTCTCCCTCCCAAACCACGGCTGGCGCCGCTGACCTTGGCGTTTGAAGATGTCGGTCCAGGCAACTGCGGGTGATGTTTAATCTGCCTCCCACGCACCAGCGCGCCCACGGGAATCCTTGGGAGAGATCGAGCACCTGGTCATAGGGTCGGTCGAATTGGATTTCGAGGAATTGCAGAACCCGTTCGGTGAACCAGGCGACGTCACGGATCGAGCGTTGATGGTGGGCTTCACACGAATCGAGCCCGCAGAACTGCAAGAAGCTTCCGAGGCGAGATCGTACCCGGGTGGCCTCATCAGGGCGCCAAGCAACGCGTTCGGTGTCGAATGCGGTTTGAAGCATACGGTCACGCCTAAAAGACTGCTCTGAAATGTTATCAAACAGCAAAGTCTTAGCAAAATCTGTTGCCCGGGAAGGTGCGGTTGGTGCGGCCGTTGAAGATGTTTTTTGTAATGGCGTTTAGCGGGCCCTACTCTTTCTCTGCGGCGCCGTGGAAGCGGTCCTCCTCCTCTGAGAAGAGGATATTGAAACTCGTGAGGGTGCCGTAGCAGCCGGTGATATAGCCCTGCAGCTTCACTTTCAGATCCTCGGGAATGTCGGCGCCGTTGATCTGCTGCTCCAGCACGCGCAGACGATTTCGCAACATGACGACCTTGTGAAAGAAGGTCTCAATCGGCAAGTTTTTCTCCTGCAGACCTGGCCGCCCGGGCCGGAGAACCATTTCGCCGCCGCGCCATTTTTCGGCCATAGAGACGGGCGTAAGTCCGGTTTCTTCCCGGATGATCTGGCGCAGGAGCAATTCGAGATCCACGCTGCTTCCGTCCTGAACCTGTACGTTGGTCATAGGCGCGATCCTTTCACGTTCGGTCACCAGCGGATCCGCTCCCTGTTCCGGGCGCGAGTCCGGCGGCTTTGCGGCGCTTTCCCTGACTTCTCCACCACGGTAGTTGTGCTGGCTTCCGCAATAATCGCAAATCACGCGCAGGATCCGACCTTCGGCATCGGCGACAATCACGGTGTGGCCGCGAACTGTTTTGCATTGGCGGCACAAGTCCTGCAACGAATCACCGGCGTGAAAAAGGTGCGGTTGACTCTCAGTCATTGGTTTCCCTCCGATTCGCTATCGGAACACGTCTCCGCGTCATGGACTCTACCACGGGCAGCACGGGCAGCAAAGTTCCCAACCCAGATACTCTGACAAATTCCCAGCTGGTATCATGAAAGATGCTTACTCGAACGGTCTATTTCGAAGCCGGTGGGTGAAAGGAGACGGAAATGGCTGGAAACGTAAAGAGTGTCCCGGAAGGGATGAATACAATCACAACGCATCTGGTGGCAAAAGGCCTATCGAACAAAGAGATCGGCTGCCGGCTGTTCATCAGCGAGACCACAGTCAAGAGCCACGTGAAGAATCTCATGGGCAAGCTGCATGTGACAAGCCGCACCCACGCGGCAGTTCATGCTGTAAGAATCGGACTGGTCTCACCCGCACTGTCCTAGCGATCTCTCCCTGGAGTCAAAGTCTTGCTCCCAAACTTTATCCGGAAAAGTTCGGCTCTAATCGCTTTCCTCATCGGCGCTTGGATCATTGCCGCAGGTCTCGCCGGAGATTTCATCCTTGGGGGCGCTGCTCAATCCATACTCGGCAGATCGGCCGGAATTTTGCTGCAGGCAATTCCCGTCATTATCCTGATCAACTTTTTGCTACGCCGTGAGCTATTGGCTCGGAAGCGCTTCGTCGCCGATTATCGGATCGGAGAGCAGACGAGGCTCGCGCAATTGTTGGATACTATCCCTGTTGGCATTCTATTCACCGATGCGGAATATCGGGTCGCCTATTCAAACCTCGCAATGAAACGCGGTTTCGGCGCGCCCGGCGGCCGTAAATGCTATGACTATCTCCGCCAAAGCAAAGTGCCGTGTCTGGATTGCAGCAATGCCAGCGTCAGGGGCGATCTACCCATGCAATTCCAATGGCACTCGCAGGTCAACGGCAAATCCTATGCGGGTGTTGCCAACCAGATTGCCGGCGCCGATGGTACCATGAGGCGACTGGAAGTCTTGCGGGACATTTCCGCCAGACGCGAAGCGGAAAGCGAACGCGAACGTTTGCGCGGCGAAATCAATGAACAGCATCTCCTCCTGCAGACCGTGCTGGACCATGTAACTTCGGGTGTCGCCGTATTCGATGGAACTGAACTGCCGTTGAAGTGGGCCAACACCAAGTACCGGCAGATTGTGGGTGCACTGTGGAGAGACTCCGACATTACCGGATGGCGTTTCGAAAAGATAATTCCCAATTCAGGCAAGAACGGTCTGGCAAACATCTTTCACAACGTCCCGGCGACGGGAACTCCTCACTTCGACCCGGAGTACGCTAGCACGAGTTTTGCGCGTGGCCCCACTTATTGGCAATGGTCCTTGTTGCCGCTGACGCCCACCGCGGACAGGCGCTGGGATGTAATGCTGTTTGTCACTGAGGTCACGGAGCAAGTCCTGGCGCGCAAGAGTTGCATGACTCCGTTTCCCAGGCTCTCTATGGAATTGCTCTCGGAACCCACGCTGCAGAAGAGATGCTTGATAAGAATCCACAAGGTGTCGGCGAAGCCCTGGCTTATGTGCGGACGTTGGCCCATGGGGTGCTGACTGAAATGCGAGCGCTGATTTTCGACTTGTGACTGGATTCAATCGAGGGCGAGTGCCTGACGACGGCATTTTCAAAATTGGCGAATGTCGTGCGCTTCCACAACAATATCGATATGCGCCTTGATCTTTGTCCGGTTGAAGAACTGTCCTTGGAAGTCAAGGAAGCCATCTATCGCATCAGTCAAGAAGCGGTATGGAATACCGTAAAACATGCGCATGCCAAAACCATTAATCTCCGGCTTGCGACCGATTCTGACGGCGCGGTGCTCGAGGTGAGGGACGATGGCTTGGGTTTCGACGCAAGCGGATCCTTCCCCGGCCATTTGGGCTTGAAATCAATGCAAAGCCGCGCCGCTTCACTGGGCGGCAAACTGGAGATCGCAAGCACTCAAGGGCACGGTACGACAGTTCATGCACGGATCCCTTTGTCTGTTGCCGGCCGCGCGTCTTCTTTATCTTCGCTCGACCTTATCCCAATGTGATCACTTGTCCGACTTCCATGCGTGCGCATTGATTTGATTGCACGATAAGACAGTGCGGAAGCCCGATCCTCATATGCATCTCAGGTTTCCTGTGCCGCGCCTTCGGCGCTCGATGATGAGGCGCATTCTAATCCCGGCCTGACGGCCGCCCCTAGTGCGCCTACGAGCGCACTGATCAGAGAGGTGAAAGTCCTCTCCAGGCAAACGCTCTCCGGCCTGTAGCTGAATGCAACTGCGCCGTCGCAAGACGGGGTGGGGAGCAGCAGGACGCGAACGATCCATCCGTAGGATAACAAACTCGATTCGGCCGGTCAGCATCGACGAGCCTGCTAGGGAATGGTGAAGCCTAAACCCAGGGAACTGGGGAATCCGACGAGCTGAGGGGTAGCGTGATAAAGCGGCGTCGGGGGACTGACAGGTGGTTGGAGACAGAGGGATCGGAAGATCAGTGACGTGAAGTAGGGATACCTGCCAGCGACAAGAGCCGGAGTTCATACACGCAAGTGCCGAAGAGCCGGGCTGACGCTGCATCCCGTCAAGACAAGAATCGTAAATGCCGAGGATAATGGCGGGTTTGACTTTCTGGGCTATCACTTCGAACGGGGTATGAAATGGCCGCGGACGAAGAGCCTGGATAAGTTCAAAGCAACGATTTGCGCGAAGACTAAGCGCACGAGTGGGCATAGCCTGCAGGCTATCATCGAGGACGTCAATCGCACCGCGAGGGGCTGGTTTGAGTACTTCAAGCACAGCCACGCGACCACGTTTCCGAGGCTGGACGGTTGGATACGGATGCGGATGCGCAGTGTTCTTCGCAGACGTCTGGGTCGGCGAGGTCGGGGCCGTGGCAGTGATCATCAGCGCTGGTCTAATGCCTTCTTTAGCGAGCGTGGGTTGTTTACTTTTGTTACGGCCCATGCGGCAGCTCGTCAATCCTGATACAGGTGAATCACTAACTGGAGAGCCGGATGCGGGAGATCCGCTTGTCCGGTTCGGAGGGAGGGGGAGCCGAATTCAATCGGCCCTCCCTACCCCTATCAAAAAGATGATCGAGCACACCAATATGGATGTGGTCTGAGCGCCAAGCACTAAACGCTTTGAGCGAATCACAAAGCAAACCTCCGTCTTTGCCGCAGATTTCTGATTCTGAGACTCTCGAACGGGCTCCTCGCCTGGTTCAAAAGCCGCAACGGGACCTCATAGAGCCTACCCTGCGTCCCAGCCCCTGACAGCCGGCCCAGCCTGAAGAGAATCGTCGCGGAGCCGGTGTATCTTCAGCTCGCGGTTTTTGCTAAGCTGTGCTCATGACGAGCAAGAGCGGCGGCTTCAAGAACATCAAGTTGGGGAAAAACATCCACCGGCAAATGAAACGCCGCGGCGCTCTTCCATTGCCGCCGGCGCCGCGCCGCCCGGCAAAAGTCACGCCGAAACCACACCCTTGAGTGTTCACTTTTTGCTTCGATTTGCTCTGCGGGATGCGATAATAGGCGGCTTTCAGATCGGCCGGCAGATGATCATTTCAACGGATGAAATATGGCAGATGCGCGAAAAGTTTTTGGTGTGATTCCCGCTCGGCTCGATTCTAAGCGGCTTCCCGGCAAGGTTCTGCGTGATATCGCCGGCAAAGCCATGGTGCATAGGGTGTACGAGAACGCTCAGCGTTCGCCTATGCTCGCGAATCTGATCATCGCGACCGACAGCGAAGAGGTCCGGCAGTATTGTGCGGACCACTCCATTCCTGTCATGATGACCGGGCGCCACCCGTCAGGAACCGATCGCCTCCATGAGGTGATGGAACGAACCGATGGAGACGTGTACGTAAACCTCCAGGGAGACGAACCGACGCTTTATCCCGATCATCTGGATCTGATCCTGCAGCCCATACTGGCAGAGCAGGCTGAGGTAACAACACTAAAGGTGGCCATCGGTACGGAAGCGGCCAAGAACCCGAACATCGTCAAGGTAGTGACAGACAGAAAAGGGCGCGCGCTTTATTTTTCGCGTTTCGCGATTCCCTTTGACCGCGACGGCGCCGGTGGTGTCCGCTATTACAAGCATATCGGAATCTACGCTTATACCAGGGGGGCTTTGCGCCGGTTTCACGAGTTGCCGCAATCGGCGCTTGAAATGGCGGAACAGCTGGAACAGTTGCGATTGCTGGAGAACGGCATCCCCATCTTGGTCGCCGAAACCACGCAAGACACTGTGGGCGTCGACACCGAGGAGGACCTGCAACGGGTGATTGCCCTGTTCGCGCGCGACTAGCGAGCAAGTTCGAAGTTGTATTTGACGATGTGGGCGTGAGCCTATAAGCGCTAACCTATGTATCTTCTGTACAGCATTCTGATGGTCAGCTGGGGAATCCTGCTTATTCCCATATTTTTGTATAATGCCTGGCGGCACCATAAGTATTTGCCGGGCCTGGCCCAGCGTTTGGGCCGGCTGCCTGAGAGCCTGTGCTCGCGCGGGACGCCCACCATCTGGTTTCACTGCTGCTCCGTCGGCGAGACCTTGAGCGTGCAGCCGCTCACTCATCTGCTTCATCAGAGATTTCCACAGGCGCGCATGGTGTTCTCCACCATCACCAATACCGGCCAGTCCATCGCACGGCAGCGCTTTTCCGTGTATGGAGAGGCAAACACATTTTTCTTTCCGATCGACCTCGCCTCGGTCGCCAAGCGTGTGCTCGACCACATACAACCGGCAATGATCATCATCATCGACACGGAAATCTGGCCCAATGTGGTGCATCAAGCGTGGAAAAGACGCATCCCCGTCGTACTGGTCAACGGGCGCATCTCTGCGACCTCCTTTCGATACTACCGCTTGGCTCGCCCGGTGTTGCGCAGGGTCTTTCAGAATTACAGGATCCTGTTGATGAAATCCGACGAGGACGCGCGGCGCATCCTGCAGATGGGCGCGCCGCCGGACAGGGTCCTGGTGACTGGGAATCTCAAATATGACCTGGATATGGGGCGGCGGGAAGTGACGGCGGCCATGGCTGAATCCCTGGAGGAGGAGCTGGGGCCGGTAGCAACCGACGCTCCGCTAATCGTAGCCGGAAGCACCCATCCGGGTGAAGAAGACATCCTCATGGAAGTGCTCAGACGTATACAAAATGTTCCAGGGCTCGAGCATACGCGCCTCCTTCTGGCGCCGCGACACCCGGAGCGGTTTGATGAAGTAGCCGCTCTTGTGCATAGCGCAGGTTATGCGGTCCAGCGGCGCACGCGGAAGAAAGCCGAAGCGCGGGCGCCTGTTCTGCTGCTGGACACGATCGGGGAGCTCGCGGCGGCCTATCGATTTGCTACGATCGCTTTTGTCGGCGGGACATTAGTCAGGCGCGGCGGACACAGTATTCTGGAACCGGCTCTATATGCCAAACCGATCGTCATCGGTCCATCCACGGAAAACTTTTCCCAGGTTGTAGAAGAGTTCCTGCAAAAGGACGCTGTGCAGCAGATCACTGCCACAGAAGAGAGCCGCGGCGCTCAGGTGCGGCAGCTTTCGGATACAATCATTCGATTGTTGCAGGATAGGGCGGCTTGCGCTGCACTGGGCAAAGCAGCCTACTCCGTTCTGGAAAGCAACAGTGGCGCTACCCACCGCACCATGGAGAGAATTGCCGAGATCTACGAGGAACATCGCTGAAAGTTCGCTCGAGGAAAGCCGTTATTATCTGATCCTGGCGCAAGATCTGGGGTACGGTCAGACAGATGTCCTTAGGGACTCATTGGAAGAAGTCAGCCGACTGCTGAATGCCTATGCACGAGCGATTCTGGCTTTTGGCTCCTGACTTCTGGCTTCCATTATCCTGCTGCTTTTTAGCGGGATATCAAGGGCGCAGCCCGTGCCTAGTTAGCTGTTGCCCGTTAAGGGTCTGCTACGGATGCAGTGAAATCAGCGTCTTCAATGTGGTTTAATGGAGGACCGTGAAACGACTCAACGCTCTGCCACTGTTCATTTGCCTCGCCTGTTCCGGCGCCATGGTTGGGTGCGCCTTACACAGTGCGGTTACGACTACGCCTGCCTCGCGGACCGCGGATGCGCGCGCGCTGCTGCACGACGACCTCGAGCACATATTTTCCGACGCCAACTTTGCCGGCGCGCAATGGGGAGTAGAGGTTGTCTCACTAGACCGTGGCGAAATTCTCTACGAGCGCAACTCAGGCCGGCTCTCCATGCCGGCGTCGAACAATAAGGTACTCACGGCTTCATCCGCATTGATTCGCCTGGGTCCCAATTTCCGTTACGTGACCCGGGTGATGACCGACGGCGATGTGTCTGGTGATACTCTCAAAGGGAATCTGGTGATCGTGGGAGCGGGCGATCCCAGCACCGCCGCGCGCTTTCGTGAGGGTGATCCATTTTGGGTTTTTAAGGAGTGGGCAGCCCGGCTGAAGGAGAAGGGCGTGCGCATTCTGGGAGGCGACATTCTCGGAGATGATCGCGCCTTCGGCGACTCGATGCTCGGCGCCGGTTGGGAATGGGATGATCTCGCGTATGGATATGCAGCGCCCGTCAGTGCACTCCAATTCAACGAGAATCTGGTTACGATTGAGATCTTTGCCGGGGACACGGCCGGCAGCCCGGCCACGATCAAGCAACTCCCCCTGCCGGACTACTTGACTGTGGAGTGCCGAATCGTTACCGCCGCCTCGGAGACTGAGGCACAGATCGACGTGGAGCGCGGCAAAGAGCGCAATGCAATAGTTCTGCGCGGCGCTGTGCCATGGAAAAGCAAGCCTACTCGCCAGACCGTTGCCGTCGAGTCGCCTGTAGACTACTACCTTCGAGCACTGAAACAGACGCTTGCCGCGGCGGGGATAGAGGTCGCGTCAGCACAAACCAGAGCGGTGCGCGAAACGAACGCGCAGCCCCTGTCGCTGTTGTGGACGCATGAATCACCGCCGCTTTCCGAGATCGTAAAACAGACGCTTAAGGTCAGCCAGAACCTATATGCGGAAACTCTGGCCAGAACGCTTGGCCTCGCGCTGCGCGGCGACGGAAGTTTCGCGGCAGGTAAAACCGTGGTCGAGGAAGCCCTGCGCGACATGGCAATCGAGAACGGCAGCTATGCCTATGTCGACGGCTCAGGCCTGTCCCGTCAAAACCTGGTGAGCGCCGATACCATTGTAAGAATTTTTAAATTCATGTACAGGCACAAGTATTTCCAGCAGTTTTATGATGCGTTGCCAATCGCGGGAGTGGATGGAACCATCGGGAGCCGCATGAAGGGTACCCGGGCGGAGAACAATGCGCATGCGAAGACGGGAGAGATTGCCTATGTCCGCTCTCTGTCGGGTTATGTGCGCACTGCCGATGGCGAGATGCTGGCATTTTCCATGATCGCGAACAACTTTCTGGTTCCAAGCAGAGCAGCGGAGTATGTCCAGGACGCCGCTGTGGAGCGTCTCGCAAATTTCACCCGTAAGAACGAGGAATCGCGATGAAAAAGACATCGGTATTGGCGGGAATCATATTTGTGATTATCTGGCAGCCGACCTGGTTAGCGGCGCAGACAGCTCAAGGGAAAGTGCGTGAGATGACAAAAAATGACTCAACCGCAACTCTGCCTGCAGGCCCTGCATCTTCTGCCGTGGTTGCCGATGAAAACCCGTTTGCCCATGACAGTGCCCTTCCTTATCACATGCCGCCGTTCGACAAGATCAAGGATAGCGACTATCGCCCTGCCTTCGAAGCAGGCATGGCAGAGCAGCGCAGGGAAGTGGACGCAATTACCCATAACCCTGTCGCCCCGACTTTTGACAACACCATCGTGGCTCTCGAACGCTCGGGACGGATGCTCAGCCGCGCCACGACCGAGTTTTTCGAAATGACTTCCACCAACACGAGCGACGAGATCGACAAGATTCAAGCCGAGATGGCGCCCAAGCTGTCGCAGCATCAGGACGCCATTTTTCTTGATCCGGCGCTGTTCGCACGCGTCAACATGCTGTATGAGCAGCGCAACAGCCTGGGACTCGATCCGGAATCACAGCGCCTGCTCGATCGCTACCACACTCTCTTCGTGCGCGCCGGCGCGGCACTCAGCGAAACCGACAAGGATAAGCTGCGCAAACTGAATGAACAACTCTCCACGCTCACCACGCAGTTTCAGCAGACCTTGCTGAAGGCAACCAATGACGGCGCCGTGATAGTGGACAAGCTCTCCGATCTTGGCGGCCTCTCGGATGAACTGATCGGCGCTGCCGCCGAAGCGGCGAAGACGCGCAAGCTCGAAGGCAAATGGGTGATCACGCTGCAGAACACAACCGGGCAAGAGGCACTGGCACAGATCAAAAATCGGGCTGTGCGCGAGCGCATTTATCGGGCTTCCATCAGCCGCGCCAATGGCGGACCCGACGACAATACGGCGACAGCCGCCCAGATTGTGAAACTGCGCGCCGAGCGCGCCGCGCTGCTGGGATTTCCCAACCACGCAGCATATGTTCTCGCCGACAACATGGCCGGCACCCCTGACGCCGTAAACAAAATGTTGGCCCAACTCGCACTCCCCGCAGAGGACAACGCCCACAAAGAAGCGGCGGATATGCAGAAGCTGATCGACGAGCAGGCAAGGGCAAGTCACACCGCGCCGTTCAAGCTCGAACCCTGGGACTGGGACTTTTATTCCGAACAGGTGCGCAAGGCGCGCTACGATTTTGACGAAGCCCAGGTACGTCCGTATTTCGAGCTGAACCACGTTCTCATGGACGGACTGTTCTGGGCGGCGCATGAACTTTACGGACTGAGCTTCAAAGAACGAACCGACCTGCCGGTCTACCAGCCCGACGTCCGTGTTTTCGAAGTGTTCAACGAGGACGGCTCTCCTTTGGCCCTTTTCCTTGCAGACTACTTCGCGCGCGACAACAAGCAGGGCGGGGCGTGGATGAGCGAATATGTGAGCCAGTCCAAGCTGCTCGGCCTCAAGTCCGTGGTCGTCAACAACCTGAACGTCCGCAAACCTCCTCAGGGACAGCCGGTGCTGCTCACATTCGACGACGTCAACGGCATGTTCCACGAGTTCGGTCACGCCTTGCACGGCATGTTTTCGGACGTGCAATACCCGCTATTTGCCGGCACATCCGTCCCGACCGATTTTGTGGAATTCCCGTCGCAGTTCAATGAAATGTGGTCCCGCGACCCTAAAGTGCTGGCGCATTTTGCCAGGCATTACCAGACCGGCGCGCCGATGCCGCAGGCGCTGGCAGACAAGATTCTCTCGTCCACCAAATTCAACGAAGGCTTCGCGACCTCGGAATATCTTGCGGCTGCGATACTCGATCAGTCCTGGCACCAGATACCCATAGGCAAGACTCCGTCGACGAAGGATGTCATGGCCTTCGAGGCAGCGGCGCTGAAGAAGGCGGGTGTCGACTACTCCGCGGTACCGCCGCGATATCACACTCCCTACTTCGCACACATTTTTGAAGGCGGCTACGCGGCAGGTTATTATGCCTATATCTGGACCGACGTTCTGGCAAAGGATGTGGAGTACTGGTTCAATACTCACGGCGGCCTGGAGCGCGCCAACGGCGATTTCCTGAGGGCGAAGATACTTTCGAAAGGCAACAGCGTGGATTCCCTCACGCTGTTCAAGGAGTTCTACGGCCAGGCGCCGGACGTTCAGCCTTTGCTCGATTTTCGCGGGCTTTCGATTGCGAAAAAGAATGAGTGAAGCGCAGCCCGGGGTAACGCATGACAGCAAAAAAGAGCCCTGGTTAGGGGCGACAGAAATCTCTGTCGCCCTCCCAGGGCTCTTACTCCGTTGATTGACCAACTCCGGGCTGCGCTACGGGGCCACCGCCCCTTCGCTTGCCCGGAGCCACTGTCTCTCGCCCCGTGGGAGCGAGCCAGCCAATGCCCTTTTCGAGGGTGCTTCCTTATGTCTCCCGCTAGAGGGATGATGGCTGACTGAATTTTGCAAATACGACTCCATATTACGGATTTGTTATTGGATTTCCTTCGATGTCGAGAACGACGATTGGTGCGACGCCCGTTGCCTTGAGCGGCGCCTCAATGGTGGCCCGATCCCCGACGATGATGATGCTCAGGTGCGCCAGATCAATGTACTTTTTCGCGACACGCACCACGTCTTCCTTTGTGACTGCCGCGACCGCTTTGCCGTACGACTGGTAGTATGTGTCGGCCAGCCCCTGCGTCCATAGCGCCGCAATCGCGCCATTGATGCCGCTCACGGAAGCAAACGTGCCCGGCAGACGCTGAATCAGTGCGTCCTTGGCGGTGGCAAGTTCCTCATCCGTGACCGGACGGCTGCCTGTGATACCGCGCAGCTCCTTCATGAATTCGATGAGGGCGGCATCGGTTTTTGCCGATTGAACGTCGCCTCCGGCTCGGAAAGGGCCGGGACCTTTGCCGAACATGAAAGAGGAGCTGACGCCATAGCTATAGCCTTTCTCCTCGCGGATGTTGGCGTTGAGTCGCGACTGGAACAGACCTCCGAGCATCGTGTTCATCACTTGGAGAGGAAAATAGTCCGGCGTACTGCGCGGTGGTCCAGGATTGCCGATGGCAAACGTAGACTGCGCGGCCCCGGGCTTATCCACCAGATAAATGGTTGCGGTGTGCGCCGCCGGCAACGCCGGATAGGAGAAGTTTGGTTTGCTGCCGCCAGCGGACCAGGCCGCGAGCGACTTTTCGATGGTAGTCTTCACGGTAGCGGGATTCACATCGCCTGTTACCATGATGAGCGCGCGGCCGGGCTGGAAGTACTGTTTGTGGAACGCCACCACATCCTCGCGCGTGATCGTCTTATACGATTCCTCGGTGACATTTTGACCGAAGGGATGGCCGCTGCCATACAGCACTCGCGGAAACACGCGTCCCGCAATGGAGCTGGCCTGCGCCTTGGCTTGAGTCAACGACACCAGCCGTTGCGCGCGCAGCCGTTCCAGCGCTGCAGTCGGGAAGGTGGAGTTCAGAAGCATATCGGTCAGGATATCGAGCGTGGGAGCAAACTTGCCCGCAGTGGAAATAAAACTCATCGTTCCCGATTCCGTGCCGATGTTGACTCCCACCGTAGTTCCGAGCAGTTGCATCGCGTTCGACAGGGCATCGCCATCGCGCGTCTTCGTGCCTTCACTCATCATAGATGCCGTGATGCCCGCGAGTCCGCGGCGGTTAGCGGGTTCGAACTGATAAACGCCTCCTAGAATCGTAAGCGAAAACGACACCAAAGGCAGATCGTGCTTTTCCGACACCATCAGCTCGGCGCCATTCGCGAGTGTCATCTTCGTCCAAGTCGGTACCCGGAGCTCCGGCGCCTTGCCCGGGAGCGGCGTCTTGGTGCGATCCAATGCCTGCTGTGACAGGAGCGGGATGGATGCAAGCGCGAGCAGCGCAGTTGCGCCCAACACCATACCCAACAACTTCAAGGCTGAAGTTTTCTGTTTCATCGCTGCACCTCCGCGCTTGGCATTTTATCATCGACTTTCTTGCTCTCTCCCGGCTTGGATGCCTGGTCGAGCTTCCCGATCGGAACGACGCTCAGGACGATGCGGCCATGCGTCAGATACTTGTTGGCAACCCGCTTGACGTCATCGGCGGTCACCGCCTGGGATTTTTGATAATCCGTGCGGAAAAACCCGGCGTCTCCGTGGAAACCAGCTCCATTGCAAAGAGTCATCGCCTTGCCGAGGTTCGATTCGAGGCCACGCAAGAATGACAACTCGTCTCCGGCCGCAGCCTTGCGGATCTCCTCCGCCGTGGGGCCCTCAGTCTTGAGTTTCTCAATGACTGCATCCGCAGCGGCTTCAAGACTGGTGAGCGAGTGATCGGGCCGTGGAGTGATCATAAGTACGAAATCGCCCACGTCCTCGTTCGATCCCTGGTACATCGATACTGATGCCGCTGCCTGCTGGTCGTACACGAGCGCCTTGGTGAGCCGTGCCGTGCGTGGGCCCGTCAGAATCGATCCCAGGACCTCGAGCGCATAGCGATCATCGCTTTTTTCGCCGATGGACGGCCACTGGATATAGAGGCGCGGAACCTGCACGCGATCCTCGAACACCAGCCGCTGCCCGCTTGCCAGAGTTACCGGCGGCGCCGCAGGCCGAGTTACCGGTTTCCCGCGCGTGATGCCGCTGAAATATTTCGTAACCCAAGCCTTTGCTTGCGCGGAATCGAAGTCTCCCACAATCGCGAGAAATGCGTTGTTGGGTGCGTAGTATAGGCGGAAGAAATTTTTCACATCCTCTTCCGATGCCGCCGAAAGGTCCGTCATGCTGCCGATCACAGGCCAGGAGTACGGATGGGATGTGGGATAGGTTGCATGGGAGAGAATTTCGCTCACCCGTCCGTAAGGCTGATTGTCATAACTCTGGCGGCGTTCGTTCTTGACGACATCCCGCTGCGCGTTCAGCTTGGCGAGATCGAGTTTGTCCAGCAAAAAACCCATGCGATCCGATTCGAGCCAGAGCGCCGATTCCAGATAATTGGACGGCACCGTCTCATAATAAGTCGTGCGATCGTTCGACGTCGTGCCATTGTTGCTGCCGCCGACGCCTTCGGTGAGCTTGTCGTGCATGCCGTACGGCACATGGCCTGACCCGGTAAACATGATGTGCTCGAACAGGTGCGCAAACCCCGTGCGTCCCGGCACCTCATTCTTGGAACCCACGTGGTACCAGACGTTGACTGCAACCGTCGGCGTCGTGTGATCCGTGGACAGAATCACCGTCAGACCGTTGGGAAGCGTGAAACTCTCAAAGGGGATCCGAATCGAGTCGGATCCGGCGCCCGAACCGCCCGATGGCGGTTTCTGAACCGCGGCGCAGCACGCAAGCGCCAGAATAGCGATTCGAGCGATGTTTCGACCGGTGGTGAACACAGTTGTTCGTCTCCTCAAAGAAATCCGGATATTGCCGGAAAGATTAAAGGCGAAATACACCGATGCGCGAAGCCACGCGCACGAGGATAGCACGGCGCGGCGCAGGCGGGATGCAGAATTTATTCTACACAGGAAGAATGAGGCGGACGCTAAACCTCTCGTCAGCGATGCAGGCGGATATAGAGCCGCCGAGCGCCGACGCTGACCGCTGAGCCAGGGCAAGGCCAAGACCGCAGTGGATGCCCGTATGAGTGCGCGACCGGTCACCGCGCCAGAAGCGGTCGAATACGTGCTCCACATCCTCTTCTCCAAGTGAGCAACCCGTATTAGTGATCGTCAGCTCCATGGACTTCGCGGAATCTATGCCTGAGATCTCTATTCGTCCGCCGTCATTTGTATATTCCGCCGCGTTGGCAAGAAGAGCGCCGACGATCATCTGAGCGACGTCGCGATCCGCGGTGCATTTGAGGTTCGCCGGCAGGCGCGGATCGAATTCGATGCCGCGCGACCTGGCCTTGTCATCCAGAGGCCGCCATGCGGTTTCAATCAGTTCGCGCACGTCGAGCGCCTCCGGATGAAGCGCTGTCTGCCCGGATTCGTAACGTGCAAGCGCGAGAAGGCTTTCCACCACTGCCTGCATCCGTTGTGTGACCTCGAGACATTCGGTGGTTGCCTCGCGGTAGTCATCGCCGGTGCGAGGCTGCGAGAGGGTGACCTCCAAAGTGCAGAGCAGACCGGCCAGCGGGGTACGGAGTTCATGGGCGGCGTCCGCGGTGAACGCCCGCTCGCGACGGAACGCGTCATCCAGGCGGCGCAGCAGATCATTCAACCTTCCGATCACCGGAATCAATTCTGCAGGCATGCGCTCGGCAAGAATGCGCGCTGAGAGATCATCCTGGCGCACCGCGGCAATCCGGGCCGCCAGAGCATCCAGAGGTCGCAAGCCTTGACGCACGGCGACACTGCCTGCGAGCAGCGCCAGGACAAGGGTGCCGGCGGTCGCGGCCACGAGCAGCCAACGGATGAAATGGCCGGTCGAGTCGAGAGGGTCGGTTTCACGCGCAACCACCAAGGAGACTTGCTTGGAAGTCACGACAGTCTTTGCATCTTCGTCGGCCTTCGGAGTAAACACGAGCCCGACCGCGCGCCCGGCCCGGCCATCTGGGAGCCGCACCGCACGAAATACAGGAACGTCGGGCAGCCCGGAAAACTGCTCCATGCCGGAGTTCGCGAGTCCCGGAGAACGTGCCAGAATCGTGCCATCCTCGGACCACAGCTGGAAATAATCGGGCTTTATCGTACGATAAAACTCAGGCGCCTGACGCTCGTCCATTTCGAACTTGATCCCCGCATCGTCTTTCTCCACAGACGCGCTGATCGTCCGAGCGGAGGCCAGCAGCACTTCGTCGAAGCCGTCCAGAAGAGACCGGCTGAGCACTTCATACACCACGACGGCAAAGACAATCAGGAGAAGCGCCATTCCGCACATCATCCAGAGAAGCAGGCGGGTCCTGATCGAGATCATCATTCCGAAACTCCTAGTGAATATCCCTTGCCTCGCAGAGTCCGGATCAGAGGCGGTCTGTGGGGTCTGTCGATTTTCCGTCGCAGATAGCCGACGTACACGTCCACGACGTTGGAGTCGGCTTCGGAGCTGAATTCGTACATATGTTCCCAAATCTCGGTCCGGCTGACCACTTCGCCCTTTCGCATGGCCAGATACTCGAGAAGAGCATATTCGCGGCCCGTCAAGCTCACCTCTTCCGATTCGATCCAAACCCGTCGCCTTGCCGTTTCGATGCGCAGATCCCCAATCTCCAGACAAGGAGTCTTCACACAGTAGGCTCTCCGCGCCAGTGCCCGGACCCGCGCCAGGAGTTCCTCCAATGCAAAAGGCTTAACGAGATAGTCATCGGCGCCGTAATCGAGCCCCTTCACGCGGTCGGACACGGCATCTTTCGCCGTGATAATAAGCACGTGCGTGCTGCGGCCATCCGCCCGCATGCGCTTGAGGATCGCCAGGCCGTCGAGCCCCGGAAGCATGAGATCGAGAATCACGACATCGTAGTCATTGCCGGTGGCGTACCATAGCCCCTCCTCGCCGTCACCGGTCGCGTCCACGGCAAAGCCCGCCTCGCGCAAACCCTTGGCAACTGCCTTCCGGATTGGAGGATAGTCCTCTACCACAAGCACGCGCATCGTTTCACCCCGCGCCCGTTTGCCCGCTACGCGAGCGCATCTGGACGCCCGTTCTACATCTTGCCTCTTTCCACCTTGGCAAGAACAAAGTCCTCGTCTTTGATCAGCCCTACACCCGGCGCGTACCACTTGTCTTCACTGCCTTTTTCGAGGGCGCTCGACTCGCGCGTATGCAGGCAGTTTTTAAACACTCCCGCGGGCACCTTTGATTCCTCGGTCACGCTGATTATCTCGGCGCGATCCATGGCCACCTTGGGCGCATTCTCCTGGTAATACCGGGCTCCCATCACCGGCTTGCCGGGAATCATCAGGCCGAATCTGGCGCCGTTCACGCCGGCGAGCCACGCGCCTTCATGGCCGCTGACCTTTCCGTTTTCGTACGTGTCGACGTCCTCGCCAAAGTAATATAGATCGCTTGTGATCCTGTCTATTGCGAAATAGTTCCTCGATACCTCCGCGAGCTTGCCCCCGCTGGTTTCTCTCTCTTCGACGACGCGCGTTCTGATACCGTCGACCAATTTAGTATCTTCGAGCACGGTTACTGTCAGCGCGTCCTTCGTGTTGGTGAGGGTGAGCCGATAGCCGGGTTCCAGGACGAAGTAGGGATTGCTGCCCGTATCTGCCAGGTTGGCCTTGTCGACCGGAAACGAATCCCGCCAAGCCTGAGCCCCGACGGCGAAAGAAGCCGAGAAAAGAAGTGCTACTGTACATAATAGATGTGTGCGCATTGCTGTGACCTCCTCCTCGCAGAACAAAAAATGCCCAACTCCGGGCTCGCACCGGGTCCGTCAGGGAACCATCGGTGATTCAGACACTGGGCATGAAAAGCCGAAATCGATCACCTTTTCACCGCAAAGAACGCAAAGTGCGCAAAGAATCAATTTGCCTCTTTGCGGTCTTTGAGGCCTTTGCGGTGAGATTTTCTCCCCTGTCTGAATTGTAAAAAGATCCATGATATGACTTCGAACGTGAGAATACGATGAGAGCGAGTATCATCGCTCGCCGGCCCGCAGAGGAGGAATTTCCAGGGATGATTGTTTGTGGAAATTTCAGGATGTGTAGACTGTCCCGGAAACTTGAATTGTATAATGCCTGCTTCGATGCTTGAAGCACCGCCGACTTCAGCGGCTGCGAAACGTCAAAGAGAAATGCAGCCATGGAAAGGCAGGTGCAGGTAAACTGGGACCCACTATGAACGAAAAAGTCATGGCTCATCACACCCGCTTTTTCATCACGATGGTAATGCTGTGTATTCCTGTGGAGGCGATTTACGCCCAGGTCGGAGGCAGCAAGCTGAAGCTGAACACCGGCAAAGAGATTTTTCAGGCTGCGTGCGTTTCCTGCCACGGATCAGACGGTAGGGGCGCGCCGCGTTCCGCGGTCGGCTTCGATACTCATCTCCCCGACTTTACTGACTGCAACTTCGCGACGAAGGAGCCCGATATCGACTGGAGTTCCATCATTCACAATGGAGGTCCTGCCAGAGGCTTCTCAACGATCATGCCGTCCTTCCGCGATGCGCTGACGGATGAGCAGATCGACAAGCTGATCGAGTACTTGCGCGGTTTCTGCGGAAACAAGGCTTGGCCGCGCGGCGATCTCAACCTGCCGCGTGCGCTGATTACCGAGAAGGCCTTCCCCGAAAACGAAGCCGTAATTTCTACTTCGTTCAATGCGCAGGGAGCGCCGGGCGCTTCCAATACCCTGATCTATGAACGGCGGTTCGGCGCGGGAAATCAGCTCGAGTTGTCGGTCCCTTACAATTTGGTGCACGACGCCGGAAACTGGACTTCGGGTCTCGGAGACCTCGCAATCGGCTACAAGAGATTGTTGTTTCACAGCATGCGGAGCGGATCGATCGTAAGCTGGTCCGGCGAGCTGACCGTGCCCACCGCGGACAGGACCAAAGGCACCGGCAACGGCGTCACCGTCTTGGAGACGTTTGGATCCTACGGGCAGATCCTGCCATCGAATTTCTTTGTGCAGTTCCAGGGCGGCGCGGAGTTTCCCGTGCACACGGACCTGGCTTCCAAGGCATTGTATGCGCGTACGGTTTTCGGCCGCAGCTTCAGTGGCGGCGGCGGCTACGGCCGCACATGGTCGCCGATGTTGGAGGCCATTGCGGATCGCGATCTTGCGACCGGAGCCATGACGAACTGGGACCTCGTGCCGCAAATTCAGATCCCGTTCAGCCGAAGGATGCACATCATGGCGGGTTTGGGTGTCCTGGTTCCAGTGAACAACACCGCGGCACGGCCGAAACAAATCATGCTTTACCTGTTATGGGACTGGGCCGACGGCGGTCTTCGCCAGGGCTGGTAGGGAGATGATCATGTCAAGAGTCCAGTCGTTGAGCTGCATGGTTGCGTTGTCGTTCTGCGCGCTCGCCGCACTCGGCGTTCCACAAGCGGA
>Ga0182021_10001244_pt1 | contig 29048 bp, 22 predicted proteins | sample 612E3MmetaG_FD_120493 | JGI IMG/M metagenome (GOLD analysis project Ga0182021, IMG submission 120493) | Permafrost microbial communities from Stordalen Mire, Sweden - 612E3M metaG (Illumina Assembly) | ecosystem: Environmental > Terrestrial > Soil > Wetlands > Permafrost | place: Sweden...
CGTGGCCGCTTCCCCGCCCGAACCGGGCTCGCCGCAATTGACCAGCACCTGGTGGGTTTCGGTAAAGCCATACTTTTCGCCCAAAACGTTGAAACCATAGTTGGACAAAGTCTGCGCCAGCACCTTGGCGTTTTTGACGATCTGCAGGGAGTAATCATGTCCAAACTGCCGCATCTCGGCCAGCGCGCCGCCCAGCGCCGGGATCCGGTGCAGATGGTGGTTTGACGAAAAACCCGGAAACACCGCGGCCTGGATCTTTTTTGCCAGCGCCTCATCGATATTGCCCAGGATCATGCCGCCCTGCGGCCCGGGGAACGTCTTGTGCGTGGAAGTGGTAATAAGATCAGCACCCTCTTTGAGCGGGTCTTGGAACATGCCGCCGGCGATCAAGCCCAAGACATGGGCCGCGTCGTAAATTATTTTGGCCCCGACCTGGTCGCAGGCCTTGCGCAATTCCGCGATCGGCTGGGGAAACAAAATGACCGAACCGCCGATGACAATAAACCTTGGTTTGGTATCGATGATCTTCTGGCAGGAAGCCGCGGCATCCATGCGGCCGTCGGCGTCAAACGTCAGCCAGCCCACTTCCAGGCCCAGAACTCCGGCTGCGCCGGCTTTCTCGTGCGACACGTGCGAACCATGCTCCACGCCCAGCGACAAGATCTTGTCGCCACGGGTTCCCATGGCAAAGAACGCGGCATAATTGGCGATCGTGCCCGATATCGGCCGGATGTCGCAAAAATTGGCGCCAAAATGTTTTTTGAATTCCTGCTGGACAAGATCTTCCATCTGATCGACGTAAGTCAACCCCTGGTAATAGCGGTGGAACGGTATGCCTTCGGCATAACGGTGCATCAGATCCGAGCAATAAAGTTTTTCGCAGGCGGGCGACATCACGTTCTCGGAGGCAATCATATTCACGCATTCGCTCCTCCATTTGTTGTGTTGCTCTAACAGGTTCTTGATCTTTTCCATGGCTTTTTTGTTTTAGAAATTATTTCTCTATTACACTATACGATGACAATCGAAATTGCGCCAGCCGGCACTACAAAAACAGGACCCGCTGCCCTGTTTAACGGCTAAAGCCGACCAGAAACACTATACTTTGAGCTTGTAGCCGATGCCGCGCACAGTCTCCAGCATCGTTGTGCCGTCATCGGTCTCGATCTTGTCGCGCAAGCGGTTGATGTAGACATCCACCACGTTGCTCAACGAGTCGAAATTGAAATCCCAGATGTTGTCCACGATGTCCTGGCGCGAACAAACCTGGTTTGAGTGGCGCAAAAAATATTCAAGCAGGCGGAATTCCTTGAGTGTCAGCTTCAGCGGCTTTCCGTCCAGAAACGACTCCATGGTCGCGGGCACCAGGCGCAACTCCCCGACCGTTAGTTCGGAAGGCAAAACCTGTTTGGGCCGGCGCGAAAGCGCCCTTACGCGGGCCAGCACCTCGGCCAGCTGGAACGGTTTGACCAAAAAATCATCGGCGCCGGCGTCCAGCAGCGTTACTTTATCCTGCAGAGTATCGCGACCGGTCAGCACCAGGATCGGGATCGAAATATTGTTTTTCCTGATATCGCGACAAATATCAAGACCATCTTTTTTGGGCAATGTCAGGTCGGTAATGACAACATCGTAATCGGTCGAGTGCAATTCGATCCGCCGCTGTCCCGACTCGCCGTCCAAAACATAATCGGCGGCAATACCTTCTTTTTCCAGGCCCATCTTCAGGATCTTGGCTAAACTTTCTTCATCTTCGATAATTAGTACTTTCATTTTTTTAGAAGAATTGATTAATTATTCTAATTATTCACAACCGTTCCGATAATTGCAAGCTTTTTCATTAAAGTGCGCGCCGTCATTTTTTTCAACGACGACGCGCGCTTTTATTTATACCAGCCCACAACGTTAGGCCATCTGGTATTTGACATCCAAAATCTTATAGAGAGTTTTTAGCGGCGACTGCACCAGGATCTTATCACCGGCCCGATGTCCCAGCAAGGCCGAACCCACCGGAGATGTGCAGGATATCCTGCCGTCGGCCGGATCGGCTTCGACCGAACCGACGATCTTTAGCTTGTCCACCTGGCCCTGGTTTTCAACCTCGACCGTGGCCCCGACGCTGACGACTCCCCTTTCTTCGTGCGCCGGCGGCTTGATGATCACGGCATTCTTGATGATGTCGGCCAGCTTGGCCAGGCGAATCTCAAGCAAATTCAAATCCTGGTAAAATGTAATGTATTCGGAGCTGATTTCCTCGGACACTATGACTTGAGGCGCTTCGTTGGTGACCTTCGATTTTTTCAGCCGCCTCAAAAAATTAAATTCGCGCTTAACCTTTGAAAATCCCTGCTTGGTCAAAAAACATTTTTGCAATTCCATGTTTTTTCGTTGTTATCCGCCAGAGGCGGATGCGCCTTGGGCGCATTACCTTTTGGGGAGGCTCGGCTTATCGACGAAGCCGGCAGGAAACCCTTTGTTTTATCCTGCGCTTTTATCTTAGATATGGAATGATTAAATTATGATTAATTACCCGACTCAAAACAGTTGACAATGAATGGCTTCCGTCTAGAATGAAATACTACCCTTACTTCCCATTTTTTATGCAAGAAATCGTCGCACCAAAAAATTTACCCCTTCCAAGAGATGATCTGCGCCAAACCGGCATTGACGTTGTCGGTTCAATCCCCTGGGGATCGCACTTCTGCCAGTTTTGCCAGACCAAGGAAGACCTGCTGGAAACCCTGGTCCCCTATTTTAGAGAAGGTTTGAATAACAACGAGTTTTGCGTTTGGGTCACCTGCGAATTTTTAACAAAAGAAGAGGCGCGGCGGGCGCTTGAAACTGAAATTCCAAACTACGACGAATTCGAAAAAAAGGGACAGATCGAAATTTTTCCTTACGACGAATGGTATTTGAAAGGTGAAAAATTCGAGATGGATCGCATACTAAACAGCTGGCTTCAAAAATACGAATCGGGCCTCGCTCGCGGTTTTTACGGGTTACGCGTCAGCGGCAACCCTTTTTGGCTGGAAAACAAGCAAGACTGGCAGGATTTCACTGAATACGAATCATCGATCAGCGGCGCGATCGCGGGCAAAAATATCCTGGTGCTCTGCACCTACTCGTTGGAAAAATGCGGGGCCAGCGAAATCATTGACGTGGTCAACAACCATGAGTTCGCGCTGATCAAACGCAATGGGGTTTTAGAAATCATCGAAAGCGCGGTCAACAAAAAAACCCAAGCAGCTTTGCGGGAAAACGAGGAAAAATTTCGGCTGGTCGCCGACTGTACTTACGACTGGGAAAACTGGATCGGCCCGGACGGCAATTATATTTATGTCTCGCCGTCCTGTGAGCGGATAACCGGGTATCGCGTCGAGGATTTCATGAAAAATCCGGGCCTGGCCTTAAACATCGTGCATCCCGAGGACCGGGCCGCTTTTGAAAATCACAAAATCAGCCATTCCAACAAAGAAGTAGGTTTGGGACAAATCGATTTTCGTATTGTTACTGCAAACGGCGAAACGAAGTGGATCAGCCACGTCTGCCAACCGGTATTCGGGAAAGGCGGCGAATGGCTCGGCCGCCGGGGCTCAAACCGGGACATCACCAGCCGCAAACAGACCGAGGAGGCGCTGCGAAAAAGCGAGGAAAAATTCGCGCTGATCGCCACCAGCACCCCGGACCACATCCTTATGCAGGACAAAAACCTGCGCTACACCATGGTACTGAATCCCCAATTGGGATTGACCGAAAAAGACATGATCGGCAAAACGGACTTTGATTTTCTCTCAAAGACCGACGCCGAAAATATCACCCAGATCAAAAAGCGGGTAATGGAAACCGGGGCACCCGAACACGTGAGCATCCCGCTGACTTCCCTGCAAGGGGATATCCAATACTTTGAAGGATCGTACATCCCCAGGCGCGATCAACTTGGCCAAACCGACGGGATCATTGGATATTTCCGGAACGTAACCGAACAAAAAAAACTCCAGAATTTACTGCAAACAAAATCAAAAGAACAAGAAGCCATCCTTGATTCGGCTCCGACAATGATCTTTTACAAGGATAAGAAAAACCGTTTCTTGCGCGTCAACAAAGCCTTTGGGATCTCCATGGGACTTTCCAAAGAACAGTTGGAAGGAAAATCCCTGTTTGACATCTATCCCAAAGAACAGGCAAACGCTTTCTGGAAGGTCGACCTGAGCGTCATAAAAAGCGGCAAAGCCAAACACGGCATCATCGAATCAATGAACACGACCCAGGGCACCCGGATCGTCCAAACCGACAAAATCCCTTATCTGGACGAACAAGGAAATGTCATCGGTGTAATCGGATTTGCCGTAGATATCACAAAACGCAAGAAATCCGAAAAGGCCCTGCGCGAAAGCGAAGAACGCTACCGCACACTTTTTGACGCGATGACTGAAAGCTACGCGCTAAACGAGATTGTCCTCGACAAAAACGGCGCAGCCATCGATTATCGTTTTATCGACGTCAACCCATCATTTGAAAAATTCATTGGCCTTGCCCGAGAAGAAATGGTGGACAAGTTGCGCAGCCAGGTCCCGATCGTTTTGAACCGGTCGTCCTTTGAAGCTTATGGCCGGGTCGCCCTGACCGGCAAACCGGAATATTTTGAAAATTACAACCAAACCCTCGATAAATATTACGGCGTGAATGTTTACAGCCCCTCTCCATTGCGGTTTGTGACGGTATTCAATGATATCACCGAAAGTAAAAAAGCGGATATCGCCCTGCGCGAAAGCGAGGAAAAATACCGCAAGATCATTGAAACCGCCAATGAAGGCGTCATGGTAGTCGATGAAAATTTCACGATCAGCTACACCAATCAAAAAATGGCCGATATGCTCGGATATCCGGTTAAAGAATTAATCGGCCGGAAATCTTCCGATTTTATGGACGAAAGCGGAAAATCCGAAACGCCCGCGAAGCTCGAATTGCGCAAAAAAGGGATCGCGGAAACATTTGAACATAAGTTCATCAAAAAAGACGGAACGCCTTTATGGACCTTTGCCAGCGCGGCGCCGATCTTTGATAAAGGAAAGTTTGTCGGCTCCCTTGGCATGATAACCGATATCACCGAACGCAAGCTCGCCGAAAAGGAAATCAATCACTTGGCATCATTCCCCCGGATAAACCCCAATCCCATTATCGAGCTGGACCTGGACGGCAATATAACTTTTTTCAATGAATCGGCCCAAAAAGCCGGCGGCAAGGATATCCGTTCGTTGATCGCTAAAGACCTGGCCGGAATGATCAAGGCGCTAAAAACCTGCGATTCTCCGACGTCATATTGCGAGATTAATGTCGGCGGGCGCATTTATGGGGAAACAATCCATTTTTTAAAAGATCTCAATTCGATCAGGATTTACGCGTTTGACGTTACCGAGCGCAAGCTCGCCGAAGAACGGTTAAACAAGATGAACCGGACGCTCAAAGCGTTGAGCAACTCCAGCCTGGCGCTTGTCGGCGCGGCCGACGAAAAATCCTACCTTAAGGATATCTGCAAAATCATCATTGAGGACTGTGGATACGCCCTGACCTGGATCGGTTTTCGTAAAAATGATGATAAAAAAAGAGTTGAACCGGTCGCTTGCGCGGGATTTGAAGACGGTTATTTGGAAACATTAAACATCACCTGGGCCGATGCCGAACGGGGGCACGGGCCCACGGGTACCGCCGTCCGGACCGGTTTGCCTTGCAAATGTTCCAATATGCTCACCGACCCGGCGTTCGCGCCGTGGCGCGACGAAGCGGTCAAGCGCGGGTACGCTTCATCGCTGTCGCTACCCTTGCTGCACGGCGACGCGATCATGGGCGCGATCACAGTCTACTCTCCCCAGCCGGAAGCTTTCCTAAACGACGAGGTCGGATTGTTGAAAAAACTGGCCGATAATGTCGCCAACGGGATGATCGCGCTCCGCCTTGGACGGGCAAAAAGGGAGGCCGAGGAGGCGTCCAAAATATCGGAGTTAAAATACCGCCGGCTTTTTGAATCGGCTAAAGACGGAATACTGATACTTGATTTTGAAACAGGAATAATCGTGGATGTCAATCCGTTTTTGGTCGATCTGCTGGGATATTCATATGCCGACCTGTTAAAAAAACACCCCTGGAATATCGGCCCATTAAAAGACATCCTGTCTTCGAAAAACGCTTTTTTGGAATTGCAAAAAAATGAATTTATCCGCTACGAGAATCTTCCGCTGGAAACAAAGGGCGGAAAAAAAATCCTGGTAGAATTCGTCAGCAATGCTTATTTCGTCGATCACAAAAAAGTGATCCAATGCAACGTCCGCGACATCACCGAACGAAAACTCGCCGAGGAAGAACTTCGCAAAACCAACCAGCGGCTGGCAATTATTTCTTACACCGCCAACCGCCTGCTGACCAGCGAAAATCCCCAGCTGATCGTCCAAGATTTGTGCCAGCGGGTCATGAAATTCCTCGATTGCCAGGTATTCTTTAATTTTCTGCTTGATAACAAAACCAACCGCCTGCATTTGAACGCCGGCGGCGGGGTGCCGCAAGAGACGATCAAATCGATCGAGTGGCTTAATCTGGGCGATGCCGTCTGCGGCTGCGTGGCGCGCGACGGCAGCCAGATGGTTTGCGACCATATCCAGGAATCGGAAGATATCAAAACAAAACTGGTAAGGTCGTTTGGCACCAGGGCGTACGCCTGCCATCCACTGCTGGAAAAAGACAAAGTGATCGGCACGCTTTCTTTTGGCACAACGACGCGAGACGCATTTTCCAAGGCAGACCTGGCTTTGATGAGGGCCATCACCGACCAGGTGGCGATCGCTATGATCCGGGTTCAATCCGAAAAAAATCTGCGCGAAACCAAAGACTATTTGGAAAATTTGATTGACCACGCCAACGCCCCAATCGTAGTTTGGAATCCTGACTTTACGATCACGCGCTTCAACGGGGCATTTGAAAGGCTGACCCAATACTCAAGCTCGGACATCATCGGCAGGCAGTTGGATATCTTATTCCCGGAAATAATGCGCGATGCGTCGCTGGATAAAATAAAACTGACCCTGGGAGGTGAACAATGGCAAGTGGTCGAAATTCCGGTACAACGGCGGGATGGCAGCGCCAGGATCGCTCTCTGGAACTCGGCGAATGTTTACAGTGAAGACGGCAAAACCCTGCTGGCAACCATTGCCCAGGGCCAGGACATAACCGAAATAAAGCTTGCCCAGGAATCTCTGCGGGAAAGCGAAGAAAAGTTCCGCCGCATCGCCGATGCCATGCCCAATCTTGTTTGGACGGAAAAACCAAGCGGGAATGTCGAATACGTCAATCTTACTTTCCGCGATTACACCGGCATTCAAAAAATCAGCGGCGTAATCTGGAACGCCATCCCGTTAAACGCAAACGACAGGCGGGAGATGGAAATAACCAGGAAAAGAGCGGTTAACTCGGGCCAGGCCTACCAGCTGGAACAGCAAATCAGGCGTTCCGACGGCAATTGGCGGTGGCACCTGACCAAGTGCGTGCCGATAATCGATAACGGCATAATCATCAAATGGTACGGGACCGCAACCGATATTGATAACATCAAGATCGCCGCCGAGAGACTGCGCGAAGCCGATGAAGAAAAAAGCAAATTCATCAGCACAATGTCGCATGAATTGCGAAACCCCCTGACGCCGGTCGTGACCGGCATCGAACTGGTAAAAAGCTACCTTGACCAGCAAGAAACCGACGAAACGAAAAAAATCGCCAACGACGCGATCATCCGCGAATCGGTATCCATCATCGACCAGCAAGCCAAGCAGATGGCCAGGCTGCTAGACGATATGCTGGATATTTCCCGGATCAGCCGCGGCAAGATCCAGCTGAAAAAACAGCCGGTGTCCATAAGGGATACTCTGGCCAGCGCCATTAAAATCGTAACACCGCTAATAAAATCGCAAAACCACCAGTTTTCGGCGGTTCTCCCCGATGAAGCAGCGCGCGTCCTGGCGGATCCGGTCAGACTGCAACAGATCTTTGTCAATCTGCTAAACAATGCCATCAAATACACTCCGCCGGGCGGCCAGATCTGGCTTATGGCAACGCAAACCGGCAATTTCGCACAAATCACGGTGCGCGACACCGGCCTGGGGATCGAACCGGACAACATCAGGTCCATTTTCATGTCTTATGGAAATTCCCGCGGCGTAACGCCTTTTGTCTCCACGCAGGGCGAGCTGGGCATCGGTTTAAAACTGACCAGAGACCTGGTATCGCTGCACGGCGGCACGATAACAGCGTCCAGCGCGGGCAAGGATAAGGGCTGTGAATTCATAGTCCGGTTGCGCCTGCTTTTGCCAGGAGAAGAGCTCGCGACCGATACCGCCCCAGACGATAAAACAACGGCAAAATCGGCTGGTGAATTACGCGCGCTGGTCGTCGACGACAATGCCAGCGCCGCCGACATGACCGCCAAAGCGTTAAACTTCTTTGGCCACAACGCCAAGGTCTGCTACGATACCCGCGCTGCCTTGGAACTGGCAATTTCTTATCAACCTCATATTATGTTCATTGATATTGAAATGCCAGGCATGAACGGCTATGAACTGGCAAAAACTTTGCGTAAAATGGAAGGCCAATCGATTGGGCGGCTAAAACTTGTGGCTGTGACCGGCTACGGACAAAAAGAAGACAAAGAACGCGCTTTAGCCGCGGGCTTTGATTTGCATCTGTCAAAACCCGTAGAAATGCAAAGTTTGCAAAAAGCGATCAACGACCTGATACCGGATATTTAATTGAAATTTAATTGGGCAAAATCGAAAATGATAATAGAAAAGCAATTATTTTTTTCGCCAACAAAAAACCGCGGATCAAACCGCGGTTTTTTGTTGAAGTTTAATCTCTCACTTTAATACATCCAAATACAGCTTCCGGTATTGTAATTCATCCGGTACCCCTGGTCGCAATAGCAGGTCAAACCCGCACGGTACATATTAGGTCCGCAATAGGTAAACTCGCAAGCATTGGTGTAATAATTCATCGTGTAATCGGTGTCGCAAACGCAGTAAGATCCGGACCAGTGCATGTTGGGTCCGCAATAAACGCCGGCGTTATTGCAAGTGACCGACTGATAATAACCGTTGTAGGTCGTATAGCAATATTGCTGGTTGGGATAGCTATAGTTGTAATAGCTGGGACTGGAAGTCACCGAATAACCGACGATCGTCGGCCCGGGGTTGTTGTAATAATAACCGTAATTGTTGGGATAAACCGGCGCGGGATTGTTGTAGTTTGCCGGATAACTATAATTATTATTGTAGTTATAATTATACCCGTTGTTATTATTGTTGTTGTAATTGTAATTATAATTGCGTCCCGAATTATAATTGTGGTTCCGGTAATTACCGTTGTGGTTGTAACCGTTGCCGCCGTCGACTACCAAAGTGGCGCCGACATTGCCAAACGAAGCGGCAAATACCGCCAAACTCATAAAAGCTACGCAAACTGATCTTTTTGCCATATTTTTAATATGTTTTTAATCCCCCCTTTAGACAGTAAAATAATATAGCACGCCGTTTATTAACGGTCAATGAAATCCGCCAAAAACACCTAAATTCATTTTTTTGACGGTATTCTGACCGGAGCTATCCCCGATTCGCGGGTAAAATCGGTAATGGTTTTTAAAAATGTTTTTCCGAATTGTTCCAGCTTTTTTTGACCGACGCCGCTGATCTGCAGAAGGTCGTTTTCGTTTTGGGGAAAATAATGGGCCATTTGCAGAAGAGCCACGTCGCCAAAGATCACAAACGGCGGGACCCCGGCCTTATCCGCCAACTTCTTGCGCAAAGCCCTTAATCTTTCAAACAGCTCGGAGTTGTAATCAAGGCCGCCTTTTTTGGGCTTGATTTCTTTAACCGATTGGACCTCGGGTTCCGCTTTCAGTTTTGGCAGCTCCAGGGCATCTTTGCCCTGCAAAAATTGCGCGCCTTTTTTTGTCACCGACAAAACCGGGTATTCCCCTTCGCTCTTTGACAGATAACCCAGGTTGATCAAATGAGTGATGACCTGGAACAATTCGCTGGCGCCAAAATCGTCAACGATCCCGTAAACCGACAACTGGTCATGGCCATATTGCCTTATCTTTTGGATTTTGCGGCCCAGCAAGACATCGACCACGTAATTCTTGCCGAAACGGTTATTCAGCCTTGCCACCGCCGACAGGATCTTTTTTGCGACAACCGTAGCGTCAAAATTTTGGCCTTCATCCCCTGACTGTTCAAAAAATTTATTGGCCAGGCAAACGTCGCAAGCGCCGCAATTGTCACCAGCCAACTCCTCGCCGAAATACCGCAGGAGATATTTTTTGCGGCACGTCGAAAGTTCGGCAAAAGTCATTACCTCGCGCAATTTTTCCCGGTAACGCTCCCGCGCCAAGTCGTCTTCTATCAGATCGATGAAATATTCGTGCTTCCGGGTATCGGCGTAAGTGTAAAACAGGATGCACTCGCTCATCAATCCGTCGCGGCCCGCCCGGCCGATCTCCTGGTAATAGCCTTCCAGGGTTTTGGGATAAGTAAAATGCACCACCAGCCGCACGTCGGGTTTGTCGATGCCCATGCCAAAGGCGATCGTCGCCACGATGATGTTGACTTCGTCTTTGATAAACAGTTCCTGGACCAGGCTCCTTTCTTTGGCGCCCAGCCCGGCATGGTAAGCCCTGGCCCTAAACATATGGGATCTTAACTCCTCGGCGATCATTTCCGTCTCGTTGCGCGAAAAACAATAAATGATCACCGGCTCGTCCCGGTATTTTTCCAAAATGTTGAGCAGTTTGGGCAAAGCCTGCTTTTTTTCTATTACCTTGATATGTAAATTCTCGCGGTTAAAACTGGAAACAAAAACCCGGGCTTTTTGCAGTTGCAGCTGGTTGATAATATCTTCCCGCACCTTTTTAGTGGCCGTAGCCGTCAATGCTACCAATGGCGTCGACGGGAAAATTTCCTTTAACATGCTCAAGTGCCGGTAGTCGGGCCTAAAATCATGGCCCCACTCGGAAATACAATGCGCCTCGTCCACCGCAATCAAGCTGATTTCCAGGCCTTTTAAAAATTCCTGGAAATCGGGCAGGGCAAACCTTTCGGGCGCCACATACAATATTTTTACCAGGCCGGCGCGGATCCGGCCAAAAACCGTGGCAATCTGTTTTGGGGTCAAGGACGAGTTTATGAATTCCGCCTCCACGCCGCAAACCTTTAGCGCGTCCACCTGGTCTTTCATCAGCGCGATCAGCGGCGAAATCACCAGAGTCAGGCCCTTAAATTTTAGCGCCGGCAATTGGTAGCACAGCGATTTCCCGCCGCCGGTGGGCATTAAAACAAAACAGTCGTTGCCGGCAACGACATGTTCGATGATTTCCTCCTGCAGCGGCCGGAACTCATCGTATCCAAAATACCGTTTAAGCAATTCTTTTATGTTTTGCATTATTCTTCGTAAAGTGATTCAAGAAACCGGAAGGCGGTCGGCGGCGCAAACCAATTATACCTTAAATCATAAATCGTGTCGCCGATATCCAGGTATTTCTTCTTGGCTTTAATGTCGCGTTTGGGTTTAAGATTGTTTTTCAAGCTATTTATTGTGACCGCCATCTGGTCATAAAATGTTTCTTTGCATGTCCAAACACACTCGAGCCCGCCAAAATAACGGTCAAGCGGGAAAAGGAAATAGCGGTCAAAAGCCACTCCAAGACGATAAAATATTTCCGTCGATTTTTTGAATGCCTTGCTTTTTTGGACCAGCTTGTCCGCCCGCTTATCGCTCGTTTTGGCCATCTCTTCGTAGGTCGCGAGATCTTTCTCCGCTTTCTTTAGAATATCCCAAAGATTCTTGAAAACCGGGTCGGCGCCGAAATAATCGTCATCACCTTTCCCCTGGTGATAAAAAAGCCATTGTAAATAATGGGATAGTTCCGCCACGATTTTCATATACGCATTCTCTTTTAAATCCAGTCCGCAGTTTAAAATTATGTTGGCCGGCGCGGCGCTCATAAACAAACTAAGATAATGGGTAAACTCATCGCCGTATTCTGCTGTTGTCGGCGGTTTGCCGCCGGCTTTTTCCATCATATCCAAAAGACCGATAAACGCCCCGAATTCGCAGTCCATCTGCGGCTCAAAAACCTCGCCGTCAGAACAGCTCCGCAATCTGTCCAATCCTATCTCAAACGCGCCGCCGCGGCATTGGCTAAGCTCTTTCTTGGAAAAATAACGCGGGGCAACTGTCCATTCACCGGTCCTGGTTTGCTCCAGTTTGGCTGAAATAAAATCCCTGCCTTTACCAAGATCGGGATAAAGGGCGCTCAGCTCCTGGCGCGGTGTTGAGCCGTCAAAATGGCGCGAGTTGCCATCGTTTAACCAGGTTGTTTGCATCCATTTTCTGAATATCCGGTTCAAAATCCCGGTTTTGGCCAAAAGCGCGATGTCGCCATCGTTTAACGTTATCCGGTCGGGGTCTTGTTCCAAATAAGGCGCGAATTTATCAACTTTGAGAAACAGCAAATCGCCGAATAGCTCGCACATTTCATACTCATTGCGCGGCAAAACCCCCTCTTTTTTTATGTAAGCCATAAAAATGATTCTACCCGATTTCAACAAAAAAACAAAGTTTTACGCATTTCTAACCCAAACCAAAACGGTCTTAACGATTTCAGTCGTCGACCTTTTCACAATTGATAAGTCTAGGAAAACCCCCGCCTTAGCGGAAAAACTTATTTTATGTTCACAACTAATTAGTTAAAACCCGAATTGGTAAATTGCCGGCAAAAAAGTAACCAAAGCCAACAACACTAAAATTATAATCAGGATCGTCTTGAAAATCTTATTTTTTATTTCGCTTTTGTTAATAATATAAATCGCCCCAATAAGGGAAATGAACTCAATAAAAACAATTATCTTGAAAGCTGTCAGATGGTCTGAACTAGTTAGATAAGTTTCGCGAAACGGATGTGTTCCTCCATTTTGGTCCGACTGTAAAAGTTCATAATAAAAATTTAATACCGGACTCCAAATTATTTCGGGAGCAATGAATATCAAACCAAAAATGGTAAACCAAATTTTTTGTATCTTCGTCATGGCAATTAAATTATTAATCAATCATATCAATTTGAGCGGCACAAATCAAAAATTCGCATTTTTTAACCCCCTCGCAAATCACCAATTTAGATCAATCTAATAGCTCCAGAAAAATGTTCCTGTATTGGTGGCAAAATTTACAATTTTAAGGCTTGCGATCGTCTTCAAGCTTAGCTTTTTGTTTTTGTATTCAAGGATCATCGTTTTATTATTGACATAAACAGCGACAATAAACGATCCGTCTTTTAGTTTTGCTTGTTGCAGCAAAAAAGTCAGCGTATTGCTTTTGGGCATGGTCGCGGGTATGGTTGGCAGCGGTAACGTACCCGTCAAAGCGGCAGAAATTGCCGGAGTAAAACCATAAAACCAGGCAAAAGCCAGTTGATTGTTACCGATATCAACCGTTTTACCGTTGTACGACAAACCGCTAACTTGGGCTCGCAACGATTGTGAACGGTTTTTTTCCACAAATTTAAGCTGGGTATTGTTGCCCGCATTGTCATTAGCGGTTATCACCCCATTTTGGTCAGCTATGCTGCCTGGGCCGGAAAGAGTATCGCTGGCAACAAACACCAGATCCTTTTTACTTTGGTCGAAGCTAAACTGGATTTCTGGCGCGGCTTTGTCTATTGCAAAATTAATCGATTTTTCTCCTTCGACATTCCCTAGCTTGTCTTTTGAAAAAAATCTGACGGTATGGCTGCCTTCAGTGCTTATGGTAAACGATTTTCCCGATGCGAAAACCGGCAAATTCGCGCCGCCATCGATAGAATAGTTTATTGACAACACGCCAGCCGAAACGCTATCTTCCTGCGCGACATCTTGAGCCGATAGCTTAACCGTGACGTCGCTATGGTAAAATCCGGCATTGCCCTGATCGCCAGTTAAAGTGGCGGTGGTTACTGGCGGCAAAATGTCCAACGATGCATTCCCGCCAACTACGCCGGTCGGTTGTAATGAAATCCCATTATTTTCATTTATAACCGGCACATCATTTTCGATGTTTAAATTGGCGCTAAAACCAGTCGTTACCGGTACATCGTTAAAGACTTGAGCCGTTGTAGTTTTGCTTGCTTCTATTTTGGCGTCAATCAAAGTGAATGTACCCACTCCTGTTCCCTTAAGGTTAATCGAGTAATTCTCGCCGTCCCCTGTCGGAAGGTAGACATACTTGTGCCCATCGAAAACGTCAAAGCTGGCGCCGGGAATATCATTTTGCATACTTCCATTTTCCGCAAAACCCAATCGGTTGTTATTCGCGTCAACCACAACAATGTCGAGCGGGCTTTTGATGATTATCTCTCTGCCCCACAACTCGCATTTGCTTTTATCGTTTTCCAAGTCAGCGTAGGTAATAATATTATTGCCTACCGGAAGCTGGCTGCCAGTCAGAATATTAACAATTTTTTGCCTGATACCGTCTTGGCTCGGCATACTACCATGGTTTGCCTTGATCGCGTAGAACTTTTTGTTATCGTCAGCTTTAATGCTGTCGGCGCTTTCAAACGGCACGGTATTGTCTCCCGATTCATTGAATTCTCCCAATGGATAAAGCGCAGACGTTCCATCGGCCCGTTGCTGGTCTTTAACGCCCTGGATTGTCCCTGACTTACACCCGGTAATATTGTAAACATCGATACTTTTTTGTCTCACATCGTATGAATCAAAATCATCGGTATGTAAATTAGTAGCATTATTTATCGCCGCGCTATTCAATCCTTTGTTTTCCAAATAGGCAATTGTTTCCTCTTGGTTTAGGTTTTTTGTCTCGGGTTGCAAATAATTGGCTGAAACAGTTTCGATGTAACTGCCTTTAACATTGTAGTAATCCTGGCTGGGCAAAAGGTCGTAAGCAAGCGGCATATTCAAGCTTAGTTTTTTGATTTCTTCAGACAAAAGGCCCAAAATATTGAAGCCATGGCCCATAAGCAAAGCCTTGTCGGCCAAGGGAGAGCCAAGATTCGGCACGCCGACAAACACCAATTTATCAATTTTTGGATCGGTCGAATCCATTACATATTTTTTAACAATCAACCCGCCCAAACTATGCGCGATGACATCAACCTTGTCTGCGCCGGTCTGCCGGCGGATTTGCGCTATCTTTTCTGCCAATAATTGCGAGTTTGTTTTTCCGTCAGGATAAACACCGCTCACGCCATAACGCCAATCGTATGGAAATAAAAATAAATTTTTTGATTTTTCGTATCCCTGATTAGTGAATTCTTTTATTATGCTCTCGGAATAATCATAAAAGTTTAACTCTCTACCAATCACATCTTTAGAATAAACACTGTTGTATAACGCATTCATATTACTATCAAATCCCATGACATCCATAAAGGAATTGCCTTCCAGCATTTTTAACGGGTCCGGCCATATTTTTTCCTGACCGTCGTTTATTTCCGTAGATAGCATCCCGGGCACGAACAGCACCGGGGTTTTGGCTGGCGCCATCAGTTGATTGGTAAAGGTGCAAGTTATGCGGTTGTAGCCTGGATTGATGTTGAATGTGGCGCCGCTGGTCAAATAGTCTTGGACAAGGCTGATTGAAGTGCCTGCCGGCTTGGCAGAGCAAACAACGACGGCTGGCTGCCAGCCGCTGGGTGTTGTCTGCGTAACGGTAAAACTGGGACAAGTGCCGTTCCAGACATAATTAATCGAACCCTGGCCATTGACGGTGCTGCCATCAAAATCGGCTGGCTGGTCGTTGGCAAGGTAGAGATTATCAAAAACCCGGTAACGGAATGTTTGATCGCCGCCGATCGATTCGGTATTGATGGTCAAATAACCATAGAGATTGTTTTCCAACCAATCCTCGGAATACTGGTCGGTGACTGTACAAACAATATTGTTGTTCCCACTGTCCAAAGAAACATAGATATTGCCGGTACCGTTATTGGAATAAGTAAAATTGGAGCCAGTTTTTGCGCCGGTGCAATTTTCGCTGATCTGGCGCCAGCCCGCCGGCAAATCGGTCTGGGTAAGATAAAACCAGCGCGACTGGACCGCCAAAACAATCTGGTTGTTACCAGTGTTGTTTTGCGTGGTCACCCCAAAATTGATCTGCGGGGTTGTAAATCCCGTAGCATCCTTCTCGACAAAGTTAAATGTATTGTCTCCATCGATGGTATTTACGATAACTTTTACCGTCGTACTGGGAATGACCAGCCAGTCACTTGAATAAGTATCGGTAATTGTACAATTGATCTGGTAAGAATCGGAACTTTTTAAATTAACATAGACATTGCCCGACCCTGCGCCATCATTGGTATATGAAAACTGCGCTGACCCGGGCGTAACGCAAATAGCGCCGGTCTGGCGCCAGCCATTGGGCAAGGTTTGGGTTAGATTGAATTGGTAATTTACATTTTTCAGGTTGGCCGCGCCCTGGCCGCTGCTACCTTGAGTTGTAATCGAAAAATTGGAAGGCGAACTGAACGGCGACCCGATGGGAGCGGCAGTAAAACTAAAAGCGCCATCGCCATTAACAGCGTTCACTGTCACCGAAAGGTCAACATCGGAAGCATAGATTGTTTTAGGACAAAAAAGTATCAACGCAAAACAGAATAGGAACGCCAGCTTAAACGTTTTTTCCATTGAAATAATCACCCAGCCTCCCATTCTGTGTGTTAATTTAAGAGATTATTATCAATGGATATTACAGAAAAGAATTTAAAAGTCAATAATTTGCAAATCTACCCCAAACCAAAATGGAAAAGCGCAGCAAAAAGAGTAGCTAGTATCAATACGATCAATGGAATAATGCCAAGAAATTTAATTATTTTTTTTGTATTGCTTATAATCAACGTGCCCGCCGCAAAAAATAATCCAGAGAATTGTACCCATAAAACAAACTTCCAAATCGCAAAATTATCACTATTCGTCAAAAAAGAAGCGCGTAAAGGAAAAACATCGCCCGTATGCAATAATTCGTAATAAAAATTTGCGAGCGGACTCCACAAAATTTCGGGAATTATAAATATCGCCAGGAAAACGGAAAACCAGATTTTTTGGTTTTTTGTCATATTTTTTGTTATTTTGAGTTTTCTATGATTTTGATTTCTTCAGACATCAGGCCATAGAGTTTGTAAACTTTGGCATCGATTTTTCGACGGGTTTCCCAATATTAGAAACAAAGCAACACTTCTAAATTATTTAAACTTTAAGTATTGGCGCAATTTGTTACAAAATTCCGGCGTAAAATCTGGCTGCTCCAAGCGATCACCCAAATATTGCTTTAATTTATCTCGGCCATTAATGATATAAACCCCCGTTTTTCCTTCTATTTCAGCGGCGTTGTATTTAATAAAAACAATGGCTTTCGAAATTTTTATACCCGAAATATCTCTATTTTCTAAGTATTTTCTCAAAAAATATGCATGTCTTTGTATCTGTTCTCGAGGGTCTTTGTCTGGCGAAATAACATACGTACGGCCATCTTTAATTTGAAAATATTCATCTTCGTTAAAACAAACTTTGTCAGAGTAATTCTTTACCTCTAATACAATGAGGCCCTTGGGCCCAATCACAACAAAATCTATATCAAACTTGTGCCCCGGTATTTTAACATTCGGAAAAATTGAATACCTTTCTTTTGGTAAAAATTCGTCGAGCCACCCGGCAACGATATTTTCTCCATCGATCCCCCTTTTTGCCGCATCAGCTTCATCTAAAAATTTATCTTCAATTTTAATAATTTTTTTAAAAGTGGCCACGGATAAAGAAAAAAACAAATATCCAACAAGCATGTTAATCAGTAATTCTACCGTTTTAAAAGTGAAACTTGTTCTGCTTATTCCGTAATAATAGTCAATGAAAACAATAAAAACTAATACAATAAAAAAACCCAACAATTTCAACCATGCCACCCAATATAATTTTTGCGAATAAGTCATTTTAAAAAATTATTCGTATTTGTCTACCAATTTTTGCAGTTTTTCATTCGGGCTTTCGGGCATAGACAGTAACTAACATTCTCACATTCTCAAGAATGTGAGAATGTCGTAATTATCAGCGGACTTTTTTGGTTTTATTATAGGTTACTCTTTTTGGGATAGTTTTTCAATTTTAATGCCGGGGAATTAACGATAAATATAAATCCTGGTCAGTCGGAAACGGCGGTGGCTTTGATCAGTTCGGCGGACCAGCGATAGACGTTGTAGCTCTTTACCGATTCGCGCATTTTGCCCATCCGGCGGCGCTGTTCCGACAGCGGCATGATTAGGGCTTCCTGGATCGCGGCGGCCGTTTGTTCGGCGCTGTAGGGATTGATGACGATGGCGCCTTTCAGGTCGCGCGCGGCTCCGGCAAACTGGCTCAAAACCAGGACGCCGGCCTCGTCATTCCTGGCCGCGACAAATTCCTTGGCCACCAGGTTCATGCCATCGTGCAGCGACGTGATCAAACAAAAGTTAGCCTTGCGGTACAGCTTATCAAGCTCTTCGTGCGCCAGGTTTTCCTTGACAAGCACGATCGGCTTCCAGTCGCCCGCGGAAAATTCCTCGTTGATGCGCACCGCTTCCGCGGTAACCTCATCGTTGAATTGCCGGTATTTTTCCACTCCCTGGCGGCTGGGCGGCGCGATCTGCAAAAAAGTGAATTGTCCCCTGAAGCCTGGATATAATTTAAAGAAGAATTCGATCCCGGTAAACCGTTCCATGATCCCCTTGATGTAATCCAGCCGGTCAACGCCCAAACCGACGTATTTCGTTTTTACTCCAAACCGCTCGAACGGATCCTTGTCGGCAGCCGGCGCAACGGCATTATTGCCATTCGTGAAATCCACGCTGATGGGTAAAGGTTTGATATAGGTTATGTGCTCGTTGTGCTTTACCGAGAATTGCTCCAAGTCAACCATCGATTCGAGTTTTTTGCCCGCGGTATCCATGAAATTATTGCAATACAGCTGGGTGTGAAAACCGATGACATCGGCCCCCAACATTCCCTCCACGATCTCTTTGTACCAGGGACAAATTATAAAGTTCTCGGCCGTGGGCCACGGAATATGCCAAAAAATGCTGACTTGCGCGTCGGGCCGGCTCTTTTTAATCATCTGCGGCAGGAGCGCGAAATGAAAATCCTGCACCAGGATAATGGGCTGCTGCGTATTTTTTATCTCGGCCAGCAGGCTTTGGGCGAATTTGCCATTGACTTTGCGATACTCCTGCCAATCCTCCTTGCGAAAGATCGGCCGGATGTGGGCCCGGTGGCACAACGGCCAGAGAGCCTCATTGGAAAACCCCACGTAATATCCTTTTATTTCCTCGTCGGTAAGCCAAACCCGTTTTAATGTGTATTTTGGTTCGTCGGGCGGAACTTGTATTTTGTCCTGGGCATCGACAACCAGCTTATCGGCGTCGCCCGAACCATACGCCAGCCACAAACCGCCGCAGGCTTCCATCACCGGTTCCATGGCCGTCACAACGCCGCTGGCCGGCACCGAATAAGCGATCTCGCCTTTTATTTTTTTGTGGACGTAAGGTTCACGGTTGGAAACCACAAAAATACTCCGGCCCTTAAGATATGCTTTGACGAATTCCTGCAGGCGCTGGGCCGTCCAGGGCGTATCGAGTTTTTCCAACCTCATCCGGGCTTCTTCGCTGGCCGACGAACGGGCGCGCACCAGGCTTTTTGTCATCTTTGAGATCTCCCTGGACAGCGGATTGAAAAAGTCGTGTTTGGCGACATTGGCTATCTGTTCGGACTTCCCCGCCAGCGCCAGCCTGATGGATTCGGTCATCGATTCCACGGGCTTTACGATCAGGAAACGCAGAATAAAAATTATCGCCAGCGAAATTATCAGCACCTGGATCAGCAACTTCAACAGGTTGCTGGCCCAGATTTGCGCGATCGTCGTATCGATATAATCGGCCCGCTGGACCACCATCAGGGCCCCGACCACGACATTGTCCTTTTGCAGGGGCTGGGCGAATTCGTAGATTTTGCCGGCATCGGATGCCACAAAAACTCCGGTATCCTTGTTGGCGTCCATGGCCTGTCCCGGAAGGGAGTTGTTCTTGGTTATCGAATCGGACAATCCCTGCGAAGAGACAACCACGTTGCCAATGTTGTCGTAGACCGCCATTCCCAGCAATCTTTGCTGGCCGGCGAATTTATCCAAAACCTTTTGCAGCGCCGCGGTCGAATTGCTGTCAAACAGCGGCTCCACGGATTCATTAAGACTGTCGGCCAAAAGCCGCGTCCGGGATTCAAGGTCGGCGGACAGCGAAATCTTCTGGTCGTTGACCTGGTTTAAGGTAAATCCCACGATCACCAGGCTTACGATCGCCACCACCGCCAAGATCATGAAAATTGTTTGTTTCATTGGTTAACAACAAAATTTTAATTCGACAAAACGTAATCGACAATTTCAGCCAGAGTGTTTGCAAAAAAGTCGACTTGCCAAGATTTAAAATCCTCTTTTGTCCTCAATCCGTTTTCCAGGATCGCGATAAAATGAAGCCCGGCCAGCTTGGCGCACTCCGCGTCCGACACCAGGTCACCGACATAAGCGGCCTCGCCGGCCGTTACTCCAAAATCCGCAAGTATCCGTTCAAAAACCTTGGCATCGGGTTTGACGTGGTCCAAATTGTCGGCGTGATAAACACGCTCCACCAATTGTTTTAACTGGCTGTTTTCTTCGATCAAATGGCCGACTTGCAAAGCCGGGCGCGACGTCAAGACAGCCAACCGCTTGCCGCTGTTTTTTAAAATTTCCAGAGTTTTGACGTCGCTGTCGCTGACCTTATCGATATCCCCGCTCCCAATCAGTTCGGGGTAGAATGCCAGCACCTTCTTTGTAAAAAGGTCCGCGTCGGCGGCCGGAAAATTTTGGGCCACTCTTTCTATGGTCAGCTTGCCCCAATTCAGGCGATGTCTTTCCAGCGGAATCGGCGCCAGCCCCAAATCCATGGCAATGCGGTTTTCGGTTTCCCAAAGGCTCCTCTCGTTTAAAAAAAGGGTATCGTCAAGGTCAAATAATACCAATTTGATCATAAAATGCCGCTTTTGGCGCGCTATTAATTTAGCATTTTTAGGCAATTTTTGCCAGCCAAAGACGCCTTTCGCTTTACCGGGAAAATAGCGATCCAGACAATACGATTATTAAAATTTTAAAAAAATGAACCTTGGCCGCAACCAAAGTTCCTGGATTCTAAAATTCCATTAAAGACGGGTTACGCTCATACCAAGATTTCCTGGTGTTTTATCATCTTCGTCGCGGCCGACTACCAGATAATCGGGCAGGTAATTACCGATTGAAACGTGCCCTGCTCCCGGTTGTACATCCGCTACCCGGACAAATTTACCCTTATTAAACCAATCCTCGTGTGTCGAACCTTTCATGAATCGATGCTTAATCGTGTAGAGGGCGTTCTTGGTAAATTCTTCGATTGCCGAACCCATCCGATACCCCGGGGGTATCATTTTCCGCTGGGTTAGAAAATCCCTTTGCATGAATTTGCGCGGAAACACTATCGGCGTCAGATACCACCTGAATTCACAGGTGGTAGTCTCGGCGAACTCCATGTCGTATTCGCGTTTAAAATCGGGGTCATCACCCCAAAAACGGACATTGACTTTGCCAAAATCGTGCGGTGCCTCAATCTTTCCATATGCCAGACCATCCCATACGCGCATGGTCAGCGGCTTACACTTAATTTCTTCCATTCCCAGCCAGGCCAAATGGGTTTCTCTGACCGTTTTGCCCGGGGTGAAAGGATCACGGCTGTACAGGACCTTTTCGTTCCAAGGGAACTCGGCAATACTAAGCAGTTGTTCCTTGGTAAGCTTTAAGCCGAAGAAATGCTCCCAGTCATTTAGCCCAAAAAAGTTTTCCAACATTATTTTCTGGGCCGACACTTGGTATATGGAACCGTCTTTCCCATATCGCATTGCGGCAGCAACCCTCTCGGCGTAGCCATCGTCTTTCAAAAGCCTGTCGGCGTGTTCCGTATCAACGCCCAGTTGGCTCAGCCTTACCAGCACAGCAGACGTTATATTTTGTCTGGCTGTGAATATCCCGTCGGTGGTGTTCTTCTTCATAACACATCCCTCAAGTTTTCTTTTTCTTAGCCCGCGGATTGCAGGCATAAGACCGCATCGGCTAACGCGAATGCGTACCCGTCTTGTGATAAGGCGAGCGTTCCAAGGGTTTAAATTTTATCCCCTCAAAACGCTCACCTCATCAATTTTATAAAGGGCAATCGGTTGGCAACAATATATAATATCCCTCATAAAAATCAAGGGGGTTCGTCGTAATCACTCACTGGGGTATCCCCGCATTTATTCTCCCTTTTAAAAAGGGAGTGCCCGCAGGGCGAGGGATTTACTTGCATGATCCAAAATCCTCCGTCCCGCTTTCGGCGGGACACCTCCTTTTATAAAGGAGGAATAAATACATTTGGAACGCAACCCCAGTGAGAGATTACGGTTCGCCCAGGTAAAGTTAAACAAAAAAGTATATATTTAAATATATACACATGTATATACAAAAAGACCGTCCGCCCGGACGGTTTAATTTTGGGACAGTTCCAATTTCTTTTGACGGCGGAAGCCCTTGATCTGGGCTTCGCGTTTTGAGGCAGCCGAGCGGGTCGCGAATCGCTCGGTATGGATTATTTTTTTGGCTCCATGCGAGCTGGTATAATGCCCGCCCTTGCCGCTTTTGTGTTCATCCAGCCGCCGCTCAAGGTCGGTGGTTATGCCGGTATAAATGCTGTTATCGGCGCACTGGAGCAGATAGACAAAATACATATTATCTCAACTCATGTTAATAATTAAATGTTAACACAAAATTTTAATAAAAAGGCGGAGGAATTCAATCTCCGCAGGCTCAACTTTTTTTGACATCTCTTGATAAATCCCAAGGTGCGATGTGTGATGTAACGGCGGTGGCATTTGAAGAAATCAGGAGTGAGTATTCCGGCGCAGATTCCGTTGACACAGTCATGCTTTTTCCGTCGATGGCGGTAGTAGTCACATTTGAAGATGCATTTTCAAGCTGGGTTACTCTCATTCCCAACGAAGGGAATATAATTTCGGTCCGATTGGTATAGACCAGCTCGACGATCTCATAGAATCCTGGCAACTGATGTGTCCAACCGTTTGGCGAGATAGATAGTGGTCTCGAACTATTCTGGCCATCATTAGTCTTACTTACCATCTTATGGTTGCCCGAATACTGATCATAATCATCCCAAATACTCATATTGCTATTGAAATCTGACATTCCCTGGTCAACCGCTATCCCGGATTTCGTGAAATCAACTTTTATGCACGCCTTCGAATATTCATCAGCGGCAAAGGTGCTTATTTGTATGCCCCTCCCGGCATCAAAAACCTTTGTCCCTTGGGCGGTCCGAATAGGTCTTTACCATAGTCGCTTCTTCAGCGGCCACATAGCTTGTTACTGTTAAGATGCCCAGCACAAGCAAAATTACAACTATTCCCGATCTCATTACTGTTCACCTGTTTAAAGTACCGTACTTACAAAAATATAACTTATAATTATACTTTAAATATTATTTGTCAAGAGATAATTCTGGCTCCGGGAAATGATACTAATCTTAGAAAGCGGTGACGATGAAATTGCCGACTAATTTGCTGACGATGACAACAATGACCGCGATCAACAGATGTTCCAAAACCGAAAATAACGGATTTCTCTTTCTGCTGGCGGCGATGAAATAACTGAAAACCGCCAGCGTGGTCAGGCCGTAGATAATCGCGACATAGGTTGCCAGACCCGGCGGAAAAATCGTGACAATGGCGATAAACCCGGCCGATACCAGCAGGCGCGTAAAAAAATTCGCGGCCGTCCCCAGCCAGACTTTCTTGGCCTTCACTCCCTGCGATTCCTGGTAAATATGGATCCCCAGCGAGTCGGAAATGTTATCCGCCAGGGCAATGACCAGCAAACTGCCGATAATGGCCACCTGGGAATTGGCCGAGGCGTTGAGCCCGATGATAAGCGCCAGGCTTGTAATGATGGCCGAAGTGCCCCCAAAAACATAGTTGGTGATCTCTTTTTCCTCCCTGTGGCAAAATTTAAATAAATTTTTTATCTCCATACCCGGATTATAGCACAACAAGTTTGATCAAGAATCCTTATAATTTTAACCCGACATAATTTCTAAGACCTCCAACAAATACGTAACGTCTTTGATTATGAATTTTACACCGAGAGCTTGGGCATCTTTTTCGGTTAAATGTCCGGTCAAAACCACAACCGGTTCCACTTTGGCCTGGCGCGCCATGATAACGTCGGTTCTTGCGTCACCGACCAATAAAGTTTCCTCCGGGTTGAAACCCAAAGTTTCCATAATCTCCTGCAGCATGTACGGAGAGGGCTTTTGTTTAACGGGATCGGTGATGGAGCACGACGAAATGATTTTAGAAAAGACATTGGGAATTCCGAATTTTGGCATGATAACTTCCGACAAAAGCCTGGGATTTACGCCCGTTGCGACAGCCAGAACGTATTTTTGGCGCAATTTATTTAAAAGTTCGACTGTTCCAGCGATTAAACGCAGTTCATTTACAAAAGTAGTCCCGAATAACTTGCTCTCGTATATTTCATTGGCCTTCTCTATTAATTCCGGTTTTTCTTTCAGTAATTCTCGCAACTCCTCAAGTTGGGATCTGCCCCACTTGGCTAAAATCCGTTTACGTTCCTCAAACGGCTCTAATATAAATCCCAGATCAACGAGCGTTCCATGGTAACACTTAAAATAACCATCAGTTGAGCCGATGGTTATCACGTCATCCCAGTCAAAAATTATAAGTTTTATCATTATTTTGCATCATTGTTTAAATAAAATTAGCGCTTTTCGCCCTATTAATCAATGCTGGCTTGCCGGCCTATCTTGACAAAATAGGCGGATTGGAATATAATTAGAATACTTAATAGTTAGACCACCTAATCATCCATGTCCGAGAGGACCATGGGTATTTAAAAATGACAACGCAAAACGAACTTATTTCGCTCATATTCAAGATCGGCCGCTTGATGCGCAAAAAACCCGCCGACTTCAAGCGCGGTTTTTCGATCTTCCAGGTAAAAGTCTTGAGTTTCATCGATTCGGGCGGCGAGCCGACCATGAAAGACATTGCCGATAATTTCTGCGTCACCTGCCCCTCGGCCACCGCGGTCATCGATCGGCTGGCGGAACTTGGGATCATCCGGCGGGTTTCGGACGCCAAAGACCGGCGGATCGTCCGCCTGGCGCTGACAAGCAAAGGCAAGATAACGCTTAAACGCGGCCTCAAAGAACTGTCAAACCGCATGGAAAAAATGCTTTCCGGCTTAAACAAAAAGGACAGGGAGGACTTAAAAAGAATCTTGAATAAAATCGTTCAAAACTAGAAAAAATATGAAAACACCAAAAAAAATCTTACTTATCCCGATACTGCTTGTTCTGGCAATCGGCGGCTCGATCGCGGCTTATTTATACCTTGGGCGCGCCACTGCCAGCCAGCAAAGTGCTGATTTTGTCGCGGTAAAAAGAATGGACCTGGTCCAAACCGTATCCGCCACCGGACAGGTTATGCCCGCCAGCGACATTTCTCTTTCGTTTGAGCGCACAGGCAAAGTAACATCGGCTCCGGCCCAGGTCGGGCAAACTGTGGCCAAGGGGCAAACCCTGGCCAGTCTTGATACCTCCGATTTGGCAATCCAGCTTGATCTGGCCCAAAACTCCCTTGCCCTGGCACAGATCAAATTGGACCAGTTAAAAAACGCCGATATTCCGTCTGGCGATGCATCAACCGAAATCCAAACCGCGATCAACTCAAGCAAAGAAACTTCAGCCAACAAGATCAAGGAAGCCTATATCACCGCCGACGGGATAATGGGCATGTCCATCGACCAGTTCTTTAGCCAGCCCAAAAGCAGCAACCCGGTCTTTGGCCTCACCATCAACCAGGGAAATTCAACTTACCTGATAAACGCGCCGATCGAAACAGCGTTTAAATTAAACCGGGAACGCCGCGCCATTACCAATTCGATGGATAAATGGGAAAACGACGTTAACAACTTGGACAATATCGATAACACCCAAAACGACGCCGAAACCTCGCTTGAACAAATTCAAGCCTTGCTTACGGATTTGGCCAACTTCATCAATTCCTATAACCCGGCCAATGCCAGCGACAACCTTGTTTACGGCTCGTATAAGACAGCGGTCCAAAACTCGCGGATGACAATCGATACGACCCTGGCCGGATTACTGGCAGCCAAGCAGGCTTACAACAGTTCCAAGGCCAGCGCTAATCCCGACGACATAAAAATGCAGGAGATCGCGGTTGCCAACGCACAAGGCCAGATCGAATCGATCGAAAACCAGATCGCCAAATCATCGGTCTATTGCCCCATCGACGGAATCGTCAGCGTCCAAGATGCCAAGGCCGGACAAACCGCGTCGGCCGGACTGCCGCTGATCGGCGTGTTTTCAAACTCGAATTTGCAAATTGATGTAAACTTATCCGAATCCGATGTTGCCAAGGTAAAACCAGGCCAAGCCGCGACGGCAACCCTGGACGCCTTTGCCGGTCAAACTTTTGCCGCGCATGTCATCAGCGTTGATCCAAAATCCCTGGAAACGTCAACGGCAGGTTATAAAACCACCTTGCAATTCGACCAAAACAACAGCGACATCAAACCGGGAATGACCGCCAATGTCGTCATTGAAACCGGCCGCAAAAATAATGTCATTGCCGTTCCCGCGCGTTCGATCATCCAGAAAAACGGGCAAAGCTACGTCATGGTAAAAACCGACGGTAATAATTACGAGGAACAAAAAATTTCGGAGGGTATTGCCGGCGCCAACGGCTACGTCGAGGTCATCGGCGGATTAAATGAAAACAAAATGATAATCAATTACTAATATGGAAAATTCACAACCAACCGCAAACCAGCCGGACCAAACGCCGGCCAAGACCAAAAAGAAACCCTTTATCTTAATCGGGTTCATATTGCTGGCGATTATCGCGGCTGGCGCGGCATTCGGCTACTGGCAGGTTACCAAGAACCGGGTCTACACCGATAAGGCGCAGGTTTACGCGCCCCAAATTGCCTTGGCGCCCTCGGCGCCCGGGACTCTGGAACAAATATTTGTCCGCGATGGCGACACGATCGCTCCCAATACCGTGGTCGCGCGCGTCGGCAATGAATTGGTAAAAACAAAATCCGCGGGCCTGGTGGTCGACACCGTGGAAGACATGGGCAAACTTATCAATGCTGGCGAAAACGTGGTCACGGTGATAAATCCCGACGAATTGCGCGTCGTGGCGCAGATCGACGAAAACAAAGGATTGAAAAATATCCAACCCGGCCAGCGCGTGGAATTCACCGTTGATGCTTTTGGCGCAAAAAAATACAGCGGCGTAGTCGACGAAGTCGGTTCGACTTCGCACGCCGGCGACGTGGTATTTAATATTTCTGACCAGCGGCAAGTGGCACAATTCGACGTTAAGATCCGTTTTAATTCCCAGCTTTACCCGGAATTGAAGAATGGCATGTCAGCCAAAGTCTGGATCTATAATAAATAAACTTGAATTATGAAATTAATCGAAAACAGTTGTTTTCGGGTGCGCTATTTTGCGCGACGGCGCAAAATACTAGGAACTTTTACAGCTGTAAAAGTTCCGCGCTCCCGGTCCCCGTGGGCCTGCTTGGCAGGATAAATGGCCGTTGAGAGCTAATTTCATAATTTAAGTACAAAGCATGGCTGATACCACGCAAAAAAATGGAAACGGCTCATGGATGGTGCTGTTGACCGTAATCATCGGCACGTTTTTGGGCCGCCTTGACGGCACGATCGTCAATCTGGCTTTGCCAAAAATGATCACCGCTTTTTCGCTGACGGTCTCCACCGCCGGCTGGATTGCCACGGCCTATATCCTGGCCAACGCGGTCTTTGTGCCGATCTGGGGCAAACTGGGCGATACGATTGGCCGGAAAAAAGTTTACCTGACCGGTTTTATAATTTTTATCATTGGCTCGATCCTGGCCGGATTGTCTTGGAACTTTCCCTCGATGATCGTTTTTAGAATAATCCAGGCGATCGCGGTTTCCGCCGATTATCCGTCAGCTATGGCAATCCTGGCTGTAACTTTCCCGTCGGGCAAACGGCGCGCCCAGGCAATGGGCATCTGGTCGTCGGCATTCGCCGCGGCCGCGGTCTTCGGGCCGCTCGTTGGCGGTCCGCTGATCGATAATTTCGGCTGGCGCTCGATCTTTTTAATGAATCTGCCCGTGGGCCTGATCGGCCTATTTATGGCCTGGAAATATGTCAAAGAATCGACGGCGCCGACTAAAACGGTAAATTTCGATATCTGGGGCGCGACCACCCTGGGACTGGCGCTCTCCTCGCTGGTGCTGGTGCTCGACAAAGGCTACGAATGGGGCTGGGGCTCAACCAACAGCTTGTTGTGCTACGTCGCCACGATCATATTTTCAATTATCTTTTACGTTGTCGAAAAAAACCATTCCGAACCTATCGTTGATTTCAAATTTTTCAAGAACAGTGTTTTTGTAAACACCCTGGCCAACAACTTCGTGGTCTTCATGGCCATGATGGGCGGCATTTTGCTCATCCCCATTTTTGCCTCGACTTTCCTGGGTTATGGTGCCACCCAAACCGGCTATCTGTTCATCCCCATGGCGGTAATGATGCTGGCGGCCGCGCCCATCGGCGCGTCGCTGACCGGCAAGGTCAAACCAAGCTATGTGATCGCGGCCAGCACTTTGGTCGCGGCCATCGGAATTTATATGTTCTCGTTTCTGGACGCCCGGTCCACCGCGCTGGATATTATCCTGCCCTTGATGGTCATGGCTTTTGGCATGGGCTTTGGCATGGCCCAGCGGACCAATGTCATCGCCTCCGCGGTTCCTGTATCCGAGATCGGCGTCGCTTCCTCGATCCTGGC
>Ga0182021_10001245_pt1 | contig 29046 bp, 22 predicted proteins | sample 612E3MmetaG_FD_120493 | JGI IMG/M metagenome (GOLD analysis project Ga0182021, IMG submission 120493) | Permafrost microbial communities from Stordalen Mire, Sweden - 612E3M metaG (Illumina Assembly) | ecosystem: Environmental > Terrestrial > Soil > Wetlands > Permafrost | place: Sweden...
CATTGCGCAATATTCCTCACTGCTGCCTCCCGTAGGAGTCTGGACCGTATCTCAGTTCCAGTGTGGCTGATCATCCTCTCAGACCAGCTACCCATCGTAGGCTTGGTGGGCCGTTACCTCACCAACTACCTAATGGGACGCAGGCCCATCTTTAGGCACCCTTGCGGGCTTTTAACAACTGTCACCATGCGGTGCCGCTGCATAATCGAGTATTAGCCCCGATTTCTCGGAGTTATCCTCGTCCTAAAGGCAGGTTGCCTACGTGTTACTCACCCTTGCGCCGGTTTACTCAGGATATTGCTACCCCTTTCTCCCAAGACTTGCATGTGTTAGGCACGCCGCCAGCGTTCGTCCTGAGCCAGGATCAAACTCTCCATTGTAGTTTTACCTTCAACTTCAAGTTTGAACTCTGGCATCGTTGTATCATTTATCATCGATACAATTGCCAGGTTACAAAACCCTGTTCAATTGACTCGAGGCATACACACACTTTTCAAAGAACATTCGCCCCATCGATTCGGACTAAGCCTGACGATAAAAATGCCCATGTTCAATGGGCATTTAGGGACTTCACAATCAAAGAAACCAGGCGATTTTCACCGCCCTCCCGTTCTTACGGGGCATGCAATATACCAACGTCTAAGTGGAAAGTCAACAGGTATTTTCATTTTGTTTTGGTTTTTTTGCGAGGTGCCCCCGGTGGTACTCCATGCTTCACTGAGAGCTGCGCTTTGGATATTTGTTGTTTTTCGTATAAAATCGACACTTTTCTCCATGTGCCGCGACAGTCTACCATAACCTATTTGATATTCAAAATGATTTGGTCTATTTTCTCCAGCCCCAGTAACCAAAGGAGAACATGTATGATCATCTTTTATGCATTCCTCATAGTCGTCATCCTGCTCGTCGGCTGGATGGTAGCAAAATACAATTCGTTCATCACCCTGCGCAACCAGGTCACCAACGGATGGAAACAAATCGATGTCCAGCTCAAGCGACGCCATGATTTGATTCCAAATCTTGTCAGCACAGTCAAAGGACAAATGCAGTTCGAGCAAGAGACGCTCGAGAAAGTGATCCAGGCGCGCAACGCCGCCATCTCCGCGAAGGGTGTTGCAGACTCTGCCGCGAAGGAAGATGTGCTGAGTTCAACATTGACGAAGTTGTTCGCCCTCGTGGAAAACTATCCGACTCTCAAATCCAACGAGAACGTAAAGCAACTTCAGGAAGAACTTACGAGCACGGAAAACAAGATTTCGTTTGCACGGCAATTTTATAATGATATCGCGACGAAATTCAACACCGCTCAGCAGGTTTTTCCGGCGAACTTCATCGCTTCGATGTTCAACTTCAAACCGGCCGAACTCTTTGAAATCCAGTCAGCGGCCGAACGCGAAGTGCCGACTGTTGATCTCTCGTTGAAGAAATAGGAGTCGGCATGGTGGTTCCTTCCAGAAACATCTACGAGCAGCAAAATCACAACAAGCGGATGACGTGGGTCATCATTTTTAGCTTTATCCTCTTTCTCGCATTTCTTGGTTTTGGTTTTGACTACTTCTATCTTGGTCTCTTTGAGAACAATTTTTCTCTGCCGATCGGAACAATCATCGCCGTGGTGATCGGAACCATCATGGCTGTCAGCAGTCTGGAATCGGGTGCGACATCTGTTCTCCAATCTACCGGAGCAGAGCCGGCCGATCCGAACAATCCTGCCCACCAGCAACTCATTAATGTAGTCGAAGAGATGTCCATCGCATCGGGAATGCCGAAGCCGCAGGTCTTTGTCGTTCCCGATCCGGATCCCAATGCTTTCGCGACAGGCAAAGACCCGGCGCACAGCTACATCGCTGTCACACAGGGACTTCTAGACACGTTGAATCGCGATGAACTTCAGGGCGTGATCGCGCACGAGATGAGTCATGTGCGAAACTACGATATCCGCCTCATGACCGTTGTGGCGGCCTTCGTCGGCGCCATCGTTCTGCTCTCTGATTCGGGTCGCGGAGGAGCGCGCTTCGGAGGACTTTCGGGACGCGGTAGCAGATCGCGAAGCAGCGGATTGGGTGGAATCTTTCTCATTCTGTGGCTGATCGGTATCGTGCTTGCCCCACTGATTGCTCAGGTGATGGCAATGATGGTCTCGCGTCGAAGGGAGTATCTGGCCGATGCGTCGGGGGCCGAACTGACACGCAATCCTCTGGGGTTGGCCAGTGCGCTGGAGAAGCTCGACAAAGCTTCCGCTCCCACGGAGTCCATCAAGCGTGGCTCGGCTCATTTGTGTATTGTGGATCCGCTGGGAAGGAGCATCAATACAAAGGAAGGTTTTGCTGCGGAGCTCTTCGGGACACACCCACCCATCGAGAAACGCGTCCTCGCGCTCGATGCAATGGCATATCAATACAAGACTGCTACGACTTCTGCTTGAGTATTTCTCTTCTGACCTGTTTCTCCAATCTCAAATGTTCCTCCGCTGAAATGTGGAACTGCTCTCGAAGCTGATCCAGCTTCTCTGAATCCTGGGGGGTGATCACCCCACTCTTCCAGCCGTCAACAATTGCCTGGAGGTAGATTCCAAGCTGCACTTCCTGCTGCATAGCTTCATGATCGGCTTGCGTCACTCCAAGAACTTTTCGAAGCATTGCCACAAACGTCTTTTCTTCTTCCGCGCTGAGTTTTCCACCGCTGGCCGTTGCCTTGAGAATCTCCGTGTAGACGTGTTGAGATTCATTGGTTGCTGCGGATTTCCCTTCGGATTTTTTTGCCTCTTCAGCTTTTTTCGATTCTTCCGATGCTTTCTTCTGTTCTTCTTCTGCCTTTTTTCGCTCTTCTTCAGCTTTCTTACGATCTTCTTCAGCTTTCTTACGATCCTCCTCGGCTTTCTTGCGCGCTTCCTCTGCTTTCCTTTTCGCCTCTTCCTGTATCCTCTTCTCTTCCTCCAGACGTTTCTTCTCTTCCTCCTGGCGTTTCTTCTCCGCCTCTTCCCGCTTCCGACGTTCTGCCTCTTCTGCCTGACGCCGGGCTTCTTCTTCCGCCTTCTTCTTTGCCAGGAGCTCCGCCTGTCGCTGAGCTTCCTCGACCGCTTTCTTCCGTTCGTTCTCTTCCCGAACGCGTGCAGCTTCCTCGGCTTTCTTCTTCGCTTCCTGCTCCGCCTTCTTCATGGCCTCTTCTTCGGCTTTCCTGCGGGCTTCCTCTTCAGCGCGGCGTTTCACTTCCTCAGCCTGCCGTTTTGCCTCTTCTTCGGCGCGGCGCTTTGCTTCTTCCGCCTGACGCTTTGCCTCTACCTCGAGCCGCTTCGATTCCTGCTCCTGCCGCTTTGTTTCTTCATCTGCACGGCGCATTGCTTCTTCCTCTGCCCGCTTCGCTTCCTCTTCGGCCTTCTTCTTCGCCTGGACCTCGGCATCGAGGCGCGCCTGTTCCTCGTCCGCCTTCTTCTTTGCCTCAGCATCGAGACGCATTTGTTCGTCGTCAGACTTTTGAGGCTCCGCTACTCTTTTCTTTTGCTCGAGGATTTTCCGCTTGAGCTCGTCTACTTTTCGTCGTTGTTCCTCAATGTCGGTCATGGCATCTGTCTATTAGATAGATGGGAAGAATGCTGTTTCGTGGCTTGTCCCCTCTGGAAGGCATATTTCGGTGCAACCATGCAAGCAGGCTCAACTTCCCGGAGAGGCCGCCTGCTGAACGGCAATATATCTTTTTCTGCATGGAATGTCAACGCTCGGCCTGCGAAGCTCAATTAATGGTTGGAAAAGAGACTATTGTCATTTACCTTTGTTTGCCCATCCTAACAACCAGGAGGATCTCATGGAAGAACAAGCACCATCCGCACCCACTATCTCAGTGAGCGACATTATCGTGAATGTTTTTGCATCTCCCGCCGAGGCATATGAAGGCATTCGCACCTCGCCGACACGCGCGAGCGTGTGGGTCATTCCTCTTATTCTGACGATCGTCCTGGCGATTGGATCTATTTGGTTTTCCTTCACGAACGAGTCCATCAGAAGCCAGATTGCAGATCAGCAACGGGAACGGATGCAGGAGCAAGTACACGCCGGCAAGATCACACAGGAACGTGCCGATCAAATAGCAGACGGAATGGAAAAAGGAAGCGGCATGATGATCGCATTCGGCATCATCGGTGCGAGCATCATGATATGCATTATGTTATTTGCCGGATCCCTGTTCCTCTGGCTCGTCGGAAAGCTCGGACTGAAAGCAGACGCAGGGTACGGCAAGTACCTTGAGCTCTACGGAACCTCTTTTTGGATCGGGATCCTGGGAGGAATTGTCACCGTTCTCCTGCTGATGACATTCAATTCCATGTATGCATCTCCAAGTGCCGCGCTGGCAGTCCTCAGCAACTACAGTCCGAAGAATTCACTCCACCGACTTCTGTCCTCCCTGAACATCTTTTCCCTCTGGCAAATGGTCGTTGTAGGAATCGGTCTCAGCAAGTTCTCGGGAAAATCGATCGGTGTCGGAATCGGAACTGCGTTCGGCCTCTGGTTCGCATGGGTGTTGATCTCTGTCTTCGCTCTGGCATCGATGTTCGGAGGCTAGACCTGGGGAGCCAAGCATCCCGAAATCCGAACACCCTGCAGTCCAATGGATCTGCCGTCGCTGAGAACGGGCTTTGAGAGTATCGGATGATCGCCGTGCTCTCGATACAGAATGCGCTCGGGAAGACCGTAGGTCTCCGGAGAAGCGAGGATGAGGGGAAAGGAACCCTGGACTCCATCATGGTTTGGCTAAGGCATCCACGAAAGGCGAGGAAACAATCCTCGCCTTTCGTTTTTCGAATCGACGAAAATGCTCGATCAATTGCCGCCTCCTTTCTTGTAATTCCCGCCGTTTGTTCCTAACTTCCCTCTGCACGAAAATCCGCATATGAAAATTCTTCACGTCCTTTCGCAGTTTGAAGTTACCGGAGCTGAAGCGTATGCTGCCGCCCTCATCGATGAGCAGGTGCGCGCGGGCCATTCTGCAATCGTACTCTCGGATACACTCACCGTTCCCGTCAAGGCGATCTACGTTCCGATGCCCATCGGGAAGCGATCCTATCGTCAGCGACTGAAAAACATCGCTGCCATTGTGCGCATTGTCCGCGAACAGTCGATCGATATCATTCATGCCCACTCTCGAGCCGCCAGTTGGGTTTCGTTGATTGCCAGTCGACTGACGCACACTCCGTTGGTTTCAACGGTCCATGGACGACAACACCTCCATGCCTCCAGCAGAGCATTCAGCGTCTACGGCAAAGATGTGATTGCTGTGGCTCCGGCATTGAAAGAACACTTGGTCAGCGATCTCGGCCTCAAACCTGAAAATGTCACCGTCATTCCAAATTGCATCCCGTTTGATCCATGGCGGGCCGCGAGTCGTGCCGGCACGAAGAGAGCCAAGAATCTCATTATGTTTGTGGGACGCCTGACAGGACCAAAAGGGGATGTGGTTCGGTTCCTCATTGACAAAGTGCTTCCGATCGTCCTGCAGCGCAAACAGGTCCGATTTGAAGCCTTTGGCGGAATGATTGTTCCTCCTGATATTCCCGATCTTGTTCGTTCGCTGAATTCCCAACTCAAGAAACCGATCGCACAGCTCAAGGGTTTTCAGCAGGACATTGCGAATCACCTGGCCGAAGCAACTCTTGTGGTTGGCTCGGGCAGAGTTGTTCCGGAATCGATGGTTCTCCAGAGACCGGTCATCGCTTTTGGGGAATCAAATTATGAAGGCAGGGTCACAGCTGCGACGTTCGAGAAATCAACCGTGACAAACTTTGGCGACACAGGCATGCAGATGGCTCCGGAGGCCGAACGGGTTGCGGCTGATATTCTTTCAGTCCTGGAGGATCCTCCCTCAAAGAAGGATCTCGCCAGCCTGGCACGATTGGCTGAAAAGCGATACGATGCGCTCTCTGTTGCACGACTTGTGCACAAAGTGTATGAACGCGCGTTTGCCCGAGTTCATTCGCCTCAGTCAATACCGGTGTTGATGTACCATCGGATAACCAACGAACGGGCAGCGACTTCCTCACACGGGATCTGGGTAACGGCAGTCCAATTCCGCACTCAACTTCATTCTTTGCGCAAGAGAGGATTTGAGGCGATTACGTTTCGCGACTACGATCGATTCCTTCAGGGTCAAGGACAATTGCCTCGACGTCCGATCATCCTCACATTTGACGACGGCTACGAAGACAACTACACCATCGCATTTCCATTGCTTCGGGACTTTGGTTGTCGCGCAGTGATTTTTGCGGTGACCGACACGAAGCGGCGGACGAATTTCTGGGATCCTGATCAGCCAAGAGCGGCTCTCCTCACTCAGGAGCACATGCGGGAAATGAATCGTTTCGGCATTGAGATCGGATCCCACACTGTTACGCACCTCCGACTTCCGGACACTGCTCTTGAAGCCGTGCGCTCGGAACTCAGTAAATCCAAAGACACACTTCAGCAGATTCTCGGATCAGAAGTCATTTCCTTTGCCTACCCGTACGGGGCAGTGCAGCCCGCGATGAAGATTCTTATTGAAGAGGCGGGTTACAAATTTGCGGTCGCAGCGGACTCCGGTCCTCTTTCGTTCTCTCAAGACTTTTTAGAGATACGACGGACACAGGTCTTTCCGTGGACCACCCGATCGGGCTTTTGGAAAAAGACCCTTCCATTGTACAACCGCTACAAATCGCTCAAGAACTAGAGGCTCTCTCAAAGACGGCTGTCACTCCCGTCCCGAAGGTCCGAAGGACTCCTTCGGAGGATCCCTTCGGGAAATGCTTCTGTCGGGAGTCCAGAAGAGAGCATGATGTTCGTCCACTGCCGAAATAATCCGCGTTCTGGATTCCCCGCCTGCCCCGCGAGAACTTTAGAGGCGGGCAGGCCGCCTGAAACGTGCGGAAATGACAATCCATTCTTTGGGAGTATTTTTGAGATGGGTTCTGATCATCACGACCGATTGGAGGAAGTACAGGAGGCATGTTCCCGCGGATCAACAAGCGGGAGAATGTTGGAAGGCAACTTCGAGCCGAGAAGGCTAGCGCAGCTTTGGAGCGAATGACATGCCGATCGCAGCTGAGGTAAGGCCGTCGAATTTCGGGGTGTTCCAACCAAAGAGATTGGGAACACCGAACATCCGGTGGACCTCTACAAAACCGGAGAACGATGAGTTGACTTGGATATCCAGGCCTGCTTTCGCGTCGGGAGCGATCGTGCCGCTGAATCGGTTCGTCGAGGACCAAAAAGCGAGCGATCCGCCGAAGCTGACATACGGTCGGACCGGACCTTCGAGCATGAAAAACGTCACGTCCGATCCAAGGAAAGCAAGTCCGATGCTGAAGTTGGGTGAGCGGTAAACGTTGTCGTTTCGATAGTCCGAGAAGGGTGAGTAGTAGGGCGCGAAGTATGATTGGACGGGAACGAGTTCCCGGGTGTCAACGACGCCCGATTGACCAATCTGTATCAAAGCCCCCACGAAAAACTCGAGCGCAGGGAACGTGTGCCGATTCGGTGTGTACTGAAGCGTGATGACGGGGCCAAAACGTTCCTCGTCACCGAGGGAAAAACTGCCGTACGCGACTGACGGACCGAATTCCTGACTGCCGCGAATTCTGAATCCTCCCTGCCTGGAACCTTGATCCGTTCCATCAGCCCCTTGTGCCATCATGAGGGATGTTAGCAGAAAGCTCATTATCAAAATCGATAGCGTTTTGGGCATCTTCGTTCTCCTCCTCGTGAGGCCATTCACTGTTCATGACCGGCTTCATACTTTTTCCACTGCTCTGCGTAGAAGCGGAGTTTTGAGTCGACCAGATGATAAACCGTTCCGGGCTCAAACGAACCGTTTGTGCGCTTGTTGCCGGCCTTGCAACCCGTGAGGATCTCGACTCCTTCATCGATCGAACTCACGGCATAAATATGGAACAGTTTCTTTTTGACAGCTTCTAATACGTCTTCTCGGAGCATGAGATCGAGAACATTGGTTTTCGGTACCATCACGCCTTGACTGCCCGTCAACCCCTTTTCTTTGCAGACATCGAAAAATCCTTCGATCTTCAGATTTACGCCTCCGATCGGCTGCACCTCACCGTTCTGATTTACAGAGCCTGTGACGGCAATATCCTGGCGGAGAGGCAGGTCGGCAAGACTCGAGAGAATTGCGTAGATCTCCGTGGACGATGCGCTGTCCCCATCGACGCCGCTATACGATTGTTCGAAGGTAACACTCGCGCTCATGATGAGCGGCTTGTCCTGAGCGAATTTGCTCCGCAGGTAACCGCTGAGAATCGCAAACCCCTTATTGTGTGTCGGGCCGCTCATCTCCGACTCTCGTTCAATATTGATCACACCTGCCCGTCCAAGCGATGTCTTCGCTGTGATCCTTGCCGGTTTTCCAAAAGCATGCTCGCCAGTATCGTACACGGACAACCCGTTCACTTGTCCAACGACCGCTCCCTGTGTATCGATCATGATGACGCCGTCCGTGATCATCTCCTGCACTTTGTCTTCAACAAGCTTCACCCGGTAGATGCGTTCCTCAATAGCTTTGCGAACGTGTTTTGCCTTCACGAGCGGCGCTACATCTTCCTCCGCCCAGTAATTCGCCTCCCTGATCACATCGGCCAGAACATTGAAGCGCGTGGAGAGCTTCTTCTGAGTACCGGAGAGCCGAACTCCAAATTCCACGAGGCTTGCCATGGCCTCACGGTCGAAATGTCTCAGTTTCTCATCCTCGGTCACCATTTTGACGAAACCCAGGTACTGGCTCACTGCGCTGCTGTCACGCACCATCTCATAATCGAAATCAGCGCGGATCTTGAAGATCTTCTTGAAATCGTCGTCGCGCAGGTAGAGCAGCTGATACACCTCAGAGTCACCGATCATGATCACCTTGATGTTCAGATCGATCGCCTCGGGCTTCATACCCGTCGGCGCAAATCCATACATCGGCTCATTCGGTTGCAGCTCAGCTTTTCCCGTCCTGAGCGACCGTTTCAAATCCTGCCAGACGCCAGGTTCGAGGAGAACATCCAGGGCGTTGAGGACGAGGTAACCTCCATCTGCCTGCAGCAGTGCGCCCGGCTTGATCTGGGTGAAATCGGTCTTCCACACACCGCCCCGTTCCATGACGCGCTCGACAGTTCCGAAGATGTTCTTGAACTTTGGATTCGTTTCAATGACGATCGGGATGTGCTCCGTGTCTGAATTGTCCACGAGCAGGTTTACCTGATACTCGAGGAAATCGTCTTCTTCCTCCTCTTCTTCCTGTGCTTCGTTGGCGGGGAGAGCCGGTTGTTGATTTTTCTGAAATCGATTCAGGTTCTGCTTGATGTTCGAACGCACTTCTTCCAGGTATGACTTCACCCGCTCACTTTCGTACGTCGTCTTGAGGATTTCGATATACTCGTCGACCATCGGCATCACAAGTCGTTCTTCAACCTCTACCACCGACTGCTGAGCTTTCTTCTCGATGTTGCGGAGTTCGCGAAACACGATAGACATTTGTTTTTCGAGCACAACCTGCGTCGCCTTCAACGCTTCATATTGCTCCTTTGCGAACTCACCCTTTTGGACCAATCCATCGATTTCGTCGAGATTCGTGGCTTTTTCAGCGACCACCGGGGCGATATCGGGCCGCATCAGATTGCCCACTTGCACCTGAACCAACTCAAAACCTTTTTCTTTCACTTTCTTCTCGAAGTCAAGCAGAACGCTCTTTTGTCGATCCTGAAAGTGACTGAGTACGGATTTCCGCGCCTGTTGGAATCGCTGACTCTCATAGAGAGCAGGTAAATCCCGCACCAGATCGCGGATGAAATTCGCCATGTCCTCTTTCAATCCCCTTCCCTGGCCTGCCGGAAGAGAGATTGCAATCGGCATGTCCGGGTGTTTGAAGTTATAGACATAGCAATGATCGCGGAGCTCTCCGCGCTTGCTTTCAAACACATGCAGAAGACGCTTGATGGTCGTCGTTCGCCCTGTTCCGGAAAGTCCCGTGACAAAGATGTTGTAGCCGAAGTGATTCATCGCCAATCCCAATCGGAGCGCCCTCAGGGCTCTCTCCTGGCCGATGATTTCTCTGCTGGGTTTGATCTCAGCGCTTGTCTTTGCTTTGATCGAATCGGGGTTGCAGCGCCATCGGAGTTTTTCCGGCGGCAGAGATGCGTGACGCGAAGCAGGTTTCAGTTTCGATGGGACTGGGCGATCAGTTTTCATGGGCCGGGCCGATCTTAAAGGCTTGGTGGATGCTGTGCTTTCCTTCATCAAGATCCTCGTAGGAGAAATGTCATCCGATTATAAACAAAACGATCAGCAGTGTCGACAACGATGCCGCGCGTAAACCACTCTTGCATGGGGGCGCATGATAATCGGGCTACCCACTAGGCAATCAATTCATCAGGTCCAATATGGCACATATGTTGCAAATTTCCTTGATGCGCTTTCAGGGTCAGATGGTTTTATTAGCCCAGCCTTGATTGTCTCCGAAATGATTCGGGAGGCCATGGGATAGTTTTTATCAGATATCCGGAAACGACCTCGAAGTGTCTGATTACTCATCCTTTCATTTGACACATATCGAAGACAACAGTGTTGGTAGCATGCACGAATTCTATCTTCTTTTTGCATTTGGCCAAATGGCTTGTGTGCATATAACACGACCTTCAGATAGTCTTCCGCTTCAATGAGGAATGAGGGAGCCGGCAGTTGAAACGCTTCAGCTTGTGACACAACCTTGTCGATTCCGCTTCCGCGTTCTTCGCATATGTTGACCCTTCTCATGAATGACGTCAGGATTTCATTCCGCGACCGAGGAGGATAGTCGATGAACCTCATGGTGTTGATGATTGGACGCCCAGGATTGCTAATTTCGATCCGATCTGAAAAGATCTCAACCATGGGTCCACTGCCTGTAATCAGAAAATCCTGATGGATCAAAGCGTTCGCGAGCAGTTCACGAATTGCCAGCTCTGGGTACATCTTCACTTGCTTTCTCAGCGCTTGCTTGATGACTTCATTACTTGGGAGAAGGTCATTGATGTACTTGATCATACCCTCGAAACCGCTTGCGTAACCCCTTTTGCCCGACTGCTCCTTGACTGTGCGCAACCTATCTTTCCCGTTGTAGAGAATAACTCTGACGGCCTTTCTCTTGAGGTGATCGAATTCTTCAATGTCCTTCGCGAAAAGTATCGCCCCAAGATTCGTGATCAGGAACTGAGCACCTGTTGGTTGAACGATTCTTTCTGCCGACAAAGCGTCAAGTATTCCGTCACGACCCGAGGGAAGACTTCTGTCCAGAAGTTCGAAGAACGAGACGTAGTCGATCTTCCTCAGGATCTGTTCTGCGGTAAGTTTCTCTGTGGCGGGTTCTTCTTCATATCTGTGAGCTGGCGAGCGGGCAATGGACTGAGCGAGTTCTTGTCTGGTCATCTTGCGCGTCTGGCCAGCCGAGCGTATGTATGAGTCATGGATGCCGCGGCCCCTCACATGGACGGGCTTTTCAAGTGATTCTTGAACATAGACTGCAAGTATTGGTTTCCCCCCTATTTGCATTATGTAGTGATCTAGCGCTACACCCGGTTCAACACCATCCCGAGCGATGTTTCCCAGCTTCTTGCAAACCTGTTGTGATTGAGTATGACTTATGCCTAGAATCGTTCCATCGTTTTCAATTCCGAAGTAGAGGAACCCTCCATCTTCGCGGTTTGAAAAAGCAGATAAGTGATGTGCCAACTTTTCTGAGTCATCGGAAAGCCGGGATTTCCAGTCCAATTCATTCGGCTCCTGCGGCACTGGATAAAGACTTGCTTTGAGGGCTTCTTCTGCTCTTTTCTGCCATTCGTTCATTTTAGGCCCGTTGTTACATAACCGTTACTTAAACAAGTCGTTTAATTTCAAATGCTTAGCGGGTTATGCGCATCCCCCCAAGCCTCTCGAGTTACATATGCGGAAGCCGAGGCTTCGAATTCGAGCCATCAACAAGGGCTCAACCGCTGCAAATAGTGAGATTTTGCCTGCTGTCAGGTAGATTTTTCCCGGCAGCAAAAGGGTCCCACAATCGTATCACATTTCCATCCTGGCATCACAAGCAGTAGCATGTCTCCTAAGCATCAGATCCGGGATTTCACGCTGTGTGCCGGAGCCGATATCGACCATTTTCCCGACGTTGGCAAAATGGTCAGGGTCTAAAACGAGGTCCCGAACGGGAACATATCGGGGCGACAAGTAGCCTTCACGTCACCCCGACAATCTTCTGGTCGGGGTCTGAAAGCGAGGTCCCGATCAGGAACATATCGGGACGACATTGTGGGGTAAGACGTCACGACAGTGTCTTCTGCGTCTTTGCGCCTTTGCGTGACAGTTCTTGAGATGACTTCTCGTCATCCCCCTCGTCATTTCGCCGATGCACTCTCCCATCTGTAGGTCGACGCTTTCACTTTCTTATAGTTCTGATCCAGCGCCGGTTCCATGAATACGATGGCTGTGATGCGACGAGCCATGTTCATGACCTCATGGACTTCATCTGACGTGAGCGAGCGCCCAAGCAGGGCTTTCTCTCGATAGCTGAGCCATTTCTTGATTACCTGATAGCCGCCGATTGTGTACTCCCAGACTTTCTCCGGGATGTTGCTCCAACAGGCAACGTCGTTGAGATATATATCACATGTAGATGCACCGAGATGCTGTAAAGCCTGCTTGAGTGTAAGTCCGCGAGCCTTGGCTCCCGACTCGATCGCCGCAAGTTCCTGTTTTGTATAGTCACGCCGTGTGATTTTGCCTTTGCCCGGCATCGTGACGCCATCCTTCCCACCATGACCCCATCCGGCTGTGAGTGCAAGGTCGTCTTTCTCCGTATGGAGTGTCTTGCCGTCGACGCTGCGAATCACTCCAATGTGTTTCATCTCCGGCGTGATCGTGCCCGAGGTGACTCCGCGGACATCGGCTTCAGTGTCGAGCAGCGAAGCGATCTTGCGACCAAGCTCGGCCGAGCGTTCGAGCGCATCAGCAGACTTCGGCAAAGGTATGCGCGGCCAATCCTGACGGATGCCATCTGCGTTTTCTTTGAGATATGCGGGCGAGTAACCGATAGCCAACGCGTGCATCCAAATCAGAGAGGAATTCTCGACCTGGCTATCAACATGCTTGACGCCCAGTTTTGTCAGGTATGTGCGAGCAGAATTGGAACAATTTGCGGAGACTCCCGTGGCGCTAACCTCAAAGAATGCTTGTTGGTCCACGTGGGCTTTTTTCTTTTCGTCGATCATCAATCGAAGCGGAAAGCACGCCGCATCTGGCGCCAACAGGTGATCATCCGATAAACCGGTAACGAAGTAGAATGGTGGCCCTTCCGGGGATTTTGAGGCATTTACCCGACTGAGCAAGAATGAGTTCCCTTCCCAACACTGCGCCCACAATGTTGGGCGCGGTTCATTCCATAGTGGCCGCGTTGGGCTGTAGTAGCACCACTGAGCATCCAACGGTCGCACAGCATATCGCCTCATGCGCTTTTCATCAAACACTTCTTCCTTCATCACCTTTTGCCGTGCCTTCATTGCGTCAAACCTAGCCGCGTCCTGAGTCAAACCCGTTGAGAGTGCAACCAAAGTGTCCCATTTAACAGCCTTGTCGAGATAATTTCTCATTCGCTTCTCAAGTACCACTCTGTCAATCTGGATTAATGCGCCACGCCGTTTTTCCATCAATCCATTCATCGGCGGAACAGAACATAGTTCTGTTAACTTTGGCCAACTAAGATATGCGTCACTCGCATGTTCCGGTCTGAATGAAAATCGATTTGTGGCTGTTCCCAAAGCCGACGCATACTGCGTCTCAAAGCCCTTCAGTTTCAAACTGTTGACCAAATCCTCTTTCTTGCTAACCCCCCAAAAATCTCGATAACGAACTTGAGCCTCTTTCGTACGTTTGTCGGCTCGCACCATAAGTCCGATCGTTGTGCCAACGCGGATTCCTTCTCTGTTGTAGTCTGTCGAGAAGATGCTCGGATCCGGTTTACCCTCAGGCGTGAGCTTACCGGTCTCACGGCTGTCCCCATTCATGCAGTCAAACCACATCTTATCGAATTCCTGCAGAAACTTCTTGCGCATGACAACGAATGAAGGATCACCAAGATAAGAGAAGTTGGAAACGTAGCAGATAACTCCTTTGCCAGTCTTCTCGGCGATTCGTCTCTCTGCAAGACGGAAGAACCGGACGTAGAGGTCGTCCAGGTTGAACTTCTTGATGCCCCATTCTTTGATGAGTCCCTCTTTATACCTATCAACCAAGCCGTGCTCTTCCGTCGGTGAGACGCCAGAGAAAGCGTTGTACGGAGGATTGCCGAGAACCACGAGAATCGGAGTATCACGCTTCACATGCTCTGCGGCGTCGCGTTCTTCCTCAAGCTCCGGAAAGCCGAGGTGTTCTTTCGGCCCTTTGGGCGGCTCCCAGCCTGTGAGAGCGTTTGTGAGATAGACTGCAGCTCGCTCGCCTTCGTTCTCAGAGAATGGCGCTCCGAAGTGCTGCAGAAGCAAACCAAGTTGAAGATGCGCAATCACAAACGGCGCCGGCAAAATCTCAAATCCAAACACGCGTTTCATGGCAGCATGTTTCAAGTCGCTCGCAAGCAATGCGTCTGCCCCCTTTTCGGAGAGCGTTTGTGCAATGCGCTTGAGCACCTCCACGAGATATGCACCTGTTCCGCAACATGGATCGAGCACGTAGACTCGCTCATCCGCCAAACCATCCTTCAAGCCGAGCTCGGTCCGCAACACCATATCGACGCGGGCAACCATGTATTGCACAATTTCTGTCGGCGTGTACCAAACACCCAGCTCTTTTCGCAATTCGGGATCGAATTCTTCCAGGAACGGCTCATAGAAGTATTGCACGGCGTGTTCTTCTTCAAACCGCGAAAAGAACTCTGAAGGTACAACGCGGTTCAAGGCGAGCGTCGTCCAATCGAGAACTTCGGCAAGGCTCAACTCCCCGAGCTGGCCCGGCTCCGAGATTTGATGGAACAACTTCCGCAACACTGGAACGCGTAGATAGTGTGCTGCCGTACGCCAATCAAAGGTGTTTGAGCCCTTGCCTTGCTTCAGCTGCTTGCACCAAAGCACCCAGGCCGAGAAAACACCATAGAAGAGTGTTTGAATGAGAGATGACCTGAAGAAATGTTCGCCTTTAGGTCCCTGGAACTTGAGGCCAAGTGCATCTTCCAGAGCGCTCCGTGTATTTGCAAGTGCGGGAATATCGGCTCTTTCGATTCTCGCCTTCGCCTCGCGGGCGTATGAGGCAAGAAACCACGCCACATCTTTGGGGTCGAACAATGGCGCGGCATGAAGCATGACACGCTTGAGGAAGTCGACAAAGTGCGGGCCGATTTCGTCGGCAGTTTTGCGCGGATGAGATGCGGCGATCCAGAATTCGTTTTTGTTTGCAGCCAACCGGAACCTCTCGAGCGCCACCCCACTTCCCCCAATCCCCCTCATCACGAGGACAAAATCCCAGTAGTTGGTTACCAACGCCAAGCCATATCTCTTCAAGTACTTCTGAACCTGCTCGCTTTTGACAATCTCTGAGATGTCGTCGTTGGGAGATTTCACTTCAATCACGCCTCGACCAGGCACTTGTCCTTTCGGAGGTTCGAGATCAGATTGGCTTTGGAACTGATCAGCAGTGAACAAACCACCATCCGGCATGCCTGCGCCCTGGTTGCTCAGGCCCATAAAGCATCGGACCTTGGGCTTCAACGATTTTCCGATTTCATTCAGGAGATTGGAAAGGAAGACATATCGTGATGTTTCACCCACGACCGCGCCGGAGGCCCGACTCTCGGAAAGTTGTTTCAGGTATGTCTCGACAGGGTTCATAGATGAGAATGCGGGAATATTGTACGCGTGAAGATAGGGACGTTTTCTGGGGTTGTCCAAAAAGCGCCCTGTCACCCCGACACTCTTCTGGTCGGGGTCCAAAACGAGGTCCCGAATAGGAACTTTTCGGGACGACATGGATTTGGTGTGAAGACTCTCGCCAACCCACCATTGTCATTTTCCCAAGGGTCCAAAGGACTCCTTCGGAGGATCACTTCGTGACGATCCCGATGCTTCTCAATCGGGAGAGAAATCTGATCATGCCTCTTTAGGATTTCTCAGTCTCCCGACAAGTCGGGATTCTTCGAAATGACAAAACAAGATCACTCGATTCAAGCTTCGCGTCACCCCGACGCTCTTCTGGTCGGGGTCTGAAGACGAGGTCCCGATCAGAATCATATCGGGACGTCATGAAAGCCTCATGTCATCCCGACACGATTGAGTCACCGAGTGTTCCCTGGATTATTAGAGCCCATCTCAAAAATGTGATAAGGCTCGGAAATTCTCTCGCAAAGGTGCAAAGATCGCCAAGAAGAGATCTTTCTGGAATTTCTTGGCGACTTTGCGAGAGTGTTTTTGAGATAGCTTCTAGACAGCTCCCATCACAGCATTGATGGCAACTACGCTGACGATGTCTTCCACGCTGCAGCCCCGGGATAAGTCGAACGCTGGCTTGTTCAAACCCTGAACGATGGGGCCAATCGCTTCAGCGCCACCCATCCTCTGAGCAATCTTGTACGCGATATTACCTGCATCGAGGTTCGGGAATATCAGCACATTCGCTTTCCCTGCCACTGTGCTGCCCGGAGCCTTGCGCTCTCCGACGGAGGCAACGATGGCTGCATCGACCTGAAACTCGCCATCAACCTCGAGCTGGGGTTTTTTCATCCGCACGAGTGCTGTCGCTTGCTGGACTTTTTCGACGAGCGGGTGTTGGGCACTTCCCTTGGTCGAGAACGAGAGCATGGCAACTTTCGGTTCTTCACCGGTCAACTTGCGATGATTGTCCGCCGATGCAATGGCGATGTCCGCAAGCTGTTCGACGGTTGGGTCGGGGACGACAGCGCAGTCCGCGAATGTGTAGGCCTTCTGCGGGAACGCCATCAGGAAGAAACTCGAAACAATGCTGATGCCTTCTGCAACGCCGATGACCTGGATGCCGGCTCGGAGCACGTCGCCGGTGGTTGAGATGGAACCAGCGACGCTTCCTTGCGCGACGCCTTCCTTCACCATCATTGCGCCGAAGAACAGCGGCTTCTTCATTGTCAGCAGCGCCTGGTCCGCCGTCATTCCTTTTGCTTTGCGCAGTTCATAGTAGGTGTTGGTGTATTGCTGCAGCTTGTCCGATTTTTCGGGATCAACCACGTGAACGCCATCGAGTTTCACGCCGATCTGAGCGGCCTTGGAACGAATTTCATTTTCATTTCCTACGAGGGAAATCGTCGCGATGTCTTCGTCGACACAGATTCTTGATGCGCGGATTGCGCGTTCATCCAGCGAGTCCGGGAGTACGACGTGGCGCTTCAACTGCTTCGCTTTTGTCTTGATTTGTTGCATCAGTGGGGTCATGGGAAACATCCTTTGCTTGTGGAATTCAAATCAGATGAAGGAGTACTGTCATTGGAGAATCGGTCGCCACGGCTCTTTGAAACGACGGTGTCTTTGGTGGTGACCGGTTCGCAAGAATATAGCATACGTTCCGCGGTCAATCAACCGAGTCGTGATCCACTTTTCTTCTGACGATTTGTCAATATCACAAATGAGAATATGTGGTCTTTTGTGGTTTTTCCTAGAGATTAAAAGAACTTAATGAGTTTCGACCGGATTGATTGTCTGTCATTATTTCACTAGCTTTTGATCCCCATCACTTGTTCTCAAATGGCCAACAAGCGGCAAGTATACATAGAGACCTACGGTTGTCAGATGAATCTGGCAGATACCGAGGTTGTCCTGAGCATCCTGGCAGACGCCGGATATGGTCAGACGACCAGCCTTCGGTCGGCAGATGTCGTTTTTGTCAATACTTGTGCTGTTCGCGAAAACGCCGAGCAGAGGATTTATGGCCGTTTAGGAGACTTCAGACGATACAAGAAGGAGAATCCCGGAATGGTCGTAGGCGTCCTCGGCTGTATGGCCGAGCGGCTGCGAAAGGACCTCATGCAGTCGGAAAGTCACGTCGACCTCGTGGTTGGACCGGATGAGTATCGCCGGATTCCCGAGCTCATCGAAGCAGCCATCAACGGGGAACGAGGGATTGCCGTCAGGCTTTCGCGTGTGGAGAATTACGATGACATCCTTCCTCTTCGCACGGAAGGAATCAGCGCCTGGATTTCCGTGATGCGCGGTTGTGACAAGTTTTGCACGTTCTGCGTGGTTCCCTTTACGCGAGGTCGGGAACGCAGCCGATCGATGGAGAGCGTTGTTCGCGAAGTTGAGCATCTGGGCGCTCGCGGGTTCAAAGAAGTGTCGCTCCTTGGCCAAAACGTTAACTCGTATCACGACGGACAGAACGATTTCGCGGATCTCATGGCTGCTGTCGCCAGGGTCGACAGATCGATGCGTATCCGGTTTATGACGCCGCATCCTCAGGATATGTCGGAGAAGCTTGTCCGGACGATCGGCGAGAACGAGAATATCTGTAACTACATCCATCTCCCCGTGCAGTCCGGATCCGATCGGATTCTTGATTTGATGAACCGAACGTACACCCGCGGCGAGTACCTCGCTCTCGTGAAAAAGATCAGGACGATGATTCCTGATATCAGCCTATCGACCGATATCATTTCCGGGTTTCCGACGGAAACGGCGGAAGATCATCACCAGACTCTGGACGTAATTCGGGAAGTAGAATTCGACGGTGCCTTTACCTTCAAGTATTCTCCCCGAGAAAACACGAAGGCCTGGCATATGGGAGATGATGTCGCGGAAGAACTCAAGAGCGAACGTCTGAACGACATCATCGACGTACAGCGTGAGATCTCCCTGCGAAAGAATGGAGCAATGGTCAACAGTGTGTGCGAAGTCCTTGTCGAGGGAGAGAGCACAAAGTCGGCGAATGATTATTGCGGGCGAACGGACAACAACAAGATGGTAGTATTTCCGAAGGGTGAATGCGAAATAGGACAGTATCTTGACATTCGCATCGACCGGGTAAACTCGGCCACCCTGTTTGGAACATCGCTCGGCCTGTCGGGACGTCAGGCCGGCCACTCAAGACTCGCTGCAAACGCATAAGGAGGGACTACCCTTTGAAGAGAGGCATTGCTTGTCTGATCTCCGTTCTCGCATTGAGCACGCTGTGCTTGACCGCGATTGTCGCCCAGACTCAGCAGGCGGGCGAACCCGACATTCAGAGGCGGTTGGAACTCATCGAAAAGGGTCAAGGAGATGCCATCAAAGCTGAACTCCCCACCTTGATGACGAATTTCCAAAACCACCCGGGCGTGCTGTACCTTCAGGCCGTGTTGACGACGGACGGAACCGAGGCGGCCAAAATTTATCAGAGTATTGTCGACAACTTCCCGAGGAGCGAATGGGCGGACGACGCACTGTTTAAGCTCTATCAATACTATTATTCCGTCGGCCTCTATAAGACGGCTGACATGAAGCTCGATCAGCTGAAACGGGACTACCCGTCATCGACCTATGCGGCTGATCAGAAAGTTGTGGAAGAGCCCAAGGTCGTTCCCCCGCCGGAGACTCCGGCGAAAATCAGTCGCCCAAGCAAAGGTGAGAAATCTTCTGTCGTCTACACAGTTCAGGCGGGAACGTTTTCTGTCCTTCCAAATGCCGAAGAACTGAAGTCCCGCTTTGAAAAGGATGGTTATTCCTCTCATATTTTCACCATCGTGAACAATGGGAAGAAATTTCACAAAGTCTGGGTTGGAGAATTTTCAAAACAAGAAGAGGCGAAACGATTCAGCACTCAAATCAAGAAGAAGTATCACCTCGAAACGATCGTTGTCTCCCGGTGAAACGGGAGTTGAGTGCGTGTCTGTGAGGATGTATGGATCGAGACTTATTTCAGCAAGAACATGGGATCATCGGCAAGTCTCTTGAGATGCAGGAGATTGTCGACGTGGTGCGACAGGTTGCGCCAACGGACATCACGGTGTTGATCACCGGTGAGAGCGGCGTTGGCAAAGAAGTGATTGCCCGGGCGCTCCACGCCGCGAGCAAACGGTCGAAGAAACAGCTCGTCACCGTCAACTGCGGCGCCATCCCCGAGGGATTAATCGAAAGTGAATTGTTCGGCCATGAGAAGGGCTCCTTCACGAGCGCTGTTGACAATCGGAAGGGCTATTTTGAAATCGCCGATGGCAGCAGCATTTTTCTGGACGAAATCGGCGAAACGCCACTGGCGACGCAGGTGAAGCTGCTCAGGGTTCTTGAAAGCGGAGAATTCATGCGCGTCGGATCTTCGTCGACACGCAAGTCGGATGTCAGGGTCATTGCAGCCACCAACAAGGACCTCCAGTACGAGGTTCAGCAGAAACATTTTCGTCCCGACCTCTACTTCCGGTTGCGATCGGTCAACATCGTCATTCCGCCGCTCCGGAACAGGCGCGAGGACATTCCGCCGCTCGTCGAGCATTTCGTCAAGGATTTCACGACGCGGAACCGAATTCAGTTCGAGGGATTCACCGACGATGCGACGGAACTCATGATGAGTTATCGCTGGCCGGGAAACGTTCGTGAACTGAAGAACGTGATTGAGAGCATGTTGGTATTGAAAAACGGGCGGCGTCTGACCGCTGATGATGTCCGGGAGAACCTGAAAGAATACCAGGGACCGGTGGTCGACCGAAATTTGCCGGTCATCGCGAACAAGACTGTCGAGCAAGCCGAGCGCGAGTTGATCTATCGCGCACTCGTCGAGCTCAAAGGTTCCATCCTCGAGCTTCGGGACGTGGTCATGCAGGGGATTCCCGCCCAACACCAGGCCAAGTTTGCCTCGGTGGACCGCTCAAACGGGAATGGCGCTTCAACGCTACAGGAGATGGAACGCAAGATGGTGATCGGCGCTCTGAACCGGCACAAAGGAAACAGGCGGCTCGCGGCAAAGGAACTTGAGATCAGTGAACGCACTCTCTATCGGAAGATCAAAGAGTTTGGACTGCAGGAATAGGTTGTGGCTCCGGAATAGCGCTTGGTATGTTCTTATTGTCACGTCGCTGTCAGGCTGCGCCGGGTGTCCCTATTCGTTTACAGGCGCATCAGTCCCTCCGCACCTGAAGACCATTGCGATTCCGATCGTCGAAGATCAAAGCGGGTACGGAGATCCGAATCTTCGCGATACATTCTCGCAGCAGTTGCTCAGCCGGTTTGTGAACGATAATACGCTTGAACCCGCAGACCGAAATTCTGCGGATTCGATTCTTGAGGGTGTGATCACCTCGGTGAAGGACGCCCCTGCGGTGGTCGAAGGTGGCGATCAGGTGGCGAAACGACGCATTACGGTCACAGCGCATGTTACGTTCCGCGATCTGAAGTTGCGAAAGAAAATGTGGGAAAAAGATTTTACACAGTGGGGAGACTACGCTTCAGGCGGCGGCCTCACTCAACGAAACGACGGAATTGCGGAAGCAGTACGTAAAATCACAGAAGACATTCTCAATGAAACAGTAGCAGGATGGTGAATCGGTCATGATCATTGCAACGATGTTCTTTCGACAGGAAATCCTTCACAGTCCGTTCTTCACGGACATGGTCCTGTATCTCTATTTTTTCTCTCTTCTCATTCTCTTCTCGTTCGGGTCCCACGGATTCGTGATGGTCTATCACTACCTGAAGAACCGCGGGAAGGAAGCGGCTCTGCCGCCGCTGCAGCGTGAGCCCGTCGTGACCGTGCAACTTCCCATGTATAATGAGTTCAATGTTGTCGAACGCATCATCGAGGCGGTCTGCGCCATCGAGTACCCAAAAGACAAGCTTGAAATCCAGGTGCTCGACGATTCGACAGACGAGTCTGTCGACCTCGTTCGAAAGACCGTCGAACGGTTCCAGGCTCTCGGGTACGATATTAAAGATGTCCATCGGTTGGACCGCTCGGGATACAAAGCCGGAGCACTCAAGCATGGATTAGAGACAGCCCGCGGTGAATTCGTCGCCATCTTCGACGCAGACTTCGTGCCCAACGCGACATTTCTCCATGACACGCTGCCGTACTTTTTCCAGGATGACAAGATTGCGCTGGTGCAGACACGGTGGGAGCATTTGAACAGCGACTACTCACTTCTGACGAGAACGCAGGCGATGGCTCTGGATGGTCACTTTGTCATGGAACAGGGTGTTCGCAATAGGGCAGGCTTCTTCATCAATTTCAACGGAACGGGGGGCATCTGGCGCAAGGAGGCGATTTTCGACGCCGGCAACTGGCATTCAGATACCCTCACCGAGGATCTCGATCTGAGCTACCGTGCCCAACTGCGCGGATGGAAATTCAAGTATCTGAATGATGTAACCTCGCCGGCGGAGCTTCCAGCAGAAGTGAACGCGCTGAAATCCCAGCAGTTCCGCTGGACGAAGGGGGCCATCGAAACGGCCCGAAAAATGCTCCCGGAGGTATGGAGATCCAATATCCCGCTGCGTCTGAAGATCCACTGCACCTTCCACCTGACAAACAACATCGTGTTTCCGTTCATCCTGCTTGCAGGGATTTTAAACGTTCCGCTGATGTTCATCAAGCAAGCCGGAGGCCATGAAACGTATTTTGCGATGATGTCGGTGTTTGTCTTTGCGTTTATCGGATCGTTCATGTTCTACATGTTTTCCCAAAAAGCGGTGTATCCCGATTGGCGGCGACGATTGCTCCTCTTCCCTCTTTTCATGGCGGGAAGCATGGGATTTGCCGTGAACAATTCTCGCGCGGTCTTCGAGGGGTTGTTCAAAAAACGAAGCGAATTCGTACGAACTCCGAAATACGGGGTTGCAGGGAAAAAGGGATCGTGGGTGCAGAAGAAATATGTGCCGGTGAAACTCGACTGGGTTGTGGTGGTCGAGCTCATACTCGCCGTCTATTGCTTCTTCGGCGTAATTTCTTCATTATATTATTTGCAAATCGCAGCGGTTCCGTTCCAGCTGCTCTACTGCTTGGGATTTTCGTTTGTTTCGATGCTTTCCATCAAACACGCCCTCGAGGCGAGAAAGCTCCGTCACCAACAACCCTCAGTTCAATGACCGACGTCATTCAAGAACACATCAAGTCGCTCGAGCAGCGACTTGCCACTGAGCCTCAAACGCCTCTTTTCGCTCGACTCGCGTCGTACTATCTTCAGGCGGGCCGAGCTGCCGACGCTCTCCGACTCTGCGATGACGGGCTCGCACTCTATCCGTTCTATTCGACTGCCCATCTCGTCAAAGGAAAGGCCCTCGTCGAGCTTGGAATGATGGCGGAAGCCAAGCACGAGTACGTCGTCGTCCATGAGCTGTTGCCGACCAACGAGATTCTTGCGCGGCTGGCCTTGAGCATCGATGCGGGTTCCTCCGCAGATCTCAGCATAGCACCCGTGGAAGAAACTGTTCCCGAGCCGGAGGTCACAACAACATCCCTCGTGATCGAGGAAACGGTTACCGATGAAACACAATCACTGGTCGCAGAAGGATCGGCTGTAGATATCGAAGCGGCTGGCTCTCCGGAACCTCCCACAGAGCAAGTCGAGTCTGTTACACATGATGAAACTGCGACGCTCGAGGAAGATGCGTTTGGATTTCAAGCTCCCCCGGCGGTCGCGGAAGAGCCGCCGCCACCAAGCGGATACGAGACTCCCGATTTCGGAATTGAGGAGAAACCTGCGCAAGTCACAAGCGAGGCTGATTTCAGTGCAACGCCGGAAGAGGCAGCCGCTGCCACTCCGACGATCGAAGAGCCTGTAGCACCCACAGCAGAATACAGTTTTGGAGTTCCTCAAGAAACACATCCCGTGGAGTTTGTCGCGGCAGAGGCCCCTTCTATTCCTGAAACAGTCGAGCCGTTGCCTCCCGTTGCCCCGGAAGACGCCTTTGGTGTCGCGATCGAGACTCCGCCGGCGCCGCCTGTTCCTGAACCAACACCCGTCGCTGTGCTGCCAGTCGCATTGACGCCCCCAGCTCCAGAACCTGCCAAAGAAGAAGCACAGCAGGCGAAGGAAGATCAGACGCCAGACTGGTTCGAAGCATTCAGTCAGTTGCAGCAACCGACTGCGGAAACTACCGAAGCATCACCAGCTCCACCGGCGGAAGAAGAGAATCCATTTGCAATGTTTGGTGTAGAACAAGCTTCTCCAGCAGCAGAAGGTGAACCGTACGAAGATTTCGCCTCTCGGACCCGCATGGAATTGTTCGGCACAGAAGATACAATGACTCTCGAGGAGTATTTGGGCGCGTCTTCATCAGCCGAACCACCCGCTGCTCACGACCAGATTGGAGAACTCGCGGAGAAGCTCAAGTCTTCTCCCCGAATTACTCCTCCGGTGATCAACTACTCTGAAAAGGCTTCGCGGCCTGCGAGCGAGGGCGACGCATCTTCTGGCTCCGGGTTTGTCACGCCGACACTTGCGGAGATCTATGTGAAGCAAGGTTGGTTTGATGATGCGATTAAAGCGTACCGCGCCCTTGTCGTCAACAAGCCTGCAGAGAAAGAGAAATTCGAACTGCGCATTGCCGAAATTGAAGAAATGAAGAAGAAGCAGTAGGATGGTGTGAGCAGAAAGTAAGCAGCAGAAACAAAAAACCCCGACTCTTGGCCGGGGTTTTTTGTTGGAAGCAACGTCCGCTATTTCATCTTGCCGACGAACTTGGTCAGCGCAGATTTCTGATTCGATGCCTTGTTTTTGTGAATCAGCCCCTTCGATCCAAGCTGATCCAGCGCTTTGACAGCGGTCTTCAATGCCGCCGCGGCAGCGTCCTTGTCCTTCGCGGAACGAACGTTTCTGACCAATGTCTTCATTCTTGTCAGTGACGCCTTGTTGCGGGCATGACGCTTAATGTTCTGACGTGCCCGTTTTTCAGCTGATTTGTGCTGTGCCATCCTGTTCTCCTGTGTGAGCCAACTCTATTTCGTTTCGTAGTGTGGAAAGATAGTGAGATTTTCGCAAATTCACAAAGTTTTTTTTGGCGCGTCAGAGGTCACTGTCGTCCCGAAAGTCTTTTGTTCGGGACCTCGTTTTGAGACCCCGAGCAAAAGAATCTCGGGGTGACATGAAGGTCTTCATGACTTGGAGGCAATGCGTGAGTTCACGTCTGAGCTTCAAGCGATTGCTGAAGCGAAAGCAGGAAGGAACGCAGGATCGCCGCGGTTGCCCCCCAGATTTGGTGTTCACCATATCTATAGAAGTAAACATCCACGGGGACGCCGAGCAGAACCCGTCGTTCGACTCGTTCATTCCTTCCATCCATGAACAGGGAGAGCGGCACCTCAAGGATCTCTGCGACTTCGGCAGCATGAGGCGTCAAAGGCGGCAGAGCTTCAGCGGATGCGACGACAGGGGTGACGGCAAATCCCGATGGCGTTTCGTACTCATCGAACAGCCCCAGGACGTTGACAACTTTGCGTGGGAGGCCGATCTCCTCTTCGCTTTCCCTCAACGCCGTCATGATGAGATCGCTGTCGACGTCATCATGCGAACCCCCGGGAAACGAGATCTGCCCTTTGTGATGCTCTACGCCTTCGGTTCTTTTCGTGAGGAGCACGTGGAGTTCTCCGTTCTTCGGATAGAACAGCATCAGAACAGAGGCTTTCTTCAGATGAGGCTTCTTCAGCTCCTTCCGACAAAATCGCTTAAAAAAAGACGATATGTCTTCAACAGTGATGGTCATTTATTCGCGACAACGATTTTCCCCGACGCAATGTCTGAGAGCAGCACTTCAACAAAGGTCGCCCACTCCACAGAATGAAGTGTCTCCTCAGGTCGGGATTCCAACTGATACAGAAGATCATGGAGAAAAGAAAAGGAGGGTCCTTTGAAACGATTGCTCGTCGATCGAACAATGCGCTGCTCGTCTCTCAATCGATACAGGAACAACAGAAGATCATCCGCGACGGCCGCAGAGGATCGTCCAGGCATTTCGTGGAGCGTTGCCAGGAACGTCTTTGCTTGCATGGCAAGAGTTCCTATTTCCCCGCTCCTCATCGCTGTTTTTTCTTCCAGAGTCTGTTCAACCTCTCGCGAATTTCTTTCTCTTTGCCGAGCTCCGAGGGCCTATAGTAGATCTTCTCCTTCAAGTTGTCCGGCAAGTATTGCTGTTCGACAAAATGGTCATCGTAGCTATGGCTGTATTTATATTCCTTGCCATACTCAAGTTCCTTCATCAATGGCGTCGGAGCGTTCCTGATATGCAGCGGAACAGGTGCGTTGGGCACAGTTCGAACATCCTCCATCGCCTGTTCGATGGCAAGATACGACGCATTGCTTTTAGGCGCAGAGGCAAGATACGTAGCAGTCTGAGACAGGATAATCCTGGCTTCCGGCATCCCGACATAATCCACTGCGGTGAAACAGGATGTCGCCATCGTCAATGCCGATGGATCGGCGTTCCCCACATCTTCAGAGGCAAGAACAACCATTCGCCGGGCGATGAACTTTGGATCTTCGCCGCCGTCGAGCATTCTCGCGAGCCAATAGACAGCAGCATCCGGATCACTCCCCCGAAGACTCTTGATGAACGCCGAGATCGTATCATAGTGCTGGTCGCCTCCCTTGTCATAGAGGGTGAACTTCCGCTGGAATGCTTCTTCAACCTTCGTCTTCGTAATGGTAGCGCCGCCATCGCCTTCGGGCTTTGTCAGATGGAGTGCAGTTTCGAGACCGTTGAGCAATTTGCGCGCGTCACCGCCCGAAAGAAGCAAGAGGAAGTCGAGATCCTCAATGGTGATCCGCCGCTTGGAGAGGATGGTGTCCGTCTTCAGCGCTCGGTCGACAATCGCGCTGAGTGCTTGTTTGTCGAGGGATTCCAGGACGTAGACGCGGCAACGCGAAAGAAGCGGACTGATTACCTCGAATGACGGATTCTCCGTCGTTGCGCCGATCAGGATGATGCTTCCGTCCTCGACGCTGTGGAGGAGGGCATCCTGCTGTGCTTTGTTGAATCGATGAATCTCGTCGATGAAGAGAATGGTACGCTTGTTCAGTTGTTTGAGGCTGCGTTCCGCTTTGGCGATGACATCCCGAACTTCCTTCACACCTGAGGACACAGCGTTCAGCTGGTGAAAATCCGCCTTGATGTAGTGCGCAACCAATCGGGCCAGCGTTGTTTTTCCGACACCCGGAGGGCCCCACAGGATCATGGAAAACAAGTCCCCCTTTTCCACCATCATTCGCAGGGGTTTTCCGTCCCCGAGGAGATGGATTTGTCCGATGAATTCATCGAGCGTCTGCGGGCGTACCCGTTCCGCGAGCGGAATGTAGGATCGGGAGGGTTGACCCGAATGCCCCTGTGTGGAAAAGAGATCCGGCATGCTATTGCTCTTCGATTGAACTGCAGGTCCTCGAAATGAAAAAACCAACATCAGCTTCGAGGCCCTGATGTTGGTCGGCTCCGTTCAATGGTTCGGTTCCACTGCGAACCGACACGTTTCATTCAGTTCTTCTTCACTTTGTAGACGGTCTCTCCTTCTCGCGCCATTCCATATTTTTCTCTCGCCACCTTCTCGATCGTCTTCTTGTCACCGTCGAGCGCTTTCAGGTAGGATTGGAGGCGCTTCGTCTCTTCTTCTGCGGCTCTGACCTTTTCGATCATCACCTGGCGCTCGTGTTCCAAACGGATGCGAGCGATGACCCCGCGATTGTTGAACATGACATAGGAGACCAGCAGTGTGCCGATGATAATGAGGAGAGCGCGACGACGAGTCTTAAAGACCTTCTTCGTGATCCCCTGCAGCCAGCGGGGCTTCTGGACTCTCCTCAGGAACTGACCTTCCATCGCCTGCAAAATACTCCTATTTTGTCCACGAAGCAACCGCTCTCAGGGTTTGAACCAGTCTGCCTTTGGCTGGAACTTCGTCTTCAAGTGCTTTCGCGCTTCATGACGCTCCATCGCAAGCTGGATGAGCCTGTCCAGCAAGTCGGGATACGAAACACCCGAAGCTTGCCAGAGTTTTGGATACATGCTGATCGACGTGAAGCCGGGAATCGTGTTGAGTTCGTTGAGATAAATGGCATTGGTCTTCTTCCTCACCAAGAAGTCGACTCTCCCCATGCCCGAGCAATTTAGAACCCGAAAACTTTCCGTAGAGTAGAACTGAATTTTCTTCAGCACAGACTTTGGCAGCCGGGCAGGGATCACGGGTGTCGATTTCCCATCGACATATTTCGCGTCGTAGTCGTAGAACTCATTGGACGGGATGATTTCGCCCGGGATCGACGCAATCGGTCTATCATTCCCCAGAACACTGCACTCAATTTCACGCGCCTGTTCGATCCCTTTTTCAACAAGAATTTTCAGGTCGTACTCGGCAGCGAGTTCGATCGCCTGCACGAGCTCGCGACGATTGTGCGCCTTGGAGATTCCGACACTCGACCCGAGGTTCGCCGGCTTCACAAAGCAAGGATACCGGAGTTTCCGTTCAATGAGTCCAAGAATCTTTTTGGATTGATCTTTGTACTCAGCGATCATAAACCAGACTTCCGGGGCCACGGGAATCTTCGCAGCACGCAACAATTGCTTCTGCACAACCTTGTCCATTCCCACTGCAGATCCGAGAACGCCGGAACCGACATACGGAATGTCAGCGAGTTCAAACAGACCCTGGATGGTACCATCTTCGCCGTACGTCCCATGGAGAACGGGAAACGCGACATCGATCTGCTGAGGGGCCACCTGTGCCGACGAATCCTTGAGCTCAATAAGCCCCTGCTTTCGCGGATCCGGCACCAGAATGTGCTCGGGCAGAGTCTCGATGTTCGCTCGATCTCTCAGCAGCTCAAGAGCTTTCGCAGAGCTGAGCCAGCGCCCTTCCGGAGTGATGCCGATGGGAAGGACCTCGTACTTGCTTCTGTCGAGTGCATTGATGACGGATGCCGCCGAGACGATCGATACTTCGTGCTCCGCCGATCGGCCTCCGAAGATGACACCGACACGTATCTTGTTGGGCATGAGTTATCCTGAAAGGTCCGCTGTGAGTTAAAGATAAATCGTGCCACTCCCGCAACAATATTATTGTCAAAAGGAGCGGGGTGACATGGCGATTTTGGTTCGCACTTCTAGGA
>Ga0182021_10001246_pt1 | contig 29033 bp, 32 predicted proteins | sample 612E3MmetaG_FD_120493 | JGI IMG/M metagenome (GOLD analysis project Ga0182021, IMG submission 120493) | Permafrost microbial communities from Stordalen Mire, Sweden - 612E3M metaG (Illumina Assembly) | ecosystem: Environmental > Terrestrial > Soil > Wetlands > Permafrost | place: Sweden...
GCCCTCGGGCCAGCGGCCGCCTAGCGGCGCCTTCCCATTCTTTGCGATGGGAGCATACTTCCTTTTCGCAACAATCGCGTATATTCTCGGCGGCATTTTCGTTGTGTCCGGTCGACTATTCAAGTTGTCGAATGTCGGTCTGATAATTCTGGCCGTCATAGACAATTTGCTTCTCATCTATACGAGAACCATGCCCAACATTTTCTTTCCTAGGAAGATTCCGTGGTCCTGGGGTTGGTTCCCTCCTGGCACGGTACAGATTTTCATTGGCCAAGCCGTCATGATTGTGTTTTGTGCGATTCTTCTCTACAAACCGGTTGGGAAAAAGCTCTCCAGCTCTTGACCTCGACATACATTAAAAATTCCAAGATCCTAATGACGAACAGGCCAAATTCTTCTAGATATTTTCGAGACCCTTAGCGTGAAGAAAACGGCCAACGGCGATCTCAGATAACGCTCTCGACAAGCTGAGTGATGAAGGAATCATTCATAGCACATATATTGCAAGGCATGGTTGGCGCCGAAAAGCTCATGAGCTGAGTCCAGTATCGCGGCTAGGAGCTCCGCCTTAGGTCGCCTGATCACCAATCAAAAATGCTTCCAAATGAGATAACTAAGGTCGTGTAAATCTTACATTCGAGAAGAATACGTTCATCTGTTCTGGTAATTATCGTCCTGTTGATTTCGTGCAGCGGTCTTCTTGGCAGTAGCGTTCAAGCCTCTAACGGTGCCGTTCAATCTACAAATCCGTCCAGCGACGGTTTCCCTGTGCCCTTCAAGATCGACACATATGGGAAAGCCTGGAATGGTTATCTTGCATACGGATTGTGGCAGGATGATCCCTCGACCTTAAGTCCAGTTGCAAGTCACGTGGTCGTAATGACAACTGACGGTCAACTGCTCTATCATCGGACGTCTAATAGCTCCAACAGTTACTGGCCGGTCAAGTACATCGCACCAGACACGCTGATGTACATGGGGGAACCGGATTCGTCGGCTACGCATTTCTGGAACATGAAAACAAATAAGACCACCGATTTCCCGAACGTTTGGGGCCACCATGATATCATATACAATCCGACCACCCACACCTTCCTGACACTCAGGGATTACATACGAGTGATCGATGGACACCAAGTCCTCATGGACCACATCTACGAGCTCAACAGCACGGGCGGAATTCTGTGGAGCTGGGACACCTATACCGATGGACACTTCGGTCTCAAAGACGAATGCCCTTGCAACGACACAACAGCCACCTACCCCACAGCTACAGCCGCGGGCCAAACACTGATCGACCTCACCCATTCGAACAGCCTCCAATGGATCTTTGACAAGAACATAATTTACATCAACATGCGAGCCCAAAACACATTCTGCAAGATTGACAAGACCGCGGACCGGACCGTCTGGTGTCTGGGTGAACACGGCAATTTTACACTCTACGATCAGAATGGGAAGAAGGTTCCCAGTTTATGGTATCACTCCCACGATGTCAATGAAGTTTCGCCAAACGTCTTTCTGATGTTTGACAATGATTATCACAATACAACCAAGCCTTGTCCAATAGATAATGCCTACAACGGAACAGAGTCACACAGCAGAATATTGGAGATCAGCGTGAACGAGCAGACCATGACTGCTCGCGCGATCTGGAGTTGGACCGCTCCTAGCGCCTATTGGACCCCCTACTGGGGGAGCGCTGACATATTGCCAAACGGAGACCTGATAGCGGCGTTCGGTTCACAGAGCCACTACGTCCCGAATACTCAGGGAGCTGAGCTGGTAGAGGTTAATTCCCAAGGACAAGTGGTTAGAACGTGGACGTTCGCATATGGTTGGGGAATTTATCGAGTCACAGAAATAGGCCTACAAACCAACGAGGACTACGATAATGCTTGGCATACTAGAGAATTCAAGATCAACCTTTCAACCGTCAATGACCTCGGAAGCCTCGCCAACATTTACTATAAGATCAATAACGGACCGACCAAGAGCATCAACGTCGACGGACAGCCAACCATCATCACCGAAGGTGCTAACAACACTTTGGAATATTGGAGTATTGACAAGACGGGCATAGAGGAGACACCCCACAAAATACTCACGGGAATAAAACTGGATAATGGCCCGCCAAGTTTCTCGATAACTTCTCCATCTAATGGTACCCAAATAGGGTCATCTACCGTAACCGTCACTTGGAAAGTCTCAAACCCAAGCTCTGGGATAAGCAACTATCAAATTAGGCTCGACAGCGGATCATTTACGAGTGTTGGAACAAGCACATCTCAAACCTTCAACGGATTAAGCGATGGAAGCCACACAATAGACATTAGAGGGGTGGACAATTTTGGCGACCAAGCGACTGCGTCAGTAACTTTCGTAGTCAACACAACCTGGACCGTATATCTCGCAATAGTCTCAGTCGTCGTAATACTGGTCGCGCTTGGAGCTGTTATGTATCATCGGAAGTCTAGACCCCGGAAACTCTAGGGATCACAGGATTATCGGGACAGTTGGCCGTGGTAGAACCATATTTTGTGCCGCCTCGGATCACATTTGAAACGAGTTATCGAGATTCGATCTCATACTCTGTTGAGTCCTTTTTCCAGCTCGCTTTTTTCGCGCTGAATATACGACCACAGTTCCAACAGCAATGATCGCGATTGCAGCAGTGACCAGCGTGTAATTCAGATAGGCGTTGTCCTCTTGAACAGTGTTGGCTTGTTCGAAATGGTAGGCTCTTTGAAATAGGTTGATGGCGTTCTGGGCATGCTGCTGCGCGGTTGGAAAGTCGCTTGCTGCGAAGGCTTGTTGAGCTAAATTGTACTCATCCGTCGCTGATGCGACTGTGCTTAGAGCTTCCGAATTGTTGAAGTTCGCTGCCAATGCTTGAGACTTCAGACTCGTCGCATTTGCAAGCAGGTCCTTTGCTTGGGTTGCGCTCTGACTCCAGGTGAGAGGATAGTGGTCAGGCATGTATGGTCCTGGAAGGATGAGGGGAGGGTTTGGAGGTTGTGAAAAGTCGAACGCTTCAAGCATGTTGCTTGCCATGGCGTCTCTCTGCGTGAGTGTAGGAAGGCCGTGAACTGTCTCTATGAATTTGAGGATTGAAGTGAACTCCGATTGCGTGTGATCTATGAACCCTTCCTTCGCGTATGGTGATATGATGAGGCATGGAACTCTGAATCCTAAACCGAAGGTGTCTACCTGTGGTGGCGCAACGTGATCATACCATCCGCCGTAATCATCCCACGTCACGAATATTGCGGTGGAAGGCCAGTATTCGCTCTGCATGATCGCGTTAATCGCGGTGACCAAGTATTTCTGTCCGACTTCCACATTTGCGGTCGGGTGGTCGCTCTCATCTTCTGTGGGTATAACCCAGACCACCTGTGCAAGATTTCCCTTCGCTAAGTCGACTAGAAATTGATCGTTTGGCGCAAGGTTGTTCAATCGCGCAGGGTTATTCTTGAATGACGCGAAGGCGGGTAAAGGATTCCAGTAGCCTGCGTCCTTGTAGTTGTCTTTATCGCCATTGTAGTACTTCCAAGATACGTCACGGTTGTCAAGTTGATCCATTACGGTTGTGAAGTTGAAAGTGAGATTGTTCGACAGTCCGTATGGGTTATTGGATGTCCTATTGGACCCTCCCTGGCAGATTTCTCTCGATTCACATGTGCCACCCTGGGTGTTCTCCGTTAGCTCACCTGATTGGCCTGCGATAAGGTAGAGGTGGTTGGGTAGACTCGGACCCATCTCTGAGCTGAAGAAGTTGTCCATGAGCACGAATTTCGAGGCATAATCCCAGTAATATGGGAGCTCCCGATGGTCATAGTAACCCATAGTTAGGTCTGAGCCCTCAGCGTATACGAATCCGTCCATCTTTCCGTTGTCATACGCTATTCTCGCGACCCGGCTTGAGTGGTCGAGGTCTCGGGTCGAGGTGTTTGTAAGATGGAACGGACTAACGATCTCGTTTGATCCCCGCGCTTTGGGGAGGGCTACATTCATCGGGAGGCCATTTGCGCCGGGGTATGTTCCGAAGTATTGGTCGAATGTGCGGTTCTCCTGATATAGAATCACAATGTGCTGGATAGGGATAATCGCGCCTCTAGCGAGGTTGGTCTGGAAAGAGAGCGAAACAAGAACCAGCACCGCAAACGTCACGCAACTCTTGCGATCCAAATAGAGAACCAACCCTTACAGAATAATGAAACAATTTTCAAATCGCTTGTCTAGTTCGTATTTTATTAAGACTACAACAAATACCCAGCTGTGGACACAGGAACCATCCTTGGGAATTTTCAAGCTCTACCCTGACCTCTGATGGCTGGTTTGACGCAATTGGCCTATTTCAGAAGCAGCGGCCTCGACAAATTCTTATGAATTGACGCCCCAAGAGCTCACAAAATCCTACTCTATTCTCATCTAGCAGCAATTACCCGCCGCCCAAAGTCGACCTTACGAAGGGCGAAGAGTTAGAAATACTTCAAGAGAAAATTCTTCGCTTCGGGCCGTTTCTCCAATTTCTGCAGAATCCTCTCAACTAACCATTTTATCTGATTATCGAAAGCTCGCGTGAGAAACAGAACGATGAAGAAGCTTCCGGCAGATGCCGAAAGGACATACAGCAACTTGGAGGTCTTAAGGAATGATATGATTACCGAGAACATCAAAGCGCCAAGAAGGCCCATCAGTATCGATCTGACAATGAAGTAAAGGTGCAACTCCTCATTCTCACGTTCGCTCATACGCTGTATTCAACACTGGTAGCTTACTTTCTTTGCGGCACTAAGAATAACGAGTCCGATCTGGCTCTGTCAGTCATCATTGTCAAGATTCCTACTAGCCGTGCAGGCACCAGTACAGGCGTGGAATATTGTGGAATCACTCTGTTAGAACCTGGTTCCTGGTGGTTCCACGGAATTATCCTGTCCCAGAGTTCAGCGGATTTGCGATCGTAACCTTCACAGCCCTCGCGGCTTCCCTCTACTTTCTACTGAAAAAGACCGCCCGCAAAGATGCGGGTGGGCACACCCTTGACCTCTGAAGGAAACCCTGCTCTACATGTCCGCCTCGACCCTCTACTGGCCACTCGGCCAAGAGCCCATGCCCTCGGTAGAAATGTGACTGAGAATGAGTTGGCGAAAGTTGTCTTGGGCGAATATGTGAAGCAGGCAGCTGAAGAGAGGGAAGGGGTCCCTGCAATGCTGCGGCACTTGTCACATCGCTCTTTCTATTGCAGCGCAGGCGACACTGATTGCCAGGAAAAGATAATCCAATCTTAGCCTTCCGAGCCTTCAGAAAAGAGGACGCTGCCCCACGTCTCTTGGCCCGAAGGAACAACAAACCGGTTACGATGTAAGGAAAATTGGCGGAGCGAGAGTATTTGCAGAAACAGAGGGTGTTGAACACCTTGTCAACCTCAACCGCCTAACGAAGCAGTACATAACGCTCGCTCAACTGGCTAAGCATACCATCAAGGTTCCCATGAAAGCTGAGAACTCAGGGCTCGGCGCAGGCAAACGCGACGACCTCGAGAACCTCACTTGGAAAGCCGTCCAAGCAGCAGTCGACTACAGCAAGAGAGAGGAAAACTCGCAAAGGAAGTTAAGGAGCGCCGGAAAGCAGAAACCCACCCCGACGACCAAACAGGCCTACAGAAACTTGACCCGGCAATAGTTGCAGATCCCATAGAGTTCTGCCGAATATGCCTGAAGTTCAACCCAACGCACTACCAGGAGAAACTCCTCACAGACGAGAACAAACGCATCTTCGTGTGTTGGTCCAGGCAGTCCGGCAAAACAACCACGCTGGCAGCGCGAATGATCCAGCGCTGCCTCCAATACCCAGGGACCTTGAGGTTGATCGTGGCGCCTGGGCTTCGGCAAGAAATGGCAGTAAAGGCGGGTTTGTGTTCTTTCTGATTGTTCATCTAGCAGGTATACCTGAACTTGTTTACTTGCACATGAAAAAATGCTGGCCGTTCAAGTCCTAGCGTTTGGTTAGAGCAGCAGAACGGGCAAGAAGAATTCTGATGTCTGACCTAGATGGATGATTCATCCACAATTCCCTTTATTATGAATGCAACCTGTGGGGTCAGGGCGAGAGTGAGATGAAACGTTCCTCTATCGTTTGCATTGCGCTCATGCTGATGCTCGTTCTTGGCATGGGGTCTTCGATCGTAACCCCCGCTAGCGGTACCTCGAAGATTCAACATCTCATCTTTGTCATTCAGGAGAATCATTCTTTCGACAACTACTTCGGAACGTACCCGGGAGCGAACGGATTTCCTTCGGGCCTCTCAGTACCCTTGGACGTTAACAATACTGGTCTTGGTAATGTTTCACCTTATCATCTCAATGTAACTGAGCCAATCTTAATCGTTGGCGACGAATTACCGCCAGGAATCAGTGATCCCTCACAGCTGAACGAGACGTTAACCGTAGATCCTGATGATGTTGGAAGCGGGTCCGTAAGCCCTTTCCCATTTCCAAATGAGAGTATCGCGGGTGATCTGAGTCACGCTTGGAGTGTGGCGCATATTGACTATGATAATGGTAAGATGGATGGTTTCGTGACGGGCGAGAAGAGTATCAAGACAATGGGGTATTACGATCGGAACGATATTCCATACTATTGGGATTACGCTGACCATTACGTTCTGGATGACAACTTCTTCTCATCTGAAATGGGACCGAGTTTCCCTAATCACTTGTACATTGTTTCGGGAGCTAATGGACCGACAACCCTCACCCATCCGTGGATATTGAATGGAGGCATCATTAACAACCCGGAGCCTGCTTACAGTTGGAATGAGATGCATCTTAGTTGGTCGACGCTTGCTGAGGAAATGTCTGGCGCCAGTACTCCTTGGAAATGGTACGACGGGGGCGTCAGGCCCTTAGCTCCCACTATTTGGAATGTGCTCCCCTTGTTCACATACTTCCAGGACCATCCTCAACAACTGAGAGACCATGTGGCAAATACTCAGCAGTTCATTTCTGACGTTCAAAATGGGCAGCTTCCAGCGGTTTCATGGATAATTCCCGGCGCATGGTTTCCACCAACTTATCCCGCGATCTGTCGCGGCGTGATGACGAGTGAACATCCGCCTGCGAGAAGCGACTGCGGGATGGACTACGTGTCATACCTAGTCAATCAAGTTATGAACAGTCAATCTTGGCAGTCAACCGCGATAATCGTTACGTGGGATGACTATGGTGGGTTCTACGACCACGTAAAACCACCCTACATCGATCAATTTGGGGAAGGTTTCCGGGTTCCTACGCTGGTCATTTCGCCCTGGGCGAAGTCTGGATTCATTGACCACACCCAGTACGAGTTCTCATCAATGTTAAAGTTGGCTGAGGACAATTTTCAATTGACCACTCTGGGGTACAGGGATAGTCTGGTGAACGATATGATGGGTTCCTTCAACTTCAACCAAGCACCACTCCCAGCACTAATAGAGCCAGCCACCTTCGTCGGCCCTGCAAGCTCAACGGTGACGAGCAGCGCAATGACGACAACTGCAACGGCGACCACAGTAACAACGACAACGACGCAAGTCATACAGAGCAGCAGCAACCCGACGTTATACTATGCTCTAGCGACGATCGTTGCAGCGGCAGCAGTTACAACTGTAGTAGCGGTAAACTATCGATCCAGACGGAAATCCGCAAGCTAACCAAACCCTCTAACATGCCAGAAGTTCACTCAGGCAATTCAGAACTGTCCTGTGAGAGGCTCCACACCTGCAGTGCCCCCCTTTTGAAAATGAAGTGACCCTCCTTGAGTGACAGAGGAACGAGTTACAGCAAATAATCGAAAGGCAAGTGGATTTAATCAAGGCTGATCTCCAGCAGGGCTTGATCGCGACTCACTGTTGCAGCTGGAGCTGTACTCCTTCCACATGGGCTTGCACAATATTACTTCTGAAAGAAAGTATTGTCTTACCCGTCGACAACATGTGAGCTAATCTAACTGCACGTATCCTTTGGTAAGTTGATAAAGAATGAAAGTAGGAACTGTGGGACGAGCGCACAAGAAAGTGGAGACCAAGAAAATAAGGAGTGATGACAAATCCTACTACGTCTATCTCCTTCTTTGTAACGACGGGAGCTACTACACGGGCTATACAAACAACGTAGCCTCAAGGTTTGAAAGGCACAAGAAAGGACATGGCGCACGATATACCAGAATGCGCAGACCGAAGAGAGTTGTTTACGTAGAAGAATGCAAAACTCGACGTACCGCAATTAGGAGAGAGCGACAGATAAAACGACTTAGTCACAAGGAGAAGCATGACCTAGTATCTATTCGCCCTCGCACAAACTCTGAATTGACCGATTAGTGAGAGAGTAATTTCCAGTTCTCAGTTTCCGATATTTTTGTGTCCACCCACCACGACCGACTGAGAACCATGAGAGGTGAGCAGAGCATACAGAGGCGAGAAAAAATGAATTCTCGCCCGATTATCGGTTGCACGGATAGACTTGAGTTATCGATTCTGTAGGCGTATGGCTCTGGTTACTGTGATCTCATGAATATTCTCGCCATGTCGACCCGCATTTGGCGCACCTGAAGAATTGGGTGGAGGATTCATCGCCTCCACGCGTTTGTACAAGCCAATAGAAAGCTTCTCCATGTCCGCATTTTTGGCACGTGACTTTTGCTGTCGGAAGAGTCTGTATATCCTTGTCTTTCTTGCCGATTACCACGACAGATTCCTTGGGTTTTCCAAATTCCTGCACCGTTGGAAGTGCGCGCTTAGTTTCTTCCCCGCATTTCGGGCATGCAAGCACTACAGTCTTTTCCTTCTTCGTTGGAATAAGCGCTAGACCGCATTTGGGACAAAACTGCATCCTAGATAACGACCGAATTGCGCCATGCACCCAGAGACGCATTTAACCCTTCCTTCCTCACCTCGGCGAAATCGTGCTGAAGGAAATTCCCAGCTTCTGCGATGGCACCGCCTAAAACTTCCATCTCAAACCAGAAAAGAGGCGCATCTAGCTCTCGTCTAGCCTTCCCCATCAACTTACACGCACAATGGATAGACATGAAATCAGTTCTTATAGTAGACTAACCTCTATCATGGCAGTATACTGGAGATCTTACCTGCGTGGATGATGGGTGGGCCGTAAAGCTCGTGCCGATTATCGAGGCTAGTATTATCTTTCGTATAACTAGAAAATAGGGACGGTGGAAAACGAAATGGGTTATGAGAATAAAAGTTACGGTGCCCCGAGGCAAATGACGCAAGTCAAATGCTCCGACTGCGGCGCAGACACGCAAGTGCCGTTTGTGCCAACAACGGGTAAACCGGTCTACTGCAGAGAGTGCTACCAGAAGCACCGAAGATACTAGACAAACGTCCTAGGACGGACGTTGACCGGAATTTCCCTTTTTCTTATCACACAAACCCCCCTTAGACACTGGGGCGGGTTTCGGAAAAGCGCCGCCTGCCGATTTTCTATGAAAACCCTAAGCTGGATACGGTCTTTCTGGGAGCCGAACATTCGTGAAATGTCGACGGACACGATTAGCTAAATAATAGTTGATACGAACGAATTGACGTATTGTGGAGAGATTCCTGAACTTGGTGGAATGGGTTAATCTCTATTGTGAAAAGTGCAAAGCTGAAACCAAACACGATCTAGCTTGGGAAAGGAAGAAGCAACTAGTCGGCAAACCTTACCGCGATGCAAAGTGCACCCGCTGTGGAACTCACCGTAAATACGAAAAACGATGGTGAAACTTCGCAAAACGGGTCGTATCACCCGGAAACATGCGAGCTGTTTATCTTCCACCAACTTGGTATGGTAGTCTCGTGATACAACACACCTAGAATTAAATCGGGGTCGGGGATAATGCCCAACGTTAACCGAAACGTGAAATCCCCAAAACCAATGACGCACGCCCGGAACGTCATATCGCATTTTCGGACTGACTCCCCATAATCAAGTTGATGAGCGTTCGCAACTCGCATCTCAAATGACATAGGCGAAAAATGATTCAAGTCACCTTTCAGGGAATGTTTCTTGTGAATTGGAGGTGTGCATCATGCGATTGGGCAGCCAAAACCAATCGACAAAAATGCCCTAGATGTGGAAGCGTGCATTGGAAACCCGCACCCAAGAAGGATCTAACTGAACTCAGCGGTCCATTGAAACACGTCGCTCCGAAAGGTCTTCTTTTAGCTAATCCGGGAAGGCAGGCACCCATTCAAGACTCGAAGAGTATCGAGTGCGGAAAATGTCACGCGCTAATCTACACAGCCAACGACAAGTTCGACCCAGTTGCATTCCAAGAAGCGAAGAAGAAACATTACGCAACTTCTCCGGCTTGTGACGGAAAGAATGCAGGAGCTACGCCAGTTTCATCCAAGACATGAACAGTCATAGATGCAGACCGAGAACTCAACTGAAACTGCAGATCTACAGGATACAAGCGTAGTAGTCGCATGAAACGAAAAAGGCATGAATCAAAATCGCGTCAGAGATTCATTCGTCGAGATGCTGTGACTCGCGATGTTGATCTCCTAGTACGCCACCGCCGAGAAATGTGGAAAGACCTAGGAGTGAGGAAGAAACTGGTGCTCGACAAAGCTGACCGCGCATACAGAAAATGGGTGAAATCAGGATTCAAGAACAGAAGCCTACTTGGATGGATCGTGGAGACGAAGCAGGGTGTCGTAGCTGGTAGCGGTTGCATATGGCTGCGACCTGCACAACCCAGACCGAACGTCAAGGTGCAAATTCAACCCTATCTGCTATCGATTTACACAGAACCACCCTTTCGCAGAAAAGGCGTGGCATCCCAGGTAGTGAAGGAAGCGATCAAGTGGTGTAGGAGAAATGGGTATTCACGGCTTGCATTGCATGCAAGCAGGTATGGGAGAGGGCTGTATCGGAAGTATGGCTTCACTCGTAGTTGGGAAATGAGGCTAAGACTCGAAAGAACCGCGCAACACTGAACTGTTGAGGTCAGAAGAGTTCGATCCATATGCCGCTAGGATCCTCTACGTAAGCCCAGCGGCTTTCATTAGATTTCATTTTGGAGATAACTCGATAACCTTCAGATCTCATTCTCGTCGTCATTCAATATGGCGCGTTTTCGCAGTCTCAGAGATAACTCTGTGAGTGTGAGAAGGATTTAGCAAAATTCCTGCAGTTTGCAATGTGGAAACGACGTAGGGGGTCGAAGATCGCGGGCTATCCAGCCAGATGTCGGCTCTCAAATCGGAACCCTTGGGCACTTCAAATCGGGCTGTGTAGGTTGCATATCCGGGGAGAGATACACCCATGTTATATGAGCCGGATGGAACCCAAAGTGAATAGTTGCCATCGAGACTAAACGTATAGAACGTGAAGTTCTCAGATTCTAGGGTTATAACAGCCCACGACAATAGCAACGGGTATTGTTCGCTTTCGGGACCGAATACAGTTCCGCTTACCCTCGAAGCTCGCTCCATAGAATAGATCATCGAAACCACGCCGGATGAGGGAAGAGTCACTGGAATCAGTTGAAGCTGGCAGTATCCGTCAACCCAAATGCGAATCAGATACGTGCCTGCTTGCAACCCGCCATCATCCCATCGAACCGCGTCAGTGGTATCATAGAAACCAGCCCAAGTGAGCCTGGGATCACCGTAGTAGTTCTTGAATCCAGCCAGAGTCACATTCACGATCGGGTGTCCAAACGCATCTTGATTCCTAACGTACGTTCTGGTAGCGCCCACAAAATTTCCATGTGCATCAAAAATCTCCACCCTAACCGGTGTCGAGTCCAAGTGGTTAAGGGGTTGCGCGAAGGGCAAAGTCGAATTAATAGGTGAAAGGAGCCCCTCAGTCTTGAAGACGATTGTCAGATCTACCCGTGGCGCCTGCACAAGCCATACGCTCATGTCACTGGTTCCACCCTGAACAACGTGAAGATTGATGATTTCGCGTTGATTGTACCCGTATGTCGTAACGAATATGCTATAATCGTCAGTTAGGAACCCGGCAAAAGAAGCATTTACGTAAGAGACGCGACGGCCACCCGCGTCGATTTGTTGGGACTGAGTTGCGTTAAATGTATACAAATTCCCGTAGGAGTCAACGATATTCACGTTCATCACAGACCCAGGGAACGTCCAAGGTTTGAGGATCGCGGGGTTCTCGTTGTCAACAGAGTAGAATGTTAGGTCTATTCGTCCGCCTCGCAACATCGCGAAGCTAATATCGACATCGCCCACACACACGGGAAGACCACCCGGAAGTCCAATACTTGCCTGCACATCTTGCGTTTGATAATAGAGGTTGGCACCACTCCCTCCGGATTGTCTGGCCGTGAAAGTTGCGAACAAGTGATAGGTGCCAGGCGCGCAGGTAACGTTAACAGTCCAGCTGGCCGCGTTGGCAGGAACCGATGCGGTACCTCTCCCCCCAACGTTTCCTCGCTCATCGTACGCTTCAACTGTAAGACTTCCTGCAGGGTGGACGGAATTTGCGTTTTCGTTCATCATCAGTGTTGAAGCGAAGTCCAAAAAGTGAACGGTCACACGGAACTGCGCCATACGGATCAATCGAATCTCAGAGTGCACAAGGCTCGTATCATTACCGACGTGAATGAGCGAATCATCATACTGTATGTATGAATTTACGGAAGCGCGGAACAAATAATCGCCCGCGACCAAGCCAGAAGTGTAACCTGCCTTATCCTGCGGAATCCTGCCATCAAACCCTAGATACTGTATCAAGAAATCGAAATAAGTGAGATTGGATGCCGGTTTGGCAGCGATCCCTCCAAACGTAGCCGGAAACGACGCAACAACGGCGCCGCTCAACGTAAGTAATTGGATTCTGATTGCGGACTGATTAGTCGTACCCCACGGAATAGGTTGACCACCGCAAATTGAAAGGACCCTACCGGCAACGTTCGCACTATGTTTCAGGTAAATGTCCACGCCTTCAAGCGACTGCTCGGCGAGTACGCTTACGGTGGTTGGTCTCGTCGTGGGAATGTAGCCAGCGGCGTAGGCGGTGATGTTGTACGTTCCAGGAGCTACCCCGAATAATGTGTACTGTCCCTTCGCAGTGGAGTTGATGAATGCTTGAGCTGAAACAGATCTTCCCAGATAATCTGTGCCCGTGGCTAGGATTTGAGCACCATAGCCATCGGGAATCGATATTGGTTGTCTGATGGGTGAACTCGCATTGCGTGCATCCCGCAACGTGCCGGAGATATATGCTGGGTCTCTGCTGGCTTTGACGACGATCGTCGGAAAATTGACGTTGCCAATAGAGCCGCCTGCAGAGGTTCCTACAGAGCCTCCTCCAGAGGTTACCACAGAGCCTCCGTTGATGAACACCTTGAAGAAATATCGGCCGGCTATAGAGGGCGATGTAACCTGAAAAAGTCTTACATACTGAGTTTCGTTCGCCGTGAATTTTCGGTTGGCCACATCGGGGGGCCCCGTGTTTGTCACGTTTATGTTCTTTATGCTGATGTCCCACCAGTTCGGCGCTATCTGGTCGTTTGAACCTCGTCTGGAGAGTGAGATGCTGTTTGGGTTGTAGTCGTTGGTGAAGCTGGACCAGAGCTGGCTTATTGTAAGGCCGGTGAAGTCAGGATCAATGTAAATGTCGATGGAACGGTAGTAGCCTTGGGTTAGGTTTACTGTGAAGAGGAGATCGCCGACACTATTTGTTAGGATACTGCTGTTCGGATAAGTCAATTTGACGGTTCCAAAAGTCGGGAAGTCTACTCCGAGCTTCTGGGCGTATTTCCCCGGCGCCACTTCTACAGGGCAGCTACCGGGCGAACATACAGCGAAGACATTACCGACTGGACTCAGCACGACTACTGCTAGAAGGAAGCAGACGAGAGCTAGTCTGGGAGCTGCTGTGGTGAGGAGTCTCGGCATTGAGCAAGACCGATCTTCTTCAACTATTTCTCAAGAGTTGAATCTTCGGATTCCGAGTCCTCTTCCAATCCCTCTTCGCCCTTCTTGGAGCGCGAGCGGAACATAGCAATTCCTAAGATAACTAGAGGAATCAGGATACCGACTATGATTGATGAGACGGTGTAAGTCAGTTCCCCAGTCTGCCGGAGCGCGGCTGCTCCCGTGAACGTCGCAGTGCCTGTGAATGTTCCACCGCCCGGGAACGTTCCGCCGCCTGGAAAAGTTCCGGCTCCTGTTCGGATAGTCGTTTGTGGCATTAGATAGTTGACCAGATAGGCTTGTGCACCGTTCAACAGGCCAGATAGTACGCTTGCGATCCCCAGTCTCTTTTTCGACATCTTGCGACCTTCATGGATCATCACGGATCCGACGAGCAGCCCTGTAACGATTATTGGAATGAGCACCGGTATCTGCGGCATTGCGATCGAAACGAACAACTCAGCTAATTTATATAAGGCTAACTACAGCCAGTAGTTGAGATTTACCAATTTGAAGCTACACCACCTCCGCCCACGCCAAAAATCTCTACAATTCGCTCTTGGAGATCTTGAGGCTCTAGCGCTCCGGCAGCTCTGGGACGCAGCGAGACCATTATCCGTACGGGACTTTCAAGCCAGAATTTCGAGGACCCGTCCCGTGGCTGTGACGACCGTAGCAACAATCTTGGATAGATTGCATGGAAAAGGTGTGGTATCGAGGGAATTGGTCAAGGAAGGGGGACCGCACTACCTCTATTCCGCCAAGTTGACAGAAACGGAGTTCAAACAGGTGGTTGTAGACAATGTTATGGGAACTTTGCTTCACAGTTTCAATGACGTGACCGTAGCCTATCTTGCCGAAAAGATGGGAGGTTCTAAAGCGAGCGATCGCCGCACCGTAGCTAAATACCTAGACAGACTTCGTATGGAGACGGTCAAATGATCCATCTATTTCCAAAGTACTTCTTCATTCTGACCTTGTTCTTGGTGGGACCTTCAGCTCCACCACCCACAATAATCGCTCTCTTTGGAGGTATTGTCACCCTAGCTCTAGCCTTGCGTGGCTCATTTCGCTATCGAACAATCGCATTACTCAGCATTTTCGGATTAATGCTAGTCGAGAGTCTTCAAATTGTCTTCATGGGTCTGCATTTCGAATTGTTTGAGTCTCATCTATTTCATCAGGAAGTCTGGAATTTCTTCTCGACCCTATTCACCCTCGACTTGGGTCTGACGATTGCTGGTGTCCTCGCAGCGGTTTGCGCAGCAGCATACATTGAATTTGGAAGATCTCGAATGTCTATCGCGAAAATCTTCCCCGAATTCAAGTTTCTCGAAGCTCCAGAACAAGTTCGAAACACCGTGAGCAGCCTTGCTAAGTCGGCGGGAATTCAGCCTCCCGAAGTTAGTCTCGTCGATTCTGGAACTCCGTCAGCATTCACGATCAGGTCCAAGCGCCAATATGTCATAGCGGTCTCCATCGGTCTCCTTGAATCTTTGGACAATGAGGAAGTGGAAGCTTGCCTAGCGCACGAGATATCGCATCTCAAGAACAAAGATTTCATCTGGAGATTTGTCGCAACGGTCGCAAAGGTGGCCCTATTTGCGAAACCCTTGAGCTATCTGATTGAACCAGCGGTTTACAGGGGACGTGAATTCTTAGCCGACCGGACCGCTGCCACGTTGATGGGCGGTCCGAGCGCGCTCATCTCTGCGCTCTCCAAGCTTGGGGAATCACAATCTCTCGACATATCTACATCAGCTGGAAACGTTTGCATGTGTAATCTGAATCATAGCAGTGGCTTTTTCAGGATCTTCGACAAGCATCCGAAGATTAATGCTAGAATTAGGTCGCTTGAGGAGATGCGCGGATGATGAATACCAGATTTCAGCCATTTAGAAGAGTGTTGATGCTTGCGGTACTGGCACTCGTGGTGATCACTGTACCCATCGGATTGCCAACCTCGGGACCAATTGCGAGCGTCCTTGGTCAGACGGTTGCCGGTGCACACTTGACGATGAACGTGACGGGACAGAGTCTGACCGCCGGGTTCAACAATACGGTTACAATCTCGCTGCTGAACAATTACTATAACACAGCATATGGCACAGGTACAATCTACGACACGGACATCACTGTCGCTCTCCCAGCACCCTTGAATCTGATCGGCGACAACCACTGGCACTATGCTTCGATTACGTATGGACAAAGAGTTACCATTACATTACGAGTGTACGCCCCAACCTCGGCGATAGGTAGCTCTGTTCTCGCAACTGTTACTGCTACCTACAAGCAGCTTGGAGATATTTCATCAACTTCAGAAAGTCACTCGATAAGCTTCTCGGTCTATGGTTGGGTTAGCATGATCATCTACAGCGTGCAGATGACTCCTTCGACCGTCGCTCCCGGTGGTAATGCCACAATTTCAGGTAATGTGCTCAACACCGGCAACCTAGCCGCCTTTAACGCAAACGTTACTGTCCTCTCAGACACTCTGGCAGCAAGCAGTTCGTCGGGCGCATTCATTGGCGAGATCGACCCCAACATTCCGAGACCATTCAGCATGTTAGTCGCCTTCAAAACGAACGTGCCTAATGGAAATTACTCGCTAACAGTTAGAGTCTCAGCGGTTGATACCAGTCGACCAGGAATTCCGATAATCACTCAGAAAACATTCCAAGTTCAAATCAAGAAACCCACGCCGCAACCTGTCACTCGTACACAATCCACGGGATTGATTGACATAATCTACCAAATACTCCGCCAACTTTACAATGTGTTCCTAGGCTCCCTTACCGGCATATTGGCGCCTATTGGATGGCGAATAGCCTCCAATTCAATTTTCGAGGTAACGACCACCTTTATCGTCAGCTCTCCTCACCCAAATTAGAGCGGTCAAGCCTAACGCTTCTGCAGTGAAGGCTTGGCGGACAGGATTACGCGCACAAGTAACCTGACCAAGCGACCTGCTCGTGAGTTGCAGATCGCTGAAAGAACAGGCTGGCTCACGCAGCTGCTGATTCGTTGGCTGCGAGCATCTCTTAAATCGACACGGCTTCCTTAGTGACTTTCATCAAGTCACGGGAACTGATTATCCCCGCCACTTCTCGATTCTTGTTCAATACAATCAGGTGCCTTACGTGTTTCTCGGTCATGAGCTTTACAACATCCGCGAGCGAGGCGTCTGATTGCACTGTGAAAACAGGTGAAGTCATGTGATCCTTTGCAAGACTTCTTTCAAGTAGAGCTCCAATACGCTCGACTATTCTCACAAAGTCCCTTTCAGTCAGTATTCCTACCAGTTTCTTGTTTTCCATTATGACGACTGATCCGATTTGGTGGCGCTGCATTTCGGCTGCGATTCTTGTGAGATCGTCGTTTGACCCGCGAGTCACGACTTGGGTAGTCATTATGTCTGCGGCTGTAAGTCGTTTAGGTTGTGACATTCACTTCCCTCCACATCAAGACTCCATTTCTGCAAGGACAAAGTCTTTCGATGCGTGCAGAAAACTACCCCCCTCCCCCCGGGGGGGTCCGGTTTTTCATCAGGATCTCCTTTCGTATGGAAATCTCGTTCCTCTTGCTCATTCATATTTCAATGCGACAACAGCGTTCATCCGAGAGGCTCTCCACGCGGGGTAAAGTCCTGCTATTGTAGCCAGTATCACTGGGAACACTAGTGCGAACGCGATGAGTCCATCTGAGAATACAGGCTGAATAGTTGTTGCGCCTCGTCCCCCCCCTCCGAACGCTCCACCTCCACCTCCCCCGAGTCCGCCGAGCATTCCCCCCATCAAGAATGCCAACACATAACCAAGAGCCAAACCACAAAAGGCTCCAATTACTCCAGTCAACGCAGCTTCAGACAGAAACATACCCATAATCTGCCTCGGTCTATAACCAAGAGCTTTCAGTATTCCAATTTCCCTCGTACGTTCCATAACAGAGACGTACATTGTGTTGACTATTCCCACGGTTGCCACGAACAAGGACACTGCGCCGATAGCGCCCAAGAAGACTGTCAGCTGTCCTGTAATCCCCTGAATGCTGGATAGAATCTGTCCGGGGCTTGTTACTCGAACATTGTCCCCGTAGTACGTGGTAATAGCAGTCTGAACATTTGCGACATTGTCCGTGTTATCAACAATAACGTAAATTCCAGAGAAGTATGGAGTCTTAGCGAGGAATTGCGCCGCTTGCAATGAAATGTAAATAGAGTCATCGATATTCGCAAAGAGTGCCGTGCCATATTCCTGGAGAATTGCGGTTGCGAGTACTGCGTAGGAAACGGCGCCTTTGCTGCCGCTAATTCCTGATATCGACATGGAAACCATTTGATTGACGCTAATGGGCGTTCCTGATGTCGGGTTTGCTATTCCCCAACCTACAACAGCAGAGGTTGTATCACCGAAGAGTGGGATTCGGCCTGCAGCAACTGCTAATCCCTTGTAGAGTATTGGTAGAGCGGAAAGGTCTATTCCAGTAATACTCGCTCGAAGTGCAGTCCCTCCGGTGTTTATAGAAGCACTGTAGCTGTAGTACGGATAGACTCCGACTACGCCAGATACGGTTTTGAGATAATTCAAGTCAATTTGACTCAGTTGGTATTGGCTTGTTGATCCACTTGCGAAGAATCCTCTAGCATTATTCACTGTTAGAACATTAGCTCCAGTCTTCTCAATATTGGCCGTGATCCCCACGCTAAGCCCGCTTGAGCTCGCGATCAGAGCCAGGATAATGGCTGAACCTACTGTTATCCCGAGAATCGTCAGGACGCTTCGAATCTTTCTATCAATAAGCGCCTTGTACGCCAACTTAAACATATCAGCAAGTTGCATTTGCCTTACACCTTCGAATAAGAGTCAAGTCGCTGCAGGCTTTCATCTTTTTCGACTAGCCCGTCTTTGAGTGAGATGACGCGCTGCGTCATATTAGCGATCTCCGCATTGTGAGTGACCACTACTATGGTGGTTCCGAATTCCTTGTTCACGTGGACGAATTGATCGACCACTTCACGAGTTGTCTTCGAGTCTAGGTTGCCAGTAGGTTCATCGGCAATTATCAAAGCGGGTTCTGCCACTAGGGCCCTAGCGATAGCGACCCGTTGTTGTTCTCCACCACTGAGTTCGGCCGGACGCTTGTTCGCCTTACCCTTCAATCCAACTGCGCTCAACATTTTCAGCGATTTGCTCCTTCGCACCTTCTCAGATATGCCTCTTGAGATAAGTGGCATCTCCACGTTCTCCACCGATTTCAGTCTCTGAATCAAGTTGAAAGATTGGTAAACAAAGCCCAGTTTCCGGTTACGGAGAAGAGCAAGTTGATCTTCGCTCAATTTTCGCAAGTTGATTCCATCGATAATGATCTTGCCCGAGGTGGGGGGATCCAGCGCTCCTATCAAGTTAAGCAGCGTCGATTTGCCGCTGCCCGAAGGCCCCATGATAGAAACAAATTCACCCTTACCTATCTTCAGGTTGATACCCCTCAGAGCAGGGTAGTCAACGTGCCCTATACGGTAGACCTTGGTTACATCTATCGTTTGTACTGCTGGAACTGACGACATTTTCCCACGCAACTACAGGGCATAGTTGGCCTCGGTGATTTACGCCTTACTCGAAAAAGCCCCCATTGGATCGATATTTAGTCTTTCACCTCATTCGAAACACCATCTATGCGGAAAACACGATCCAGTCATGGACTGATATGTGACCCTTGAGAAGTCGCCGATACGCATTCCCTATTCTTTATCAAAGCTCAAGCCAGATGCAATCTGAGCTTGGGGAATTTTGAATGGGGGAAAATAGTGGATTCGTGGATGTGCACGTTCATCCGCCAACGAAGGAGTTCGTCGTCGATGCCGGCGGACCGTATGTGGAGGCTGCTGCAAAGAAATTTGGTCATTCAATTGAATTGAAGACGTTTGATCAAATGCTTGAAGAATTTTCGGAGTCTGGAGTGGAGAGACTGGTCCTATTTGCCTGGGACGCCGAATCAACGAATCATAGACCTCGGGTCAGTAACGAGTTTGTCGCGAAAATTGTGGAACGCTATCCAGACCAGATTGTCGGTTTTGCATCGGTAGACCCTCACAAGAAAACCGCGATGAAGGACCTTGAGTTTGCGATACGTGAGCTGAAGCTTTCAGGACTCAAGTTGCACCCTCAAGTTCAGGCTTTCGAGCCCAACAATCGCGCCTTCTATCCTATCTATTCTAGATGTGTCGAATATGGTGTTCCAGTCACGTTTCACACCGGCTCTACTTACTGGGGAGCTGGACTGCAGGGAGGTGGGGGAGTGAAGCTTCGCTTTTCCAATCCAATGTTATTGGATGATGTAGCCGCTGATTTTCCGGATCTGAAGATCATAATGGCCCATCCCGGATGGCCTTGGCAAGATGAGCAGTTAGCTGTGGCCATGCATAAGGAGAACACGTACATTGATCTCTCAGGATGGTCACCGAAGTACTTCTCTCCTCTACTCGTCACCTACATGTCCAAGCTAATTCCGCAGAAGTTCCTCTTCGGAACAGATTATCCGATGCTGAGTCCAAAACGTTGGCTGCAAGACTTCGATGGGTTACACTTCACTGAAGAAGTCAAGAGAATGATTTTGGGAGAGAATGCTAGAAAGTTACTGAAGCTAAGGTGAATCATTAATCCGCATGAAAGATCACGCCAAACTCTGCTAGGCGGTTGGCAAACTAGGTGTGGCGCGGACCGATTTCGTTGAAAGTTGAGTAAGGAAATCTGCTATTTTCTGCACGCCAGCATCAATTCGATTTTCCGATTCGCTAACGAATGTCATACGGATATGACCCTGGCCGTTGTCACCGAAGAAACGTCCTGGAACCACGGCCACCCCCTTTTCCTTCAGAAGCCTAGCGGCGAAATCGTCCTCGTTGAGATTCAGCTTCGAGAGATACGCGCGTAAATCAACGAAATAGTAGAATGCTCCATGCGGTCTAACCGTTTTAGCATAAGGTAGACGGCTTTGCAGAAGCTCCCCCATGAGGTCTCGCCTCTTGGAGTAGCATGGAATCACATCGTCTCTGAAGTAAGGCTCTTTCATGTTCTCGTTGAGGAACTTTACCATAGCGAACTGAGCAAGACTGTTAGGAGCTAAGGTGGCGTATTGTTGGATCTTCTCCATGGATTCGACAATATCAGGAGGAGCTAGGGCGTATCCCAGTCGAAGGCCGGGTATACCAGCTTCCTTCGAAAAGCTGCAGACGACAATTGTCCGTTCCTTTCCGCCGGGATATTTGCCAATCCAGATATGTTCACCTTCGTAGATAATGTGTTTGTAAGTGTCATCGCTTATTATCCAGAAATTGTAGTCCTGAGCTAGGTCGATGAGCGCCTTTACGAATTCTTCGCTCAAAATTCGACCTGTGGGATTATCCGGGGAAAGGACGATCATGGCTTTCGTTTTCTTCGATGCGATTTCCTTGAGCTTCTCCACACTCGGCTGATAGCCTTCGTTGACGCTGACTGGCAGCCACTTTGGACTGCCTTGTGCGAGTTCTATCGTCTCTCGGTAACCAAGGTAGGTTGGATCAGTGACGATGACCTCGTCGCCCGGATCAACCAAGGACATGACCAGGCTGAAGATTGCTTCTGTTGCTCCTGATGTCAGAATTATTTCTGAGGCAGGATCATAGCCTACTCGTCCATACTTTTCCACGTCACTTGCAATGGCTTTGCGAAGCTCTGGAATACCTCGTGTTCCTGTGTAGCCGCAGCTTCTGAGGGGGTTTTCCTTTAGCAAGCGAGAGAACTCGTCAAGCAGCCCCCTCGGAGGTGGAATGCTTGGCGCCCCTCCACTGAATGATATTATGTCGCCTCTTTCGCGTGCTTCGTCAAGTAGCCCAGCTACCTTCCGAATCGGAGACATATGGAGGTTGTCTAATCGCCGCGACTTGGTGTTCATCAGAAGGTCATTCTAAGGTAAAGCGTAACGGCTTATACCATTTACTTCCTTGAGTTCCTGAGCAGAAGATCAGAGCGAGATTTTCTCCGCGGCCAGGCTGGCATCAGTAAGGGCCTCCATAAAGGCATCGGCCGCGAGTTCTCTGCTCGAAGAGTCAGAGAGTTTCCCGAACCTGGTTTGTCCAATTCCAACTATTCCTATTCGCACAGCGACACGACAATTTGGATTCATATTGGCAGACTTTCCCGAAGCTTGCGGGGTCGGCGGAAACAGGTGCAGTTGTAGCTGCAATTCAAGAGCAGCTCTTGGAACTTGTGCAGATAGCAAACCCGAGAGTGATTTGCAATAGAGGCAGGATGCACTCTTTCGCTTTTGACGGGTTCGTCATGTACACGTTCGAGTGCCAAAGCACTGACTTCGATCACGGAGTGGAGGATCTGGTCGAGTTCTCCAACCAACCTTGGTCAATAGAAGAACGTGATCTCAATGCTATTCATGACTGATGTCGAAAGGCAAACAAGAGAATTGTTGATCGTATTACGATGGAGATGCCTAGCAGTACAATTGTGGCTCCGAGGAAGGAGAGCCATGCGAGCGTTCCACCGGACAGGATTCCAAAGACAAAGCCCGCGCCAAGCCAGAATATAATGTCGGAAAATGTCTTCGCTTTTCCTCGAGTAGAGGACGCCCGGGTAAATCTCAAAATAAGGATTGCGACGTGCACTAGAGCGAAGACGTAGCAGAATTGTGCCGCCGCACTGTATAGCACGGGGTGGTTAGTTGACGGCTCCAACCACCAGAAGTTCTGCGAGATCTGGACTAGTTTGAAATCGTGTATGAAGGCCACAGCTTCGCTGAGAAGGTTCGGGTTTGTCAGGTAGAACACTGCGAGCAGTATGAGGAAAGCCCCAGATGAGATTCCTCGAGCAGGGTCGTCTCGTCGGTGTCGGCGCGTCAAATTGTTTGACCGTCACTTCAGAGCAGCCAACTCTTCATTAGTGTTTATGCGAGTGTCACTAGGGCTTGGTGTGTGATGTAAATGAATCATTTACTAGGCGTTTGCGACTGTCGGTAAGTCGTTATAGCTTCGATTGTATTCATGAAATGAAAGGGAAGTTGGAGTTTGGTTTACTGCGTTAATTGCGGCGCCAAGAATCCTGATGAGGCAGTGACATGCACGCAATGCGGACGATCGATCATGATTGTCGAGAGAGAAAGGAAGTGGCGTGAGGAAGAAGTGATTTTCGGAATGCCCCACCACTGGGGCGGTGTTCTCGTGGGCGTGTTCATCATCGTAATCGGACTCGTCTTTCTGTTCAAGCAATTTATCCCGATGCTTGCAGACATGTTCTGGCCGCTCGTACTGATCTTTGTTGGAGCAACCATTCTTCTGAGTGGCCTCTACAGATACTCACATCAGTAATCCAGTCCCTGTTAGACGCAGAGATCCAGAAAAGAAACCTCTAATCGATCTTTGGTCATTCAATAGGCCGCAACATATCCGTTCGTCTAACAATATTCGTAGGCTCATCAAAACTGATGACTTGATACCATTCATTGCGTCGCTATTTTCTGCACAAAATTCTCGAGAACTCGCTTGCCTGCTGTGTTCTCTTCATTCCACCTCTCGGGGTGGAATTGCACTCCGTATAGAGGCCTTGCTTCGTGTTTCATGCCTTCGTTCTCAATGTCCGCTGATGTGGCGGTGCGGATGAAGTTTGGAGGGAGCTGCTTTACTTGTTCTCTGTGACTCTGCATCACTTTGATCTTGGGCGGTAGGCCCGCGAGCAATGTGTCTTTATCTTCGAGGGTTACTGTCCGAAAGCCCTGAATGAGGTTTGACGCTTTTGCCACTTTGCCTCCATAGGCCAGTGCGAGAGCCTGATGCCCCCCGCATACTCCAAGAATCGGAACCGTGATTCTTGGCAAGAATTCTATGAAAACGGCAAATCGAGTTCGATCAGTAGTTCTCGTGTAGAGCGCTTCCGTCCCACTCAATACCACGCCACCGTAGGAGCTGTTGATTGCTTCCAGATCCATCTTGGGTAGGGTTTCGAAATCCGAAAGGACAACATCTCCCCCCGCCTCCTTTACTCTGTCCACGAGTTTCTGGTAATTACGTCGATACTTGCCAGTCAGGTAGAGTCTAACGACAAGAATCGGCTTCACTCTTCACGACCTCTCTGCACCATGCTAAATCGACAATCCGACCCTTCTTTCTGCTGATTCAACTACCCTTCGGTCACGCTGAAAACAGTTGCCTTCTCGGGTTTCCCAATGTAAACTCTTTTTGTGTTCCTGCTTCAAACATCCAACTCATGGATCAATTCGAGCAACGCATTCCGCAACTCAAAGATGTTTACGCCGCGAGAAAAGTGATTGCCCACTACCTCAAGCCAACACCACTGATCTTCGCAAGACGGCTCTCGAACATGCTTGGATGCCAAATCTACTTGAAGCTTGAGAACCTGCAGCCAACACGCGCGTTCAAGGTTCGCGGAGGAATCTATTACATGGAGAAGATGAAGCAGGAGGCCCTCAGCCGTGGCGTTATTGCGGCCTCCACGGGCAACCACGCTCAATCGATTGCCTACGCCGGCTCCATGTTCGGAGTTCAAGTCAAGATAGTCATGCCCAAGGGAGTTCCCGAGCTGAAGGCAGAAGCCGTCAGAGATCTCGGAGCGGAGGTGATTTCACAAGGCACCTACTATGAGGAAGCTAGAGAACATGCAGAACGCCTAGCTTCTGAGAAGAAATACCTCTACATCCACTCGAGTAACGAACCGTTGCTACACGAAGGCGTTGCCACGATGCATCTCGAAGTCCTCGAGGAACAGCCAGACATAGACGTCATCATCAATCAGATTGGCGGTGGTTCTGGAGCTTCGGGCGCGTGCATCGTCTACAAAACACTGGATCCACGAATCAAAGTGATCGGAGTCCAAGCAGAAGGCGCACCGGCATTCTATCATTCATGGAAAGACGGTGTACTAAGGCAGACGGAGGGTGTCAAGACTACGGCCGAAGGGCTTGCCACTGCGCAGGCATACGAACTTCCATTGAAAATTCTCCGAGAGAAAATCGACGACGTGATACTCGTGAGCGATGAGGAAATGAGACGTGCCGTCAAGACCCTTTTCCTCACAACAGGTCAGGTGGCAGAACTCTCAGGAGCAGCCTCAACAGCAGGAGCCTTCAAGATCAAGAGCCAACTCAGCGGCAAAAAGGTCGCTATCATGCTCACCGGAGGAAACATACAGCTCGAACAGCTTGTCAGCATTCTTCAAGAGTAAGTAAATGCATCATGGAAAACAGATTCCCAGAGGTTCTGCTTGAATGGGTACAATGAAATTCTGTGAGAAGTGTGGCTCATACATGCGAGCGACAGAAGGCGGTCTGCAATGTACGAAGTGTGGAAACAAAGTCCTCGCGGACATCATTGAAGTGAAGACTATAGAGTCGCACGACGTTTCCCCAATTGCGGTGGCGAGCGATTCTGAAGTTGAACGCGCTAAGGTTAGAGAAACTTGTCCAGTGTGCAACAATCCTGAAGCTCTACGTAACATATCTTTCATCTCAGGAGAGCACGCAGGCGTGAGGCAGGAGAGATCGATGGAACGTTTCACATGTACGAAGTGTGGCCACTCCTGGACCAAACAGTAAAAGGATGAGGAAGCAAGGCTTTGTCGTAGATTCAGCTGCGCACAATGTGAGGAATTCGCTCAGGAATTTCAATCGATATTTCAACAAAGCCAGAGTACTCGCCATCTCTGTACCATGGTGATTGGTAGATGAGCTTCCTTAGGCCATCTTTCTCAGTAGTATACACATTCACTTGTTGGGTATCCATCAGCTGTTTGAGTTTGGCACGTGCATCTTCGGGATGGCAGTCGAGCAGATTGGTGCCAATCAGTTTCTCACCGCCTTGATCATGGAAGGATCTTACTGCTCTGTCGTTCATTTCGAGAACGATGCCCTTGGAGTCGCAGACAGTAACAGCACCGGGAAACTCCTTGACCCAGAAAGAGTTGGCCAATTGTATCGTCAAGCTCCATTCTGAGACCCAGGCTGTCTAATGACTGTATCTAGACTAATGGAAGGAATCGCCTGTGCGCAGTCTAAGATTTGCAGGAGAATAGACTGGAGTGGATTTCGCAGGGATGAAGAGAGATCAGTTGTTGTCCATCTCTTCCTTGAAAGTTGCAGTCGTGTTTCGTCCCGAATTGTGAATTGATTTCAGCCTTCTATCCAAGAGCCTGAGCGCCGGTCGTTATCAAACAGACTCCAGTCAGTTCACCAAGTCTCCAAGCAATCTACACTATGACTCTCTGCTTGAGGGAAGTCTGCCCGAGAAGGTCCAACAGCATTAGACTACAGGACTAACGAGTCACGACCTATTGAGTAGGCTTCTGATGATTCTGAAAGTCAATCCCCAGATCACGCGGCCATCAAGAACATACGAATCAACATCAAGTGTGCCGGCCTCAACATGAACCTCACTCCTAGTGGACCTAATCTTCGAGAGTTTCTCTAATGGAGCCCAGAAGGTCTCCGCGACCTCATCGTTCAACCGAACTACCACATCACTGTTTAGCTGGAACACGAACGGAGCCACAAGAACCCTGCGAGTTTGCGAATACATGAGCGGCAAAACCCCAAGCGCCACATGCCGACACAGTTCGATCCCCACCTCTTCCGAGGCTTCTCGAATAGCTGTTTCCAAAAGAGTCCGATCGCTTGGTGACTTATGACCACCTGGGAAAGCGATTTGGCCCGACCAAGGATCTCCCACCCGCTCCTGTCTCCTCATCAACAGAATAGAATCGCTGTCTCGACGAATGTCAATAATTATCGCAACAGCTGCAACCGGCTCACTTGACTTATCAGATCCCTGTACTGAACCCGTAGGATTGAGCCGTTGCTTCAGCGATTCAATACCAAATCTGCTGATCACAGGAATTCACTTTGAATCGTTACGCCAAATTTGCTCTTCATTCAATACATATGTGCATCGCGTCCCACTGCTCCCTAGTCAAGTTTTATTTCGCAGTATAGAAGACGATTCACCATTAGACAATAGTGAAGGGCGGTTGTGATTTGTCGAGTTTGGATGATGGCTTGAGGTTGATCGACCATTACCGTGAAGATATTGTGCGATTCATGGTTGAGATGCTGAAGATCAAAGCGGTCAATCCGGATGGCGGTGGAAAGGGAGAGTACGAACGTGCCCTTTTCATACAGAAATGGCTGGAGAATTTGGGATGCAAGGTAACGAGATATGACGTTCCTGACAATCGCGTCCCAGAGGGCGTCCGCGTTAACCTAACTTCTATCATTGAGGGGGAGGATGCAAGTCGCACTCTTTGGCTTGCGTCACACTTGGACACGGTCCCCGAGGGTGCCCGTGAACTTTGGGCGACGGACCCATACGACCCCGTTGTCAAGGACGGGAAGATCTTCGCTAGAGGTTCGGAAGACAACGGCCAAGCCGTCGCATCCACACTCTTTGCTTTCAAAGTCTTGAAGGAACTTGGGATAAAGCCGCGTATGAGTATCGCCCTCGCATTCGTGTCGGATGAAGAGACCGGGAGTAAGTACGGGGTCATCCCGCTTCTTGAGAAAGACGTCTTCAAGGCCAGAGATTTGGCTCTGGTGCCCGATACGGGTTGCTCTGATGGTTCAGAGATCGAGATTGCGGAAAAGAGCATTCTTTGGTTGAAGATCACAACGAAGGGCAAGCAGGTCCATGGGAGCCTGCCGCAGAAGGGGTTGAACGCTAATAGAGTGGGGATGAGGATGGCTCTAGAAATTGATGGACTGCTGCACAGGAAGTATTCGGCAACCGACACACTCTTTGAACCTCCACCTTCCACATTCGAACCCACAAAGCACGAGTTGAATGTTGAAAACGTCAACACAGTTCCGGGGCTTGACGTTCAATATTTTGACTGCAGAGTTCTTCCTCGATATTCGCTCACAGAAGTCATGAAGGACTTCGAGAGCGTCAAATCAGAACTGGAGAAAGAAACTGGAGCAAAGATCGAGCTCACGCCAATCCAATTCGAGCAGAACACCGCTCCCACCGCTACCGACAGCGAGGTGGTTTACAGAGTGAAAACTGCGCTCAAGAAACTCCGAGGTTTAGATGCAAGACCGGTCGGGATCGGAGGCGGAACGGTTGGACTATACTTCAGACGTAAAGGCATTGACACAGCCGTTTGGTCTACAGTGGACGACATGGCACACCAACCCAATGAATACTGCAAGATCGACAATATCGTCAACGACGCCAAAGTTTTCGTACACGTTGCTCTGAGTTGAGATGGATTATTTGCTGCCAAAGACGTAAACGAGAGCATTTTGTGCACTGACGCAAGCCAACGATTGGGGGAAGCGATCGAGTTTATGCGAAAGCCATCAATGCGAGACCAGTGACCATTAGCCCAGCACCCAAGACTCGCACAGAGCCGAACCCCTCTTTCAACATTAGCGCGCCAAACATTGCCCCGATTACCACGCTCAAACCTCGTCCGGCCACCACATGACTCGCACTCGTGGGACCTAGCGCAACCAGAGCAGCAGCATACGCGCTGACCATCATTACACTTGTAACAAGAACGCCGCGCCAGTTGTTGCGCAGCTCATCAAAATTCCCTCGAAAGGGCAACCTTCGCCACACAACGGGCATCCAAAGGAAGGTGTTAGCTAAGAAAACCCACCAATTGTATATTACCGGTGGCGTCGCGGTTACGGCCACTTTGTCTGAAAGCGAATAGATCGCAATGAATAGGGCTGAAGCAAGCGACCAACCCGCTGCAATATTGTGGAAGGGCACAACAGCTGTGGATACACTGAGCTTGTTTCGTAAGCGATCGACTGGCAAGGAACAAATGTAGACTCCAACTACCAGAAGGCAGATGCCGAAGTAGCCGAACCATGGCAATCTCTCACCTAGAAGAGTAGCGCTCAATAATACCGCAATTACTGGCGCGGAACCCTGAGAGATCGCCTTGCGAGTATCCTCGAACCAAGGTGACAAAATAGCCTGTTTCTGCAGCAGCACTAACCAGAAACGGGAGCCATGATCGCGAATCAAGGTATATGCCCGGTCCAGTGATAAGTAACAAGCCATAACCCAGGGTTCCAATCAACGTGGCCCACCACATCA
>Ga0182021_10001247_pt1 | contig 29021 bp, 32 predicted proteins | sample 612E3MmetaG_FD_120493 | JGI IMG/M metagenome (GOLD analysis project Ga0182021, IMG submission 120493) | Permafrost microbial communities from Stordalen Mire, Sweden - 612E3M metaG (Illumina Assembly) | ecosystem: Environmental > Terrestrial > Soil > Wetlands > Permafrost | place: Sweden...
AAACAGGTGCAAATTGTCAAAGAGCAACGGATCGTAATCAACCGATCCCAAATGAGCCAATTATATGGCGTCTCTAACTAACACCTTTTTTTCTTGATTTGTCTGAAACAGTACAGCCCCGGGAAGCTCTATCAGCACAATGCAAAGCTCAAAGAGTTTGCCGCTTGAGTCAGGTCATCCGGAGAAACCGCAGGATACTTCTCAGCGATAGCTAAAGAGGTATGGCCTAAAAGAATTTGAATCGCCCTTAAATTATCCCCGGATATGAGAAGGTCTTTAGCAAATGGCTCCCCCAAGCTGTGAGCGCTTACCTTCCCCGAGCATTCGTTCGATTGCAAAGGCTCTTTTTAAATCCTATGAACCTGAAAGCGGGATCACCAATATAGGAATAGAAAGTTTTATAACTTTAACTATCTTAAAATTTGTCCTTTTTTTCCGACAATTTTTGGGTGAGAATTGTGTAAGCGTTTGAGATGTAGAGCGTTATTTTTTTGTCATACCCCTGAAGTAGACAAAGCTACTTGCCTTTTATAGTTTCTCTTTTTAATTTTCCGCTCAATGTTTTCTCCAGCTTCTCTACACAACGAAATTCCTTAGGCACCTTATACTTGGCCAAATGCCGGTAGCAAAATGAACGTAAAGCTTGCGTATCAAAAATTTCTTCGCAACTCTTACGCAAAACTATATCCGCCGAAGGCAGATTCCCATACTCGGGATGGGTAACTGCGTATACTTTGGACTCTTCTATCCCGGGATACTGATTAAGCACAGTTTCAACTTCAGCGGGAAATATCTTCATGCCGTTAAAATTTATGACATTCTTAGCCCGGCCAAGTATAAAGAGAAACCCGTCATCATCAATCCTGCCGATATCACCGGTACTAAACCAACCGTTTTTCATAACAGAAGGCGCGCCCTTCCATGGCCAGAAATAGGCGCTAAAAAAACCTTTCCCTTTTAAATAAATCTCTCCGGCACCGTTATTATCCTTATTAACAAGCTTAATCTTATAATCAGGCAGGATCCTTCCTACTGAACCCAGCTTAGAGATATCCTGCGAAAGGTTGATAAAGGGCAAACCAACTTCGATGATCCCGTAGGCCTGATTAAGCGTCAAACCGAATTTAGCGTAAAAATCCCTGGCTATTTTTAAAGGCAGCCCAACTGCGGTAGATACAGCAACCCTCACCTTGGCTAAATCTTCCGGCAAGACACTCCCCAGCCGAGTAAGCAAATTATAGTGCAGAGGCGAGGCATAAATAAAAGTCGGCTTGTGCTTTTTAAGCGCAGCGAGCAGGCGCACAGGAAAAGGGTTGCCCCCTAAAATAATCGTAGCCCCCCGGCGCAAAAATAAAAGTATAGTCACCACAAAATGAAAACTCATAGAAAGGACCCAGATAATATTGTCCCGTCTCGTTATGCGCAGTGCCTTATCCGCCGCATCAGTCCTCTCAATTATCGCCTGGTGAGAAATGATCACCCCTTTGTTTGATCCAGTAGTCCCGGATGAGAAACGAATAAAAGCCGGATTCATGCTAAAGAACCTTGTTGCTCTTGCCGCCTCTTCCCTATACGAAAGGCAGAAAAATTCTTTGTCTAGGCATGAATTTATCTTTAAGCGTTTTGCCTTAAAAGATTGGTAAGCCCCTTTTTCGAAAATCAGGAAACCGACCTTCATCCTTTCCAATACCGTCTTTATCTCCTGTTTTGAAGAGGCAAAAGGGACAGGAACAATTACGGCAGACAGTTTGAGAACCGCCAAAGTCAAAATTACATAATCAATACTATCATCGCACAGCAGGGCGACGCGAGAACCTACCTTGACGGATAGTTTTCCCAACGCTTCACTCACGGCATCAACTGATGTAAATAATCCGCCATAGGTAATCCTGCGCTTACCGTCAAAAAAAGCCGGCCTATCAAGATGCGCATCTCTCTCCAAGCGGATAACCTCAACGATATTCTTCATTATTTTTGGCACGATGGAACCTCTCCCGTCATTTTACTTGTTTGAGGGCGCAGGCGGATAGTCCCGGAAAATCGATTTTAAGGCAAAGATATACCTGGTCCCGCAATAGATCGCACGGATCAAATCACGCAAAGGGATCTTTATTTTATTACGGCGAAGCGGATTATTGCGCAAAGCAAGCTGGGTCAAGCGGCTGAAATGCCGGTAAAACGTTCTCAAAGGCAGCTTCGTGGGCAATATTGAATGCATGCAATCATAGAACCGGTACGGGTCGCATATAAACTCATGCTTATGCTCCTGCCAAAACCGCGTTCCGGGCGAAGGAGAAAGCACCGTAAAAGTCACTTCCGCCGGGCATATATTGAGGACTTCTTTTTCCAGGTGCCGGAAATCGTCTACGCTAAAATCAGGATGCACAATAAATGCGGCATGAAGCATTATGCCCATGGAGCGCAAAAGACCGATTGCCTGACGATTTATTTCTACCGGAAGTCGCTTTTTATACTCGGTCAGCTTTGACTCCTCCATGGATTCTAACCCGACATAAAGAGTATCCAGCCCTGCTTTTTTCCAAAGCCGGAATAATTCAGGATGGCGCACAATACTATCGCTACGCGCCCAGCTAGTATACCTCTTCTTTACGCCCGCTTGAAGCAATAATTCGGCAATCCGCCGGGCGCGTTCCGCGTTGATAAACATTTCATCATCCACGAAATAAATATAATTTTCCAGAAGCCCGGAAATCTCCGCGACCACATCTTCAGGCTCACGCTGGAGATATTTTCCATGCATAAGATGCGGAATAACGCAAAAAGAACAAGAAAAAGCACATCCTATGGATGTTCGAAGCGTTGCTACGCGGGGAAACATCGTCTTGAGCCTGCCCGTATCGCTGGATGTCCATGAGCAAAAATAGCGCATGCGGTCTACAAGATCCCTGCGCGGGAAAGGGATCTTATCCGGTTCAGGATACGCAGGGGGGGGGAGTTCAGCCTTCTGGAAAAATTCAGGGTTTTGGGAAGAAAGCGCGCGATTGTCAAAGAACAAAGGTTGGTTATTCCTGAACCTGCGCACTATCTCGCCGAGAACGATCCCGCCCTCTCCTCTTACAATGATATCGATATCTCCGACAGCGTAATCCTGCGGCAAAAGAGTGGCATGGATCCCGCCGACCACGACAACAATACGGGGCTGTATCTTTTTAGCTATCCTGGCCAGATCTTTTACCACATTTACATTAGAACTATAGCCGCCAAACCCTGTCAAGTCGGGCCGCCAGGCGCTGAGGGTTTTAGAAAACACCGACAACGGTTCTTTTTCCAAACTTAAATCCAGGATCTTTATTTCGTTGCCCGCCGGAATACCCCCGGCAACAATCTCTAATTCCAACGGCTCAAGATGCAGAAAACTTTCCTGCAACCTGCGCGCGATCTGAAGTTCCGGATAGGGCTTCACTAATAAGATGCGCATAGTTTTACCGCGGCTAACCCTGCCTGTTCGCCAATAGCAATACAGGTGCCTGCAACCCTGGTTGAACCCAGCGCCTCAGGGGTTACCGAAATACAGCGCCCTGCTGCCAGAAGGTTCTTGATATTCTTAGACCTCAGGCACCGCAAAGGGATCTCATAGTATTGCGCAAATTTTAAATACTTATACTGCGGACCCTTTTTACGGTCCCACAATTCTATTGGCCAGGCGCCTCTGACCACCCCATCTCTGAATCTTTTGCCGCTTAAAATATCTTTGGCAGTAAGGGTATATTCTCCCCGAAGACGGATCCCTTCCCGCTCAACCATAAACGGGGAAAATTCCGCAATAGATGCGTTCCTAAATTCGGGCAACATCTTTCTTAGGCAACAAAATGCCTTACGCGCCCTACTCCTTAACTCAGATAGATCCTGACCCGCGGGGATATTCAGACGAATAACCCCTTCCCCGGGATTGTCCAAGGCAACATAGGTAGCAAATTTAATATAATAAGGCACTTTTATCGGCAACAACCCGGGAGCATCATCAGCCCCTTCTACCCGGAAACTAAACCCCGCAAGCTGACGCCGGGATAAAGCAGTAAGGCGACAATTAGCGTGGCTTAATTTAATAACCGCACCCTCTCCACTGGCATCAATAACCACCTTGGGAAATACTTTAATTTCCTGGCCGCCCTTTTTTGCGCCCACTCCCCGGATTACGCCCTTAACCTGAGTCAACTCATATACCCTGCTATTTAATAACGCCTTAAGGTTTTTACTGCTCCTTATCTGCGTATTAATCCAGTGTTGCAAATCTTTGCCCCTAAAGGCAAAAAGGCCGACCTTGCCCGATGACAATTTCCTATTGCGCCGATCAAGGCTCCGCAGATAAAAAACCAATTCGCGGGCAATACCGGCATTTATCGTCGTGGATCCCTTGTCAGGATATAGTCCGCACAAATACCGGTGCATCCCGGAGATAACCGTTCCTCCGGTAAAAGCATTCTGCTCCAATAAAAGGGTCTGCACTCCTTTTCTTGAAGCTGCCACTGCTGCGGCTATCCCCGACAACCCGGCGCCAACAATCAACACAGCGCAATTTATTTCCCTAGCTTTCATTGCCTATATCCTTAAATGCCCCCCCAATGCTGTCCGCCTCTTCTTCGCTTAAAACTCCCTCCAAATAAGAAAGCGTGATGTTTAACACGCCTTTAAACTGATTAAAAAATATACCTACTCCCGGAGGATTGGGTACCCGCGGAAGATGAAACATATTGCGGACCGCCTGCTCCATAAAACCCTTGGAGTTATAAACGCTGTTCACAAAAGAGAAAACAAAAGAGGAAAAATTTTTTTGTGACAAAAACTTCAGGAAAAAATTTACCAGCGGCAGCGGAGCAATGCGCAAAAGAAAACTCGCCCGCTTTATCGCTTCAGGCAAACCGGCTTTTACCTGTGCATACATCTGCTCTTTTATACTTGCTAAAAGGAGCGTAAAATTACCCGCGACATCTGCGTCAATCTTAAAAAATAAAAATGACAAATGATTAAAAAACAGTTGATCGCCTGATGCCTCCCGCAGACGGCTATCAATGGAAAGCGGGATAAGGTAGGCACGGCCCGGGATATTCCTGACTTCAAAGATGCGGTGCATAAGCTGCACGCTCCTGGCTAGGGCATAGGGCATAAGCATGAGGTACCCCGCCTTAGCATAGGCATTCTCAATAAAAAGGCTGGCCTGATCCAAATCAAGGTGAACAGTTTTTAACTTGCATGCCCGGCTTTTTGAAGATGCCGGCAACGAACGGGAAGTTTCTTTTGCCAGGCCCAAAAACATCCTGTTGACCTGCCTGCCTGCCTTAAATTTTTCTTTCCACTGATCAAGATGAGGAGATTCACCGAGGCTTATATCAGGAATGTTTTTTTTTTGATAATAGCGCTGGAAATAATCCAACAATGTTTCTGCCCCGCGGGCATCCAGAATGCGGTGATCAAAAGTCATGCCCAAAAAACTCTTGGGCCCCGCATTGACCAGAGTAAACACCAGGAGCTCTCTGTCATCGGCAAACGGCTTGTTAATCTCAGCCTCTAACAGCGGCAGAGGGTCATCGGCATCCCCAATCTGCGCCACATTAAGCCTCACCTGCGCATCCCTCCCCCTGGAGAACACCTTCCAGTAAGGGCAAAGATTGATATTCCTCGAAGGAAGTCCGTAAAGCACAGGAAATTTTTTTAAAAAATCTCGCAATGATTCGCGCAAAACCCCGCTATCAAGCTGCCCATCCAGTTCGACAACAACCTGGGAAACATTGCCGATCCCTGATTGAATTTTCTCGATATAATCCATCGAGTTAATAACCCAATCAATGCCTGTCAGATACCGTTTCATCCTTTTGCTTTACTGATACACTTGGCAAGAGAGTTGATTGTCCTGAAGTCATCCTTGGTCATACCGGATTCCATCAGCGCTATCTTGAACTCCTTCTCGATAAAAACAAGGAGCTCAACAAAACCCATTGAATCCAACCCCAGGGTGTGTAAAAGGGCGCCGGGCATTATCTCTTTTGCCCTGATTGACAGGATGGAAGCAACCTCACGGATCAACACAGCCTCAATATCTTTTATTGTCATTTTTTCTTGCCCTTTTCTTCCGTGCGACCAATGCCCTGCTCAATGGGAGTGAGGCCGTTGTTCTGAAAAATAACAAGGAAACCGGCGAACCGGCCGTCCCAATATGTCCGGGTGCCACTTTTGAGATCCGGCCTCCGGCGGCTTGGCGGATATCCATAGGCCATCAAGACCGTTTCCTTGCTCATCCCTTCGCTGATAGTCCCGCTCTTTATATGCGTGTTTTCCTCGGCATTAAATTTGCCCAAAAAACCAGAGTCGCCCCTGATGCAGTGGTGAACGTGGTCTTGTCTTTTTTTGCAAAGATCGATCTTAACTTTCGCGCCGACCGGGATCATCACTCCCCTAGGATAGCTGACTGCTATCGTTTTTTTGCGTCTTCATACCAGATATCAGCTTTGGCGTAATAATTTTCTCCCCCAGGAGCAGAAGCCAAAGCGCACGAAAACGCGGCCGGCATAGCCGCACATCCGCCCTCACTATTGTTAGAATGAATAAATTAATTAGCTTCTTCATCCTTTCAGTTCACGTTTCTATTGTTTGAGAAAAATTTCCAATCTCTCTTTTTTGCAACCGTATCGAATACAGCTAATACTATTTATTTTAGCGGATTTGCGTATTGTGCACAAATTTAACCCGTGCGGGTTATCCTGCACCGGCGCGGCATAGCATTTCTGATTTTTCAACATAAGCGCCGCAACCGCGCAGTTGAAACTGCTCACCGTAAGCATGCTCCCGAATATCGGGGTATAACTAGAAATCAGGGGGCCGGCTTTTCCTATTTGCCGATATACCTCTTCGCTGCCCGTGGTACCATCGCAATCCAGAATATACACATCCGGCTTTTTAAGAGCCGCTTCCGGGAGCGCCGAAATGGAAGCATATTTTTTTAAGGTTTCCTGATTGGTCAACAGGAAAAACACGCTGCCTTCTCCGGGAACAGCCACCGGAGCCCGAGCAAAAGAAAAGGGTTTGATCTTCCCGTCAGAAGCCACATTAAGCTTCTGGCGGTAAATATATTTCATTACCTCGCCACAAACATCAGCACTCCCCACTAAAACATATTCGCAGCGCCCGCTTTTAAGCCATGTTTCTGCGATTATCAACCCTTGGGAAAAAGAATGCGCAAACTGGGTAATGGTTAAAGTCGGGCCACGGCTCCCCAAAGCCAAGGCGATATAAAATGCCGCGGCATCATGCGCCGAATGCGAAAATATGGTCGGGGATACACTGGCATCCCCATAATGTATGATATCATCAAGAAAACGGAGCGTGGTAACATACGGCCCAAATGCGGTGGTAAGAATAACCCCCAGAGACCTCTTTTTCTCACCGTCAACTTCGCTATCCATGAAAGCGTCATAAGCAGCAAGGCAGGCCATCTTGCTAAAAGCATCGGCGCGGCGCATTTCTTTTAACGCCGACTTATCCTTTAAGATATCTTCCGAGACCGCATACGCCGCATCCTGAGGCAAAACCCACCCCTCTTCCAACGCCTTCTCTAAAGCCTGTAGTGCCCTTCCGCGATTAAATACAATCCCCAACCCGGCGATGTTCATGATTTTATTTACTCCCGAGCGATAACAATTGCCGAATTATTCCCGCCAAAAGCCAGCGAAGTAGATATCGCGTATTTTTCGCTTACCATTGTCTTTTTAGTCACCGGAGAGATACCGATCGCATCATCTGCCTTATTAAAACCTGCGCTCTGCGGGATCCATCCATGGAGCAATCCCAAGGCGGCAAATACCGCCTCTATTCCGCCAGCAGCTCCCAGGGTATGGCCGGTATAGCCTTTCGTGGAAAGAAATTTCACCCCTGGGCCAAAAAATTTCCTTAAAACGTTGCCTTCCACAAGATCGTTATCCAGAGTTGCCGTACCGTGGGCATTGACAAATGACACTTGGCCGGGATTAATTCCTGCTTCCTGCATAGCAAAAGAAAGAGCTAATTCAAGGCCGCTGCCATCCGGACGAGGCGCAGTCAAATGATACCCATCGGCAGCTAAACCGTAACCGCTTAAGTATAAGTGCGCTTTTCTACCCCTTTTTCGGAGCATCTCTTCTTTTTCTATAATGATTACGCCTGCGCCCTCGCCCAAATTTAACCCTGCGCGCTCCTGATCAAAAGGTTTACAAGGCAATTCGCTAAGCACCCCCAGAGAACCAAAACCCGCCAAAGGAACGCGACTTAATTCATCCGCTCCCCCGCAAATTACAACATCGCATAAATCCGCTTTTAACCAAGATAACCCCACACCAATGGCATCTGTCCCGGAAGAACAGGCATTAACTACGGTAGACGCCGGGCCATGCGCGCCGAATTTTTCAGATAACGCCTCGGCTAGGTTGCTTTTTAGATAACGTTCAATCGAACGCATTGACGCGCTGCCTTTTAATTTATATTCACGGTAAAAATCAGTATCGTTTAACTGGCTGGCTATAGTAGTCCCCATGCAGACACCAATACGAAGATCGCCTAATCTATTTTTTAATCCACTCTCCTCCATTGCTTCACCAGCGGCGATAAAAGCAAGTTCTAAAGTACGCATGGTTTTTGCGTCGCCATATCCAATCCCTTTTACCTCAAAAACCGGATAATCTAATTTCGTCTCAAATAAAGACACCGGGGAATAATTCCTGATGCCGGCGCCTAAATTATCCAAAGTTTCAGGGATATTTTTGCCGCAGGCCGATACTACTCCCATACCCGAAATGACAACACCTAGACTTTGCATAATTATTTTTTCCTGTTTTCCAGAACATACCTTGCCAGCGTATCTAACGAATAAAATATCTTTATCCCCTCAAGCATATCCTTTACATCCAGATCAAAGTTCCTCTGCAAAAGCACTACAATCTCAACGGCGTCTAAAGAATCAAGGCCCAGCCCCTCTCCAAAGAGGATCTCGTCATCTTTTATCTCTTCCGGCTTGATATCCTCAAGACAGAGGCTTGTAACCAATAATTCTTTTAAGTTCTTACGAATTGCCGCTAATTCTTTTTCTTGCATTTCATCCATAGCGGGCTCCTTCCTACTTTTTCCAGATATCTGAAAATAAGAAAAACTGATACGGGTATTCTTGGGTATACTTTTCCAGAACAACGGCAAACTCCTGCACAAAACCACGCAACTCTTCCTGCTTGCGCGATGCATTTTGATAACGCGGGTTAAATACATTATGCACATTAACAAGGTATTTTTTATATCCAAGCCGGGAGGTCAATACAACCACCACCGGACAACCCGCGGCAGCAGCAATAAGAAATCCCCCGTAAGGGAAAAAAGCTTTATCACCCAGGAAATCGACGGCTAAGGCATCGGCACTGTATTTGCGGTCACCCATAACAGCGACAATATCCCCTTCTTTAATAGCGTGCATAATCTGGATTACGCTGTCTAATGCTTTCTCGGGAGATATGACCCGGATAAAATCATCTTGACGGCTGATATTTAAAGAACCCTCAACTGCAGGATTATCCTCCGGACGCATCACGACGTGCACCTTGCGGTTTAAATCCTTTAAAACAGTCAGGGCAATCTGCCAGTTGCCGACATGGGCAGTTAACAGGATAAGACCTTCTTTTCTCTGGCGCAATAACTCAGCCAGCTGCTCTTTCCCCAATCTTTTAACATCTAAAACTGCATTTCCGCTGATAGCGGCATAACGGTCAATAAGTTGTTTGCCCTGACTGACAAATAAACGAAAAACATGCAGTCGGGCGACAAAGAAATTCTTGCCCGGGAATCTTCTTTTTATATAAGCAAGCGCGCCATTGGTCGCCTGGCGGTCAAATAAAACATAATGCAGGCATATTAAATACAAGAAACTGTAAGCTACCCGCAAGCCCAAAAACCTGGCAATAATCCGGAAGAACCAAAAACCAAAGACATTACCCCTTCTTTTGCCAACTATCCTTTGCTCTTTATTTTCCGCCATACGCAAGAATCCCTTTTTTTATTTTTGCCGCGGCAAAAAATACCGCCCCTCCGATAATCACCGCCAATACAGGGGCCAAAATTAAGGAGCCCAGGAGCCATTCATATAATCTTTGGGGGATCTCTTTAAATACCGTTTTATATGTTATATCGGCAAGCCAACACTTATAAAGCATAAAGTGCCCCAGCTCAATACAGGCAACCGGAACCAGCGGCGGCATGCACAAATTCTGGATTGCCACTGCCATAATTTTATTAAGATGCAGCCGGCTTGCTACATAAATGGTGGTCAGAATATGCACGGAAATTAAAGGCAACACCCCCAAAAAAATACCCAAACCCGCAGAAACTGCCAGCCCCAGCGGAGTAGCATTTTCTCTTAGAAGGAATTTAATTAATTTTACCGGATGCACAATAATATTTAATTTGTTCTGAGCTGACGCCGGCTTAATTAGTTGCGGATAAGGCAGCGGCAGCAGCCTTCTTCCGATTAATCGCATATGCATCAAAGTTATGCGAAGATTATCCATAACCGGACGGAAACTGCTTACCCGCAATGCATCCGGAGGATAAAACACTTTTACCGGAACCTGTTTTAATTCAAGCCCAGACCATGCTCCCCGGGCAAGCACTTCAATTTCAAAATCAAAACGTCTTCCATACACTTTCATCCGGGAAATGTATTCAACGGGATAGGCGCGAAACCCGCTTTGCGAATCATCAATCAGGCGCCCGGTTTCCAGTTGCAGCCAGAAATTGGAAAAGGCACGGCCAAAACGACTTTTCCCCGGAATATTTAAAGAGCGGAAATCCCGGCTGCCCACGATTATCGCGCCGTCATCCTGTGCGATTAAAGGAATAAACCGCTCAATATCCCCGGGGGAATGCTGGCCATCGGCATCAATAGTTATCATAAATTTCGCGTTGTTTTTATGAAGGTGCTCCAGCGCCGTACGCAAGGCCATACCCTTACCCAGATTTTGCGCATGCCGGATAACCGCAATATCCGTGCCTGAAAATATTCTTTTCACATCGGTATCCGTAGAACCGTCATCAACCACAAGAACATGCTCTATAAGCTTGCGGCATTCAGAAGCGACGTCAAAAACGGTATACTTATTATTAAAAACGGGTATCACCGCCCATATGCGCGATCTAACCATAGGGTTATTTTACGGTATTGTCTGTTTTGAGGTTGCGCCTGCTGTTCCCGGTATAAGCATCTCCCAGAGAAAACCGGAGTAACCCAGCTTATGCAGAAACGCAAGGATGCTATCCAAATGATCCGGAGGGAATACACAATTGCGCATTCCGCGGAAGGCCTCAGTTAAAGTCTCCTCCAGCCATTTACGCTCAAGAAGCGGCGAAATATAATAAACCGGCTCAAGTAAATCCTGCTCCTTAGAGATGACTCCTTCGCTCTCTGCTAATTTTTCCAAAGGCGTATGCGGAAGAATCCTTATCCCCATAAAAATAAAGGAGACGGTCTTTTTTAGGCTCTTGATATTTCCTACCCCCTCCATCACGGTATCCTTGGTCTCCCCCGGACAGCCAAACATGAAATAATGCGCCGTGGCAATCCCATATTCGGCAAAAAGATCATTACAGGAAACAATATCTTTAAAAGTAAACGACTTACCCATCTTTTCCAGGGTAGAATCTGAAGCTGCGTCCGCGCCGATCTCCACCGCCTTGAGCCCGGTTTCTTTCATCAGGGAGATTATCTCTCTGGTAAAACCCTGCGGTTTAAAAAAAGCGGTCCAGGGCACGACCACTTTGCGCCTCTTCATTTCCTTTAAGACCGCAAGATAATACCCCTGGTCGTCGTTAAAAAGGGAGTCGGTAAAGAATATATACTTGGCTTTATATTTATCCAATAAATTCTGGATATCATCAACTACTAAATCCGGGCGGCGCGCGCGCAGTTGGTTGCCTTCCAACACGGGATAAGCACAGTAGGAGCAGGAATGAATACAGCCGCGCTTAGTCTGCACCGACGCCACACTTCCGCTCTTAAGATAAAAATCCATAATCCCGCCATCATAAAAAGCCGATGGTATCTGCTCTGATAAAAGACGGGATCGCGAACGCAATATATTCTCTTTAGGATAGATATTTTTTGCGGCATTATCCAGAAAATCCACTAATAGTTTTTCCCCCTCCCCTACAATACCAAAATCAGCGCCTGTCTTGCGCAGTATTGCTTCCGGAAGAATAGAGAAGCCCGATCCGCCAAGAATTATTTTTGCCGGGCTAATAAGCTTAATCTCCTTAACTATATCGCTGACCGCATCAATGTAGCGCTGTTCATTTAAAAGGTTAACGTTATCAATATTGCGTATGGATATTCCGATTACCTGCGGGGCAAACTCTTTTACCTGGCTTAAGAGGGTTGCCATAGACCTGCCGCTGGCCAGAAAATCAAATTGCCTGACCTGATGCCCTGCCTGATCCAAGCTGGTAGCCACCATGCTTAAACCTAGCGGGTATACAGAATAAGGAGTATTGGCAATGTTTGATGAGATAAGCAAGATTTTCATTGTTCTTTCATCGTCCAACGCCGTTGCTGGTTTAGACTCGGCCCGCGGTATGTCCCGTCCTGCGGCAGATTAAATTCCGGCTGATTTTTTGATTTCGGCCATTTGTAATAGCTGAGCTTTATCTTCACGCTCCTGCTCCTGATATACAATGGCAGGTAGCCCTGCCGGTATCCAAGACAACCGCCAACATGGCTTGCGCTTCTTGATTTCGCACCATCATTTCTGCCTGGGCTAATAAATTTTCTTCTGTCTTCTCCAAATGCCGCATGTAAAATGTTGGCCCCTGCAAGCCAAAATGAATTGCAGCTTCAGCAAGTGGGCTTGAGGCTAAGGTGTAGATAAAAAGATTCCCTCGGCCAAGCTTCCTGCCGTAGGCGACATAATCCCGAAAGTAAGCAAAATTCGAAGCCAGAGCGCCCGCCGGGCTCGCCCCCACTATCCCGATGTCCTGCTTCTTATCCTTGGCATAAGGGATGTCAGCGTCATATAAGGATAAAGCTACTGAGAGAGTGACAAGTTTTGAGACTTGGTCAAACCGAGCAAAATTCTCAATAGGATAGGCAAGAACATCGTCTTTAAGGAGCTGTGCGCATAACGACCGCAAATCAGCATACTGCCACTCGAGGCCTTTTTGTGCACAGCCGCACCGCGCATCTGTAATCCAGCCGCTTTCTTTCAACATGGAATTGTTTAACCCATTAGCTCGCATTCAAAATCTTTTAGCTGTTTAAATATTGTATCCAAGGCTTTGTACATCATTTTTTGGAAGAGGATATCCTGCTACACTTGCACAACCTCCCAACAACATTACCATGGCCACTAAACAGGCTATCTTTTTCATATTATTAATCCTCTCTACTTTTTCAGCACTAACGCTGAGTTTACTCCACCAAACCCAGCGTTGTTAACCAAGATGACGTTACTTTCTAACGCGCGGATTTCTGGGGAAACCCAATCCTTGGCCTCCGGATCAGGCTCTTTTAACCCCACCGTTGGAGGAACAATTTTCTCCTCTAAAACCCGAAGCGCGATGATTGTGTCTATTAAACCCGCTACCCCCAGCGTATGCCCTATTGCTCCTTTAATGGAATAAAGCGGCCTGAGCCCACAACCAAAAATACTCCTATAGGCCTTTAACTCCATGGAATCATTATATACTGTTCCTGTGCCGTGTCCAGAAATACAGCCTATGCTGTCACTGGAGATGCCTGCTCTCTTCAGAGCCTTTTGGGTGGCAGTAGCCAAGCCACTGCCATCGCGCAACGGGCCGGTCATATGGTGAGCATCCCCGGTCACTGCCCAACCAGCCACTTCTCCAAGGATTCTTCTATCTTCCCGTTGCGCCCTTTCCTCGCCCATAAGCAAAACCAAGGCTGAGGCCTCTCCCAAACTCAAGCCCGCCCTGCTTTTATCAAACGGCTTACTCGTGTCTGGATCAAGCGCCATGAGAGAGGAAAATCCCGAAAAGACAAACTCCGTCACGGCATCAGTCGCAACGACTAATGCGCAATCATGTTTGCCGCTTTGAATCTGGCTTGCGGCAAAGCCAAGAGCAACGCTCGAAGAAGCGCACGCGCAGGAGATGATTACGCTCTCTCCCTTAATCCCGGTGAGCGCCTTTATTTTTTCCGCAAGAAAGTTCAGCTTGCTTTCTGTTCCATCACCAGTTCCTTCCAAAACCTGTTTTTCCAATATATCTATTTCTCCCACAGTGGAGGCAAGGACGAGGAAAGCGTCGTGCGGCAACAGGGCTTTGTTTCTTTTTATAAGCGGAATAACCATTTGCATCGCCAAAGAAACATCGCCAAAGTATTTAAGGCCGCTTACGGTAGCCGCTTTGCTACTCTGGAATGGATCGGTAGAAAATCTTTCCACATTCCCTATTGCACTTATTCCTGATAAAATACCGTCCCAAGAAGCTTGAACACCCCATCCGTAGGCAGTTACTAAATCATAGGCCGTAATAACGGTTTTTATTTCAGACACGCAAACTCTCCCTCGAGCCAGCGCTGGCGTAAATTTTCCAGAAGCTTTGGGGTAGCGATATAGACTTCTTCACTGCGGCCATTAATGAACAACTGCACTGTATAAGCGGTAGTAACAAGCGTACCGTCTACCCTTCTGATTTCATATTCAGTTAATAATTTAGCCCCCTCGCACCATGGGACAGAAGCCCTGCTCGTAAACTCCTCATCCAAACGTAGAGGTTGATGATAATCGATATGGAACTGCACTATCGGAGCGCGCAGGTTTGCCTGGTAAAAATCCTGAAAAGACAACCCGCATCTTCTCCCTAACTCCTGAAAAACCTCCTCAAAGTAAAGCGGATAACGACCATACCAGACTATCCCCATCGCATCCACCTCGCTTAGGTTTACCCTTCTTTTCACGGAAAAAGATATCGGCAGAGGCGCGCCTTTTATTCGCTCAAAATATTTATTATCTTTACGTCTCATCGTAGAAACCCCTTCATACCTCAAAAGTAACTCTCAATTGAATATTGGCGATCTTCTTATCCCTGTCATTAATTAAAACCTTGACCAACGCCTCTTCGCTACCTTCTGGTAATTGAGGCACGTTTAGGGTGATCTCTTCATTGCAGGTGACAGAAGCAAAGAATTTAGCTGATACTATCTCCTTTAGTCGTGGCCTCCTCTGAGTAACCGCCTCAAGCACACACAGTATCGCCTGAATCTTACACACTCCAGGCAAGACCGGATTTCCTGGAAAATGCCCCTTAAAGCCAATAAAGTCAGAGGGGAAATTAAAAGAAGCTTTAATCTCTCCTTGCGGATCAAAACTTAGCCCATACATACATTCCTTAATTGCCCGGCCCAATTTACTCACTTTCGCGTATCTCCTTTAACCTTACCACAAGGTAGTAATTATAACCGTAATGTCTTAAGATAACTCCTGCAGGAAAGACCTTTCCATTCTTCACGATATACTCATAATAGAATACGCTCCAGAGTTTACAACCGTTCATATAACAATGCTTCTCAATCAAAAGGTTATCCTTTCCGGCAAAAACATACTCGAAGAAACCATCTCTTTTTGGCGTGCGGAAAATAAGCTTATATTTCTTCAGAATTGCAATTGATTCAGCTGGAGGAAGCCGGTCCAGATAAATCCTTTTAATATCCTCGCAGACCGCTTTAGCAAAATCACCGTGCTTAGTTAACTCAGGAAAGATATATTTCGATTCAATGACTTCATGATTAACACTCAAGTCGAATAACTTAACTCCCACATGATTTAAGCCCACCACGGTCAAACTTCGATTTAGAGTATCTAGGCGCATAGGGCCAAGGCAGGAAAATTTCAGGTGACGATAAGCGAATACCGTAGAGTTCATCAGCTCAAATTTTTGCGGGAGCCGCTGGGCAAACTGAGTCCGCACCATCTGAGGGTTTATCCCTTCAAGCGGAACATCATTATTTTTTTGAAAAGGGATGGTATTACAACCGGCATTACTAAAAACTAGTAAAACTAAGATTATAAACTTGCACATATAACACCAACTAGTTTCTTTCTGTAATCCAGAGCTTATAAAGGGGCGGAATAATAATCACACTGGAGAGGTATCCCGAGAAAACTCCTGTCGTGAGTGTCACACCAATAGAAAAAAGAATGGGGTGCCGGGCGAATAAAAGGACACCTGTTCCAATAAGGGTCGTGAATGCAGCAAAAGAAACTGCCAGATAAGTTCCCGTTTTAAATTTATACTTGCAATTATAAACTACAAACATTCCGTAGTCGCTTACAATACCGACCACAACCATAGAAGCAATTATGATAGGCATATTTAAAGCTAAACCAGCTAATGGAATTATGCCGGCGATCATTATGATACTTGTCAAAACCGGTACTAAAGCAAGAGAGGATAATTGGATATCTTTCAGCAATAAGAATGTTAATCCTACAGTCAGTGATGCTGATAAAAGTGATAAAAAGATTAGTTCTGAACTAAGCGCACGGGAAATTTCATTAGAGAAGTTTTTCCGGGATACTAAAAAAGTCCTTGGATAATTTTTACTTATCGTGGATAATCTTGTAATATATTTGTCCTGGTCTGGGAAAAAAGACAATATTTGATATCCGTTTTCTTTTTGATGCACAAACTGCTCCTTTAGATGCTCAAAAAAAGAAAGCCCCTTTGGTTCAATCTCTAAATCCACTAGCTGATGCAGCTGTGCAAAAAATGGCTGAAAAGCATCTTCTGAAAAATTATAAACTTTGCCATAATCTATCAACATCTTCCTAACTTCATTCTCTTTTGCCTCACTCCAAAATTTCTGCCAACGCAATTCGTTTGCCTTACGCGTATTGAGCCCGGGCCAGACTGAGGAAAAACTAGTAAAATTCTCTTTGCCTATATTCTTAATTGCCGCTTCATATATATCTGAGTTAACCTGATAGGCCTTTTCGAGGTTCCTGCCCGCTACCACAAAAACCGCAGGTAAAATCTTGCCTCCCCAGGCATTATGGAATTCCTCTTCGGCCAACAAGACCTCTTTAGCCACACCGTCACACTGGTCAATATCATTGTTAACTCTTAAACCTTTAGCCAGAATAATCATAGTAGCCATAATCACTATCCAGACAAAAATTAGTATGCGATCTTGCACCTTAAAACTAAAAAACCTCATTAGCTTGCCGGCTACCGAAATCTGCGGATCATTTCTTTGTTTGCTTAAGAAATGGGGTAAAACTGACAGGGTAAATATCAAACAGAGCATAATGCTAAAGCTTGAAAAGCAAGCAAGCTGATGGTAGCCTTTGACGCTAGAAAAGAAAAATACCACAAAAACGCTTACTGTCGTCAGGGCGCCGAATATAACCGGCCGGATTACTTGCCTGACGGTATCTGGACTACCACCTGCTTTGCGCACTGCTATATATACATAAATTGCATAATCAATCGCAATTCCGGCAATAACCGTACCCATGCCGATCACAAAATATGATAATTTTTTGAAAACAAAATAGGTTATATTTATGGAAATTGGCACGGCCGCTAAGGGAATAAGAAAAATTAGCACAGCTCTTAGATCACGGAAGAAAAACAGGAATAATATTAAAAAGGCGAGCGATGCTATGATCGAAGTAAGCCGAATATCCTTTTTTATGACATCTTCGTTGCTTACTGTATGCATGTGCCCGGCAATTATATCAGCGCAAATATAATCCGGAAGTTTTTTTAATTCTTCCCTAAGGTACGCAATGAGTTTTCGTGCTTCAAATCCCTCAGTCACAATTACTGACGTCTTTAGAATAACCATGGCATAATGGCCATCCCTACTAAGAAGATGGCCATTATCAATTACCACATTGTAGCCCAAGGATGTAGAAAGCTTTTCGATATTACGTAAGATCTCAGTGGATAAACCAAGCGGATCCTCACGCAGAAACGGCATCATAAAAGAGCCCCCAGGAGTCAGAGACTGAAGATAAATAAATTTAAGCCTCCTCTTGACCTCGTCCGGGGTGATGTGGCTGTCTATTTTGGAGAAGGACTCAAGCCCCAGGAGCTGCGGGGTGAACTTTAAAAAAGAAACCATTTCAGATATCACATTATTTGCTGTAACATTACTGATTACCTGTGCTATCAGGGGAGATTTTATTGAGGCAGTTAACTGATCAACAGCAAGAATTAAATCCTGCGTGGAGTGTTTGTCATCTTTGAGTTTTAAATTAATAACCAGCTTATCCGAAAAACCTGATTCACGCAAAAAACGCATATCCCGCAGGATATCCTGATTGGCAGGCAGCATAGTTTCAATATTGTTGTCATACTTGATTCTGGATAGGTTGATGATAGAGAAAAAGATAACAATTCCAATGAATGCTGACACCAATAATTTGTGCCGACTAATAAAACTATGGCAAAAATAATAAAATTTATCGAACATCGCGCTTTAATTCCCAGGCGGAACGATCGATGGGCATATTCAACTTTACCGAGGAGAACTCCAAAATAGCGCTATCCCCGCTTTTCTCTTCAATGATGATCTTACGCAAATATCTCCCCTCCTTCTCAAAGAACACCGTAACGGTCTTTATTAATCCAGAAGCAGGATTTGACTGCATGGGGGCAAATTCCAGGATAATCGGAGTTTCCGAAATAATCTTTGCAGTATAATCTTTAAGCAAAGAGACGTAGGCGCCGGAAAACCAAACCTTCATCTGCGCTACAGCCATGGAAAAACCCGGATTGCCTGACAAAGAAAACTGCTGGACCTGGTTGCTCTCCTCATCCCATTGTTTTATAAGGCTCCCTTTGATAAGCAGGGTATAACGCAAAGGTTCCTTAACATGCCAAGAGAAAAGCTCCGGCTTCTTAATGAATATCTTGCCTTTTAAAATTATTGGCTGGTTAAAAACCGCCAGCCTTTTTTCCTGGGTAAAATCCGTTTCAAGTGTATTAACCCCGGCCATCTTGGTTTCCAGGCGCAAGAGAAGGGCATTAACATCGGCTGCCTGCAAGCTGGACACCCCAAATCCCAGAAACAAAATAAATAAGATTATTGTTTTTCGCATCAAGCTTCCCCGGAATCTTCCCGCCAAATATTTATCTGGCCCTGCGCCAGTAATTCATCGCCCTTAAAAACTTTGCCCTGGACAACGAAAAAGTTTCCAAAGCGGGCTTCTTTAAAAATAGCTACGGTCAGGCAATCCCCTATCTGGGCGGTTCCGAAGATCTCCAATTTCTTAACACCTATAAGAAGGCCTCCGATGGCTTCTTTGCTTGCGCCGGCCTTTTTAAAACCGTCAAGGGCGGCAATCCCCTGGGCAATTAGCTCCAAATACACGACTTCATCAAGGGTGCCGTCTTCGCCTAAAAAAAGCATATCATTGGATATACTCACCGAAACCTCACCGGTGCGCTCTGCTACTTTCTCCAATCTATCAATAACCCGCATCGGTGCCTGCTGGGGGATGAGGCGGTCAACGACTACGGGAAGATGCACGATATCATTCTGCCTGTTGGCGTTATGCCAACAAGAAGGATCAGATGCAAGATAATCTCCGGTAAGTTGATAAGCTGTGCCCCGGCATCCGTAACATTCGTTTGATTTATCGCAATCCCTACAAGGCCCTTTAATAAAGTTGCGGTAATTGCGCAAGTCCTGAATAACCTCGCTATCCCTGATAATACCAGCAAGCTTGCTTTTTTTGACATTACCTACCGGGATATTTATCCCCACGCAGGGAAAAACAAAACCTTGGGAATTTACCATGCAAGAAAACTGATGCCGTAAACATTTAATACCCACAAGCGGAGGCTGCGGCTGCCAATGGCGGTCAAACGTGTCCCAGTCGATCTCAGCCAGTTTCTTAAAAACCTCTTCCAGGCGATGGATGTTAACGTTTAACCATTCGTTCTTGCGCGCCCTGCCCTTAGGAGTAATCATTTCAAAATAAGGCATTATATTCTGCTGACGCAGCCATTCCCACATCTGCGGGATATCGTCAATATTCTGCTGACAGATAATCGTGCTTACCGCAAGATTGCCCGGATTGCCCGGATAACCGGCGGATTTTAAGTTTTTAAAAGCATCCTGGATATTTTTATACGCGCCTTTCTTTCCCGAGAGCGCATCCTGAATGTTCTCAATGCGACTATTCATCTTTAAAACCACAAAAATGCCCAGATCAAATAACTGGCGTGCCCTATTCAAGGTAATCCCAAACCCATTGGTAAACATCGTTGCCTCAAGCCCCTCTTTCCTGATAAAACGAAGCATCTCCATAAGATGCGGATAAAGCATGGGCTCTCCGCCGAGGACAACAATCTTTTTAGCACCCAGCCCTTTGGCCTGGAGGATAATATCGCAAATTTCTTCGCGGGAAAGCTCGTTTTCAAGATGCTCCTTCTCGGGGACGTAACAATATTGACAGCGCAGATTACAACGCAGGCTGAATTCTATCTCCATGGAAAGCAGGCGCTTATTCGTTACGGCGTCATCAAGCTCCTGCTTGGTAAATTCAACATCATGCAAAACCCTTGAACAATTATTCACTATCCTCTCCTGTCAATAAAGCGGATGGGCTTACGGGATTTCGGGGTATAAACCTGCTCCCGGATTAATGCCTCATCACTAACCAGTACTCGGGGCCTGACCCTAAGCCTGGCCTGCAATTTATTCCTGATGTCCTCAACATCACAATCCGGATTATCTAAGGCAAGATGCACTTCCACGCAATCAGAAAGCTCGCCCTCACTGGTCACGGAAATATAATACTCCTTAACTTCCTTAATCTCTTCGATTGCCGAATATACCATCTGCGGATAAATCGTCGTGCCCCGCACCTTCATCATCTGCTGCTTTCTGCCTAATATAGGGCCAAGCCTTATTGTATTCCTCCCGCATTTACAAGGCTCATCAATAATAAAACTTACGTCTCCGGTTTTAAAACGCACCAGCGGCATACCCTCTATCCCCATCGGCGTTACTACTACCTCTCCCTTTTCCCAAGAGCCAAGCAGCTGGCCTTTTTCACCTACGATCTCAACTACTGCTAAATCCGGGTGAAGATGACCGCCTGCCTGAGCAGTGCACTCGCAAAAAGTAGTAACCATCTCAGAAGACGAATAAGTAGAGTATGCCTTGGCCCCCCAAATTTCCTCCAGATCCTTGGCAATCTTAAGAAATTCTAACCTTCCTCCACGTAATGGTTCGCCGATACAGAGTAATTTAGAAACTTTTATTTTTTGCAAGCCCTGCTTCTCTTCAGATAAAAAAAGACCGAGTTTTTTCAGGAAACTCGGCACTCCGACAATGGCCGTTGGATTCATACTCCGGATTATCTGGGCATGACTCTCTAAACTGTTCAATCCGTTTCTGATCGAAGTTGCTCCGATCGCGCGCACCCCTAAAAAATATGCTAACCCCGCAACAAAGCAGCGATCAAGAGTACAGGTCAAGAGCACAACATCCTCAGACGTAAACCCGCAACCCGAGAAAGATTTTTCTTCATTGTAGGCCAAGCGTTTTAAGTCAGATTCGGTATAGGCGATTTTAGTAGGTTTACCGATAGTCCCTGAAGATAACACAATATCTACTATCCTCTCGATGCTTGTTGCTAAAAACGCGTCATTATTTTTCTCAATATCGGCCTTATTGGTAAAAGGCACATCACAGAGATTATTGAGGTTGATTTTTTGGGGGTTAATTTTATGTCTTTTTAATAACCGTCGGTAAAAAGGGGAATGCTCTGTGCAATAAATAAGATGCTCACGCATAAGCCTCTCTTGGGCGGACTTTATTCTTTCAGGAGAAGAAAAACTAATTTTTTTGTAGGTATCGAAATTTTTCATGTGCATCTTTCCATAGCCGCCACTTCATCAATAATTATTTGGCGGACATAATTTTTAAGTTTAAACGGCCCAAGAGCCCCATATTCTTCCCAGCGGATGGGTTTGAGCCTATGTATTCTAATTACTCCCGGGTGTAACAATCCTGAACCAATGGGGGGGATCAATTCATTTCCCGTAATACACAGAGGAGCAAGGGGTTTTCTTGTTTCCATGGCTATCCGAAATATCGCCCCGTGAAATTGGCCAACCGAATTATCCCGCGAACGCGTCCCTTCAGGAAAAGCAATTATCGAAACTCCTTCCCGGAGAAGCTTGATTGTCTTGGCTTTAAAATCTTCAAAGGGCATTTCGCGCACGCTTAAGTATCCGGCAAGCTTAGCTATGAAACCTAAAACCGGCACGCGAAATGGCCAGACATTAACTATTTGTATGAGCTCCCCTGGCAGCACCGCCATAAGAAAGGGATCTGAAGCTGAGCGATGATTACAGACAAATATATACGGACCACCAGGATCCGCTTGATTGTAATCTTTGTATTTAAGGCGCACCAAGGGGAATGGCAGAATGCAAATAATCACTGCGCCATACCAACTGATTGCCCTGCGCAACCTCCTCAGGGCTTGGCGACGTGGCAAGATAAGCACACAGAGGGTAACGAAACAACTCAAGGTTGGTATAGCAACCAAGGAAAATATGAAAAAAAATACATAAAAGGTAACGTTAAGATATATGAGCTTCAAACCCCGCATCACGTGCCACCTTCACTTTTTATCGATTGAATAAAGTTATAGATATCTCCTAAGGTGCGTATGGTGAGCACTCGTTCGTCATCCCGTATGGTCACCCCGAATTTCTTCTGCAGGGCAACTACGAGGTCAACGACATCCAGGCTATCAAGACCTAATTCGTTAAAAATGTTCGCTTCCAGCGTCAGTTCATCACTCGGGATTTCAAAAGATTCTTCAAAGACTTCATTTACCATACGTATTATATCCTGTTCACCCATCATACCCTCCTGCAAAACGCTTCGCTATAAACAATTTGCTGATTATAACCGACCGCAGCACAATCCTTTGGGCTTCAGCAATAGAGTAATACCTCCCTTATTGTTCTTTTTTATTACGACTTGGTCTATTTCTGCTTGAACAGAGAATCGGTTCATATTACTTTCCTTTTTTACAAACCAAAGCAGCATTGATCCCGCCAAAGGCAAAACAGTTTTTTAGCAGAATAGTGACCTCTTTTTTAAGTGTTGCCGTGACGTGCTTGATTCCCTGACAAGCCTTATCCGGCTCTTCCAAGTTCAGGGTGGGATAAATCACGCCTCTTTCCATCATAATTAGCGAGGCAATTAACTCGATGGCCCCAGAGGCGCCCAGAGTATGGCCGATATACCCTTTAAGACTGCTCACCGCAACACTATCGCCAAAAATTTGGCGAATAGCCGCGGCTTCCTCTTTGTCTCCCTGAATTGTGGCGGTGGCATGGGCGTTGATATAGTCGACATCCTGGGGTGATACCGTCGCCCTCTGCAATGCCTCCTCTACACAAAGCACAATCGCCTCCCGGTTTGATTCACTGACGTGGTTCCCATTCCCGCGGGTGCTGTAGCCGATGATCTCAGCGTAAATTTTAGCCTTTCTCTTCAAAGCTCGTTCATAATCCTCCAGGACTACGATACCGCTACCCTCGCCGCAGACAAGTCCATCGCGTTTGGCATCAAATGGCCGGGGAGTTTTTCGGGGGGCCTGATTAAAATTGGTGGAGGTGGCAAAAAGAATATCAAAGGAACCGACTACCGTCGGATGCAATCCTTCTGCGCCACCGCAAATCATTATATCCTGCTCGCCCAGCCGAATAGCATTATACCCCGCCCCGATTGCCTGTAAAGCTGAAGCGCAAGCAGCGCTGGTCGCCATTACGGTTCCGTCTATTCCCAGATACTGCGCTACGTTGAGAGCTGCGGTATGAGAAATACATTGAAAAAATTTTGTCGAGGTAAGCTTGGTGAGATCCCAATCGGGGATAATCGTCTCAAAAGCCTCGCAAATACTTTCCGCGCTTCCCATGGTTGAGCCGATAACACACCCCAGCCGGCTTCCGGATAAGTCTTTCTGGGTAATTCCGGCGTCTCTGAGGGCTTGCTGGGCAGCCTGAACAGCAAATATACTTAATCTGCCCATCGATCGCCTGTTCTGACGAGGAATCAATTTCTCATCTTGCATCTTTGCGGGTGCCCCCACCAGACAACGCAACCCCTTGTACTTCTGCCAATCTGGAAAATATTGAGTTGCGCTCTCGCCGCGCTCAACGCCTAAGATAAACTCCTCCACGCTGTTGCCCAAAGGAGTAATTGCCCCCAATCCGGTAATGGCTACTCTTCTCAAAGAGATAAACTCGTTTCAATAAAATGGTTGTACTTTTCTTTGCCGATCAAGCTCCTAGCCACAATAAAGGAAGACATCATTGCGCCCACAATGCCCGGCAAGACCGCGCTCTGCCCGGCAACATAGATATTAACCAGCGGCAGCTTGCCAAAAAGGTTAAACTGTCCCATCTTTTGTTTTATGCCGTAAGCGTTGCCTTCAGGCGAATACAGATAATCCCGAAAAGTCAAAACCGAAGCCGCATCCAGAACCCTGAATCCCTGGCGATACTGCGGATACAAATTGCGCGTGCGCCGGGCGATCTCTTCCACCTTGCGCGCCTTATAGTCAATATAGCCAGCCGGTCTCCTGCCCACAGAAGAATCAGCCCATTGACTGACCTCCGAGTAAAATGACGGTTCAAAAGCGGTAATCACACAATACGGTTTATCGCGATTAGTCGCAACGCTGCGTATAACTGCAAGTGCAGTCCCGCCCTCGTAGAGGGGGTCAAGCAATTCGTTCAAATCGGCGCTCGGAAGAAGAGAAACGATGCTTGGTCCAAAACAAGAGGCATTCGCGTTTTCAACTATGCCAAACACAGAAAAAAATCCGTGCGATATCTCAAACGAAGAAACCCTGTCTACAAATGCCTTTCTTAGGTGCTGGCGAGGCAATATTTTTAAAATTTCATGGGGATGAATAGTAAAGATGCAATCACCCGCGCGTACCACGTCCCCGTTATCCAACGCAAACTCATTGACACGGTCGTTTCTGATATCAGCACATTGGGCGACAGACGTATTACAAAGAATATCGATATCAGATTGCGCAAAACGGTCGCGAAAGGCCCAGATGAAGGCTTCGCCTCCGTTTTCGATGCGCGCTACCGACTCGTACAAACCCGCGGCCACGCGAGCATGATTTGCAAAAGATACTTCCTTCGGTTGCACCCCGTAACATAAGCAATATGCCGACATAAGCCCCTTAAGATGGGCATTGGCGGTAAGAGAGCCGAGGACCTTGTCAAGACTGATAAAATCCTCCTCAATGGTGTTCGGGGACTGCGAAATTTTTAGCAGATTAAGGGTTAAGGTTGATTGATAGACCTTTTTGACAAGCGCAAAATATGAATCGATTGCAACTGATTCACCCGGAAAATATTCATGCAATGCGGCACGCAAATTCTCTGTTCCGGACGGCACATCATAAACTGCGCTATCCTGCTCAAACACAAAACGCTTTGATTCTGGTGCAGAAAGGAAAATGGGTTTTATGCGATCACCGATATCTAAAACACGAAGCATATCGGTCAAGATGCCGCTGGAAGAAAAACCACCCGTAAAATGAAAGCCGGTATCAAAAGGAATGCCTTTCTTATAAAAACGGATAAGGCTTCCGCCGATATGGGGGGCTTTCTCAAGAAGAAGAACTTTTCGTCCGTTCATTACAAGAAGCAGTGCCAAGGTTAAACCGCTGATGCCGCTTCCCACAACTATATGATCGTACTTTTTCATCCCGTTTTTTAAAAAAAATGGCTAAATTGCTAAACCCCCGTTTATACCAATAACCTGACCGTGAATATACATATGTTTTTCACTGCATAAAAAATTCACCACCGCTGCCACATCATCTGCATTCCCAAACCTTTGCAATGGAATAAGGGCAAGGATTTTGTCTTTTGGAAGTTCAGCAGTCATTTCTGTTTCAATAACCCCTGGTGCAACGGCATTAACAAGAATATTCTTCTTTCCCACCTCGCGCGCCAACGCTTTTACCGCGCCAATTAACCCAGCTTTTGATGCCGAGTAATTAACTTGACCTGCCTGACCCATCTCTCCAGAAGCAGAGGAAATAACAACAATACGGCCTCGCTTCATCTTAAGCATAGGAAACAAGACAACATGCATCACATTATAAAATCCATCAAGATTTGTGGAAAGGACTGAATCCCACTCCTCTTTGGTCATCCACACCATAAGGTTATCTCGCGCAATTCCGGCATTATAGACAACCACATCGGGTGGGTCCGCGTCTGTAACTTTTTGTAACGCCGCTTCCGTAGCGTGATAATCGGAAACATCAAAACAAAAAAGAACACAAGCGCGTCCTGTCTGCTTTATTTCCTCTTTTACTTTTTCGGCGGCACTGTGATTTCCCCGATAGGTTAACCATATGTCAAATCCTGAGTTAGCAAGACGGAGCGCTATACATCTTCCTATCCCCCGACTTCCACCAATAATCAAGGCGATTTTTTTACTATTGTTTTCCATAGATATTCCTTAACCAACTTAACAATTATCTCTCTTGGATTAACCTGTGGATGATTTTCTCCTCAAACCACTCTTATTAAACTTTCCGAAATATTGCTGATTCCGGCTTCGAAAATAACTACAATTATAATTATGTCAGGGCTGAAAATCGAATGCCTAAAATTTAATATTCTATAAACTTAAATAATCTAAGTCAAGAAATTTTATAAGGTTTTTTATACAAAGGCCTATAATACTCCCCAGAAACTGGACAGACGAAAAAGGCGCACGATAGCCTGCTATACTGGCACAATGGGGTCATATGGTAAGAAACACTCGGCGCATACTTAAAAACAAGATAAGCAAATGGCTCAAACTACCGTGGACGTATAGAGATGAGTCATAGTCAAATGGGTGGTTTTTGATGGTATCTGGTGTTCGGAAAAAGTTAAGGAAACAAGAGGGAAAACTATTTTGTTTTTTTCTCTTGTTTCCTTGTGTTTTGGCTTGTTATGGTAGCAGAAAAATGAAAAAAGTTTCTAATTGAGGCCCTTTTCGTTTTGGTTTAACTATTGACATTTTTTATATAATTATGGTGTTTCATTCCTTTTTCCCCACCCTTGCTGAAGATGCACATCCTATGCGCGGCACCTTTTCTAAATTTATTATTTCCATAAGTCTGATATTTTGATACAATAAAAGGAAAACATCCAAGAAGTGAATTCAATGAAGAGAATCGCTTTACTTATCGGCTGTGCCTTTATTTGGTTTTGCCTCAGCACGGGAACTGTTTTGGCAAATAAGTCCTCGGTGTCCATCGAAGGACCTGCAAGCGCTGAACAAGGATCCGAGGTCACCCTTCGCCTGACCGTTACCCATAGCGCCAATTCATTTTTTCATTACACCAACCGGCTCACGGTCCAGGTGAACGGTAAACCTTTCACGCAGTGGGTGTTCACAAGCGGCAACAGGCCTGAGGGGGCCGTCTTTACGAGAGAGGTAAAGATCAGGATTATTGGAAACACCGAGGTTGTCGCCGAAGCATATTGCAATATCCACGGGAGCAAGGGGCCTGCAAAGATAACGATTGTCACCAGTAAGACTGGGGCACCAGTGACGAAATAACAACCATCCGGATTGTATCACAACGAACGACATGGCAAGGGAAAGGTGTTGTCTATAATCCCAAGTTTTGCCTTTGATATTCCGAAACTCTTTCCTGCCTTTCAAGTCTAGTCCTCTATCCCAGAACATCTTGTCGAATTTGTGAAATTCTTTCTGCCTCTCTTAGGTTAAATTCAAACAATGTCTACAGCCAAAATGCTTTCCACCATATAGATACAGCACTCCGACTCTTCGATTGCAAACATAATCGTTAACAAAAAATGGGCAAATGAACCACCAGCTTTAACCGCCGAAATTGCAGGGGGTTGATACAATTCTGGGTAAAAAAGTACGCTCCTTATATTGAATGCGAAAAAATTCCTGACCTTCAACCGTTGAGACCACAAAGGTGATTTTTTCAGCTTTTTCTTCATCTCTGCCCCACCAGATCAAACCAGCACGAACCCCTCCCCCATCAAAGAAATGGTGCTTGTTAAGAAAACTCGTTGAAATTGATATTCACTTATTGGTCGTCAACCTGTTTGAATAAGAATATCTACCCATAAAATCTTTTTTCCTGAAACTTTTTCCTAAATCATTAGTAGCTCCATAAAAACCTAAAATCTACCTCACCCCGAAGAGGTCTTTAGTTTGCAATGATGATACCATTATGAAATTTGTAATAAAAAGTTTAATAAATGGATTAATGAATAGATTAATGAATTCGTTAATAATTTATCCGCTGTAATTATTTCAAATAGGCACAAAAGTTTTTCAAATAAAACTCAGCAAGCAAATGGCTTGGTCTTACAATAAATGGTAATGAATTTTCGGACATTTCTTTCCTCTTTTTATAAAAAACAAAACCCACTTCACCACGAAAAGATGAGTGGGTAAAACAGACGTAAAATCTGACGTAAAAATTTACCGAAATATGGTTTTTAACGGAATAAAAACCCTGTAAAATCAATAGGCGAGAGGCTTGGAACGCCCTGTCACGCCGGAGGTCGCGAGTTCGAACCTCGTCGTCCCCGCTCTAAAATAAAAAAGGGGTTAGGAGAAAATCTTAAACCCTTTTTTAATGCCAATTAAAGCATTTCCCCACACTATTCCCCACACTTTCTATGAAACTCAGAGGCATTAAAACTATCCCTCCAACTTCAAGGTTAAAACTTGGTTTTTTAACTAAGTTAGTTAAGCATTGCACTTAATATATTAAGGTGTGCAAAATAGTAAAGACCTTTCAAGCAGCATACCGAGTAGTTTGAGTTTGAAAGAAACTGCAAATTAAACTCGGTGACTTTTGAATTGGAGTCATGTCAATAGGTGTGTAAAAAGCATTTAGGCGGCCATCCTTTCCAGTTTCCTTTGTTCCCGTTTCACGACGCCATCGACAAACGTTTTCCCTGCGTAAACATCAGGCAACAGCCAA
>Ga0182021_10001248_pt1 | contig 28996 bp, 32 predicted proteins | sample 612E3MmetaG_FD_120493 | JGI IMG/M metagenome (GOLD analysis project Ga0182021, IMG submission 120493) | Permafrost microbial communities from Stordalen Mire, Sweden - 612E3M metaG (Illumina Assembly) | ecosystem: Environmental > Terrestrial > Soil > Wetlands > Permafrost | place: Sweden...
ATCTTGTTTGTTCGCTTAACAGGTTTCATTTTTATCCTTTCGTTGGAGATGTTACAAATATAATACACAATGAAAGGTTTGATACTCAAGAAATTGTATGTTTATTAATTTTTCAGAAGTCTCCAGTAGTTATTCATGAGCCGAGTGAAAAATATAACCCCAATTAAATTCTGGGAACGGTTAAATGTATTGAAGTTTTTCTTCCAGAGCAACTTTTTTCCATTGTTAAAATATATTAGCAATGCCCGCAACATGTAATCCCACTATAGAGGGATTATGTGTTAGAATTGATACTCTAATTTTATTGCCGGAGTATAACGAATAATTTCTTTTCCATGTTCAACGAATAACTTCTGATGCAATCCGAATGGATCTAGTCTAATATTCCATGCATGTGAAGTACCAGATCTTGATTGTACTGAATTGGCCGAGTTATATGCCAAAGCAAAACCAATTGATGCGCCTAACGTAGACATTGATAAAAAGATAGTTCGATCAGATTCTGATCCGGAGATAATATATGCTGTCCCTAATCCTAAAATCATCCCCAAAGAAGTATACAACCGAATCGATGTTCCTTGATCGTCTGTAAAATCATTAAGGCGGGTAAGAGCATGGCCGATGCCTAATCCTACCACTGCTCCAGCCATTGTAGCTGATACTAAGGCCTTTCGATTTTCCGTTCCTGCGAGATCCGCAATAGCAAATGCATCGGCGGCTCCTAAAAATCCAGCTGATTGAAGTATATCCGCATCACCGCTGGAATACGAAGTATTGTCGATTATCACATTACCAATTAGATAACCCACACCTGAACCTGCAAGAACCGTACTTCCTAAGAGCCGCAAATCTTTTTCGTTCAGCGTGAATTCATCACCCTTCCTCAGCAGGAAGGCTCCTCCGACTCCCATGGCAGTTCCAAAATCCGAAAACACTCCAACCGTATGCATATTTCCAAGTGGAGTATGATTTTCACGAACCCATGACATGACAATAGTGCCTTCAAGAGCGCTCACTACACTGCTTACAGGGATAAACCAGCGCGCATAATCTCCTGCAATGATGGCGTACAATGCGTTGCCATGAACAATTCCGTGGATGGCTCCATATTGAAATCCCATCGCAGTTTCTTTGGACAGCTCCATTTGTTGTGTCGCCGATGTGGTATAAAGTATCGTTCCACTTGCAGTCATTAAATATAGGGCAACAAAAGCCTTACTATCAATATCTTGAAAGAGAAATGGAATAGACCAACCATAATAAGAGATCGAAAGACCAATAATGGTGTTTATAAAGTCCGAACGCCCACTTTGATCCTTTAAACCAACCGGAGTTGTCTGCTTGTATATATCGTGGATGCGCGAACGCAAGCTCTGAACATCAGATAACGTCATCATATTTCTTCTCTTGACTATGCGCCCTTGCTGTGTAGAGATTAACTCAAGGACATATGATGAATCGGTTAACTGATAGAGTTTTGCTTCCTGGAATCCGTTGATATCCGGGAACAACTTGAGTTCATTCCTCAACTCCGGTGTGATTGACATAATGCGATATTCGCCGCTGATAGGTACTTGTGTTTCTTGAGCTGAAAGTTGGATAATGAAGAGTGCAGATACGAGCGTAGCCAGGCCTATGAATTTCATCGTAATCCTCCCTGCAGATTATTTTTATAACAACTGAACATTATTATGATATAATACTTACAGTGTAGGACGAGCCAGAGAGGATTTCACGATAGTAACCATTTCCGGGCTTCAGCGAAAGCACGAAATACTTTTGGCTCAAATCCCGTCTCTTCCGTAAAAACGGAACCCATACGCATGAGACCATACATTAAATCTTTTGGAGCAACCAATGCGATACGATTGTTGAAACGATTGCTCAGCGATGCAAGAGAGCGTGCCATGGTTATGACATCCTCTGGAGACCTATTATAGATACTCCGAGATTCACTCAGATTCATCAATATGAAAGGGTTGACCGGGCACATAGTATCAGCAAGCGAGTTGAGTATGGTCGTACGAATATCGTCCATCGAATATTCACCAACCATGTCGATAACAACGATATGAGAATCGAACTGATAGTTGACTGGCATTTCACTTACTTACCTTTCTCAAGAAAACAATAACTGTCTTACTCATAGCTTTGTCCTAAATCCACACATTGCCATTCTTGTGAATTTGAGGATATACGTAAAGAAAATCCGGGTACTTCTGTATGAGCGTCTTCAAAAAGTCCAATCTATATCGGTTATCTTCTGCCATCCTTTTCCGTGAAACACTAAGTCGTCCATTTACATCATCCATTGCTTTTTGTCCATTCTTCCTGTGACCGGTACATCAGGCATCCGGCTATGGGTCCATTCTGAATCGCAGATTCTTCCACTCCTTTTGAAAATTCATTCACCTGAATACTGACTTTTAAATTTACATCACATACGCTCAATTTTTCCATAATGATGCCAAATTCTTTATCATTCTCCTCTAGGATAGTCTGCAATTTTTTCGCGTTCGTCTCCATATCATTCTGAATCTGCTCGACTGTTGATTGATCATTCTTTCCTGCGGCTTCACCAAACTCTTTGGCTAATTTGTCGTTCTGCTCAGTCAAATTTTTGTAAACGGGATATCAAGCATTGCTTTTCGTTTTGGGAGCTATGACTTTTTGTATTTCATCATCGGCTGTTTGCTTCCTAGTGAAATCGTTCCATGATGCTCCATAAGAAACCCGGAACGGATTTATTTCACAGCTTGATGCGACAAATTCGAGGTCCGCAAACATGATCTTCTCTTCACTCCATTCTTCGGGTCCGGCAGGTAAAGCTTTCATAAGAATCTCCATCACCATCCTGTAAAAATCTTTCCCTTTTGGGTAGCTTTGCATGTCTCGCCGTCAGCAAAAACGAGTCATGAAATTAGCATGATATTCATGAATACAACGAGAATCGAAACGAACGGTTTTTTCATACAGAATACCTTGATGAGATGATATTCAATTATTATCTTCTCCGGCACAAAAAGCGGGAAGATTTTCAAAGGTTTAGAAAACGGTACACAAAGATTACATGAGAATCAAATGAGAGAACAAGGAAATATCCATTGTAACAACACAAGGTTATTTAGGAAGATTCGTTATGTACCGGATGGCGCGGTCGGTTATACCGGTACAGCGGGCGGGTTTCACTCGATAGTTATAGCACTTATTCAATATATGAAGACGGACATGGTTGCCGCTTTTATTTGTTTGGAATTCAAAAAAATAAAGCGTAGAATTCTTGCGGCTAAAGAAGTGCTAACCAGAGCCCTCTCTTTTTCCGGGGAACACTTCGAAATATCTCAATTGGAAATTTACATCGCACGTTCTTGCATTGGTGTATTTTTCCTTGGCAAAAGATACTTAACCAAACAGCATCAATGTTTGTTATATTGAGACTGTAGAAAACAATGATTTCATTGCCCCGATTATTGAGGAATAGTCCACCCAAATTATTACGACTTGTAGTTGTCACAGGATTATTAAAATGGTAAACATAGAAAGAAAAGTTGTAATTGTAGCACCAACATTCGGATCGGCATTACAAATTTCTTTGGTCCGAAACATCAGGAAGTTCTTCGCACCGGAAGAAATAGCATTGCGGTCTGCAACAGACGATACCGATAAACAAATAGAATGCCTGAACAAGATACTCACACAAAACAAACCCACTGCATTGATCGCTATGGACATACGGCCGGATTTCACAGTTATCTCCACGTACAATGAAGCGAATGTACCAATCATTTTAATAGACGAAGAAGCAGCCGGTGTGTCTACTATTGCTATAGATAACATCATGGGTGGATATATAGCCGGGAAGTATCTCGTTAGTAAAGGCAAAAAAAATATCGCAATTGTTTCTGGCAGAACGAAGGTGAAGGGTGGGTACAATGCAGAACTGAGACTTAATGGTTTTCAACAGGCATTAAAAGCCAAAGGGCTTTCGATACCGGGGGGATGTATGATGGAGGTAATGCATTACTCTCGCGAAGACGGTATTGAAGTAATGCCAAAGTTGTTGGCTTTGGGCGTGGATGCCATTTTTTGTGCAGCGGGTGATAACTGTGCCCATGGCTTATTGATTGAAGCAAGAAATCGAGGAGTGCGGATACCCTCTGAAGTTGCAATTGTAGGCTTCGACGACCTGCCTATTGCACGACTTTCGACACCAACACTTACTACTATTAAACAGCCATTAGAGGAAATGGCTGAAGCTGTATTCAAAATGATTGTGACCCACAGAGCTGCAATTCTCCGCGAACCCCAAAAGGCTATTTTCAATCCTGAACTTGTAATTCGCCAGTCAGCTTGACATATTTTTACAAAACTGCGATATAGTTCGAGCCAGATGATATTTTTCTGCATAGTAGTACTACAAAATTACAATCCCACAAAAAAAAGTGAAAACACGATATATGGAAGCTGATGAGCATAAAGCATTTTTAGTATGGACTCAGGATTTGAGCGTGGAGGTTGAGGAACTCGATAATCATCACAAAGAATTGATAAGATTGATCAGCATGCTCGGTGAAGCGTTGGACAGCAAAGTGGGAAGGGAAAAGACAACAGAAATAATCGCTGAACTTTTCAACTACGCAAACTATCACTTTGGAGCCGAAGAAGCTCTCTTTCAACTCAAGGACTATCCCTATGCTTTTGAGCATTGCGAGAAACATCTGGAATATCGCGAAAATCTGTCCGAACTCCGTGATATGGTTGAGGCTGGAATCGATTCTGCACTTCCGGATTTACTAACATATCTGAATATGTGGTGGACGAATCATATTATGCTCGAGGATAAAATGTATAGTCCATATCTCAAGGCTTAATATGTCAATGATACTATTATAACCTTGATATCCTACACACATTCATCAACAGGGAGTTTTGTTTTAAGCAACGCAGTTACCTCATATGTATCCTTAGGAGTTCTTCGAGAATTCACCAATAGGAATAATCCTACATCAAATTCCGTCATTAGCAGTTTTATATTAATCCGAATTAATATGTCTTTATGTGAGGCAGTAGGGAAATTTCTCTTGATCAGAAGGTATGCGATATCAATGTGCCTGATGAATACGATATGATGATTCTACCCTAAACGCTGCCCCATTGTTCAAAGACTCAACTCATTTGCATTGTCAAATAGATACATAAACATATAGTCAGGTGGACTTTTGAATAAAAAATAAGTATTTCTTTTTAAAAAAAATATGACAATAATGGGTACTACTGAATAAACGTAAGGGTTTAAATAATTAGTTCATAACTAGAAGGGGGCTTACTCATGAATTGGTCAATTAAAAAGAAATTCAGCTTTCTCATAACAGGGATTTTATCCATAACCTTCGATATTGCTTTTTACACTCTCCTAAATTCGAATAAGTTTCAAGTAGAGAACTATACTCAATTGTGTCTGTGTGACCTTGAAGAAACGGTTACACATTCGCTTGCTTTTGCAATGAGCCGGGGATTGACGGACGTCTCGCCCTTTCTTCAAAAAAAATAGAACAAAGAAAGAATATCCTTGAAATGAGAGTGATACCCCTCGATAAAATAGTAGCAAATAGTGAGCAGAAAATGGACGACACAGGTCGGGAGGTTTTATCACTTCATAAGGGGCAAGTATTCAGAGAAATATTTAAAAATGAGCCTGTGCTGCGGAGTACACATCAAATTGCAAGGTCAGCAGAAGATTTGAATAAACTCACAGAGACATTGTCCCAGCTTGTAGGTAAATTTACGCTTGCGGATAACGAAGAGACAATCAATAAATTCAACAACTCAAATACACAACGCCTTCTCATGTAATAAAAAAGATATAGAGAAAAAAATTATTATAACAGTTTTCGGTCTAATGAACTGCTTGTTCATCTGGAGGGAATAATGAATTTGCTGAACAACACCGCCAATTCTGGAAGAGAATATATTCGATTGATTGATTGGTGTCCATAGAGAGAAAGTGAATTTGAATTTGATTTTCATTTTACCATGGATGCCATCTGTCCCGATTGTGCAAAGGAATTATGAGAACAACCTCAAGTGGATGCAATGAACAAACGTTCGAATGTGCACATCGATGAAGTTGACGAAAAAAGAAATAAAATGCAGGGTTCTGGCGATTAATGTCGAGAGACCAACTGCAGGAGAGAAATATATGAATGCATCGATCAGATTATTTCATTGGCTTCCACGAATTGTCTGTATCCTGGCTATTCTTTTTGTCAGTTTATTTGCACTCGATGCATTTGCCTCCGGTCATCCTCTCTGGCAGCAACTTAGAGATTTCTTTATCCATCTTATCCCTTCATTTGTTTTAATCGCATCCCTTATCATTGCCTGGAAATGGGAATTTATCGGCGGTATTATCTTTATGGTAATCGGTATTGGACTAAGCCCTTTTGTCTTTCGGATGAATTATCATAGAACCCACTCCATCGGAGTCAGCCTCACCATTATTTTCATGATAACAATTCCATTTGTTGTTGTGGGTATTCTTTTTATTGCAAGTCACTACATGAAGAAAAAAGAAGCTTCTCAAATCTCGTGACATAGGCCGGAGTACCAAACTGCCCAGAACATCAGATGCATTCAACCGCTGAGTTCGCTTTCTGCAGGACGAGAATGCAATCGCAGCTAAACACGAAGTCTTTTTGTTTCTACTCGAACCGACCGCGCCGATAGTTGTCTTATTTATTTTGAAAATCATAAAGAATAATTGTAAGGCTCAAGTGACCAATGAAGAAAGGTAGTCCCGAAAATCGGATCCCCTTTCTTTTTTTATACCTGTGATTTTTGACTTTGCGTGAAGAATTAGATAGATTTTCCAGAAGAGAAAACGAATACTATGACTGATTGTATTTTCTGCAAAATTATATCAAAAGAAATTCCATCAGAAATCCTGTACGAGAACGACAAGGTACTATCCGTTCTCGATATCAATCCAATTCATTTTGGTCATGCACTTATTCTGCCGAAACAGCATTGCCGCGATTTTCTAGACTTGCCGGACGAGACGTATCATTCCATTTTACAAGCAGCCAAGGTCGTCACACATGCGTTAGTGGAGAGTCTGAAACTTGAAGGATATAATCTCTTTTCCAATAACGGCACTATTGCCGGACAATCGGTGTTTCACTTCCATCTCCATGTAACTCCGCGATATCGCAATGATAACATTCGATTCGTTCTTAATCTAAAAAGATATTCGGACGGCGAAATGAAAGAGTACGGTACAACGATTCGAAAATTTATCAAACCATAAACATTATAGAGGATAACCTAAACAGATGGCACAATATGTTAAGCTGACACCTCCTGCACTAGGACAACCTATACACTTTGTGGATGGAAAACTCCACGTTCCAGATTTACCAATCATCCCGTTTATTGAAGGTGATGGCACCGGACCGGATATTTGGCGCGCATCCCAGCGTGTATTCGATGCTGCCATTGCAAAAGCATATGGCGGGAAGAAAAAAATAGTTTGGTTTGAAGTATTCGCCAGCGAGAAAGCAAACGATGTCTATGGTCCCAACACATGGCTTCACGATGATACGCTCGTTGCCATTAAAGAACATATTGTTGCTATCAAAGGCCCGTTGACAACACCTATAGGCGGCGGTATTCGTTCTATCAATGTCTCATTACGGCAAATGCTGGATCTGTATGTTTGCTTGCGGCCTGTGCAATATTTCTCAGGAGTGCCATCGCCGGTGAAGCATCCGGAATTAATCGATATGATCATCTTCCGCGAAAACACGGAAGACATTTATGCCGGCATTGAATGGAAAGCCGGAACACCGGAAGCGAAAAAAATCGTCGCATGGCTGCAAAATGAAATGGGTGTGAAGAAGATCCGATTCCCCGAAACTTCCAGCATTGGTATTAAACCTGTTTCCGAGGAAGGAACAAAGCGGTTAGTCCGTGCAGCAATTCAATATGCCATCGCTCACAAGCGAAAATCCGTAACACTCGTGCACAAAGGCAACATAATGAAATTCACTGAAGGAGCCTTCAGAGATTGGGGCTATGAGCTGGCGCAAAAAGAATTTGGCGGTACGCTTATCGATGGAGGTCCATGGGTAAAACTTCCTAACGGAATTATCATAAAAGATGTTATCGCCGACGCATTTCTTCAGCAAATTCTCACGCGACCCGCTGAATACGACGTCATCGCGACACTCAATCTTAACGGCGACTACATTTCTGATGCGCTTGCCGCGCAAGTCGGCGGCATAGGTATTGCACCCGGCGGCAATATCAATTATGAAAATGGCTTCGCAGTTTTCGAAGCAACGCATGGCACTGCACCAAAATACACCAACCTGGATAAAGTAAATCCCGGCTCGGTCATTCTCTCCGGCGAAATGATGCTGCGTTATATGGGCTGGAACGAAGCCGCTGATCTCATCATCCATGGCCTCAATAAAAGCATTCAAGCAAAAACTGTCACCTACGACTTTGCCCGGCTGATGGATGGAGCAAAGGAAGTGAAGTGCTCAGAATTTGGTGACGCTATTATTCAGAATATGTAGGCTTTATTACTTTCGCAAGGGTACAGAGTTTCACCTCCGATACCTTGCAAAGGTAACACTAGGGGCATTTCAGGCAATGAGATGCCCTTTTTGTTCCTCCTCTCATTCTTGAAAGACAGGGCAATTTTCTGTATTATATGTACGAAATTTCGTAACAGAGAATTGCCATGACTCAAGCTCCATTACAAAGACCTCTTCAGCACGAAGAAAAAGACACAGATATTCTGATCGAACAGCCGGCGAAAGTGATTTTGTTCAATGATGAAATTCATTCATTTGACGAAGTCATCGGGCAGATTATCAAAGCCACGGGCTGCAATACAACGAAAGCAGAAGCATTGACTTGGGAAGTCCATAACAGCGGCAAAGCGATGGTGTTTGAGGGACAAATGGATAACTGCCTGAAAGTGTCTCACATCCTAGAAGAGATTGCCCTTAATACACAGATTGAAATATAGTTCCTATGACTTCATCCGAAATCCGAAACAGCTTTTTAAAATTCTTTGAAGAACGCGGTCACACAATTATTTCAAGCTCGCCTGTTGTTCCCTACGACGATCCGACACTTCTCTTCGCAAATGCAGGAATGAATCAATTTAAGGATGTCTTTCTTGGCACCGGAAAACGCAGTTATACGCGCGCAGCAGACACGCAAAAATGTATCCGTGTCAGCGGGAAGCACAATGACCTTGAAGAAGTCGGACGCGACACATATCATCACACGTTCTTTGAAATGCTCGGCAACTGGTCGTTCGGCGATTACTACAAGAAAGAAGCGATCACGTGGGCATGGGAGCTGCTGACAAAAGTTTGGGGATTGCCAAAAAATCGCCTCTGGGCAACCGTCTATAAAGACGATCAAGATGCTGAGCAAATTTGGAGAACTCTTACCGACATCGATCCAAGCCATGTTTTACGCTTTGGTGAAAAAGATAATTTTTGGGAAATGGGTGAAACCGGACCGTGCGGGCCATGTTCCGAGATTCATATCGACCGCACACCCAATGGAACTGCAACCGCTTCGATGGTGAATGCTGGCATCGCAGATGTGATGGAGATTTGGAATCTCGTCTTCATTCAATACAATCGCGACGAAACCGGTACACTTACTCCCCTGCCTTCCAAGCACGTGGACACGGGAATGGGATTCGAGCGCATCTGTGCTGTCATGCAAAATAAAAATTCAAACTACGATACTGATGTTTTCCTTCCCATTATTAAAAACATTTCTGAAATCACTAGACAACCTTACAATGGCTCTCTTCAATCGACTATTGGAAATCGTCAATTGGAAATTGATACATCCATGCGTGTCATTTCTGATCACGTGCGCACGCTGACATTTGCGATTGGCGATGGTGCTCTTCCGAGCAACGAAGGGCGCGGGTATGTTCTCCGGCGCATCCTGCGCCGCGCCGCCCGCTTCGGACGTAATCTTGGTATGCACGAGCCGTTCATCTATCAACTCGTACCGACACTTGTTGAGACCATGAGCTACATCTTCCCCGAAATTAAATCGAATCAAGAACACATTCAAAAAGTTATTAAAGGTGAAGAAGAAAGTTTTAATGCAACGCTTGATAATGGATTGAAAATTTTCGAAGAGCTTATCAAAAATGCCGAGACGCAGAGTTCAAAAAGAATTTCCGGCGAAGATGCATTCAAACTTTACGATACATTTGGTTTTCCGCTTGATCTGACAGAACTCATGGCAAGTGAGCACGGATTGAAAGTGGACGTCGAGACTTTCAATACATTGATGAAAGAACAGAAAGAACGATCACGCATATCGGGAAAAGATGCAATATATAATGGATTAAAATTTTCGGCAGCGTCCTTGAAAGCAGCGGAAACTGAATTTCTTGGATATTTTGCTTATGAAACGGACGCGACGGTAATCGGTTCTGTTGATAATTATGTTGTTCTGGATAAAACTCCTTTCTATGCTGAGTCTGGTGGACAAATTGGCGACCAGGGATTGCTTATCGCAAATGATGCAGAAATCGTAGTTCAAGACACCCAGAAAGATGGAACAATCTTTGGCCATAAAATCGAATTCAGCTCATTGAAAAACGGACAGCAGGTGAAGGCGCAAGTCAATATCCAGCGCCGTCTCTCCATTATGCGGAATCATTCAGCAACACATTTGCTGCATAATGCACTGCGCCGGATTCTCGGAACGCACGTGCATCAAGCCGGATCGCTCGTTGCTCCTGATTATTTGCGGTTCGACTTTGCGCACTTTGCCAAGCTCAGCGAACAGGAGCTTGCCGATATTGAAGCATTAGTGAACGAGATGATCAAAGAAAATATTCCGCGTACTCCAGGGTTGAACAATATTCCATTCGATGTTGCAAAAAATCTTGGTGCGTTGATGTTCTTCGGTGATAAATACGGCGACTTTGTCAATGTGATTCAATTTGGCGACTTCAGTACCGAGTTTTGCGGTGGGACACATGTGAACAACACAGGTGAAATCGGCTACTTTAAAATTGTTGAGGAAAGCAGTATTGCCAGTGGCGTAAGGCGTATCGTAGCGGTAACGGGCTCGTATGCTCTTAATTATCTAAATGAAGAAAGGCAAGAATTCCTTAAGGGGTTAGATTTTGCAACCACTCAATTTGAGGAAATTGTCACGTTACAATTCAAACAGCAACTTGAAAAACTAAGAGAGTTCAAACCTGCACCGAGTCATGCTTCGTCGGAATTGGCCATTTGTTTCGCACAATTAGAAGAACACAAATCGAAAAAGAAAGAAATTGATAGCCGGATTAACGAGAGAAAAAAAGCGCTGGAAAAAGATCTCGCGAAATCCCGCCTGCAATCGCTTTCCGGTTCAATGGATGAATTGATCGCTTCAGCTATTTCGATCGAGAACATCAAGCTTGTTGCAGCAAAAGTCTCTGCCGCTTCGACAGATGAATTAAAAAATCTTGGCGACACACTCCGCTCAAAACTTGGCAGCGGTGTTGGACTGCTGGCGAGTATTATGGAAGATAAAGTTCAGCTTGTCTGCGTCGTGACGGACGATCTCGTCGCCGCAAAAAAGATTGAAGCTGGGAAAGTTATTGGGGCCATTGCTCAATTGCTCGGCGGCGGCGGCGGCGGTCGCCCGCATATGGCAACTGCCGGCGGAAAAGATATTTCAAAACTCGATGAAGCCCTGACACAAACGAAATCGGTTGTAGAATCTCTTTTGCGAAAGTGAAGAAACAAGATGACAACCTTCGAACATCTCCTTAAAATTAAACACGACCGCGGGGCAGGATACTTGCTCCTTATTGATCCGGATAAAATTGATCCGAAGAAACTGCCCGTGTTCATCAACAAAGCAACGACGGCAGGCACAGATGCCTTTCTTGTCGGCGGCAGTTTAATGCTCTCAAATGAATTTGACAGAACTCTGAAGATCATCAAAGAGAATACGAAAGCACCTGTTATTATTTTCCCCGGCGGTGTGTCCCAGGTTTCCTCCGAGGCTGATGCGATTTTATTTCTTCTTCTTATCAGCGGACGTAATCCGGATTATCTCATTGGCAATCAAGTACATGCCGCACCTATTATCAAACGGATGAATCTAGAAGCCATTTCAACCGGATATATGTTGATCGAAGGCGGAAATGTCACTTCGGCAGAATTTATGAGCAACACAAAACCGATTCCGCGTGAGAAGCCGGAAATCGCACTTGCACATGCGCTTGCGGCAGAGCTCATAGGCTTGAAAATGCTCTACTTGGAAGCTGGCAGCGGTGCGAAACAATCTGTACCGGATGCGATGATAAAAAAAATAACGAAGTACTGTTCACTGCCGGTCATGGTCGGCGGCGGAATACGAACTCCGGAAGAAGCAGAAAATAAAGTCAAAGCAGGAGCATCGTTTATCGTGACGGGAACAGTCATCGAAGAAAATTCACACAGTTCCATTATTCAAGAGTTCGCCAGCGCAATTCACATACAATAAGTAAAACGTACGATCGGGCTTCCCATGATACTATCCCAAGATAAAATGCTTTCGCGCGACAAGTTCATTCGTGATTCGCTTCAGGAGAGCAGCGATACAAAGCTCCGTATTTTGCAGATGTGCTCGCCGGATATTTCCAAAGCGGTCGATATTATAATTCAAGCATTCAACAGCAAGAGGAAGGTTTTACTCTGCGGGAATGGCGGCAGCGCGGCCGATGCCCAGCACCTCGCAACAGAGTTTGTCATTCGGCTCAACCCTCACATCAAACGTCCCGGCTTACCGGCAATCGCACTCACCACTGATTCATCCATGCTGACGGCCGGCGCTAACGATTTAGGCTATGATAATGTTTTCACCCGATCTATTGAAGCGTTGGGCAATGAGGGTGATGTGCTTATTGGAATTTCTACCAGCGGCAATTCTGATAGCGTCAATAACGCATTCAAAAAAGCGCGCGAGATGAAATTAACGACGATTGGTTTTCTCGGCAAAGGCGGCGGCAAATCGAAAAATCTTGTAGACCTTGCGATCATTGTTCCATCCGATGATGCGCAACGCATTCAAGAAGGACATATTACCATGGGCCATATCATTTTCCAGGAAGTTGAACAGGAAATGTTTGGTGAACCTGGAAAACAGGAATGAGTGATTGCGAACGAGGAATTGAAATGACTGGCTGCTGCTTACCGACAACTGATAACTGATGTCACACAAACGACGACAAGATTTATTAATCCCATTACTCACCGTCATCTCAGATGCGGTTGCTATCGAAGCGTCGTTTCTATTCTCATATTGGCTCAGATTTTTTTCAATACTCACGCATTATATTCCGATCTCGTACGGTCTTCCACCCTTGGAAGCTTACATTACGAGTTCTCTTGTCGTTATTCCCGTGTGGTGCTGGTTATTTCATACGCGCAATTTGTACCTTCCGCGGCGTAGTACATCGTTCTCGGATGATTTCTTTGTCATAGTACGCCTTGTGGTACTCGGCATGTTAGTTGTTATGGCAGGCGCTTTTTTCTACCGTTCATTTTCATATTCCCGGATTGTATTTTGGATTCTCGGTTTATCTGCAGTCGTGTTTATCTCCACCGGACGTTTTATTGTTATGAAGTTTGAACAACTGTGGTATGCGCGTGGCAACGACCTGAAGCGGGTCATAGTTGTAGGAACAAGCTCTGTCGCCGGCAAAATCTTTCATTCTCTTGTTGCACATCGATCACTCGGATATGAAGTTCTCGGGTATTGTTCCGCACAGGGCGACACAGAACACTCGATGGAACATATACCATACTTAGGAACCATTGCTTCTGTTCCAGACTTGATCAATACAAACAACATCGGTTTAATTTTGATAGCGTTCAATGAAACGGAACATTCTCTCCTGCACAATCTTGTTAACGACTGTCAGGGATTGAATGTGGAAATGATGATGGTACCGGACATCCTTGAGTTGATGACCAGTCAAGTTCAAATCAAACATATTGAAGGAATTCCGTTCCTCGGCATTAAAAGTCCGACTCTAAGCACATGGAATTTCATTGTCAAACGAGGATTCGACGTACTCTTCGCTTCATTGATCCTCTTGCTGGCAAGTCCAATAATTATTCTAATTGCAATTCTTATCAAGCTCAACTCAAAAGGACCGATTTTCTATTTACAGGAACGCATTGGTCTGGATGGCAATGTATTTAAAGTTATGAAATTCAGATCAATGCGCACTGATGCTGAACAATCGTCCGGACCTGTCTGGTCGCAAAAAGACGATCCGAGAACGACGAAGCTCGGTCGATTTCTTCGACGCTTCAGTTTAGACGAAATTCCTCAATTATTGAATGTTATGAAAGGCGATATGAGTGTTGTTGGTCCACGTCCGGAACGGCCGCACTTCGTGGAAAAATTCAAAAAACAAGTGCCGCGCTATTTGGAGCGGCATCGAGTAAAAACCGGTATGACCGGCTGGGCACAAGTCAACGGCCTGCGGGGCAATGCTTCTATTGCTGAACGAACCAAGTACGATATTTACTACATTGAACACTGGTCGCTTGTTTTTGATCTGAAAATTATTCTCAAAACAATTCACGCTGTTCTTTTTGGTGATGACGCATATTGAATCAATATGTAATGCAAAATGAAAAAGCGCAAATTCATTTTTACTTTTACTTTTTTACTTTTAACTTAATTCTATGGTCGCTGCATTTATTTTTTTCTTACATATAGTTCTTGTTGTTTTTGTTTTCTTTAAATATAAAAAAGAAAGTACAGGCGAAGCCTTCCTTTCTGTAGCTTTTGTTGGTATTGTATTTGCTGTCGGCTGGACAATTGCTGCAATTCTGACAAATCTTCTCTTCGCTCCCGAATGGTTTATAAAATGGTATTGGCAGCCATTGGACTCTTGGGTGTGGCGGACCGTCAGAAGAGAAATCAGCAGAGATACAATTTCTCTATTATTCCTCACTGCCATGGAAATTGGTTTTTACACCTTCTATTTTCTAACAGATGTAAAGCAGGACGGCGGGAAGAAAGAAAAAACAACCACTCCGACTACTTCAGCTTAAAAGAGAAGGTGATAATGCAGGTTTGTTCAACTTGCGGCAGTGACGATCCAAGCGGCTCAAATTTCCAGAAGCGGACCGCTTTCATTGCGGCTTCTTCGAGGACGCTGTTTGCCTTTTGCACCGGCTGGACAGAACGCACAGTTCCATCGGGAAAAACAACTGTCAAAATTCGGACTTGAGCTGAAACAGTTGCACCTTGCGGATATATCGGTAACGCCCCGCTCAGCTTGCGGCGGGTCATTCCATGAAGCCATTGCAGAGAAAATGCTCCACTTCCATCTCCATCACCGTTTTCTCCCGATCCCAAACCATACGGCGTCGTTCCGGCAGATGGTTTAGTAGAACTTCCTATCCCTGAACGATCAACACCGCTCGGCGGCTCGCCGGTTTTTCCTGCCACAGGGCGTCCGCCTTTTCGCCACGGCTCATTCGATTCTCCTCCTCCCCCGGCAATATCATGATGATCTGCCCGTGCGCTCATATTCCCCATATCATTGGGATATACCGTTTTGTCGTCCGTTTCAATTTTATCTACGCCGACCTGTCCAGGCAGAGAACTCAACCCTGCACCATGCCGTTCTCCCAGAGCACCTCGTTTTCTCGTATTTGATCTGCTCAGAATATTCATCGCTGGAAAGGATTCATCACGCAAAGCTGTTTCTGAAGAAAGAGATTGATCCTGAAGAATAGGAAATGCCGACATGCCAATTTCCACATTGCTGAATGCATGCGGAAGTTCTATTTCGGCATAATTTAAAATACGGATAACATGCTGCGGAGGAGGTTTAAACGATTCCGGATCTATTAGAAAGCGAAGAGCACTCAGAACGGCAAGTGTAAGTGTGACAGCAAAAATAAATGCAAGCGACATCTGTTTTACATAAACGCGCTGCAATTCTTTTGCACCGTATGGGACTCTTCCCAAGTGCGGCGATACATTCACAAGTGCTCCTTTTCGCCGCGACTTATACTCATTACCTGACTTGCTTTACTCTCTCGTTCATTCACATCGATATTCGGTTCTCGGCAAACTACAATTGGACGAGAGATATCATTGAAAATATTTATTTTAATCGAACCTTGTCGATAACATAGTGCGCCTGTAATTGCTCTGCAAATGACTGCACTGCTTTCTTCGCGTCATCACGGGATGCATAGCGTCCGATACGAACTGTGTACCAATCGCCGCCCTTCATCGGAATCTTTTCAACGAACGATGGATATCCGGAAAACTCCAAATTCTTTGCCGTCTCTTCTGCTCTGACCTTTTCTCGATATGCGATAACCTGAACGGTAAATTCGCCTTTCATCTCGCTGAGTTTTGAAGAAGATTCGGTTTCTATCACTGTTTCCTTCTTTTTTACTGACTTCGATTTTTTTGCAGGCGGCGCTGCTGTCGTCGGTTTCGGTTCACTGACGGCTTCCGGTTCTTTCACAGCTTCAGGCTGTTTCCCGGAAGCCACATTTTCTTCTACCGGTGCTGTGTCTAATAATGCAACTTCATTCGTATCCGCCTGCTTCTGCACTTGCGCAGGCTGGCTGGCAGTTTCCGGCGGGAATTGCTCTTCTTCCATTTTCACAATCGGCTGCTGCTTTTTGCCCCAGAGTTTAATAATTCCACGGTGATTCAAAAAATACGCTGCAGCTGCGACAAGACAAAGACACACCGCCACGATCAGAATTGTTTTTCCGCCCCCTCCTCCTCCGCCGCCGCTGCTTTTAACGCTTTTTTTTGCCGTGGGAGTAACCGGCGCCTCCGGCACATCATCAAACCCGCCTTCATCAATGAGATTCAAATCTGGCATTGAATAATCCTCCTTGTATGTTTGGAATTCGTTGCGTCCATAAACACTCGTTCTTCACCATTTTATTTGCACGTCAAATTGTATGGTCAATGGAAATTCTCTATATCCACGCCACGTTTCAAATTTTGAATCCGTTAAATTTTTAATTCCAGCCGTGAGCCTTAAAAAATTCAATGGTGCATATTCACCGCTCACATCAACTACTGCATACTTTGAAAGCATTGCCGTGCCGGCAAGATCAGCTGTTCGCTCTCCTTCAAATCTTATAGCTGCACTTATCGCCGCCTCTGTTCCAAATCTATGACTTGCAGAACACCAAGCTTCGATCGCCGGTGTGTAAGGAATTTTTCCGCCCAGGAAAGAATCATTCATAGAACGGAGTAAAATATTAGAAGCAAAATAATCATTTGAGTTCAACTTTGCAACCATTTCCGCACAGAATGTTACGATTCTTGCCTGGCCCCCGTACGCCAACGTCCAAATACCTTGACGGGAAAAATCTGAAAACATTGGTAAATCACAGGCAGATTTCACGTTTAAGGACACACGGCTCGTTATTGCTTCTGTCCAATTGGATTCTATGCCAAGTCCGCCTGAACCGTCAATATATTCTTGTTTAACGATTGCAGCGGCAGAGAGGAACCTGTTTGCCCTCATGGTAACTGCCAAAGTCATCGGAATAAACATGGATGCATAAGATACAAATATTCGGTGTTGAGATGTAATCTGAAAGCTACCCATGACCTGCGGACACAGATGAGCCAAATTTTGTCCTTCCATTCCTTTTGCCCAGTATATATGAAGCGAACCATCAAAAAGAAAATTACCATACCAATAGTTTTGCACACCGGCAGACAAATCCATAAATCCCAAACCGCCCGTCGCTGACATAAAATTGAGCTTTGTGTGAATAGGAAGAGAGGCAATCGGGAACGAGGTTTCGTACTTCAAATCTAACCGGGTTTCTGTTTTCGAGACATTTGAATCGGATACATTAAAACTTTCCAGAATAATTCCCGCCGAATAAGGGAAATTATTTACAATCAGATTCTCTAACTCCGTCTGCACATGGAAATCCGAAAGAGTCCGTTGAAGATCCGGTGTTGCAGAACCATAAAAACGAAATGATTCACTTCGATACCCGAGTGCGCCGTTGAGTGATGCATTTCGAAGGAGCGGTATACTGGATGGAAGCGTTGTCCCTCCCGCTGCTGTACCCCCACCGCTGGATTGATCAGTATTTGGTGCGTATCCTTTCGTCAGAAAATAATGAGCGTCCAGAGAATAATAATATTCCTGGAGCGACTGCCCGAACTGAATCTCCGCTTGCGGTGTGAAGTACGAACCAATACCAGCTTTTGCAAATCCTGAATACATACCTGCATCTGCCTGCGAAGTACCTCCCCGGTTCTTCATTTCAAGCTCCAGCGTTTCACGATCACGCAGAATATTTTCAGAAGACATCACCATGGACTGCGGGACAGCGACAGAATCATCAATCATCATTTTTTCTAATTTCGGTAAATCGATTGACGCAATACCGGTGATGACAAATTCCGGCAAATCAAATTTTGGAAGGGGCCGCTGCGCAGTTTTTGTCGGCGCCTTGCTTGTGTCCTGCTGCAGCGTGCTGATTCCTTCCTGCTGCATTGCCGGATTTTTCTTTGTGTGTTCTATCGATTCTTCTTGTGCACGTAACACCGGGGTCTGCAAGGCAAGCAGAAGAATCAGCAATTCCCATACACGAAGCACTGCACGCACTACCGCTGCTCCATTCTTTTCAGACGTCGCTGTGTTTCTTCGATGACCGTGCTGTCGGTCTTGAGTTTCAGAACTGTGAGATACGATTCGCGTGCACGGCGCAGATCATTTATTTGTTCGTAGGTATCACCCAAACCAAGACACGCTCTTCCGACCCACCGCTCGTACGACGGGAAAACATATTTCACTCTCAGCAACGCAGTGATCACATTCGGCCAATCTTTTTTTCCAGCAAGTGATGCACCTATTAAGTATTGCGCTTCAGCGCCAACTTCATCTTTTCTTGACGTTGCAACTTTTTCGGCAGCCGCTTGTGCCCTATCATAATCCTGTAATTCAAAAAACATTCGTGCCTCTGCAATCCGTGCCTCGTCCGCGAGCGGCAAATTGCCGTACTCTTTTATTACTTCTTCGAATTGCGCATTCGCTTCTGCTTTTTTTCCAAGCGACCGCCATATCTCGCCTGTACGCAATTTTGCTTCGGCAAGTATCTCCGGGTCCTTCACTCTCAGCTGAAGATTCTGCAACGTCAGAAGTGCCTTATCAGATTTATGCCGCATGGTGTAAATCTCCGCCGCGTCGAACAAGGACTCGCCAAGTACTTTCTCCGATGCATTCGGCGTGTTTGCAGCCCGCTCAAAGGCAAGCGCTGCTTCATCCGGACTGCCCTGCACGCGGTAACACTTCGCCAATGCATAGTGCGCGCTTGCAAGGAGTTTCGATTTGGGATATTTTTCTGCGAATCCGCGGTACACGGCAGCGGCGTCAGCATATTTTTTCTGATTGAAAAGCAGGTCGCCCTTTTTCAACTGAAGTTCTTCGCCGACGGTTGAATTCGGATTCTCTTTGACAAATTCATCCAGCACCCCGACCGCTTCATCATCTTTTCCCTGCGCACTGAAGCAATACTGAATTCCGTTTGTTGCATCTGCAACGTAAGGACTTTTCGGAAATTGTCTCAGTACTTCGCGGTAGGATTTTTCCGCCGCAACAAACTGCTGAATATTATAATAACTGTCGCCCAGACTATAATATGCACGCGGCACAAGTTCACTCGCGGGGAACATTTTTATCAGTTTATTGAATTCCTTAATCGCCTCGTCGTAGTCTTTCCTTTGAAAGTTGATCCATCCCAGCGCAAACTGTGCATCGTCGGCAAGCGAAGATTGCGGTAATGCTTTCATCAATCCTTCAAAAGATTTGAACGCCTCAGGATTATCGCCGTCCTTTAAATAACTCTGACCCATCTGATAATACGCATAGTCGATGGAAGCGCTGTCCGGATACATCCGAATAATCGTTCGGTATAGTCCGGCAGCTTTTTTATAGTCCTTCTGGAAAAAATGAGCATCGCCTAAACGTAAGCGCGCATCAAAGGCAAACTTGCCTCGCGGATATTCCGCCAGCAGCTTCTCGAATGATTCGACTGCTTCTGGAAATTTTCCCTGCTTGTAAAAAGCCCAGGCAATTCCATACAAAGATTCTTCTTTCTTCGCCGATCCTGAACTCTCCGCGGATTCCTGGTAGAGCCGCGTTGATGCATCATAATTTCCAAGCCTGTACTCCGCTTCCGCCCGATAGAATTTTGCCTCATCTGTTTTAGGATGTTTCGGATATTGGGCAATAAACTGCGCAAATTTTTCCGCGGCGTCTTTAAAATCTTTCAGCTTGAAAGCGCAGAACGCCGACTGAAAACTTGCTTCAACTTTAACTTCGAATGATGCAGTGGGAATCGCCAGAGCTTTTTTAAACCAATCTTGCGCTTCCTTGAAGTTACCCTCGATCAGCAAACAATCGCCTGCCATTTTACACGCATCAGGAAAAACATCGCTTTTCGGGAATTCTGCAGCCAACCGCTGGAAATACGCCTTCGCACTGCTTACATTTGTTTCGTCGAAGAAGATCATTCCGGCATCGAACAGAGCATTATCCGACCACTCGCCCTGAGGTTCGCGCTTGACAACCTCGTTAAACGTCGTCAGCGCTTTTGCCTGTTGTCCGGCAAGCCGTTCCGCAGTACCGCGCCGGTATAACGATGCATGGCCAAGTGCATCAGATCGATTTGCCAGCGTATCAAAAGCCTTTATCGCCTTTGAATAATTTTTCTGATTGAACAAACTCCACGCAAGATTATAAGTTACTTCAGGCGCGAGTGTGCTTTTTGGATACTCATGAAGAAATTTCTCATATCGTTTTTGCGCTTCTGTAAAATCGCCAAGTTTGTAAAATGCTTCGGCGAGCAGGTAATCGGCGTTTGCACATTCTTCTTCGTCATGAATTTCCGGTCGGGATTTTGTCAACGCATCGATAGCCCGCTGATAGTCTTTTGCATAATAGAAACATTCGCCAATGCGCACATGAGCACCCGGCGTTAGACTGCTTTGTGGAAATTCTGCAATGAGTTTGCCGTACGATTCGGCCGCTTTTGCATATTCTGTCCGCTTTTGGAGTGTCCACGCAATGGAATACAACGCATAATCACGCAGGCGGTTTTTAGGAAAATTTTCATAGGCGAGCGTGTAATATTTAAGTGCATTCTGAGTATCGTCATTACGCAAGGAGGCTTCGCCAATCCAGTAGGCTGCTTCGCCGGCGGATTCACTTTCACCATACTTATCCAGCACAATTTTTAACGCGGCAATTGCTTCGCTGTTCTTTTTGAGGTTGAGCGAGGACTGGCCAAGCTTGAGATATGCTTCCGGAATATAGTTGGAATTTGGATTATTGTGGATGAATTCATTGAACTTTACCGAAGCGTTTTGAAATTGTGACGATTGGAACAAACACTCTGCACCGAAAAATTCTGCATCCTGCCGCTTGATACTTTTGGGATATATTTGAACGAAGTTTTCAAATTGCTGACCGGCAAGCTGGAAGAGACTGTCGCTGTAAAGTCCGAAAGCAAATGCATAGTCCTGCTCTTCCGCGACCGAGGGAAATGAAACGGGTGCAATTTCTTGTGCTGTTGCTGATACAAGAAATCCGGACGCTGTAATCAGAGAAAGAAATAGAAATATCAAAAAGGACAGAATACTGCCGTGATTCTTGTTGCGACTGGAAAGATTAATGAGACTTATCAATGCGGGCTTAAAGTATTGTTTCAGATAGTACCGCTAATGCTTTAATGTAATAGAATGCCGATTGGAAAGCAAGAACTGCCCAACGGAAACATTTTACTACTCATTGCATCGGTTCCTGAGTGTTCGACCGAGCTCACGTCGAGGGCTCATGCAGAATTCTTACTTGACTGCCCGCCGCTTCGCTATGGTACGCTGGCGGATTGATAAAACATGTTGTCCCCTCAATGCGGGACTATGAGGATGTTTATTTTGCCAAGCCGATTTGTTTCATAAAAGCCTGGTTATCCCAGAAAAGATATTCTTCAATCATTTTTCCATCTTTCCAATGCCCGATCGTTGTCATTGAAAGTTGGAATTTTTTCCCCGTGGGTGGAATGCTTATGCCCTTGCCTATCGGCATGGATTGAGAAAAAGTCCCTTCCATTTCACCTATCACTGCTGTCCAATCGCCGCTGCCAAACCTTACGGGATGTGACGTGATTTTCGTATCCGGAGCGAATACAAACATGGGCTTCAAGGCATCAAGATGCTGAGGATTCAATCCATCTGTAATACTGCCGTCAGGATAATACACTTTTATATTATCATCATGACTGATGTTGAAGGAATCCCATTTTTGATTACTGTAAATGTCAAAATCCAATGAATCAAATCTTACGAGGCGCATTTCGGTTAATGCTTTTTCGTTTCTGAACTTCTGTAGTTCCGCTCGATCGGCGGCACTTGTGCAACTCTCAATGGCGATTGCCGCTATGATAAACAGGAGTACCAATGCAATACCGATTGAGTTAGAAGATATTCTGTTCATGATAATTCTCCTAATAATGTGAGTGATAAAAATTGGTTATTAAGAAAAGCTAAATTCAACTGACTGAACACTCAAACAACTGTATGGTGGCACTGGTCTTCACATATATAATTTTCGCACACTGATAGTATAACGCATACGACATGCACGGAGGTTCCACCTTGCGGATGAGAATCGACGAACAGGTTGGAAGATTTGGTTGTGCTCATGTGTCAGTTGGGAGAAGTAATAAATACCGCCATAGCAAGAGAAATGCGAACACCTAATAAAAGCGTGCGTGCCACGCACTCGGGCAACAGAAACTATGGCAGATAAGCGTACCATTCCCTTTCTTGTCGTTTCTCGTTGCCAAGCTCGATTACCCGCCGTCTTTCCTGTCTGAAGGCATGGCGGGTGTTGGTAACCCTACCTCCGGATGCAACACTTCCATTTCTGCTGTCCGTTCGCAAATATCGGCCCTACTATATCATTAAGACAGAGAATTTTTGGGCGAGGTAATTATTTGACCTGCAATTTAACAGCACATAATGAATATGATCTTCCCACATGCCGTTAATTTTTAGATACTTTGGACTTCTTCCCTCTTCTGCAAATCCAAGTTTTTTTAATACTCGTATTGATCGTTCATTTTTAGGAATGACATTAGCTTCAATTCTATGAAGGTTGTATTCATGGAAACATATGTCTATTACTTTTCTCAATGCCTCTGTCATATACCCTTTATTAATTTCCTGTTCATCGAGCTTGTACCCTAAGTAGCAGGATTGAAAAGCACCATAGATGATATGAGATACCCCTATCGATCCTATCAGTTTCCGGCCGTCTTGAATAAAGAGAGAGAGGTAAATTCCCCGTCGATTGGTTATTTCATCGATTTGATTTTCTATTAATTCCTTTGCTCCTTTTTCAGAATAATATTGTTCATCTCTTGCCGGCTCCCACTGAGAGAGAAAATTTTTGTTTCTGAGTACGTACTCGTTTAAATACTGTATATCGTTTATTTGTAATGCGCGAAGAATCAATCTGTCAGTAGTATAGACAAGCATTTTTTTCCCTTATCCAATACAGGCTATTCTTATTCAGGAATCTCAGTAAGTGATAGTATGTTTCCATCGGGATCTGTAAACCATGCAATCTTTGCTTTGCTCGGTGCCGTCCATATCCCGTTTTCGTCCTGATGCAATCCTTCATATCGGCCGAATTTAACACCACGTTGTGCCAGGGTCGTTACTTCTTTTTTGATGTCCTTTACTTTCCAACCGAGGACTGTATACCCGTGAGGTTTCACCTTATTAACTTTCTGAATCCGCAGCATGGTTCCGTTTATGTTAAAGACCAATGCAAATCGATCACTGCTCACGAACTTCAAGCCGAGAGTCCGTTCGTAGAACCGGCGTGACTTTGCGGCGTTGCATGTTGCGGTAAAACTTATGAGCTCGGATTTGTTCAACATAAAAGTACTTTCTGATTTCACATTTCCAAAGTCAAAATGAGATAACTTTCTTTATTTTCTGTCTACGACATAAGCACCATAACCAACGACAGCTTTGTATCGCACATTTCCTATGGGACAATTATGTACTCCTGCGGAGTCGTTTTGGGGACACGTTTAATGACCTTTCTTGCCTCAAGATCTAATTTCACCCATTCCAGATACCAAGGAAGGGATCCCTGAAATATTTGCCCCGTTGTTTTGAATTCCTTTTCAATTGCTTTTGTTATTCCACCAAATGTGGCTTTCCTTTTTGTACGCAGGTATTTTAAAACTGCCGGTTTCAGGAGATTATATTTTTCCCTGCTCATGCTGATAGGTTTCTTGCCCTTGGGATGCTTAAGCTGCACTTTTTCATTCATGTTCTTATTTCCATTGTTTCATTTTTTTTAAGTTTGTTACATGCGCGAGGTGATGATGACCATGCCATGCATACAGACCGAGCGTTGCATCAAGTCTCACTTCTTTTCCGCGTTCCGGATGAATGAACATTTTTCCTAAATCTTCTTTCGTTAATGATTGAAGCATGACGACCCACCGCTGATGGAGTCCTTCCAAAATTTTGAGAGCAGGTTCGACAGGCATATTTTTACTGTCTGCAAGTTCAGCCCACCGATCTTCGAAGTACGGTTTTATCGTTGGTGTATCTTCCGTTAATGCAAGTTTAAAGCGGGTGAAACTGTTTATATGGCTGTCGGCACAATGGTGTACGACTTGTCTTATCGTCCAGCCGTCCGGCCTGTAGCGTGTGTCTAATTGTTCATCCGTTAAATGTTCAACTTCGGTTCTTAATCTGGAAGGAAATAATTCGATGTCATGAATGTATTCAATAATATTTTCGGGTGTAAGAATTTCCGGTTTTACATATTTCCCAATTGGATATTTCAGTTCTTCTGTTGTCATTATATCTGCACCTGATATAAGTGAAACATCACACCATTAGCAACACAATATACAGCTACGGAGGTTCCTTGTAGATGATAAGTGGAAATTAATATTTGCCAACGGTTGCATCAACAGGAAAACCAGGAGCATTGATGTAAACTTCGCGAGAGAGGAGGTTTATGCCGGAGACAGCAAAATCTAGGACACAGTTGTACATTAATTGGTTTATGTCAAATAAGAGGCGGAAAGGAACGAGCATAACTGAGTTTAAATTGACACAATGTCATTCGACCAAAACTTACTTTGTCCTTTGCAATGTTGGAGTTGCTGTTTGCTCAAGAGTCAAAAGAAATCCTTTCCCGAAATCATTGAGCACTTTGAATTTTACAGTTTCGCCATCTTTGTACCACACTAACTTTTGATCAAAGGATCCTCTCGGCGCTTTTACGTTCGTTTGCAGGACAAGAGTGTCTCCGACAAAATTACCTTGGTAGGTCGGGTGGTCACCATAGTTGTTAAACATTGACAGCACAAATTGATGTGTATGTGAGTCAAATCCGAGTACCCCGTGTGCTTTGTAGAGGCCGAAAAGAGAGTTGAAATTCTCATCCTCTATCAAGAGAAACATGGAATCGAGAGCCCAGGTAATGGTTGATGTGCCTTTTCCCGTGACGCCTTTTGGCATGGAACGCATCGGTGGAATGTACGTCGCAGTGGCAAAAGATCCCGCAAGAAATTCGACTCTTGCCCGCTCAGTGACAGACCCTGGTTTCTGTAAAGTTGTACTGTCAGATGATGTTTGTCCTTGAGTAATAGACATTCCAAAAATGAAGGCCATTGTCAAAATTGCTTTCTTTGTCAAATGAAGCATTTGTATTTCTCCTTTCGATAGCGGTGGAGTATGACTTTGGTAACAACGCATGCCAGGGAAAGGAGGTTCCTTACAATAGAGAATCGACAGGCAGGAGGGAATTTCTTTGCTGTTTCTTTTGTTTTCCTGATATCATTATTGAGAAACCATAAGGAATAATCGAATGAAACACGGTATATTCATCGGCTTGTTTTTCCTCACTTTTCATTGTTTCGCTCAATCCCTGCCAGCGAGCGTCCATATGACGCCCATAAAGAAAACCGCGCTCGCCCGCGTAAATGTTGTCGTACCGGAAAAATTCAAATACGCATTCCCGCAGACCCATACGCTCAACGTGCCGCCAGGATACAAAGCGCAGGTTTTCTATACAGGTCGTTTGAGCAAACCGAGATTCTTTGCATGGGGACCAGATAGCGTTCTCTATGTTGCCAACAAGACGAGCGGTGAAATTATTGCTCTTCCCGATCACAATCACGATGGAACAGCAGACACTGCAATTGTCTCAGCTTCAGGATTTCATCTCTCGCATGATCTTGCATTCTATAATGGGGCAATGTATGTAGCGGAGGAACGCCGTGTCGTTCAATGCACTGATCCGGATGTTCATGGAGTTTATCTCACGAAATCAGTATTCATCGATAACATTATGGAAGGCGCACGTCAACCAGGAGGCGGACATGACACGCGCACGATCGTCTTCGATCCGCTCAGGAAGAAAATGTATCTCTCAATCGGGTCTTCTTGCAACGTCTGCCGGGAAGAGTATCGTGCCCTCATCGAAGAATTTAATGACGATGGAACAGGGCGACGTCCTTATGCAACAGGTATACGTAACGCAGTCGGAATGGCACTTCACAACGGCCGGTTATGGGCAGTCAATAACGGCAGCGATTGGCAGGGGGACGACATTCCGCCTGAATGGTTCGATGTAGTACGTGACGGCGGATTCTACGGCCATCCGTTCTCCTATGCCCATGGCGTCTATTTCGATTTCAACGCCCACAAGGAATACCACGACCTCCTCCCGATAACAGGCGAGGACAGTGCACGTGTGCACTCGATGGTGCAACCGGCAGCTCTCGTGCAAGCGCACTCCGCACCGATGGCTATCGTTTTCTCCAACGCGTCTTTTCCCAAACAATTCCGAAATGGTGCGTTCATTGCGTACCGCGGTTCATGGAACCGCTCTCTCCGGACCGGCTACAAAGTCGTGTTTATGAAATTACGACACGATGGGGACACAACGGTACAGTATGTAACCGATATTGTAACGGGATTTCAAAAAGACGGGAGTAATTCATCCGCTGATATATGGGGGCGCCCGGTCGGGCTGGCGGTAGATCAGCGCGGCAATCTCTACGTCGGCTCCGACGATATCACGCAATGTATCATTATCGTCTCTCCCCTCTCTTCGAGGAAAAAATAATGGTAGTTGCACTCAAGAGCCGGACGGACACTTACTACTCATCTGTCCTTTGCAATGTCGCATTCCAACTGGCTTCCAGATCCTGTCTTACCTCGACCTGCCACGGCCGGCAACAAATGGGGCAGTCTTCTACATAAGACTGGCTGCTTCCCCCGCTCTCGTCGACGTCCAGTTCTACAGGCTCGCCGCAATAGGGACAGACGAGTTGAATAGTTTCCATCATCTGATTCTCCGCGCCGGATTAACTGATACAGTAAATTTATGTTTTGTTTATTTAATCGGTCGCCGTCTTTTTTCTTCTTGATAACTAAAGATGGAGTTGACTTATGAAGAAATTGCCGCTTCAATATACTCTTTCAATGTCGTGCCAATGATGTAAGTCCATCCTGCTGTAAAACTCTCTTTTGCGAAATCAGGATTGTTCTCCGGGAATGATTCTATCCCTTCGTGAGTGAGTTTAACTTTCGTTGAAGTTCCTTCACCAACTAACTCGAACGTGACATACGATATCCCTTCGTATCCATCGTATCGCCAGCTATATGCGAGTTTATTGCCAACGATCACATTCGTTATTTTACATAGGTGCAGGTATTTCTTTTTATCACTCCCTCCTATAAACTGAAATTCATATCCAACTTCAGGTTTGAAATCCTTTATGTCAAAATACCATTGTTTCATTTTTTCTTTTTCCGTTATTGCCTGCCAGACTTTTTCAGCGGATCCATGGTATGCACATTCGATGACAACAGGTTCGTTTTTCATTTCTTCTCCTCTGTTTTTTTACACTATCTGTTTAGAAATATATAACTTTCTTTATAACACAATCCTCAAGTACGGAGGTTCCGTGCGGAACAGAATTGGCAGACGGGTTCGACGATTAAATTATTGTAATATGGCGATTGGGGACTACAATAAATCCACACAATAATCAAGGATATACGAAATTGAAAAAACACGAAGCAGGAGGTAATTGATTTTGGGCAACAGAAAAGGTGCAGTTTAATTATAAAAAATCAGACAGCCAAAACCCCGGATTTTCTTGCCAGGGTTTAAGTTTCATCGCGAGAATTATTTGTTCTATCGCAAAGCTTTGACTTTTCTCTTCCAGGATCAGACTCTCCACGGCGAATAATGTTCGTTTCACAATCAGAGCCTCACTTTTCTCCACCTGGGATAGACTTTCCGAGACCAGAGCTCTTTCTTTCAACACCAGAGCCCGCCGTTTTTCCGCCAGGATCAGACTTTTCGTGGCCAATGCCATTCTTTTCACCACCAGAGATTCACTTTTCTCCACCAGAACCTTTTTTTCCGGGAGCTGTTCAAGAGGTTGTAATATTGGTATAGAATTAGAAATAAACACTTTGGATTATAAGCAATACAATAGTGTATGTATTCTATTTACTCATCATATAGTATTACAGAAAATGAATATATAAAAATCTACATACTCCAAACAATGGTTCTTTTTATTGATTATTTTGAGGAAAGTATGTTCTAATTATAATTAACTGTTACATGTAATCCTGAAATATTTTTATAAGTATCAGCTGCTGTTGATGCAGGTATATTCAATGTTGCGCCAACATGCACTGTTTGAGTGCCTGCAGTCAATGCACCTGTCGAAGCAGGATTACTCACAAATGCACTCACTGTCACACCTCCTGTAGTACCGCTCAGGACTATAGGTGAACTTGGTAACGATATAGTATACGTGTAACTTCCTGAGCCTGTAACACTAAAAGAAGCGGGTGTCACCGTTCC
>Ga0182021_10001249_pt1 | contig 28995 bp, 24 predicted proteins | sample 612E3MmetaG_FD_120493 | JGI IMG/M metagenome (GOLD analysis project Ga0182021, IMG submission 120493) | Permafrost microbial communities from Stordalen Mire, Sweden - 612E3M metaG (Illumina Assembly) | ecosystem: Environmental > Terrestrial > Soil > Wetlands > Permafrost | place: Sweden...
CCATTAAATACAGTTCATCAGGATTGGATAATAGGGATTATTCTGCTATGTGTATTGTTATATTCTGTAATCAGAAAAAAGTCTAAAAATATGCTGGCAGAAGCTGCCAGATTCTTTCTTTTCAAAGGGATAAACGATTCATCATCACGTGAATCCGGCGGATTGTTTCTCGGACCTTCAAAGATACTTAATCTGATTTCTTTTCTCATAATCGGGCTTTTCTCTTATATCGCTGCTTCATATTATAATATTATTCCTGCAGGCATCAAAGGATTTTCTTTCTGGTTGATCTGTTTAGGCATTATCTTCTCAGCTGTAACATTACGATACCTTGTCTGCATAATAACCGGGTATATCAGCGGAGAAAGAGTGGTTTTCAAAGATTATCTTCTGGGTGTTTATCTCTCATACAGATTCACTGCCCTGTTGCTTTTTGTACTGATTATTCTTATGTCATATACCATTCTTCTTCCTGCCAAAGAGAGCATTATAGCAGGAATAGCAGTTCTCGGAATAATGTATTTTTTCCGGGTTTTCAGGTTATTAAAAATTTATCTGAAAAGGAATATTTCCATATTCTATTTGATTTTATACCTTTGTACCCTTGAAATTCTGCCTGTTGTAATATCAGTGAAATATTTTACAGGGCTTGTTTAGATTGGCGAGTGTTACTTTGAGAGAGAAACTTAAACAGTAAAGAGTTGAAAATAAGGAAGATTTTAGTATCGCAGCCAGAACCACTTAATCCGAAATCTCCATATTTCGAACTGGCAAGAAAGTATAATCTGAAGGTGGACTTCATACCGTTTGTTGAAGTTGAAGGCATTTCATCAAAAGATTTCCGACAACAAAAAATAAATATTCTCGACTTTACTGCCGTTATTTTTACAAGCAAAACGGGAATTGATCATTTCTTCAGAATATGCAATGAACTACGTGCTGTGGTACCTGATACCATGAAATATTTTTGTATTACGGAAAACGTTGCATTTTATCTCCAGAAATACATCGTGTACAGAAAAAGAAAGATATTTCATGGGAAGGCTAAATTTCAGGACCTCATAGATGTTATCGTGAAACACCGGGAGGATAACTTCTTCGTTCCCCTTTCTGAACCGCATAATGCTGAAATTCCTGAGCTTCTTGACAAAAATGGCATAAAACATACTATCGGAACTCTGTATAAGACCATCAGTACCAACTTTGCCACAAAGGATTTCGATTATGACATTCTTGTATTTTACAGCCCTTCCGGAATTAAATCTCTAAAGGAGAATTTTCCGGGATTTATTCAGGGAAATATAAAAATAGCAGCTTTCGGCCCGACCACGGCATGTGCAGTCGTAAGCGAAGGTCTTAGACTGGATATTGATGCCCCCAATCCAAAAGCTCCCTCGATGACAATGGCTCTTGATGATTTTCTTAAAGAGCACAACAGAAATTTAAGGTAATTTTATTACTATAACGGGTTGACTGAAAATCCTGATAACTGATCTTATCAGGATTTTCTGATATGCTGATCAGATATGGATATCAAAAGGGAAACGTTCAATAAGTCCGAAAAACTTTGCAGTACGAAAATTATCTCCGGCTTGTTTGAAAATGGAAACATTTTCCATAATTCTCTTTTTAAGGTTGTCTGGGGAACTTCTCCTGTTATATTACCCTCACCTGCACAGGTTACTTTCAGTGTTTCAAAAAGAGGATTCCGGCTGGCAGTCACCAGAAACCTGTTAAAGAGAAGGATGCGTGAAGTATACAGAAAAAACAAAAGATTTCTTTATGATCATCTTCTGTCAGAAAATATTCAGATAGTGTTTGTTATCATCATGAAAGGGAATACAGTTGCGGATTTCAGAACTATTGAAAAATCAATAAACGATGTTTTGAGAAAGCTTATTATGCTTACCGGAAAAAAGGAAAAAATATGTTAAAATTGTCATAATTGTTTCTTAATCAAATCCATTACCGGATTTTCTTGTAATTTTGTCACTTTAATATAAAGCACATTCTATATGAAAAAGATACGTACCGGCAGGATAATCGTAATTATATCACTGCTGCTGATTGTAGGAATAAGTACCGGGTTCCTTATTAATCAGGAAACAAGGGATTTCCGGATTGCAAAGAATCTGGACATCTTTTATTCAATGTTCAAGGAACTGAACACCTTTTATGTCGATGAAATTGATCCCGATAAAGTGATTAAGGCAGGCATAGATAACATGTTAAAAACACTTGATCCCTACACTGTTTATTATCCTGAATCTGAGGCTGATGAATTTACTTTTATGACAACAGGCAAATACGGCGGAATCGGATCACAGGTCAGGAAAAGCGGAGATTATGCCGTAATCAGTGAAGTATACCGGGGATTTCCGGCCGACGTTGCAGGAATAAAACCAGGAGATCTCCTGAAAAAGGTGGACGGGACATCCCTGAAAGGACTCACAACAGAAGAGGTCAGCGATAAGCTCAAAGGCAGTCCCGGAACAAATATTATACTTACAATCGAGAGGTTCGGTAAGGAAACCGACTTCTCCCTGAAGAGGGAAAAGATTGCCGTTCCTCCTGTTCCTTACTACGGAATGGTTGATCCAAAAACCGGATATGTACGATTTACCAGTTTCACACAGAATTGTACTGAAGAAGTTAAAAAGGCACTCACCGAATTAAATAAAAGTGGCGCTCAGAAAATCATTCTCGACCTGAGAGGAAATCCCGGCGGATTGCTGACTGAGGCTGTTGAAATCGTAAATCTGTTTGTCGCTAAAGGGAATGAGGTTGTTTCAACCAAAGGGAAAGTCAAGCAATTTGATGAGGATTTCAAAACGACAAAAGAGGCCCTGGATGAAAATATACCTCTTGTAGTAATTATTAACAGAGGTTCTGCCTCTGCTTCCGAGATAGTTGCCGGTGCAATTCAGGACCTTGACAGGGGCGTAATTGTCGGTCAGAGATCCTATGGAAAAGGTTTAGTGCAGATCACCCGGCCGCTTAGCTATAATACCCAATTAAAAGTGACGACAGCAAAATACTACATCCCGAGCGGGAGATGTATTCAGGCACGCGATTTCTCACACCCGAACGAAGATGGAAGCGTTGGCATAATTCCTGATTCTCTTGTCTCGGAATTTAAAACAAGAGATGGAAGGATAGTAAAAGATGGCGGTGGTATATCTCCCGATATTGAACTTTTACCGGAATCTCTCAGCCAGATTGCAGCAGAGCTCTATATACGGAATCTTATCTTTGATTTTGCAACAAATTATTACTGGGCACACCCTGATATTAAAACACCTTCACAATTTTCATTCTCAGATCAGGATTATACAGATTTTAAAAATTTTCTGGTTAGTAGTAAATTCAGCTATACTACGAAAACAGAAGAATCGCTCAATGATCTTATTGCCAATGCTAAAAAAGAGAAATATTACGATATGCATAAGAATCTTTTTATGGATCTCGAGAATGATATTACCCATAACCTCGATGAGGATCTGACTGTTAACAAAAGTGAAATAATTAACCTTATCGAAGATGAAATTATAAGCAGGTATTTTTATGAGGATGGCGCAATAGCCTGGACAATAAAGGATGATGGACAGCTATTAAAGGCTCTTGAAATCCTGAACAACAATGAAGAATATAATTCGATACTTAAAGGAAAAGCAGGATCAACCATTGTGAAAAGTAAGGCTAATGCAATCAACAGGATATCAGAATTACGGGATATCGATACGGCTGAGGAATCAGTTTAAATTGGATTAATTCATATTCATGATTTAACATAATCTGTTATTCATACAGCTCATCTGCCTGAATATGGAGACATTAAAGTTACCTCATCTCCGTCATTGAGGTTTCTGTTATCGTTAATGATCACATTATTCAGAGAAATCCTGAAGTCATAATGTGCTAACTCAGGAAATTCATCAAGGATCCTGAACCTGAGCTCGCTGATTGATCTTGTGCTCTGATAGTACTTGATATCAGTCATAGTTATCTGTGCTAAAACACCGGAAAACAATACTTTAACTACCATAATATTTCAATGCGCCTCAAACCAGTTATTGCCGGTACCCCATTCAACCTTCAGCGGGACATCAAGTTTAACCGGATTAGACATCTCAAATAATACCATATCCTTAAGCATCTCCAGTTCTTTGATTTCAACCTCAAAAATAAGTTCGTCATGTACCTGGAGGATCATTTTTGAAAGGAACTTTTCCGATTTCATCCTGTTGTGGATACGTACCATGGCAATCTTGATTATGTCTGCAGCGCTGCCCTGGATAGGTGCGTTTATAGCGTTTCTTTCTGCATTGCCTCTTACTACCTGGTTTCGTGAATGAATATCCGGAAGGTATCGTTTTCGTCCAAACATAGTGGTGACATATCCCACCTCGCGGGCCTTTTTTATACTCTCATCCATGTATGCCTTTACACCAGGGTAGGAATTAAAATAGCCATCAATAAGTTCCTTAGCCTCTTTTCTTCCTATGGTAAGTCTTTCTGAAAGTCCGAACGAAGAAATGCCGTATATTATTCCGAAATTAGCTGTTTTAGCCTTACTGCGCATCTCACGCGTGACATCCTGTATATCAACGCCGAATATTTTAGATGCTGTAGCGGCATGAATATCATTACCGGAAAGAAAATCAGTTATCATACTTTTATCCTGACTGAGATGTGCCATCAGCCTCAGTTCAATCTGAGAATAATCAGCTGAGAAAAATATACACTTTTTCTCAGGGACAAATGCCTTTCTGATCTCTCGTCCTCTTTCATCCTTAACCGGAATATTCTGAAGGTTAGGATTATTTGAACTTAGTCTTCCTGTCGATGCAACAGCCTGATTGAATGAGGTATGGATTCTGCCGGTTTTTTTATCAACAAGAAGAGGCAGCGCTTCAACATAAGTCGTTAAGAGTTTTTTAAGTCCTCTGTATTCCAATACTTTATCAACAATGGGATGCTTCTTTGTAAGCCGCTGCAATATCTCTTCATTGGTAATGAATTGCTTCGTTTTGGTAACCCTGGCTTTATCATCAAGTTTAAGTCGGATAAAAAGAATATCTCCGAGTTGTTTGGGTGAGGAGATATTGAATTCCGTACCGGCCAGTGTATAAATCTCCTTTTCAAGAGATAATATATCCTCACGAAGGTTTATTGTAATTGCCTTGAGATCCTCCAGATTCAATTTTACGCCGTTCCTTTCCATTTCCGCCAGAACCCTGATGAGTGGCATTTCAATATCAGCTGAAAGCTTTTCCAGCCCTTCCGCTTTTATACGAGGCTCAAAAACATTCTTCAGCTGAAGAGTTACATCAGCATCTTCAACAGCATATTCCTTAAGCTGGTCGACCGGAACTGCACGCATATTTATCTGATTAATCCCCTTTTCACCAATCAGGGATTCTATATGTACCGGACTGTATGACAAATAGATTTCGGAAAGAAGGTTCATGTTATGTCTCATATCCGGTTCCAGAAGGTAATGTGCAATCATCGTATCAAATAAAATTCCTTTCACATCAATGCCATAATTTGCCAGAACCTGGATGTCAAATTTCATATTCTGCCCTATTTTCCGTATTCGAGGATTTTCAAGCACGGGCCTTATAAGTTCAAGGATGGCTTTTGTCTCATGCTGAGATTCAGGGAAATGAATAAGATATCCCGATCCTTTTTCCAATGAGAAAGAAATTGCAACCAGTTCTGCCTCCAGGGCATTTATACTTGTTGTTTCAGTATCAAAACAAAGCTCTTTCTGTTCACTTAATGTTTTAACCAGCTCTTTCAGGGCTGAATTACTTTCGACCAGTATGTAATTGTGATCGACACTTTCAATTGTTTCTTTTTCAGTCGCGGGAGTTATTTCCTGCTTACCAAAAAGAGTACCTTGCTCAGAATCACTCTGAGTAGCAAATAATTGATGTGGCTGCCTCGGTTTTTCAGACTTATCAATCTCAGCAAATATCCTTTCAGCAACTGTTTTGAATTCCAGTTCATCGAAAAGAACTTTAAGCTTTGACTTGTCGGGTACTTCTGTAACCAAAGAGTTCTCATCCAAATCGATAGGCACATTCTGATCGATTGTAGCCAGCTTTTTCGATAATTCAATCTGTTCCCTGTTATTTTCAATTATCTCCTTAAGCTTACCCTTCAGCTTATCGGTGTTCCTGAACAGCTCTTCAACACTTCCGTATTCGGAGATCAGCTTCATTGCCGTCTTGGGACCCACACCGGGGGCTCCCGGAATATTATCTGCCGTGTCACCCATCAGAGCAAGAACATCGATAACCTGATCGGGGCTGTGAACTGAAAATTCCTTCTTAATATCATCCACTCCCCATAAAACAGACTCATTTCCGCTTCTTGAGGGTTTCAACATAAAAACAGTAGCGGAGACAAGCTGGGCAAAATCTTTGTCAGGTGTCATCATGTAAGTTGTAAAACCGTTCTCTGATGCCTTTCTGGCAAGAGTTCCGATAATATCATCAGCTTCAAAACCCGCGTAATCAATCACCGGGATTTTATATGCCTCAATCAGCTTTTTGATATATGGGACAGCTTTTTTTATATCCTCAGGTGTTTCATCCCGGTTTGCCTTGTATTCCTTGTACATCTCATGCCTGAAGGTCGGCGCAGATGTATCGAAGACTACAGCGATGTGAGTGGGTTTCTGCTTCTGCATAACTTCTTCAAGAGCAAGTAGAAAACCAAATATTGCGGAAGTATTCAAACCTTTCGATGTTTTCCTGGGATTTTTAATGAATGCATAATAAGCACGGAAAATAAGTGCGTAAGCATCTAAAAGGAATAGTCTCTTTTGTTGATTATCGTTCATATCTTATTTATTTAATAAGTTTGGAGAGCCTGGAGTTTGAAGTGCCTAAAGTTGAAGAGATGATATTCAACATAAAACTTATAACTCCAGGCACTTTAGGCACTCCAAACTTCTTATTGGTTATCAGAGGCATACCACTCGGCGAAAGAGGTTGCTGTTTCGTACAGTCTGAGATTATGCAGTTTAACATCTTGCGGAAGATACCCGGCGATTCTTTCTGCAAAATCTGCCACCAGGTTTTCACAGGTAGGCTGATATTCAACAACGATAGTGTTTCCAACCATTTTCGTGAACATCTCCATTTTCTTTTTATCAAATTTCCGGCTTACAACCAGGGCATGATCAAACACATTTACTATCTCCTTTTTCACAATTTTTTTCAAGTCGGTAAAATCGATCACCATACCATTTTTCGAATTCCCGGGTTCGTCAACAGGAGTGCCTGATAGTGTCACAAACAATCTGTATGAATGTCCGTGAACATTTCTGCATGGACCATCATAATTCCAGAGAGCATGAGCCATTTCAAAAGTGAATTCCTTTGTTACTCTTACAACTGAAGCCATGATTTATAGATTGAATAATAATCCACAAAATTAACCATTCTGGACGATTAAGGTCTATAATTTTAACATGCTTTTTCAATATATGTCCAATTTTATGACTCAGTTAATTCAATGAAAACAAAAATTTGTACCTTTGCAATTGATTATCAGCTTTAGTATCCGGATTATGGAAGAAAACGAGATCAGGTTAACTTTCCCTTCAATGTTTGACGAGACATTGAGAAAGTTTGGAAACAGAAATGCTTATGCATTTGTCGGGGAAGAGCCGAAAACTTATGAGAGAGTAAATAGAGAAATCCAGTCAGTGATTGCTTTTCTTGAAAAGAACGGAATTGTCCCGGGTGACAAAGTTGCAATTCTGAGTTTAAATATGCCTAACTGGGGAGTAGCCTTTTTTTCAATAACTTTTATGGGGGCCGTTGTTATACCTGTTCTGCCGGATTTTTCAATTACAGAGGTTGGAAATGTGCTGGAACACTCGGGAGCAAAAGCAATTTTCATATCTACCTCATTATTACCCCGAATTGAAGGATATAAGTCAGATGACCTTAAGACAGCCATTTTAATTGAGGATTTTTCATTTTTCTTTTCGCCGGAGGGATCTTCGGAATATGACCCTTCAGCGCTTCCTGTCAGGAAATATGAGGTTAAGGAAGAAGATCTTGCATCAATAATCTATACCTCGGGAACAACAGGACGTTCAAAAGGTGTCATGCTGACACATAAAAACATCTCTTTCAATGCAATGAAAGGCAGAAAGATACAGTGGATTGATGAAAATGACCGTTTCCTGTCTGTTCTGCCACTCTCACATACCTATGAGAACACCCTCGGGTTAGTATTGCCTATGCTATGCGGTTCCTGTGTATATTATCTAAGGAAGCCTCCTACTCCGGCAGTTCTTGTTCCTGCTATGGCCGAAGTAAAACCTACAATGATGCTTACAGTACCATTGATTATTGAAAAAATATATTACAATAAAATCATGCCCGCGTTCAGGGATAAACTTATACTTAAACTCCTTTACAAGATCCCCTTCCTGAGAAAAAAACTTAATGCCGCCGCTGGGAAAAAACTTATTAAAACATTTGGAGGGGAATTGAAGTTTTATGGCGTAGGTGGTGCAAAGCTCAGCAAATCTGTTGAGAAGTTCCTGATTGAAGCCAGGTTTCCTTATGCAGTCGGATATGGTCTTACGGAAACTGCTCCGCTTCTTGCAGGATCAAATCCTCAGAAAGCTGTGTTTGAATCAACCGGTCCGGCAATAGAAGGCATTGAGCTTAAAATAAATAATCCGGATAGAAAAACAGGAGAAGGCGAAATCTGGGCCAAGGGACCAAGTATCATGAAGGGTTATTACAGGGAACCTGAAATGACAAGTGAAGTCCTCTCTCAGGATGGATGGTTTAAAACCGGTGATCTTGGTGTTCTTGATGGTAATAACAACCTTTACATAAAAGGAAGATCCAAGAATATAATTGTTGGTGCAAGCGGAGAGAATATCTATCCTGAAGAGATTGAATCAATTATCAACAATTTTCGTTTTGTGGTTGAATCGCTGGTGGTTCAGCAAAAAGGAAAACTCGTTGCTCTCGTGCATATTAACATGGATGAGCTTGAAAAGAAATATCAGACTCTAAAACATGATATGACCAAACATGTCGAAGTTAAGGCAGATGAAGTACTTAATGAACTCCAGACATACGTCAACTCCCAGGTAAACAAATTCAGCCAGATTCAGAAAGTAGTACTTCAGAATGTTCCGTTTCAGAAAACGGCAACAATGAAGATCAAGAGATTTCTGTATACATAATCAGTCCTCAGCCGATTCGCATAAGATCTTTTTCAGATTTTGATGCCCGAATGATTACACGGTCGCGAAAAATTTCATACATTTATAGTACTTAAATGAAGTTTCAATTCATTACTTCCCGGATTGAGAAATTAATATATTATTGTATTTATCCTAAGCAGATTTTATATAGAATCGGATATGAAAAAAATGACAACTATCGGAAGAATCCTGTTTGCAATTCCATTTGCAATTTTCGGGATAAACCATTTTCTTATGACTGATTATTATCTTGGGATGTTAACATCATTTATTCCGTGGGGTTCGTACACGATCCTCCTCACAGGGATTATGCTCATCGCGGCAAGTATCAGCATTATTTCCAAATTATATGTGAAATTATCAACCATATTACTTGCAATACTGCTATTTATCTTTATTGTTACTATTCACATCCCTCACCTTTTTCAGGACATTGATAAAACTGCCACAATAATTGCTCTTTTGAAAGATATCTCGCTGATGGGAGGATCACTGATGATTGCAGGGATATATTCTGAGGAAGAAAAACCCGCTAAGAAGTAAATAAAATTCGCTTAAAGAAACCCTGCAGGTAAGATTATTGAAGTACTGAAAATGCTCAATGAACAGCAAAACCGGAAATAAAATTAAAGACTACCTGGAACTAAGCAAACTAAAGATAATGGTTCCCATAAGCCTGACAGGGTTTACCGGGTATTTTATTTTTGATTCCCGTATTACATTAAATATCTTTATCTGTTCCTTCGGGATTCTGATAATGGCAGTTTCCGCTTCAATTCTTAACCAGTTGCAGGAAGTTGGGATTGACAGCAAAATGAAAAGGACACAGGATCGTCCTCTCCCGGCCGGAAAAATTACCTTTCAACAAGCAATTATATTTTTCATTCTTACTCTTGTTTCCGGCACTTCCCTGGTATATTTTTCCGGGAATGCTACGGCTGCGTTAATCGGATTATTTACGATCTGCTGGTACAATGGCGTTTACACTTATGCAAAGAGGATAACTGCATTTGCTGTGGTTCCGGGTGCTGTTACAGGTGCATTGCCCCCTCTTATCGGCTGGGTGGCAGCAGGAGGAGGAATATGGGATAAATCAATTTTATTCGTTGAATTCATGTTTTTTATCGGGCAGGTTCCTCACTTCTGGTTAATCATTATGAAGTATGGGGAGGAGTATGAAAAAGCCGGAATCCCAAGCCTCACAGGCATTTTAAGCAGATCTCAGATTAACAGGCTGACATTCACCTGGGTTGTTACCTCCGTAATTTCAGCATTATTCCTGTGTCACTTTGGTATTATTCAATCGGGACTTATCACTGGAATACTCATTATTGCATCATCAATTATAATCTGGCAGTTTTCCGAACTTTTCAAAATACCAGAGGGAAAGAACTGTTTCAGGAAATTCTCAGTACTTCTTGATTCATACTTTTTCCTGTTGCTTCTGCTTTTGATTTCAGACAGGATTTTAACCTGAATTCAGTATAGCAATTTGATTAAGAATTTCAGAAAGACTTTTTTTATTATCTTTATGCACACTAACCATCAGGAACACTATGAAGAGCAAGATAATATTGTTTTCCGTTCTGTTTTTCTGCCTGATAAGCATTGAGTCATTTTCCCAGAATTCTCTGTTCAACCAGCAGATGCAAGTTGGTTTCGATGAAAAACAGGGTCAGTTTGCAGCCCTCGACACCAGGCTTGTAAATGAAGCAGGAGATACTGTACTCTTAAAAGACGTCATTACCAAACCTACAATTCTCAACCTCGTTTACTTCCAGTGTCCCGGAACATGCAGTCCTCTGATGTGGGGAGTTTCGAAGTTCATCGACGCTGTCGATTTAAAGCTTGGCAATGATTATCAGGTAATTACCATCAGCTTTGATCCTACTGAAAGGATTAAGCTTGGCATTGAAAAGAAGGCAAGCTATATAAATAGCATGAAAAATAAAGAAGCCGGTAAATACTGGCAGTTCTTTGTTTCCGACAGTCTCGACATCGCTAAGTTAACCAGCTCAGTAGGTTTTAATTACCAGATAATAAATAATCAGTATATACATCCTACAGGTTTGATAGCATTGGGTGCCGATGGAAAGATTATCCGTTACCTCCGTGGAATTGATTTCCTTCCGTTTGATATAAAGATTACCATGGTGGAAGCTGCAAAAGGAAAAATCGGACCAAGTATTAATCGTCTTCTTGCCGTCTGTTATTCTTATGATAAGGTTGGCAATCAATTTGTCTTTAATGTTACCCGGGTTTCAGCGATTGTCATTTTATTTTTTCTAATACTATTATTTGCGGTTCTTGCTTTTTCAGGGAAGAAAATCAAAACAGAAGCTTAGAATATGATAGATCAGGAAAGCATACAAGAACCTAGCTATCTGGAATATAAGGGCAAACATAAAGGAATTTTTGCCTGGATATTATCTACCGATCATAAAAGGATAGGGATGTTGTACCTGTTTTCTATCCTAACCATGTTCTCAATCGGTGCAACTATTGGCCTGCTCATGAAATTTGAGCTGATTGCTCCCGGCAAGACAATTATGGGTCCCCAGACATATAATGCTTTCTTTACTCTTCATGGCATTATAATGATTTTCACAGTTGTCATCCCCGGGTTACCTGCAGTATTTGGTAATTTCCTTTTGCCTTTAATGATCGGGGCAAAAGACGTTGCATTTCCAAGATTAAATCTTCTCTCCTGGTATTTTTATGTAACCGGCGTTTCGCTGGTAATAATATCACAGTTTACCGGTCAGGGTCCTCCTGATACGGGATGGACATTTTATGCTCCTTATAGCTTCAGAACGGCAGGTAATATGCTTCCTGCAGTATTTGGGGCATTTGTCCTGGGGTTTTCTTCAGTGCTTACAGGATTAAACTTTCTTGTTACCATTCACAGGATGCGGGCTCCCGGTATGACCTGGCTGAGGATGCCCTTATTTCCATGGACACTGTATGCAACCGGTTGGGTTCAATTGCTTGCCACACCAATTATCGGCATAACTCTGCTTCTTGTCGCTGCGGAAAGGATATTGCATATTGGCTTTTTTGATCCGACACTTGGAGGGGATCCGCTGCTCTATCAGCATTTATTCTGGACCTACAGTCATCCGGCCGTATATATAATGATTTTACCTGCTATGGGTGCGATCTCGGAAATTATCTCGACTTTTTCCCATAAAGTCATTTTCGGCTATAAATTCATGATAGCATCTGTTGTAGCGATTGCTTTTGTAGGTTATTTTGTATGGGGGCATCATATGTTCACTTCCGGAATGAGTGGAACGGCTCTTTATTCTTTTTCGCTCCTGACATTTCTGGTTGCCATTCCGAGTGCAGTAAAAGTATTTAACTGGATTGCCACAATGTATAAAGGTTCAATTGATCTGCAAACCCCTTTTTACTGGGCAATAGCCTTCATCTTTGTATTTATGATAGGAGGATTCTCCGGCCTTATTCTGGGATCCCTGGCAACCAATATACATCTTCATGCCACCCATTTTGTCCTGGCTCATTTTCATTTTATAGTTTTCGGAGGAACTGGTTTTGCCTTTTTTGGGGCAATGCATTACTGGTATCCGAAAATAACAGGCAGGATGTATGATTCAAAGTGGGCAAACACGGGTCTGCTTCTCTTTTTTGTCGGGTTTATCACTCTGTATGGCCCGATGTTCTATCTGGGAATGAAAGGAATGCCCAGAAGATATTACGATTATGACGAAATCTTCCATGCCGGAAATATTGTTTCGTCTATAGGATCATGGGTTCTTTATTCCGGAGCTGCAATTATTATAATTAATCTGTTCTATTCCTTAAAAACCGGTTCCAGAGCCCAGGCAGATCCATGGGGCGGTAAAACACTGGAATGGACAATCCAATCGCCGCCACCGGTTGAAAATTTTAAAGAACAGCCTGTTATTACAAAAGGTCCATACAGCTATATATGAGTACGATTACGGAAAATGACCGGAATGATATGTCGTCCAAACTGGGTATGTGGCTATTCCTTTTTACGGAGATGCTCTTATTTGGCGGCCTTTTTATTGTATATACAATATACCGGTATCGGAACTCCACAGCATTTCACCTTGCAGCACAGGAACTTAGTGTATTCATAGGGACAATTAATACCATTATTTTGCTCTGCAGCAGCTGTACAATTGCAATGTCTGTAACTGCAATCAGAAAAAAAGACAAAAAAATGGCGCTTATGCTTCTTGGCATAACCATTTTCTTCGGACTATGTTTTCTGACTAATAAATATTTTGAATGGGGAAGCCACCTCAGGGAACATATTTATCCAGGTTCAAAGTTGCTGGCTTTACGCGGACAGGGTGATGTTCTTTTTTACGGATTATACTTTTTTATGACCGGCCTTCATGCTCTTCATATCATTATCGGATTGGTATTTATCAGTATTGTAACTTATTCCATCTTAAAAGACAGGATAAATTCAGAAAATTACGTGTTACTTGAAAACAGCGGATTATACTGGCATCTTGTTGATCTGATCTGGATTTTTCTCTTTCCTTTATTTTACCTTATCACCTGAACCGGATAGCAACAATGGAGAATGAAGAGAATCATATTATACCATACCGTACATTTCTGTATGTTTTATCAGGTTTAATTGCCTTTACGCTGACATCAGTATCGCTAACACAAATTTACCTTGGGCCACTGACAGTCTTTGCGGCTCTTCTGATTGCCGCCATCAAATCATCGTTTGTATTAAGGATCTTTATGCATCTTAAGTTTGAGAACAGGATGTTTTCCTTAATGATTATTGCTGTTTCGCTGCTCATCTGTTGTGTTATCACCTTAACTTTATTGGACTACCTATTTAGATAATCAGTATGTATTCTACCACTGGAATTGACGCTTCAAATTATGTATCTACCTACAATACAGCATTTTATTATATAGGTGGCATATCATTGTTTCTTCTGATAGCGCTTACTGTAACTATGCTTTATTTTGTCTTTAAATTCAACAAAAAAAGGAATAAAGTTGCATCCCAGATTGAAGGAAATACAACCCTGGAAGTTCTCTGGACAGTTATTCCCATACTTCTGGCAATGAGCATGTTCCACTTTGGATGGGCTGGGTGGAAGCCGGTTTATAATCCACCGAAAGATGCCATGAATATAACCAGCACTGCAAGGATGTGGAGTTTTTCCTTCTCTTATGACAACGGAAAGCAAAGTCCTGACCTGGTTGTTCCCGTTAATACTCCTGTCAAAGTAAATCTTATTTCACTGGATGTTATTCACAGCCTGTTCATTCCACAGTTCAGGATCAAGTCAGATATTGTTCCCGGGAGAAAAAAATTCATGTGGTTTCTTCCGGAGGCTATTGGTAAATATCAGATTCTTTGCGCTGAATACTGTGGATTGCGTCACTCCTATATGAGTTCGAGTGTTAACGTACTCTCAAAGGCTGATTTTGACAAATGGTATAAAGCAGGCGCAGTAGAAGTAAATACTGCGGGAGTTTCAGCTGCCGGGGCAGAAGGATTGGGTATAATGAAAATCCAGGGATGTTTTGCATGCCATTCTATTGACGGAACAAAAATTGTCGGACCGACTTACTTAAATCTCTATGGTTCCCAGGTGACTGTTACGGAGAATGGCAAAGATATCACGCTGAAGGCCGATGATGAATATATTAAGCATTGCATCAACGATCCGAATTCCCGAAGCATAAGTGGATACCCGAAAGGATTGATGCAGAGTTATAAAGATAAACTAAGCGATGCCGATATTTCTAAAATAATCGAATTCCTGAAAACCCTGAAATAATTATTGAACTCATCCCCCCTTCCCCCTTCTCTTAAGTCTAAGAGAAGGGGGTGTAATACATTGAAAATCAGAAATTACACCCCTTCCCTTATTTTTTAAGGGAAGGAGTTGGGGGATAGGTTAAAAAAACAAAATGAGGATCATCTGGGTCAGAACTGACATTCCTCCAAACGCTCAAAATCTGATGAAAGCAATCGGAATGAGAATACCACCTAAAATACTACAAAAAACAGAAATGTAGTGGACCAGCTCTTTTTGATAGGTTATATTATTGTATATTAGAATAGTAACAACAATCATCTGTCAAACTCGGGAATTATTGAACTCATCCCCCCTTCCCCCTTCTCTTAAGTCTAAGAGAAGGGGGTGTAATACATTGAAAATCAGAAATTACACCCCTTCCCTTATTTTTTAAGGGAAGGGGTTGGGGGATAGGTTAAAAAAACAAAATGAGGATAGTTTGGTGTAAATGACTAATTATCTTGTCTTTGAAGAATCAGGACCATGTATCTTCCTTGCATCCTCCTGCAGTTTCCTGATATATTGAATCAGCTTCCATCTGTCTTCCGGTCTAATTTGCGATCCATGAGCCCCCATTGAACGGATGCCGAGAGTAATTGTGTGAAATATCTCACCATCCTTCAATTTAGCTGCAGTTTCCCCGGAAAGGGATTTGGGTTGAAGAGGATATAAACCACTTGTAAAAAGAATTCCGTCCCCAGCTCCGCCTTTACCATGGCAGTGAATGCAGAAGGTAGTGAAAATCAATTTCCCTCTTGCAACTACATCCTCTGTTGGTAAAAATGGATTAATAAGTTCTTTCCCTGCCTTTATCCGGGATAAGGTATCATTTGTATACCTGAATGGAATAATTCCTCTGGGTACTGTTCCCGGGACAGGTACTCTCATGGTGGAACTGTCATCAAAATTCGGATTTCCTGCATATGTCTCATAAGCACGTGAATATACCATATCGGGTATGAAGTCATACCCGCGCATATTCCTTTGCCTGTCGCAGGACCAGAGAAGAAGTCCCGACAGAAAAAGTGATAATAGCCAGACTGATATTCTTCTTCTTACAAGCATTTTAAATTAATTTGAATATCACGATTCATAATTCAGGCTTTCTTCAAGATAGGGATCATTTTTTATCTGTAGCGGATACCGTGCCAGGGATCTGAATAAAACAAAAATGAACATTCCGGCATAGGCAATAGTCATAAAAACTTCAACTAATCCTATTCCTGCTTTATCACCTGCGGCTGCCGGCATAATCATCAGCCAGTAATCTAACCAATGTCCTATCAGGACAATTAATGCAATTAACGCCACCCAGTTAAGATTTCTTTTTGAGCTGATCCTGATCAGACCTAAGAATGGAATGACGAAATTAACAACAAGGTTAATAAAGAAAAAAGGTTTGAAACCTTCCAGTCTCCGGATAAAGTAAATTGTTTCCTGGGGAATGTGACTGTACCAGATCAGCAGATACTGAGCGAACCAGAGATAGGTCCAGAATATACTGAATGAGAACAGGAGAATACCAAGGTCCTGAACATGATCTGCCCTTAAATATTTCAGGTATCCTGCCCGCTTAAGGAACCAGGTAAGCATAATAATTACTGTAAGTGATGTTACAAACATACCGATAAAGACATACCATCCGAAAATTGTGCTGTCCCATTCTGCATCAAGTGACATTATCCAGTCCCAGCTGCTGCTTGTAACTGTTATTCCGTAGAAAACCAGGAAGAACCCGGCCAAAATTTTTCTCCGGTTATGAAATTTTATATCTGAAGAACTGATCAGTTTGATGGAACTTCGCCTCATCAGCCAGGTGAGACTTATCCAGCCAGCAAAGTAAAAAATCATACGGATAAAGAAGAATGGCACATTCAGCCATGCCTTTTTAATTTCCATAACAGCATCATGTCCCTCATAATTTGACCAATGGTAAATATTGCCCATACCGAAGTATATCAACAGCATCAGAACAAATGCCACCGGAAGGAAGGTGGTCATAGCATCAGGTAATCTCTGGAGAATAGTGTGCCATCCCGAAAGTGAAACCCGGTGAACTGCTATAAAAAATGCTGCACCCAGTGAGATACCCAGAAATAACTGATTATTAAGAAGCACATTTGCCCAGATCCTTGAAGCTCCGGTTTTAAAAACCAGGATAGTGCAAAGAGATACAAATACCCCGCCTGCCATCATTACTATCAGAATATTCCTGTATTTATTTGTGAAGTTAAATTGCTCGTCCATGGTCATACTAATCTAATTATCTGATTTCTACAGTCTGAATATCCGATAAAGCGGATCTGATTTTCTCTAATGTCGTTTTTCCATTTGCCGAATCAATCAAAACAACAAACAAGTCGTCAGTAATCTTTTCGTCAACCGGTACAAATCTGATATCCGGTTTTAGCCTGGATCTTATCAACATAGCCGCAACCATTGAAATACCTGCAAAAAGAACAGTACATTCAAACGTTATAGGGATAAAAGAAGGTGCAGCAAAGTATGGCTTTCCCCCAATGATCAACGGATAACTGACAGTGAAGACCCATGCCATAAAAGAAAAAGCGAGTGTAGCACCGAGGGCACCAAAAATAAAACCGCCTACTGGTATCCGGGACCGCTTAATTGATAAAAGTTTATCAAGACCATGAACAGGAAAAGGAGATCTGACATCAAGTATAGTTTCGTTGCTGGCGAGTAATTTTCTGACAGCCTGAAGCAAAGGTTCCTCGTCAGAAAAAAATACGGATATATAATTTCTGCTATTCATTGCTAATAAGGTCTTTACCTTTTTTTTCACCTGAAATCCTGTGTATAGATTTTACTTCAAAGATTGAAATCACCGGGAAAACGCGTATGAAAAGGAAAAAAGATGTGAAGAAGATCCCGAGTGTCCCTATCAATAAGCCGAACTCCACGATTGTTGGCTTATACATTGTCCAGCTTGAGGTAAGAAAGTCCCTGTGAAGTGATATCACAATTATTACGAAACGTTCGAACCACATTCCTACGTTGATCACTATAGAGAGAAAGAAAGTAAATGCAAGGTTTGTCCGCAGTTTTTTTATCCATAATAACTGAGAAGAGACTACATTACAAATTATCATTATCCAGAATGCCCAGTTATAGGGTCCTGTTACACGATTGACCAGATTATAGTATTCATATTCATCTGCAGAATACCAGGAAATGAATATTTCCGCAATGTATGCCAGTGCTACTATTGAACCTGTAGCTATGAGAATTTTATTCATGCTCTCCACATGGTCCACTGTGATATAATCCTCAAGCTTCATAGCCTTTCTTGCAATTATCAGCAGTGTCAGCACCATGGCAAACCCTGAATATATTGCCCCCGCAACAAAATAAGGAGGAAAAATTGTGGTATGCCAGCCCGGAAGTACAGAGGTGGCAAAGTCCATGCTAACTATACTATGAACTGATAATACCAGAGGGGTGGCAATAGCTGCAAGCATGATTGATGTGATCTCATGTCTGTGCCAGTCCCTTGCAGATCCTTTCCAGCTGAAGCTCAAAAAATTATAAATGCTTTTTTTGAATCCTTTTTTAAGCTTATCCCGTACTGTACCAATATCCGGAATCAGTCCCACGTACCAGAAAATCAGCGAAATGGTAAAATAAGTTGAAATTGCAAATACATCCCAGACCAGTGGAGAATTAAAATTCACCCATACTCCGCGGGTGTTCGGGTAAGGAAAAATGAAAAATGTAAGTAAAGGGCGTCCTAAATGTATCAGTGGAAAAAGTGCAGCACAGATAACGGCAAAGATTGTCATTGCCTCCGCAGAACGATTGATACTGTTTCTCCACTTCTGACGGAAAAGAAGGAGGATTGCGGAGATAAATGTGCCGGCGTGACCTATTCCAATCCACCAGACAAAGGTGGTTATTTCAAAAGCCCAGCCAACGGTTCTGTTTTCGCCCCAGGTACCAATCCCCTGCCAGACCGTCCAGAACATCATGAAGAGTCCGAACATCATTGCCGCACCTGATAAAGTCACCCCGAAATACCACAGTTTACCAGGCTTATTCATCATCGGATCAATGATGTCGGTGGTAATACTCCGGTAACTTTTTGTCCCTTCTATCAGAGGCTTTCGCAAAGGAGATTGAAACATACTGAATAATTTATGTTTTTATAAAAGTTTATCGGATATCTTTGTCAGGTAATTAACAGAAGGTCTGGTAAATAACTCCTCAAGAAGATTATATCGCCGTCCACTGCTGATCAGCCTGCTTAATTTGCTGTCTTTGTCATTCATATCTCCAAAAACAATTGCGTTTGCCGGGCAGCTTTGAGCGCAGGCTGACTGAACTTCATCCTTCAGCAATGACCTGTTTTCGTTCTTGGCTTTCAGCTTGGCTGCCTGTATGCGCTGAATACAGAAGGAACATTTTTCGATGACTCCCTGTGCCCGGATTGTAACATCAGGATTAAGGACCATCCTTCGGAGATCACCTGTCATTCCTTCCTTATCTCTCAGATTACCGGAAAGTGTACCGGCAGCAGTATAATTGAACCAATTAAATCTTCTGACTTTATAAGGGCAGTTATTATTACAGTAACGCGTACCAAAACAACGATTGTATATCATCTGATTCAAACCTTCGGAACTATGATTGGTTGCAGCCACCGGACAAACATTTTCACATGGTGCATTCTGACAATGCTGACATAATACAGGTTGGAAAACAACCCCTGGATTATCATCGTTACCTGTGTAATACCTGTCAATCCTCATCCATTGCATTTCATGCACCCTGTGAACCTCCTCCCTGCCGACAACAGGAACATTGTTCTCAGCCTGGCAGGCTATTACACATGTTGCGCACCCTGTACATTTATTCAGATCGATTGCCATACCCCAGTGATGATGGGGATATACTCTGTCTTTATACAGACTTTTGTTCCGTTCGGTGTAAAAGGTATGCAGTTCATTACCAGCTTTCTGATCTTTCCTGTATTCGCTTAATCCGGCTTCACGGACAAAGGCTCTTCCCTCCATGCTATGATGAGTCTGTGTCTGGGCAAAAGAATAGATCTTTCCGGTTTTTATCATTTTCCCCAGTTGCCTGGTGTACAGGATATTATCGATTGCTGTTACCAAGGGCCAAACATCCACTCCGGTTCCGGTACCGACTTTTCCACAAATTTTACGACCATAGCCAAGGGCAATTCCAATTGTGCCATAAGCTTGACCTGGCTGTATATGTACCGGTAATTCAACTCCGCCCAGATTGATCATATCTCCGTCATGCAAATCATTTTCCTTTGCCTGTAAAGGTGAGACGGATGCATAATTGTCCCAACAGATCCTGCTTACCGGATCGGGCAATTCCTGGAGCCATGGGTTATTTGCCTGACGTCCTTCGCCGATAGCAACAGTTTCATATAGTACAACTTCAACGGATCTCTCTTCCGGATTTGTGGCTCCTTTAACTGATAAAGGATCAAAAGGTAAGTTATGAACTCCATCCATCTGTCCTTCAGTCCTTTTACTGGTGACAACCGGTTCAAATATCCCTTTTTGAAGAGTATGATCAAAAAAAGCAACCGGGTCGGAGAATTCTGTTTGCCGTTGCATAAGATTTTTAACCCAATAATTGCTGATAAAATCATAAAATTTCACCTTCGAACCTGTCCATTTTAACAGGGAATCGGTCATCTGCCGGGTATCAAAGATCGGATTGATTGCAGGTTGCATGAGACTGAACAGATCCTTTTTCGCTTCAGCATCATTCCAGCTTTCGAGGTAGTGGCTATCTGGACAGACAAACCGGACAAGATTATTTGTCTCATCGGGAGTTCCGGATAAAGAGATCGTCAGGCCAACCTTTGAAAGCCCTTCCCTGAATGCCTCTTTGTTATGCCAGGTATATATAGGGTTTACGTTCCAGATTAAAAGCGCATTAATTCTGCCCTCCTGCATTTTTCGTACGAACGATTCCATCTGTGCATCAATAGCATTGTGTGTCCTCAGGTACGAATCAAATAATATTGTCCGGCCGACATTTCCAAGGATCCGGTTAATCTCGTTAACAAGAAGTTGTATCCGTTTAACATTTGAACCGGAAATAACAATTGATCTGCCTTGTGAAGAAAGCAGTTTTTTCGATATTCCGCTGACATCTACAGGTGAAACAGGAACATCAATATCGCGGTTTTCGACTGCCTTGATAATCTCTTTGTATATATTTAAAAGAATTGCATCTTCCTGTGATGGTTTTATCAGGATCCTGTTATCTGCATTGCTGCCGGTAAGGGAAAGATTTGATTCCAGCTGAACCAGGTGGTTCATGCTCAGATCCGGATCTCGCCGGGAACTGAACTGCCTTGCATACTCGACAGGCGAAAGCCAGGTGCCAAGAAAGTCGGCCCCGAAGCTTATTATCAGGTCTGCGATGTCAAACCGGTAGTCTGGAATTACCTGCCTGCCATATGTTATCTTATTGGCTTCAAGCATTGCTGAATATGAAACAGCATCATACTGAATCCATTCAGAACCTTTGAATTTTTTAAGAAAACCTTCAATAACTGCTTCTGTTGAGGGACTGAATACGGAGGGAGTGAGAAGGGCAATAGTTCCTCCCTCCAAAACGATTTTATTCAGTTCCCCGGTAATTTCTTCATCGATTTGATTCCAATCAAGGGATTTTCCGTCTTTCGAAGGTGCTTTAAATCTGCCCACATCATACAGGTCAAGAACCGAAGCCTGGACTCTTGCACTGGTGCCACCTTTTGTAATTCCCGACTCGGGATTACCTTCAATTTTAATAGGACGACCATCTCTGGTCTTGACTAAAATGCTGCAATAATCGCTGCCATTAACATAGCTTGAAGCATAATAGAGAGCCTCCCCGGGTGTTATCTCTTCAGGAGCTATTACCCAGGGAACAACTTTGGAGATTTTCGAGCGGCAGGAAGCCAGTGCTGATACTGCAAAGCTAAATCCGCACAATTTCAAAAAGTCCCTTCTTGATGAGGTGCTGTCTTTGTTATAATCACCCAGCAGGTCAGATAAAGGAGTTTCTTCATTGAACGTTTCTTCGCTATTGTTATCTCTGTCCTTACTCCTTTCTGACTCAATATTTTTCCGGTGTTTTTTCATCCATTAAGGAATTATATTGAAGTTCCTGTTAATTAATAATGACATTTTCCGCAATCCCTGCCTCCGATAGCAGCGACAGATACACTGTCGATTTTTCCGGTTTTCAGGGTATCGTAAAATCCCGAATAATAAGTTTTGTAGTACTCATTTGAGAGATTTACCTTCCTGGTATCATGGCAATGGATACACCAGCCCATTGCCAGGTTGGGTATCTGTGTAAGCCTGTTCATCTCTTTCACATTTCCATGACAGGTTTCGCAGTCGATTCCCCCTGCAGTGACATGCTGAGCATGACTGAAAAATACAAAGTCGGGAAGTTTGTAAATCCTGATCCACTTAACAGCTGTCCTGCTCTCGTAAGCGGAAACTACCTTGTTTATCTCTGTAACTCCCGAGCGGGTACCTGTACGTACCAGGAGATGGCAATTCATGCATACGTTACCAGGTGGAATTCCTGAGGTTCTGCTTGATCTGGCAGAATAATGACAATAAATACAATCAATTTTGTTTTGTCCCGCATGAACCGCGTGTGAAAATTTAATTGGCTGATCCGGAGAAAATCCGCGTGAACGGCCAAATGCAATTGCATTTACTGCAAGGATCCATGTGATAAGAACTCCTGTAATGGAAAGAATGGCCCAGTTGATTTTCTGTTGTTTAAATATCCTCTTTACTATAAGATCTATTGTTGAAAGAAGGAATAAAACCGAAGAGATGATCAGCAATAAAAGATTTGTTATTACCGGCTTGGCAGGTTTAAGACCTGTATTAACAAATTTATCCATATATGCTTTGATAAGCGAGATATCTTCAGCGGTAAGCTCAAAACCTTTATGTACCTGGCTCAACTTCTTTCCCATCGGCTTAAGCAATACCACACATAAATCAATAGCACTTTTATGAAGATATTTTCCCGAAATTTCAAGCGCATCAGGATTCCAGTTCAAAGTGTCTGAGGTGCGTATATTGTGACATCCCGCACAATTGATTGATTTTTCTTTCGGGTAAGCTAATCCATAAAACAGTCTTTCCCCCCTTATAAGATCTTCAGTAAAAAATGTAGTTTTCTTATAGAATGACGAATCGTTTTTCTGAGCTTCTTTCTGTTTACTGATTAAAGAATCACCGGACCTGGTAATATTCTGCTGACTTATTGAATCACCGGGCTTCCCGGGTTTTTGATTATTAGTCAGAGAATCCCCCGGCTTGGTAATATTCTGCTGATTACTTATTGAATCACCGGGCTTCCCGGGTTTCTGTTTATTGAGTAAAGAATCTCCCGGCTTAGTAATTTTCTGCTGACTACTTATTGATTTACCGGGCTTTCCTGGTTTCTGTTTATTGAGTAAAGAATCCCCGGATCTGGTAATTTTCTGACTGCCTATTGAATTACCTGGCTTCCCGGGTTTTTGTTGATTAATTATTGAATCTTCCGGTTGAAAGATATTTGGGTAAGCAGGAATTATAATAGATAATAGAACTATAGTAAGGATTAAATAAACATAATATTTTACGGAGGAAGACTTTCCCATTCATGTTAATTTTTAGAAATATGTAAACAAAATCCCTGGAAATAATCAAATCTTCCCTTCAGAACCCTTCCACATCAAAATTAATAAAAAGAATTATTTCATTTATTATGATGCCCCTTAATTAATACATAGAATATACAATCAATATAAAGATGTTTTGTTCTTTTCTTTTGGTTTTTAATTAAGTTCCGGATCACCAGGATACCGGAATTATTCTGAATATCACTTGCTTTAACTTTAGGCACTCCAAACTCCAGCGTACTTTAAGTACTTATTAGTTACAATATCGGATTAATACTTAATTATTCCCAAATATTCCCAACTGACTTTATATCTTTGCGTTTGAAGTATAATTTTCCGGTTGCTTCCCCGTTTAATTCTGTAATTTACTGAAAACGTTATGAAAAACCTTTTATCTGTCAGTCTGATAATTATCTTTTCTCTCGGATTTTTTGCAGCCTGCAAAAAAGATAAGGGAGTCCCTCCTCTTTTGCCAGCTTCTGAATCGATGACAATTGATTTCAGCAATTTCACATCATTGAAAAAGTCATTTGATATGTTGAACGGACAGAAGGGTACTGAAAACAGCAACTGGGAATTTTCTGCAACTGTTGTGGTGACGTGGAAGTTACTTACATCTGTAAATCTTGCAGTTCCAATCGCTTCTTTTAAACAGGCTGCAGGCCAGGTACCGGTTTTTGTTTCTGATAAACTCTGGCAATGGAATTATGATTTCACTCTGGCAAATGTAACTTACAAAGCCAGACTTACAGGGCTTATCGGAACCAGCGACGTTAGCTGGAAGATGTATATAACAAGAGAAGGAGACGGAGGCTTTCCGGAGTTTCTCTGGTTTGAGGGTACATCTAAAACTGACGGCACATCAGGACAATGGATTTTTAATGAGAATCCTCAATCCCAGGCACCAATACTCCAGATCGACTGGACAAAAAACGGTGATACTATCGAAAGTATAAAATATACATATGTGAAAAATCTCGATCCTTTTAAAAACAGTTTTATCGAGTATGGATTTACAACATCTGATTTAAATGCCTATTTTAATATACATTATTATACCGGTATCAAGTTTTCCGATGTAAATATTGAATGGAACACCACAACTAAAAATGGCAGGGTGAAAAGCCTCGATTACCTGGGCGATTCTCTGTGGCATTGCTGGGATTCCAATAAAATAAATATTACCTGTATTTGAAAATAAATAATACATTCTGTAAAATACAATAAAAGGGTTGTATAAATCCCAAATTACAATGTTGTCAATTTTTTTACTATTTTTCGCCCCTGAATTTTAACCCTATCAAAATGTCATTAGGAAAAAAGTCCATTCTGTTAATCTTCCTGATCCTCCTTGCCGATCAGATTCTGAAAATCTGGGTAAAAACCCATATGGAAATCGGGCAGGAAATTCATCTCTTCGGTAACCGGGGAATGCTCCACTTCATTGAAAATAACGGTATGGCTTTCGGTATGGAGATGGGAGGAAAACCAGGAAAGCTTATTTTAAGCGTTTTCAGAATTGTTGCAATATTTGGAATAGGATGGTTTCTTAATTCACTTGTTTCAAAAAAGGCAAATCTCGGGCTTGTTCTTGCAGTAAGTGCAATTATGGCAGGAGCTATAGGAAATATTATAGACAGTGCGTTTTATGGTCTTATATTCAGTGAAAGCTTCAATCATCCGGCTATTTTGTTTCCAGCTCAGGGAGGATATTCCACTTTTCTGCATGGAAAAGTAGTTGATATGTTTTACTTTCCGATAATAAACACGCACTGGCCCACCTGGTCACCATATAAACCAGAAGAATCATTTGTGTTTTTCAGACCGGTTTTTAATATTGCCGATTCGGCAATCACATGCGGAGTAATATCAATTATACTTTTCCAGAAGAGAATGTTCCGTGATCTTTCCTGATTTCAACGATTCTTTTTACAGATCTGATTTAATTACTGGCAGCAATTACTTACACAGTTCAGAATTATTTTAAGGTTCTCGTGCTTCAGAAAATACCTTGTATTTTTCCCTTCCCTTTTTGATCCGAGCACATTCTTGTCTTTCAGAATCCCAAGATGATGAGATGCAGTAGATTGTTCTATTCCAAGTTGTTTATGAATTTCACTGACCGTTCTCATTTTCCCGTCTTCAAGACACTGAACAATCGATATCCGTATCGGATGTGCAATTGCCTTAAGCATATTTGCTGCTTTCTCAAGTCTTTCCGGATTAAGCTCTTTAAATTCCATTCGTTCATATTTCTTCGGGCAAATATATATAAATATGTTGATATGATGAATGTTAACTCATTATATATGTGAATTTCGATATAATAAGAAACAATCAGTCAGAAGTTTAAATTGAACTACTATTGATTTTAGTATATTTGAACGAAATAATTTATCATGCCTGTGCTCACCAGAATTAAAATGCCGGTTGAAAAGGAAATGGCTGAATTTGAAGCCTACTTCAAATTAACTATGCGAAGTGAGATACCTTTACTGAATCTGATTCTTAACTATATTATTCGGCGTAAAGGCAAACAGATGAGGCCTTTGCTGGTTTTTCTTACAGCCCGGCTCAATGGAGTTATATCCGAATCAACTTTTGTCGCTGCCACTTTTATCGAGCTTCTTCATACGGCTTCTCTGGTCCATGATGATGTTGTTGATGATGCACACGAAAGACGCGGAGCTCTCTCGATAAATGCTTTGTGGAATTCAAAAATCGCAGTTCTGGTCGGGGATTACCTTCTTTCAAAGGGCATGCTGATAAGTGTTGAAAAGAATCGTTTTGACATGCTTGAAATTGTTTCCGAGGCTGTAAAATCGATGAGTGAAGGAGAGTTGCTTCAAATTCAGAAAGCAAGAAAGCTTAATATAAAAGAGGAAGATTATTTTAAGATCATTATAAGCAAAACTGCCGCTTTACTCTCAGCTTGCACCGCCTGCGGAGCAAGGTCGGTAACAGATGATCCCGAGACTATACAGTTAATGAAAGACTTTGGTGAAAACATCGGGATTGCCTTTCAGATCAAAGATGATCTTCTTGATTATGAAGGAACCGGCTTAACCGGAAAAACTGTCGGCAATGATATTAAAGAAAAAAAAATAACACTCCCATTAATACACGCCCTGGAACAATCGGCAAATTCAAAAAAGAGACATATTCTTAGTATCGTTAAGGGCAGGAAAAAAACCAAAGATGAAATTAACGAAGTAATAAGCTTCGTTTCAGACTACGGAGGAATGGATTATGCTGAAATTAAAATGAATCAATACCGTGATAAAGCTCTCGCAATTCTTGATTCCTATCCCGATTCCGGTGTTAAGGACTCCCTGAAGGATTTCGTACATTATACAACTTCCAGGAAAAAATAGGTCCTTTAATATTCCTTTCAGGCAGCCGCTTCAAGATTTATTTTCGCGACTTTTTCTATATCTTTCATATAATGCCTCGATCCCAGATAAAACAGCAGAGCGCCAAGCATCAGAACAAAGGGAAGAATTGATAATGCTGTCTTAATATTTGATAAGTCGGAAATCTTCCCCAGGACAATTGGTGCAGTAAATGATCCCAGCAGGTTTTGAACAGCAACAGCTATTGCATATGATGTAGCTCTTAGTCCGGGATGAATGACATCCTGGGTGACAGCCGCAGCTCCGGCTATAAAAGTCATAACCAGAATTCCGAAAATGAATAAAATAACCATCTGGACTGTCCCCTTAAATAACGCAAGAGCAGCGAAAAGGAGAATTCCTGAGATAAAAGTTGAAAGAGCAGGGAACAAAAGTCGTGCTCTTGGCTCGGTTTTTCTCCATTTATCGATGAGGGTACCACCCATAGGTGCCCCGATAAGTGCAAGAAGCATCACAGCCCCGGCAAGTGTTCCCGCAGTCTTCGGTTCCAGATGCCGTTCAATCTCAAAATATTTAGGAAGCCATACTATCATTGCTGTTGTGACAAATACAACTGCCGCCATTCCAAAATATGTAAAAATGACTGAAGGTTTGGTAATGAACTCACTAACCATGTCCTTCTTCTCCATCCTAATTCTGTTGTTGCTTTTGTCGATAAAGGAAAGATCAACTGTCTTATAGTCTTTTACAAAAAGAAACAAAATAGCAATAATCAAACCGGGTATGGCAACAATACCAAAAGCATGTTTCCAGCCGAGTGATTGTGCAATAATTCCTCCCATGGTAACTCCTATTGCAGATCCAAGAGGAATTGAAGCATTCCAGAGGCCCATTATTTTAGACCTTTTTTCAAGAGGATACATACCTGAAATCAAGGCGCTTCCTCCCGGAGCATAGCCGGCTTCGCCGAACCCGATAAAAATCCTGGCCATAAACAACTGGACATAATTTCCTGTTATAGCACATAATGCTGTAGCCAGACTCCACACAATAGCCATAATACCAATTGTTTTAGTCCTGCTCCAGCGATCAATAAGTATAGAAACAGGGAATGTCAGTATTCCGATAGCAAGATAGATCACGGAAACCAGCCATCCGCATTGCGTGTCACTTATGAACCAGTCTTTTTGAATTGAAGTAAACATTGAAGTAACAACCATCCGGTCCGCATAATCAAAAAGGTAAAGTAAAAACAGAAGGATAAAAACATAATTCGAGTATCCCAGGGAAAACAGATACCCGCTGCGGTTTTGAGGTAATTTCATCTTTGTGAATTTTTTATTTAACCCGATTACCAAGTAAATAAAAATAAATGTCAGTTGGTTTTTTTGATGTAATTTTAAGTCTTTATACTTATTGAGACAAATATGTTCATTAAGTGAACCTGAGTGTGTAGTTTTAAAAGAGCTGAATCTAAAAATGAATCTTATTGAATTGAATATTTATTACTATTTTTCATAAATAAACCAAATAGCAAACAGAAGTCATGGCAACACAGAAACAGATTAATGATTTTCTTGATTCCCAGCCTATTGCTATGGTAGGGGTCTCACGTAATCCGAAAAAATTCGGTTATGCTGCATTCAAAGAACTCAAAGAAAAAGGAATGAAACTCATTCCTGTGAATCCCATTGCGGACCAGATAATGGGTGTAAAATCGTATCCTGATGTTAAGACACTTCCGTCAGACGTAAATGGAATTATAGTATTTACCAAAAAGGATAAGACAGCAGGAATTATCAGAGAGGCAAAAGAGAAAGGGATAAATAATATATGGATCCAACAGATGGCCGACAGCAAAGAGGCTCTTGA
>Ga0182021_10001250_pt1 | contig 28986 bp, 17 predicted proteins | sample 612E3MmetaG_FD_120493 | JGI IMG/M metagenome (GOLD analysis project Ga0182021, IMG submission 120493) | Permafrost microbial communities from Stordalen Mire, Sweden - 612E3M metaG (Illumina Assembly) | ecosystem: Environmental > Terrestrial > Soil > Wetlands > Permafrost | place: Sweden...
CGTGCAAGCAGTTCCATGGCAGTCTTGAATTGCATGAGCGGATTCCTCCCGGTGACGCCGGGATCTCGCCGCTCCAGAAGCCCGAGCATATAGTTCCCCTCTGCCCGGATGTGCGGAGGGATCCTCTGATCCTGCAAGGCTATGACCGCGCAGAGTTCTCCGGCAGCCCCCTGCCGGTCCCCCAGGAGCAGGAGGCACTCAGCAATCTCCAGCCGGCAAGCCGAGTTTCCCGGCTCTTCATGAGAGGATTGAAACGCCGCATGCGCCTTTCGAAGAAGCTGGAGTGCTCCAGCGGCATCTCCCCTCCTTCGTGCTGTCGCCCCAGCCCAGAATGTCCACCTCCCCGTGAAGTTCTCGATGTCTCCGGGCGCGAGGCAGCGCCGGGCATCCTCGAGCAGCCGGTCAACCCGGGAAAGGTCCCCCACGGTGATCCAGGCCTCCGTCAGCTGCAGATACGTCTCCACCAGCCCCCGGCGGTCCTCCATTGCTTCATACTGAGGCAGAACCTCCGTCCACGTCGAGATCGATTGGCCATAGTCCCCATCGGCGAAGAGCACTTCCCCCAGGTTTGTCAAGGTGTAGGCAAGATCGCTTTTCATGGCCAGTCGGGTGAAGAAATCCCGCGACCGTTCATAGCATGCCCTGGCCTCGGCATATTTTCTGATGTTGAAGTAGGCAATCCCCAGGTTGTTCTGGATTTTCGCCTGCTGGCTCAAGGTACCGGCAGAGGACACAACGCTGAGCGCCCCCTTCCACTGAGCAATGGCTTCCTCTGTCTGACCCAGTGCACTGAGCGCATTCCCCACATTTGTCATTGCGCTGGCGATGCGGGCCTCGTCTCCGAGCTCCTCAAAGAGCCCGAGCGCCTGCTCGAATCGTCCCCGCGCGTCCTCGAACCGGTCCTGCAAGAATGTGGCGATCCCAAGATCGGTAAGCACCGCGGCTTTGAGTCTGATGTTGCCCAACCGTTCGGCAGCGGAAAGCTGCCGGAGGCAGACGCTTTCTGCCTCCTTGAAGCCGCCTACGTTGATGTCGATATTGACCAGCTCTTGCGTCAGCTCGATTCTTTCGGCTTCCTCCACGGCATTCTCAACAAGGGTCCGGAGGCCTGCCCTGGCTGCCTCGTAGTCTCCCACCCTGGACCGGGCAATGCTTACGGTTTTCAGGAGGTTTCTCCGGTCGGGCCCCGGCAGGCGCGGTTCGTCGACGAGCGGCAGCCCTAGCTTGAGGGCCTGGTCCAGCTTTCCCGCAAGGAGCAATGTTTCCGCCTGCCGGGAGCGGAGAGTGAGGTCCTGTTCCTCTTCCCCCGCAGACCGCGCCTCGTCGGCCGCCCGGCTGTAGAGCTCTACAGCGCGCTCGAAGGCCTGCAGGTCCCGCATGCCGCCGGCGGCCTGCGCGAAGTACCCGGCCGCTTTGTGCGGATCGCGCATGGCTGAGCATTGATACCCAAGCTCCTGAAGGGCAGAAACCGACAGGCCGGATCCCGACGATTCAAGCGCTGCTGCAATGGTTGCATGCAGCTCTTTCCGTCCCTCCCCCAGTGAAGTGTAGACGAGCTCCCTCATGCGCCGGGTACGGACCGAAAGATGTGTACTCTCTTCCGCCGAGCCGATCAGGCCTTCTGCATGCAAATGCCGAATGAACTTCCGGATGGCTTCCTCTGGAAAGGGCAGCAAAACCTTGATGAGGTTCACGGGAGTCGGGTTCGTGAAGCAGCAGATGAACGAGAACAGAAGCCGCTCTTCGCATGAGAGGGCGTTATAGGGCTTCATGAGGAGTTCGTCGGCATCCCGCGGGATTAGGCTGTCCAGCCAACCCGATCCCGCCTCATGAGTACGCGCCAGAAGGGAGACATTGAGTGTGCGCTGCATTGTATACAGCGCTTCAAGGATTGCCAACGGCAGGCCCCCGAGCGTGAGATGAATCCGGTTGGCCAGTTCCCAGCTCCATGGGCCGCTCCCCAGAACCCATCGGACCAGGGGCTCAATCTCCTGAGGGTCCAGATCTCTGAGCGGAAGAACTGTCATCCCTTCCTTCGTTCCTTGCCATGCTTTGCCGGAAGACGCTGTCAAGACAACGATCCCCCGCCCAGCCGGCATATCCCGCACAATGATCTGCAGGACCCTGATTGAAGCTTCGTCCATTGCCTCGAGATCTTCCGCCACAAGCATTACCGGCACAGCCGAGGCGCTCTTGACCACAAGCCGGGCTATGAGCTCGTCGATGTTTTCCCGGTTGCCGCGGAAAATGCCGTCATCAGAGCCACCTTGTTGCTGTCTGCACAGCCCTTCGACCACCTGGGAAAACTCATCAGGCGCGCTGCCGTTGGAACACGAGCAAGAGCTTACGCGTAGCGACCGAAGCATCGGCAGAAGTCCCATATAGGGAATGCCTCCAGCGACGGGCTCCGTCCTGAAATGGCGCAGACCGTTCATCCGGGCCAGGCACACCGCTTCCTCCACGAGCCTGGTTTTCCCGATCCCCTCGGGCCCATAGATGAAGACCGCACGAGGAGGGAGATTCTCGGGATCATCCCCCCGCCCAACAATGGCATCCCGGAGCAGACCTATCTCCGTTCCCCTCCCCACAAAGGGAGGCGATGCCAGCCTCCCGGCCCACTCTGTCTGGACTCGTGCCTTATCTCCCTTCAGCATCCGGAGCGCCTCCGGCGCCGATGGCGTCCGATGTGCCGGGTCTTTCTCGAGCAGCGATTCGGTCACCGAGCGCAGCAACGGCGCATCCTCCCAGCACCATGGCGTGTAGCCGACCGGATCGGAGAGGACTTTCTTGATCAGTTCCAACGGGCTTTCGGCTTCAAATGGGCACCGCCCTTCGACCAGTTGATACACAGAAGCACCCAGCGCATAGAGGTCAATCCGCTGATCGGTCGGCTCTCCCTTCAAGACCTCAGGGGCGGCATATTCGAGGGTTCCCCTGGCCGGCCCCTCATCGGCGATATCGCCCACGCGGCTGAAACCGAAATCGCTGAGCTTCAGGAGGGGACCTGCCTTCGTCTCCGGTTCTTCTACAATGAGAAAATTCTGCGGCTTGATATCAGAGTGGGTGATCCCTCGGGCGTGGATGTAGGAAAGGACCGAGAGCGCCTGCTCAAGAATGAGACGTGCGGCGGCACGACGAGCCGGGGCATCTTCCAGGGACTGGATGCAGCGGAGAGCATCGGAGCCCTTCACGTACTCCATGGTAAAGAATCGACGACCGATCAGGTCCGGGAGGTTCGACTGCCGGATGACATCAAAATCATACAGCGTAACAAGGTGAGGGTGGCGAAGAGTGAGAAGGACGGCGATTTCGGTCGTGAATGGATCAGGCTGTCCCGCGGGCGGAGGGTCGGAGCGCAAAACCTTCAACGCACAACGGAGGCCACTGCGGAGAGTGTCCTCCACAAGGAAAACGGTTCCGGATCCGCCGGAGCCAAGTTCTTCCACGATATGGTATCGGAAATTGATCACACCGGCGGATGCAATATTTCAGTTCGTTATGGACCCGGAGAGTCCTCCGCCATGCTGTGTGCGGCTACAAGGACGCTCGCAAGCATTGCTCCTGGGAAGAGTCCGATCCACCAACCCCGCTGCAGGGATCCCAGTGCTTCTCCCATCATGTTTCCCCAGCTGGCGGTTGGCGGCTGGACCCCCAGACCGAGAAACCCTAGTGCCGCCTCGGCAAGAACGGCGTTCGCAAACTGCAGGACCGTGGCACTCACGAGCACCGGCAGGAGATTCGGAACAAGGTGGCGAACGGCAATACGCCATGCCGGCACCCCCAGAAGACCCGCGGCCAGAACGAATTCCCTCTCCCGGAGCACAAGGACCTGGCCCCTGACAATCCTTGCAGTTCCCATCCATCCCAGACCGGCAAGAACCAGAACGAGCGTCAGGATTGATTGCCCGAAAAAGGCGACCAGCCCGATCGCGACAAAGATGCCCGGGATGGCCAGAGCCAGGTCGGTCAACCTCATGAGGAGAACATCCATCCACCTGCCACCAAGTCCGGCTGCCAGGCCGATGAAAGCACCGATCAGGAGGGATGCCAGAGCCGCAGCCAGGCCAATGCCAAGGGATACACGCGCCCCGGCGATCGCCCTGCTGAGAACGTCCCTGCCGGCATCATCGCTGCCAAACAGAAAGTGGAAATCGTTCCGCGAGCCTTCGGAAACGCCCGGCCGGGGTTCGTTCCCCTTTTCGTCGGGTCCAGAAAGAACGACCCGGCTGTCCAGAAGCTTGCGCTGAAGGAACCTGAACCTGCCTTCCAGGCTGGTTCCATCGCCCTCCCGGTCTTCTCCAATGTCTATGATGAGCATTCCTCGTGCCAAGGGGGGGAGCAATCGACTGTTCAGGAGGTTTCCTTGGACATTAGGGGGAACAGGAACCAGGAGTGACGATGTGAGGGAAACAAACAGCATGGTGGCCAGGACCAGAGAAGAGAGCCTGCGAGGAATCAGTCCTGGTGAGGAAGAGACATTGTTCCTTTGTTGGACTCGACTTGTGTGTCGCACGACGACAAATAGCAAAAATATCAGAAAAAACCACCACACTACAACCGCGATCCACTGTTCGTACATTCCTGGCAGGACTGTCTCGCCCTTGCCTGTCAGTCCAAGAGCGACTCCAAGGCAGAGGGAGATTGTGCCGTCCCAAACCCGTGCCCAGCGGAGGACTGTCAGGGCAAGGAGCAGGACCAGCATACCGAGCCCCGCGGGGGTGGGGATCAGCCTTCTCATTCGAGTCGAACTCTGGGATCCAAGATAGCCTGTAGTATATCAGCCATAAGGTTACCAACAATCACCACGACTCCTGCCAGAAGTGTGCACCCCAGAACCAGCGGATAATCTCGGGCAAAAATGGCCATTACGGCCAAGCGCCCCATTCCGGGCCAGGCAAAAAGGGTTTCAGTCACCAGAGCACCAGCCAGCAGTCCTCCAATCTCCGTGCCCATGAAAGAGATGAAGGGAGCCATCGAGTTCTTGAGGATATACCGCCGGAAGACGGTCCAATGTGTGAGGCCCATGCTGGTTCCCGCAAGGACATATTCCTCTTTTTCGACATCGCCGACTGTTGACGCGAGGTACCTTGCAAGGCCGGCTGCCCCCGGAATGGCAAGCGTCAGAGAAGGCAAAACGAGATGTCGGACAAGGTCAACAGGCGAACTCCCCTCCGAACCGGCCGACCACATATAGGCCGAAGGAAAAACTCCGAGCCAGTAGGAAAACACCATCACAAGGATGAAGCCAAGCCAGAATGTCGGGAGGGCGTAGACGACGAGCGTTCCCCGGGAGAGCAGCCTGTCAATTGTGGAACCGGGATGACGCTTCGCCACGGCTACGAGTCCGACGGCAAGAAGCATTTCCAGAAACAGTGCGGGGATGGCGAGAATAATTGTGTTTGGGAAGACGCGGGCGAGAATCTCACGTACCGGGGCGTTAAAGCTGAACGAGAGCCCGAGATTTCCTTCCAGGAGTGCACGGATCCAGAGGATATACTGAACAGGCACAGGCCTGTCCAGACCAAACTGCACACGGAGACGCTCGGCGGCTTCCGGCGAGACGGTCGGGGAAAGGAAGAGTGTGCCGGCATCGCCCGGGAGAAGACGCGAGAGAAAAAAGACCAGGGTCAGCAGTCCCACGAGCAGAGGGACCGCCTGGAGGGTTCTTCCCAGCAGGAATGCCGGAAGGCTTCTACCGGGCCTGGGCAAGTCGGTCCCCGGCCTGGTTCTCCAGGCTCCAGTTCCAGGCTTCGTGGGTAGTCCCGAGGATTCCGATGCTTGTCCCCCGCACGCGAGTGCTGACACCGGTTATGGAGTCGATCCAGAACAGGAAGGTACAGGGCTGCTCCTCGCTCAGGATATCCTGGAACTGTTTCCAGAGGCTGGCGCCGTCGGTCTCGTTTTGAAGGCGCCTGCTGGCTGCCAGGATGGAGTCCACGCGTGCATTCCTGAACCCCGTGACATTGAAAGGATACTTCGCAAGGTCGGAGCCCCAGAGGTCATCCAGTTTCATCTGCAGCGGCACACTGAACCCCGCCAGCCACGCGTCGTACCGGCGGGCGGTAAGGTTATCCCAGAACGTCCCACGCTCCACCTGTTCAATCGTCATCTCCACCTTGACGTCATGCAGCTGCTGCTGGACAGCTGTCGCCACGGCGTTGCGGAGCGCATTCCCCGCCGACACTTTTAGGGAGAACGAGAATCTCTTCCCGTTCTTCTCCAGGATGCCGTCTCCGTCGCTGTCCCTCCACCCTTCCTGCTCCAACAGTGCGGCGGCTCCGGCTCTGTCAAACGGCAAGGGTTTCAGGGTGTCGTTGTACGCCCACTTGAAGAGCGGCGAGATGCCTCCCGTGGCTTCATGGCCGTAGCTCCCCAGATACGACTTCACGATCGAGGCACGGTCGATTGCCATGGTAAGGGCCCTGCGCACCGGGGCCGACCCGAAGAGCGGATGGGGCCTGACCGTCTTGCCACCCGACTTCTGGAACAGCGCAGGATCGATGTTATTCCAACCCAGAAAATCGTAGTCCCGGCCGGGAGTTGCCACCAGCCGGACCGCGGACGCGCTCACCGTCCCGGCATCTTCAGGGCGGATGTCCGCCACGACATCCACCTCGCCTGCTGCAAGCTGCGAAACCCGCGTCCGGTACTCCGGCACCACGCGAAAGACCAGCGATGATGCCCGGGCGGGGAATGGAAGGGTGGATGAAGGATTTGAGGCGAGGATAACCCCCTCCAGGGGAGTCCATCGCTCCAGGCGGAAGGGGCCCGACACGACGGGCGAACGATTGATCTCATGTGTCCTAAGCTCCTTGCGCGGAATGGCGGCCAGGACATGAGCAGGCAGGATAGGGAGCCCTGCGTCAAACAGCTGCGACGGGGAAGCCATTTCGAAATGAAACACCACCGTGGTATCGTCCAGGATCTCCACACTCCTGGTGATGTCAGGCTTGCCTTGCCACCCCCTCAATCCCGACACCGAGCCCTGCCGGACGCTTCCGACCTCTGGATCGCCGTAAAGCTCATACGAGAACTGCACGTCGCGGGCCGACACCGGCTGGCCGTCGGACCACATGGCCCCGGAGCGAAGATGAAAGAGCAGGTCGCAATGCTCCGCTTTGAACTCCCAGGACCGTGCAAGCAGGGGTGTATAGATCAGCATCCCCTTCGAGGTATCAAAGGAAGACCCCACAAGGCCCGGAAACAGCAGGTCGTTGATCTCCCCTGCTGTGACATCTTCGGCAAAGAGCGGATTGAAGCTGTCGATGTCTCCCGCTATCGCAATGGTGATTGGGCGCCGATTCGAATCGCTTGCAGCACTGTTTTTCCTGGCGCAGCCGGTAAGAACAGCGACCGACGAGACGAGGAGCAGGAAGCAGCGGATGACGGACATCTAAGGTCTCCCGGAAGTGGGCTCATTGCACACGCGCTAATGTACCCATGACAGTCGAGCAAATCAAGCTCACCTGCGTCCCCCGCCATCATGTAAATACCGAGGCAAGAAACCGACTGAGGTGCTCAAGCTGGCGCGTTGAAAGTGTCCCTGATTATCTCTACAATGTCACACACCCACGCGGCGGCCAGTGCAATGGAGCAATACCTTCTCGAAGTACAGGGCCTCACCCTCAGTCTTTCCAGCCCTCAAAAGCCAACGAAGATCTTCGAAGACATCTCCTTCCATCTGGATGCCGGTCAGGCCCTGATCCTGCTGGGTGAAAGCGGGAGCGGGAAGACCCTCCTGACACGCTCCCTCACAAGGCTCTTCCCTGCGGTTCACTCCTTCCGGATTTCGGGCGAAATCATGTACAGAGGCCGCCAAGTCCTGGAGTTGACTGAAGAAGAGTTGCGCATTCTGCGGCAGCGGGAGATCCGCTACATATTTCAGGAGCCGATCCGCGCTCTGAATCCCACTTCCAGGATCGGCGAGCAGATGAGCCTGGCAGCTGAGGAGAAGGAGCAGACAGCGTGGGAAGAGGCTCTCAGGTGCGCAGGCATCCCAGACCCGGCCTCAGTCTTGCGCCTCTTTCCACACCAGCTTAGCATGGGGATGGCGCAGCGGGTCATGCTCTCCATGGCCCTGCTGGCGAATCCCTCATTGCTCATTGCCGACGAGCCTACCAGCTCCGTTGATCGTGCGCTTCGGCGTCAGATCCTGAAGCTTCTCCAGGACATTCAGAAATCCTCGGGGATGGCGATGATCGTTGTTACTCACGACCTCGACGTGGCAAGAGCCATGGGAGATCGCGTTCTGGTAATGCTTGGGGGACGCATCGTCGAAGCCGGTCAGGTCGAGGAACTCCTTCGCGCTCCCCTTCATCCCTATGCACGGCAGCTCACCGGGGCGGAACCCGCAACATCGCCAGTCGGCCTCTTTGCCAGTCGCACCGGAGACATTGCTGCGGACGGCCCGCCGGGATGCTTTTTTGCTCCCCGATGCCCCAAGGTCCGGGAACTCTGCTGGACCAGCGTGCCGGAGAGCGTGAATGCCGGAAACGGACGGGAGGTGCGATGCTTCTTCTGGAAGTAGAGAATCTCGCGTGCACCTACACGACAGGAGGAACGCTTGGACATAACAACGCCCAGAGACAGGTCTTGCGCGACGTGACGTTTTCGGTCTCCGAGGGAACCTGTTTCGGGATCCTGGGGCCCAGCGGCTCGGGAAAGTCAACACTTGCGCGCTGCGTGGCGGGTCTCATGAAGCCCGACAGTGGATCAATACGATTCCTTGGCACCATGCTCTGGCCGGTTGCGGGCGCGAGGAAGCCGGAGCCTCGCATCCAGATGGTGTTCCAGGCATCGAGCCTCTCGCTGGATCCCCGGATGCGAATTGGAGACTCCATAGAGGAGGGGTTTTTCCCATTCCGGCATTCGGTGGGGCCCCGCGAACGGAAGGAAAGAATCACGCGCCTCTGCTCTGAGGTGGGATTGCCGGACGAAATCCTGCGCAGATATCCGGGGGAACTCAGCGGAGGACAGCGACAGCGCGTTGCGATCATCAGGTCTCTGGCAGCACATCCCCGGCTCCTCATTCTTGACGAGCCGACCTCATCGCTAGACCCGGTGACGCAGTCCATTATCCTTTCCCTGCTCGTTTCTCTGCATAAGGAATTCCGGGTTTCCCTTTTGTACATCACCCACGATGTTGCAAGCGCCGAAGTCCTGTGCGACCGGATAGGAATTCTGGATGACGGCATCCTCTCAATCGAAGAGACAGTGCGCCCTCACCGGTGAGGGACGCCCCCCGCCAGCGAACCATTTTCCCCCGAGTTGTGTTCCTTCTCCTGGACGAGGACCCTGCACCCAGGATACTTCCTTTGCACCGGACCTTCCGATTTCCGTACTGTTTCGGCAGCACCGCACAGTGTTCACGCAGGAACCTTCATTGTTGAGCCCGGTTCTCCAGGTTCCTCCCCCTCATTCGTTCCCTGAGACCGCGCCCGAACCGGCGCGGTGTGTAGCGCAATCTGGCGACAACAACCAAACGAAAGTAGTCGCATCGATCACACAACGCAGTTCACTCATCATTACACAACCAGAGGGAGCATCATGACGGAGAAAGAGATGTTCATCAACAACTGGCAGCGGGAGTTCGGCACAACGCTGAAGATTCTCAAGGCGCTCCCTGCCGACAAGTCGGAATTCAAGCCCTCCGCCCCGAAAACGAGAAGCGCGAAGGAGCTCGCGACCGTGTTCATCCAGGAGCTCGGAATCGTCGACATGGTGGTGAAGGGGAAGATCGACTTTTCCGGGCAGATGCCGTCGTTTAAGACGTACGATGATGTGCTGAAGGCCCTTGAGAGCACACAGAAGGAGATGCTGACGAAGGTGAAGGGAATGTCCGAGACGGACTGGAACGCGTCGATCTCGGCCCCCGTCGGGCCGAAACAGATGGCCGACGTGCGCAAGGCGGACATGTTATGGATGATGCTCAGCGACAGCATCCACCACCGCGGCCAGTTTTCAATCTACCTGAGACTGGTCGGCGCAAAGGTCCCGTCCATCTACGGTCCCTCCGCCGACGAACCCTGGATGTAGTTCCAAGGGCCGGGGGCGGAACAACGAGGCGGTCCGGGAAACCTGCCTGAGGCAGAGAACTCCCCGACCGCCTCATCATGAACCCGCCGCCGCAGGTCAGACGGGCACGGCCCCATCCTGCTGCTCCCTGCGCCGATCAGCCAGATCCTGCTGAATACGCTTCAGCATCCCCTCGTCGATGGTGTAGAAGAGCATGGAGAGTCCGGCCAGCACCGTAAGCGCCGCCGGGATGAAACTCATCAACAGGACGATCCCGTGGAGCGTATCGGGCGCCTGCTGGAGGTTCGCCTGGAATCCGTAGTAGGCCAGGAGCCACGCCGCGATCGTCCCACCCAGCGTCCAGCCCATCTTCTGTCCGAACGAAGCCGCGGAGAAAACGAGCCCCGTGGCGCGGCGGCCCGTCCGCCACTCGGAATAGTCCGCAGCGTCGGCGTACATGGCCCAGATCAGGGGAGCCGGAGGACCGGAGAGAAACCCTCCGACGATGTTCAGGACGTAGAGGTAAGGAAGATTTGCCGGCCCCGCGAAATAGTAGAGCGCCGTGATGATCCCCGCTATCACCATGCACAGCAGGTACAGGTTCTTTTTCCCGAACCGTTTGGTGAGCCATCCTGTCGCCAGAACCCCCGCGATATTCGCCAGAGTGCCGGCCATCATGAAGTTGGGGGCCAGACCCTCGTCCCCGACGAAATATTTGAAGTAGTACATCAGCGAGCTGTTGCGGACACAGTTGAACGTCAGGGAACAGAGCCCCGCTACAAACAACACCATCCACGGCCTGTTCTTCGTGAGATCCCAGAGGTCCCGTTTGAGAGGGGTTTTCTGCTCCTTCACCGGCTGGACCCGTTCCTTGGTGGCACTGAAGGTGTAGAGGAACAGTGCAACGGCCATCACCGCGTAGATGGCCGCAGTGAGCTGGTACCCGAGCTGATCGTTCCCTCCGCCGAGCACCCTCTTCAGAGGCACCGTTGCCCATTGCACGATAACGCCGCCAAGAAACGCGCAGACGAAACGATAGGTGGAGAGCTTCGTCCTTTCAAGCGAGTCGGAAGTAACGACTCCCATGAGGGCCGAGTACGGGATGTTGATCCCGGAGTAGACAAGCATCATCAGCGAATACGTCACATATGCCCAGATCAGCTTTCCTGTGGCGTCAAAACCCGGGGTGGTGAAGGTCAGCACGCCCACGATGCCGAAGGGAACCGCCATCCAGAACAAATAGGGGCGGAAGCGGCCCCACCGGGTCTTCGTCCGGTCTGCGATCATCCCGATGATCGGGTCGATGAAGGTGTCGGCTGTCCGCGTGATCAGCAGCATCGTCCCCGCCGCGACCGCCGAGATACCGAACACATCGGTGTAGAAGTAGAGCAGGTAGAAGATGAACGTCATCCAGAACAGGTTCGATGCGAGGTCACCGACCCCGTATCCTATTTTTTCGGCGACCGTAAGCCTGGCATTGTCGCTGGTCATGAACACCTCCGTTGACAGAGTATCTGGTTCAAGGGGAATACCTCCCATGTTGATTCGTCATCGTGGGAACGCTGTGCTGGCGCGCGCGTCATCCCATGATGACCGTGACGGAGCATTCGGCGCCCGCGGGGGCAAGGGGAATTGCCGCATGCTCCGCACCGTCGACAAGGATCTTCTGAACCCCCTTTTGCACATGGTTGGGATTCCTCACTTCTATTTCATAGGCCGCCCCCCGGAACACCCTTCGGACTCTGAATCCTTTCCACTCCGGGGGGATGCAGGGATCCACCACGAGGTGGTCGTAGCCGGGTCTGATGCCGAGGATGTACTGGGTCGCAGCGACCATATTCCACGCAGCCGTCCCGCTCAGCCACGAGTTTCTCCCGATTCCGAACTGCGGATGTTCCTTCCCCAGGATGTTCTGCGAATAGACGTACGGCTCCACTTCGAACAGGTCGGCGTCGTCGTTGCGCCTCGCAGGGAGGATCTGCCTGTAATACTCGAAGGCTCGCTGACCGTTTCCCGTCATCGCCTCGGCGATCATCACCCAGGGATTCGCGTGAAGAAAGATCCCTCCGTTCTCCTTCGTCCCGGGGGGATACGTGGTAATGCCTCCCTTCGATGAGTCCCAGCGGGTATACCCCGGATACATGGCCACGATCCCGTACTTCGTGTTAAGGTATTTTTCGACGGAATCGAGGCACTGCCGGGCATGCTCATCCGTCGCCACCGATCCGAGCACCGCCCAGGATTGCGAATTGATGAAGATTTTCCCGTTCCTGTTTCTCTTCGACCCGAGCGCCCTGCCACCGTCGTCGAACGCCCGTTTGTACCACTCGCCGTCCCAGCAGCTCCGGTTGACGGCGTCCCTCATAGTTTCGAACATCGCCGTGTACCGTTCCACATGTCCCGCTCTCCCCAGGAAGTCGCAGAGGTCGATCATCTCCTGTGCCGCCCGGCAGAACAGCATCGAGGTGAATGCACTTTCTGCGATTCCTTTCCCCGTGTCCAGGTTCAGCGTGTCGTTCCAGTCCGCCCTTCCCGCGAGCGCGATGTCGTTCGGCCCGCGATGGCCGTCGGTGAACTCCAGCGCTTTCTCGAGGTGCTCGAACACGCTCCCCCGGGTGGATCTGTCGTTGTAGAGGACCAGACAATCCAGAAAGGCGGTATCGCCGGTCTCTTTCACATAGGCATTCACCGCCAGCATCAGCCAGAGGTGGTCATCGGAATACCAGTCGAACTTCTTCACGGGGGCGTCACCGAGTCCCCCTTCACCCGTCAGAGGGAAGAACAGGTGATAGATACGGCCGTCGGTGAACTGACACTGGAGGAGTTTCACAATCAGGCCTCTGGCCTCCTCCGGGATCGTGTGCATAACCCCCAGCGTGTCCTGCGCGCTGTCCCTGGTCCCCATTCCCCTTCCCAGGCCAAGCTGGTAGAGCGAAACAAATCTCGACCAGTTGAAGGTCGTCTTGCACTGGTACTGGTTCCACATGTTCACGAAGAGATTCATGTCGCGGTCCGGCGTTTCCACATGGAGCTTGCCGATGTACTCACCCCATGAGGCTTTCAGCCTGGCAAGAGCCTTGTGCGCCGCATCCGGCGAAAGGTAGCTCTTGATCGTCCGGCGCAGCCCCCGCTTGTGCTCGGTATACCCGAGCAAGAAAACCAGTTCGCGCTCCTCACCCCGTTCCAGCGCCATGTCGATGCAGAATGCACCGACGCCGTTCGTCCGGTAGGAAATCGAGTTGGAGCAGGCCCCCTGTTCCACTGCGACCGGATTGGCCTCGGAATGATACTTCCCGATAAAGGCTTCCAGGTTCGTGTCGAAACTGGACACGGGTTCTCCGGTGGCGAAAAATGTGCACCGGTCGTTCGTCATGTGCGGGAACCAGGTGATGATCCCGTTGTCGTAGCGCCCCTGGTTTATCTGCTGCACCCAGTCCACATTCTGCTGGTCCATGATGGCATCCCAGTAGCAGAATTCCGCGTAGCTGAAGACCTGGATGTTCTTCGTGATGTTCGTCCCGTTCTTCACCCTGACAAGCCAGACCTCGAAGTCCTTCCCTTCGGGGACGAAATAGGTGACGTCCGCGCCGACCCCCCGGCGTTCTCCCTCCAGCACCGTGTACCCCATACCGTGCCTGCACCGGTAGCTGTCCAGCTTCGTGCCCGAGGGTTGAAACCCGGGATTCCAGAAGTCGCCCGTCGCGGCGTCCCGGATGTAGACATACCTGCCCGGCCTGTCCGTCGGGATGCTGTTGTACCTGTACCGGGTAATCCTCCGGTTCTGAGGATCCTTGTGAAAGCTGTAACCCCCTCCCGTGTTGGAGACGATGCCGCCATACTGCCCGCTCCCGAGATAGTTAATCCACGGCGTTGGGGTATCGGGCCTCGTTACGACATACTCGTTTGCCTGCTCGTCAAAATAGCCGTAGTTCATGCTCAGATCTCCATGAGTTCGTTTTCGGCGCGGGCACGCTGCACAACGCGTGTATCTCAGCTGCCTTCCTCGCGGTGCTCCGTCACCCCCGGGAGGAGGTCAAGCGGGACAGTCGATCGGTGATCCTGTGAACGGTCAGGGCTCGGCCGCCACAGCGGCAGCGGGGGACGGCTCCCCCGGAAGACATGAGGAGAGCCGACTGATCCTCACTTCACGATATTCTCCCTTGCGAACCGGCCCGTGATGCTGAGCTGGTCGTCGCTCCACGGCCCGTCGATGCCGGCTCCGGGTTTCAGGATGTCGCAGGAATGGTTTCCAGGCGAGAGGGCCCAGATGCACCAGCTGACCTTCTTCGCCGCAAGGAAATCAACCATCCTCTGCGATCTGGGCAGATCAATCCTGCCGTCGCCGTTGGCTTCACAGGTGCTCCACTCCGAGACAAACACCGCGCACCCCTTAGCCATGCAGGAATCCACCTTCTGCATCCATTGGTCCAGGGCGTGGGTCGCGGCATAGTAGTGAAGGGTGTAGAGGATATTCGGGAGGTCCAGAGGCATGTTCGCGGCTGCCTGGGGCTCGCTGCTCCAGTTTTCGTCGCCGCAGATGATGACACTCCCCGGGGCGTTGGCCCGGATCACCGGGATAATGGCCTCGGCGTAGGGTTTGATCTCGCCTGTCCAGGAGCAGTCGTGGGGCTCATTGCAGATCTCGTAGAGCACGTTCGGATATCTGCCATACGTCGCGGACATCTCGTCGAAGAACGCGCGGGCCTCATCCCTGTAGATGTTGGGGTCATTGTCGCTCAGGATGTGCCAGTCAATGATCACATAGATCCCTCTGGCGATACACTGATCGACTACCAGCTTCACCTGGTCTTTCAGCCTTGCAGGATGATCAATATAGCCCTTCTCCTTTGTGTACATCGCGGCACGAATGACCGTGCAGTGCCAATCGTCGACCATGTGATCGATGGTGCTTTTCGACACGGGAAAGAACTGCAGCCCGTGAGTACTCATCCCTTTGAGCTGGACAGGGTTCCCCCGTTCGTCGCAGAGCTGGCCCCTGATGACTCTGAGCTGACCCCATTGCTGAACCACTCCCGCCGGGGAGGCGTCCGGCAAGAGGAGGAGTGTAAGAATCATCAGTGCCGGAGCCAAACCGAGACCGAGCCTGCCGGCTTCTATCATCATCGGAACCCTCCAGTGGAATCCGTGCTGCCCGAATGCTGAGCGCGGGCATGCATCTCCCCCGCTGCAGATGGACTGACATTGTTCCGGGTCACGTGCCGTTCGCCGCGGCCTGAATGGGCCGGACGCTACACCTTCAGGTCCACGCCGTCCCCGCGGCTGAACACCCCGGGCATGGAGACAGGCATTCTGCCGCTCACGGGGATCTCTCCGCACCACGCCTTCACCGCCATCTCCAGAGATTCTCTCGTGTCGTCGAACGTGCAGAGAAAGGTGGGGGCGGTGTGACAGTACTGCCTCTGGTACGGGTCGCCGAAGGCCGTGATGATCGGCGGTGTCCGGCCAATCGTCACAAGCCCGCAGAAAAAGGTCCGCACGGCCTCTTTGTGCGGGGTCAGAGTGCCGATAGCGTAACTTGGGACCACGAAGAAATTGAAAAACGTGTAGTCCGCGTCCCTGGCTTTTCCGACGGCAGTCTGGTGAATGTCCGGGGGACCCGCTTCGCCCAGATCGAGGGTCTCCACCACGGCCCCCCGGGCCGTAAGCTCCTGTTCGATCAGGTCATGCGGCATCGGTTCACCACGGTCGAAAAACCATGGCTTGGTGGGGCTGTAGGTGTTCAACACCAGCACCCGCTTTCCCTTGAGGCTCCGGATCGGGAGGGTGCCGGCGCTGTTGCTCAGAAGCGTAAGGCCCCTCGAGACGATCTTCCGGCAGAATGCCGACTTGGGGGCAAGTTCGGCCCTGAGCGCGGGTTCGTCGGCGGCGAGTGTCGTACGCACCTTGTCGAGACCCGTCTTGGCCTTGGCGGTCAGCACGCGCCGGACCGCCTCATCCAGCCGTGCCTCAGACACCTCTCCGCTCTTGACCGCCCGTCTGATCGCCGTGATCTCCGGCTCGAGGTCTCCGAGACCCGAGAAGCAGAGCAACAGGTCGATACCCGCGGCAAGAGCCTTGACAGCGATTTCCCCCCGGGGATAGAAACTCAGCCCTCCTCCCATGTTGAGCGCGTCGGAGACCGCAAGTCCCTCGAAGCCGAGCTCTTCGCGGAGGACTCGCTGAAGGAGATCGCGAGAGAGACAGGCAGGAAGGAGAGATCCCGTTCGCGGATCCCGCTCGCGCATAATGGACGGAACCGTCAGATACGACACCATGACGGCACCGGGATCTGCTTCGGCAAACGCCCGCCGGTAGGCTTCGAGCCAGTGCTGACGGAATTTCTCCGCCGGAGTCTCGATGATGGCGGGAGCGAAGTGCTGATCCATCGCCGTATCGCCGTTGCCCGGGAAATGCTTCACCATGGCGAGCATGCCGTGGTCCTGGAGGCCGCGAATATGCGGAAGGGCAAGGCGAAGAACGGTGTCGAGGTCCTCCCCGTAGGCTCTGACGTTCACATCGGGGTTGAGCGGGTTTGTGTTGAGATCGAGCACCGGACTGGCCGTCATCTGCGTCCCGGCGGCACGCCCTTCGACGGCTGTGATCCGCCCGATCTCGTATTCGTCTTCGGCCGTCCCCGCGTGCCCGCGCATCATGGGCCGGGGGAAACGGGTACCGCAGTGGAGGATATGACCGATGCCGGCTTCGAAATCGCTGGCCAGCATCAGCGGGATGCGCGTGGCTGCGGCCAGGCGGCGCACACCTGTAAGGATCTCCGGCGGCCCCCCCCGCATGTGGAACACGCCAGCAGGCTGCCAGCGGGCAAGCTCCTGCTCCATGTGCGCGACGGTCTGCTCGGACCAGTCGAACTGCGCCGTCATCAAGACCTGGCCTATCTTCTCCTTCAGCGACAACGACGAGAGGGTCTTCTCAACCCACTGTGCATCGACCTGCATGTGTTGTGCCGGTTTGGTTTCCACGGTGCTTCCTTCCCGCAAATGGTAAGGCCCCAGAGTCCTTTCCTCTGCCCGGCCGGGGAGCCGGCCGGTTGCATGGAGCGACAGAGGAGCGCCCGCTGCCGCTCCGGCTCAGGAGTGTCCTGGACCCTGCGGTCCTCGCATCGCCGGGTCCTTGCGGGCCGCACAGGACCGGACGAGAGAGCCTGGTTTTCTCAGGACAGGAATGCCTCTACCTTGACCTGTATGACCCCGGCCGGGGGCCTGGGGATCACGTTGCCCAGGACCTGACGGGAGCCGACCACAAGACGAACGGTGTTCCCCTTTCCTTCGCGTTTCACCGTGATGTCATATCGTACCCCCTGGAAGACCCGGCTCACCGAAAAGCCTTTCCACGCGGCGGGGATGACCGGGGCCACTTTGAGCCCTTCATACGTGGGCTGAACGCCCAGGATGCTCTGTGTAATAGCAACGTAGTTCCACGCTGCGGTTCCGGTGAGCCAGGAATTCTTGGCCTCGCCATGCGTGGGGGCATCCTTGCCTGCGATCATCTGCGCGTAGACGTAGGGCTCGCACCTGTGGAGCCGGCCGATCTTCTCGCGCGCCGAAGGGTTGATGCGGAGGTAGTAGTCGAAGGCCCGGTCACCGTTGCCGACCATGGTCTCGGCGATGATCACCCAGGGGTTGTTGTGGCAGAAGATGCCGGCGTTCTCCTTATAACCGGGAGGATAGGAGGAGATCTCGCCCAGGTGCACGTAGTACCTGGAATATGCCGGCTGCTGCAGCATGATTCCGTGCGGAGTGGCAAGCAGCCTGTTCACCGATTCCAGAGCCGTTTTTGCCATCCCATCTTCCAGGCCGATCCCCGACAGGATGCAGAAGCCCTGCGGCTCGATGAAGATCTTGCCCTCCTCGCACTCTCTGGATCCGACCTTCCTGCCGAAGTCGTCGTACGCCCGCAGGAACCACTCTCCATCCCAGCCGTGCTCGCGTACGGTCCTGTCCATCCGGACTGCCGCCGAGCGGTACGCCTGGGCATCGCTCTTCAGCCCCCGCCGATCCGCAAGGTCGGCGAGCTCGCGGGCGGCCAGCACGAACATGCCGCCGATGAAGACCGATTCCGCGACCTTGCCGTCCTTGTTGGTGGTGGTCTGGAAGGACTCCCCGGGGGTTTCGGAGAAGCAGTTGAGATTCAGACAGTCGTTCCAGTCGGCACGGCCGATCAGCGGCAAGGCGTGGGGCCCGAGCCGGTCGAGGGTGTAGTGCAGGCTCCGTTCCAGGTGCTCGTAGAGGGGCGTTTCGCTTCCGGGTTTATTGTCATAGGGCACGGGGGCATCGAGGATCGACCAGTCGCCGGTCTCCTTCAGGTAGGCGGCAACGCCCAGGATCAACCAGAGGGGGTCGTCGTTGAAGTTGCTCCCCACGTCGTTGTTCCCGCGTTTCGTGAGCGGCTGGTACTGATGATAGGCGCCTCCCGATTCCAGCTGTGTGGAGGCCAGATCGAGCACACGCTCGCGTGCGCGGCCCGGGACCATGTGGACGAAGCCAAGCAGGTCCTGGTTGGAATCGCGGAAGCCCAGCCCGCGTCCGATGCCCGATTCGTAGAAGGAAGCCGACCGCGACATGTTGAACGTGGCCATGCACTGGTAGGCATTCCAGATATTGACCATGCGGTTGGTGTGCCGGTCCGGTGTCTTGACCTGGTAGATTCCGAGCGTCTCGTCCCAGTATTTCCGGAGGGCCTGGAAGGCCCCTTCGACAACTTCGGGCTTCTTGTACCGGGCAATGAGAGGTTTGACAGTCCGCTTATCGATGGTCTGCGAGCCGGGAGGGTCGAATTTCCTGTCGACGGGATTCTCGTGATACCCCAGAACGAAAATGACCTGGCGGGTCTCGCCGGGCTTCAGGGTGAGCCTGATGTGATGGGAGCCGATGGGCGCCCATCCGTGGGCCACGGAGTTGAACGAGCGCCCGCGCTCCACGACCGCCGGATTGTCCCAGCTCCGGTAGGGTCCCAGGAAGACATCGCGCTGTGTGTCGAACCCGGCGGCCTTTTCAGAGCAGGCGAAGTAGGCAAAGTGGTCCCGCCGCTCCCGGTATTCCGTCTTGTGGTAGATTACGCCGTCTTCGATCTCGACCTGGCCGGTACTGAAGTTGCGCTGGAAATTTGTCGCGTCATCCTGGGCATCCCAGAGACAGAACTCGATGCTGGAAAACGCAGAGATCTGCGCCGGCTTTCTGCGCAGGTTCGTGACGCTCAACTGCCAGATCTCCAGGTTTTCACCGAGCGGCACGAAGTACCTCGTCTCCGCCTTGATCCTCTCGAAGGTTGAGCCGATGATGCTGTATCCCATGCCGTGCCGGCAACTGTACTGTTCGGCCTCGTGCCGGGTCGGCTGCCAGGAGGGAGACCAGAAGCGGCCGCTCGCATTGTCGCGCAGATAGATGTAGCGTCCCCCAAAATCAAACGGGGCATTGTTGTAGCGATAGCGCGTCAGGCGGCGCAGACGGGCATCGCGGTAGAACGAGTAGCCCCCTGCCGTGTTGGAGATGATCCCGAAGTAGGCTTCGCACCCAAGGTAGTTGATCCAGGGGAGGGGCGTGTCAGGACGGGTAATGACATATTCCCGCTGCTCGTCGTCGAAGTAGCCGTAGCTCATGATCTCTCCTTGTGGTAGTGTTCGTCGATGTTCGTTCCACGGAAAAGGCCTTTCCCGCCTCTGCTGAGGACAAAAAAGGCCTATGAGAAAGAAGCCCCGGGCGCTGATCACCGCGTCCCGGGGCCTGTTCTTCCTGCGGCGCCCTACAAATCCTTCTCTTCCCTCTGCTTCATAATCCGCCGCAACTCATCCTGCACCAGGCGCAGATCGTCGTCGAGGAAATGCCGCGAAAACCTTCTGGCCCGACGGATATCGTTTTCGTCGAGGACAGCCGTGATCAGGTCTTCGTCAAACGTTTTTGCGGAGGCGAGCACCTCTCCATCGGGTCCCACGACTTCCGATCCTCCCCAAAAGCCGACGCCGTCGTCGAACCCGACGCGGTTGCAGAACAGGAGGTGAACCGAAAGCAGCCTGGCGATCGCCCTGTGGTTTTCACTGTTGGCGACTGCGATCGGCAGCCGCTCCTCTGTCCCCACGACGCGGGTCGGACTGGCGACAAGCGTGAATATCGCCGTTGCACCGTCAGCCGCAAGCAAGTAGGGCAGGGAGAGATGCCAGAGGTCTTCGCAGATCAGGACTCCGATCCTCGCTGAACCGCAGTCGAAGGCGCGCACCGCCCGGCCAGGGCTGAAGTAGCGGAGCTCCTCGAACATCCCATACGTGGGTGGATAGACTTTCCGGTGGACCGTCCGGACGGTCCCTTTTTCGAACAGGAGCGCCGCGTTGTACAGGCCGTACCCCGGTCCTTCTTCCACGCATCCGGCAATAATCGACACCGAACGGCTGATTTCCAGCAGCGGGTTCAACGCGGCCGGCGGAGTTGCAGGATCGAGGGCGAGGTCCCAGTGCAGGTCCTTGATCGAGTAGCCGGTCAGGCTGAGCTCGGGAAACAGCACGATGTTCGCTCCCGCCTGCCGGGCCCGCTCTGCGGCCTCACAATGCTTCTCCACGTTTCCGGCAAAGTTACCGAGGGCGGGGTCGATCTGCGCGAGTGCGGCGGTTAGGCTCATTCCGATAGGTCGAACATGCGGATGTCGCGGATGTACGGTACCGTGCGATCGCTCTTCAGCTCCTTGAGTTGCGCCATCTTCTTTTCGATTCTCAGGATGTTGTCGCGAATGATCACCAGATACGAGGTGAGATGGTCCTTGCGATGCACTGCCATCAGCTCATCGACACGCACGCGCATGCAATTCAGCGGATCCCGCAGGTCCGCTGCGACGTGCACCACCACCTCCTGGATGGCCTCAAGCCGGTTCTTGGTGACCTCCAGGGCTGTATGCTGGTCGACCAGACGCCGCTGCTCGAGCACCTTGAGAATCGTCCCCGGCAGAACCCGGGTTGTGGCGTCCTCCTTGAGCAGATAATCCGCCACTCCGAGCTTCAAGACCTGGACGGCAAGGTCGAAATCCTTGTTCACAGTCAGGAAGATGATGGGCACGGCGACCCCCTGGTCGCGCAACGCCCGGGTAATCTCGAGACCGTTCTGTCCTGGCAGGAAGTAATCCATCAGGATTACGTCGAACGGTCCCTCCGAACCGATGGCACTCAGGGCAGACGGCCCGTCCCCCTTCCAGACTACGGCAAATCGCTGCGGCTCGTCCCGCCGCAGGTAGACCTGGACAAGAGTGGCAAAATCCCTGTTGTCATCGACAAGGAGGACACGGATTGACGGCGGCTGTTCCATCGGACACTGGAAATGAAACGAAATGGCCCCCTCTCTGCATCACCCGGACGGCCCAGCTTCCTGCGGGCCTGTGGAAGGGAGGTCGGGGGGCGACCTCACTTCGGGATCGTAAAGGAAAACGTCGTTCCGAGGTCCGCCTCCGAAGCCACCCAGACCCGGCCCCGGTGGCGTTCCACAATCTTCCTGACGATGCTCAGTCCGGCGCCCGTTCCTGGATATTCCTCGGCCCGGTGAAGCCGCTGGAACAGGGCGAAGATCTTCTCGCGGTATTCCGGTGGGATGCCGATGCCGTTGTCAGCCAGGGAGACGACGAATTCCACTTTTTCCTCGCGCACCGTGATCGCCACGACCGGTTCATCCGACCGGTTGAACTTGATCCCGTTTGAGATCAGATTCCTGAACACCAGGCCGAGCTGCGTGGCATCATAGCGGACGACGGGAAGTTCCTGGGGGATGACCACCCGTGCATGGCGCTCGGAGAGCGTGTACTCAAGATCACGGAGTACGGCCCGGAGCACCTCCCTCATGCCGACCGGCCCCTGCTCGGCGGCCGTTCTCCCGACGCGCGAGAGGAGGAGAAGGTCGTCAATAAGCCGTTTCATTCGATCCGTGGCCGCAGCGATCGACCGGAGGTATTCTTTGCCTGCGGCGTCGAGGCGGTCCCCAAAGTCGCGCCCCACCATCGTGCTGTACCCCTCGATGGTGATCAGCGGTTCCTTCAGGTCGTGGGAAACGACATACGAAAAATCGTCGAGCTCCCTGTTCCGCTTCTCGATTTCTGCTGATTTAGCGACGGTGTCCTCGAACAAGAGGGCGCGATCGAGCGCAATCCCGCTCAAAGTAGCAATACTTTCCAAGAGACGCAAGTCAGCGTCCCGGAACGCCGGACCGGCATCGCGGAGCAGGAGCATTGCCCCGTGGATCTGTTCCTTGCCCCGAACAGGAGCGGCAAGAATCGCCGCGTGCTCCCCCTTGACCGACGATCCTTGAAGCAGGGCCTCCGCATGATTCCGCAAAAAGGCAGCCTCACTCTCCGTCGGCGTGCACGGTCTGCCGGGATGCGTCCCTCCTTCCACTGCGAGCACCGGAACCAGGCCGGCGTCGCGGGATGCGGAGGCAAAGACCATCCGGTCGTACTTCACCGTTACGGCAGTCCCCGCCGCCACGTGAGCCAGAATGCTCTCCGTGTCGACCGCACCCGTCAGCCCCTTCCCGAGTTCATAGAGGCTCCTAATCTGCGCCATGTGATCCTGCACCTCTGTGTACAGCAGCGCATTCTGCAGGGCCGGTCCAAGCTGATCGGCGATCGGCTGCAGCAGCGCAACATCCCTCCGGGAGTACACTCCCGGTTCCCGTGAGCCAACTTCAAGCGCGCCGATGACCCGTTCGTTCAGCATCACGGGAATGCTCATGCACGAGCGTATTCCGGCTGCGGCATGGAGTACTTCTCCTCCGGCCACGGGTTCCGCCAGATCCAGGAAGACCGCGGGCTCACCCGAGGCCACCACACCTGCAGCCGTCGAGTGTTTCAGCGGCCGGACCGTTCCCGGAAGGGCGCCGGCCTCACCGTCCCGCCTGGAGCAGGCCCGAAGCTCGAGAGACTCCCGGTCGCCGGTGAGCACTTCCAGGGCGATGACGTCGCAGGGGATCATCGCAGCCGCTTCCCCTGCCACGGCCTCGAAGACCTTCGTCACATCGAGCGTCGCGTTCGCGGCGCTGATGATCCGGTTCATCATCTCAATGTGGCGGTTTTTCGAGGCCAGCTCGTCAGCCAGCGCCTTACGCTCGCTGATGTTCCGCGCGATATTCAACATGGCGATCGGGTCGCCCCCGGCATTCCGAAGAAGCGTCGTGTTCAGGCTGATCGCCAGCCTGAAACCGTCCTTTCTGCGCCACGTCATGTCGAAATCGCGAAGGTCCTGTTTCTCGCGCAATGCTGAGACCCAAGCAACAATGTTTCCCATCGAATCTTCGTCGAGCCAAGGATACGGCAGGCGCAGACCCAGCACTTCCGTACGGCCGTAGCCGGTGATGCGCGTGAACTCCCGGTTTACTTCGCGGATCTCTCCCTCCAGGTCGGTCATGATGAGCGCGTCGCCCATGCTGTCGATCACGGAGCGGAGGGTGCTCTCCGACTGCGCGAGTTCCCCCGCCAGACGTTTGCGGGCAGTCACCTCAGACACCGATGCGACAACGCCCGTCAAGGCACCCAGGGGATCGTGCACAGGCGAACAGCGCAGCCAGAAGAACTGCTCCTGGCCTCCGTGCTGCAAGGGGACATCATGCACGTTTACCCGCTCCCCTTCCAGAGCACATTCCGCTGCGGCCTGCAGCACATCGAAGAGCTGATGTTCGCCTGCCGTCTCCAGGGTCATTCCGGCCACGCTCTCACGCCGCAAGCCAGTGATCCGTTCCATGGCCTTGTTCCAGGCCTTCACTTTCAGCTCACGGTCCATGATTACCAGGCCATCCTGGAGGCTCTCAACGGCATCGATCTCCCCCCTACCGGCAGCGGACTGCTCCTCGTTCCTGTTGATCTGGGCGGTGATGTCAACAACGATGCCATCCACCGCCACGAGGGCGCCGGCCGCATCGCGTCTGTAGGTGAATCCGTCGCGGACCCATCTGTACGACGCTTTTCCTTTCGGGAGCATACGATAGACCAGCTCCCCGCCGTTGGCGCCTTCAGCCTGGCCGCCCATGCGGCCCGAGTAGACGATCCGGTCGTCCGGATGAACGCACTGCCTCCAGAGGTCCGGATTGCGGATGAACTCCGATGGGGGAATCTGGAGCAGCTTTTCCACCTGGGGGGCAAGCATCACAAGAGCGCCGGTGGACGATGTGCTGTAGGTGAGATCGGGCACCGATCCCACAATCGTGCGGTACAGTGTCTCCGAGCGCAGGAGAGACTGGAACTGAATCGCAAGGTCGAGGCCGGAGCCGAGCGCGGCCGCGACCGCGCCGAGGAATGAGGGGGAAAGATCGGTGGGATCGATGGCTTTGGCGGAACACAGGAGCAGAATGCCCCGCATCGACTCACCGGCCGAAAGAGGAAGATAGACGACAGTCGCAAATCCTGCCGTTTCAAAGAGCGCTCTGTAAGGAAGGTGTGCAGGATACGCAGCAATGTTCAAGTGTAACGGCTCAAGGGTCCTGGCGACAAACCCGGTGACACCCTCCTGCATTGGCTGCACAGCCAGCGGCACCATTGCCTGTTCAGGCATTCCCCGGACGGCCCTTGCCGAGAGCGAAAAACCGGATTCATCGCGAAGGTATATCACCCCCGCGTCAAACCCGAGGTGCCGGAGTGATGCGTCCACGGCAGCGGCGGCAAACGCATCAGGATCGGGCAGATGCCTGCACTCAGCCGCAATTCTTTCGAGACGAACCGCCTCATCCAGCCGCTGCCGCAATTCCCCGGTGGATTTCAGCTTCCCGGTGACATTCCGGTGGAAGGTGAGCCCCGCAGCTTCCCCGCGGAAATCTATCCGCTGTGTTGAGGCCTCGACGCGCACCGGCTTTCCCGAAGAGGAGAGGGCGGAGTATTCAAAGACCGATACCTCGCCGTCCTCGAGCCCGTCGGCGGAGAGCCTGGCGGGGATCGAGTTCCGGTCACGGGGCACGAGGCAGACGGTCACATCTTTCCCGACCAGATCCTCGGGCGAAGGATAGCCGAGCAGTGCGGCAAAACCGCGGTTTGCCCAGACAACGGTGTTCTTTCTCACCACAGCCGCCGGGGCAGCGTCGCTTCCCGCCACTGACCGGAAGGCCCGGAGGTCTTCCGTCAGCTCCCTGACGCGAACATGACTCTCGGTAGTATCGAAGATAGTCAACAGGAGAGCCCTCCGGCCCGCAGCGGACACTCGCGTTCCAACCAGGTCGGCGTTACGCCTGGAGCCGCCTGGCAGAGTGATTTCCGCCTCACGGACCCTCTGTCCGAGGGGCCCCCTCTCTTCGGTGACCGAAAGAAGCTGGCGAACGGCTCCCGCGAGCGGCATGCCAAGGACCTGATGGAGCGTCGGGGTCCGGTTTTCGGCCAGGAGCTGGGCAAACAGACCGCGAAACTCTGCATTCGCCCACGAAAGCTTGCGCGCAACAAATACGGCCTGTGGAAAAGGAGCCGCCTCCGCCATGCGCACGGCGTCCCCGGCCTCACGCCGCACGTCCGTCTGCTTCCTGTGCTCCGCGGAGATGTCGCGCAGGACAGCCACAGCCAGATGCACACCGAGCGCAGTCCCCGTGACGGCAACGGTTGCCCTTCTCCCCCCCGGACGCACGATCTCGAGTTCGCCGGCGTATCTGACCCTCTTGCGGAGGAGGATCAGTCCGCGAAGAGCCTTTCTCAGTGAACCGTGGGAGAAGAGCTCCTGGAAGGGTACTCTCAGGAAGGGGTCGCTCTCGAGGCCCAGGATCTCCAGAGCCTTTCTGTTTGCCTCGCGGTATCCGCCGCGCGGGTCAAACAGCACCATGCCCTCTCCGGCTCCGGAGAATGCCTGGCGGTACAGCTCCGCTGCCGCGTCGACGCCGGTCTCCTCCTTGCCGGGAGGAGGAAGGAGTGGTCTGCCGAGTTGGAAGCTGCGGCTGCTGAGGCGAACCGGACGAGGAAGGAACATCGACGTATCATTGATGCCGCGGGCCGCAAGGAACTGGCAGTAGAGCCAGGGACCCGCGGTGAAAAAGTCGAGGACAAATGTTGCGCGGTCGCGCATGCCCGACCATTGAGGCGGAGTAAGGAAGCGCCGGGCGATGACGCAAACCAGACGCATCCGTTGTCTGACACAGTCGCGTGTGACCGTCTCGAGGAACTTCTCGACATGAGAAGGGTGGTTCGCCCAGGGACCGAGCCCGCCGGTGAGCTCCATGAGGAGGGTATGATGACCCTTCGCCTTCCGGGCGATTTTCTCCGCCGAGACCGCGGACCGGGCTCCGGCAAGTGAAAGGAATTCGAGACCGGCCTCAGGGGCCGTGGACGTGAGCAGGATGCAGCGATCGGGATGCACGAGCGAGAATCCCGCGACGACAGGCCCCGGATCGAGGTGGTCGGGGAGCACTGCAACGAGTACGGAACCCGGTGAGAGAAGTTCCAGGAGATCGCCCGGGGTCTCGAGAGGGGAAAGAAGGTGTGCCTGGTCTTGCGAAGAATCCATTATGAACTTTGAGAACGGAATGAAGAGGGAAAGGATGGCATGATCACCAGCCCCCGCTCGCGCCACCTCCGCCGAACGAACCGCCGCCGCCGCTGAAGCCCCCTCCTCCAAACCCTCCACCACCGGATCCGCCTCCCCAGCCGCCGCCGCCTCCCCACATGGTGGGCCCGAACCCGCCGAAGAAGCGCCGGCGAGGCCTGAAGGCATTCCGAACCACGATGATGACGAATATCAGGACGATCAGGAACGGGAACCAGCTTGCCGGGGATCCCTGCCTGCGGGACGTGTCGGCACTGTATTCCCCTTTCGTGGCCAGCATAATCGCATCGACCCCGGCGCTGATTCCCCCGTAGTAGTCTCCCTGCTTGAACCTGGGGGCGATCTCCCGTCTGATGATCTGTCCGGAAAGCGCATCCGGCAGGGCTCCTTCAAGCCCGTACCCCACCTCGATACGCATCTTGTGGTCGACTGTGGCAATGAAGAGCAGGATGCCGTTGTTCCGGTCCTTGACACCGACCTTGTTGGTCTCTGCGATACGGAGGGTGAAGTCTTCCAGCGACTCGCTTCCGATCGTCGACATCAGGAGCACAACGACCTGATTCGACGTCGAGTCTTCGAAGGCCTTCAGCCGTGCCTCGAGCAGCTGCACCTGACCCGGCTCAAGGGTGCCGGTCAGATCCGTGACATACCGGGAAACTTTCGGGACCGGCACGTCCTGTGCTGTTGCATGGAGTGCAATACCCAGCGCGAGAAGAGGCAGCACGAGGGCGGCACGCACGGCATGCCGAGCCAGGCGCGTCCTCCCGGTCTCTGCCACGAAATTCACGTTCATCAGGGCGGGGCCTCTCAGAATTTTACTTCCGGGGCTAACTCCGCGCCCTCCCGGGACTTGAAATACTGTTTCTCGCGAAATCCGGTGAAGCTCGCGATCAATGATCCCGGGAACCGGCGAATTGTCGTGTTGAAGGTCTGCACGGTCTGATTGTAGCGCTGTCGCTCGACCGTGATCCGGTTCTCGGTCCCCTCGAGCTGGGTCTGGAGCGCCATGAAGTTTTCGTTGGACTTCAGGTTGGGATAATTCTCTGCTACCGCCAGGAGCCGGGAGATGGCGCCAGAGAACTGGTCCTGCGCGGCCTGGAACTTCGAGAATGCGGCCGGGTCCTCCAGGACCTCCTTGGTCACCGTGATCTGACTGACCTTCGCCCGGGCCTCCGTAACGCCAAGCATGACGTCCTTCTCCTGGGCGGCATACCCTTTGACGGTGTTGACGAGGTTCGGAATGAGGTCGGCGCGCCTCTGGTACTGACTCTCGACCTGGCTCCATGCAGAGCGAACGCCTTCATCAAGCGAAACAAGCGAATTGTACACCCCCATACCCCACAAAAAGAGCCCCACGACGAACACCCCCAGCACCGCCACGGCCAACAGGCATCCCCGTGATTTCATAAGATCTCCAGGCAATGAGTGCAAAGGTCAACAGCAGTGTATCAGGGTTTTCCCGAGGAGGAGCAAACCCTTCGATGCGGAAACAGCAGGGCGCCGGTCGGGGCCCACGAGAACCTTTCCGGCCTGTTGAAGGTACCAAAAAAGGGGTGCCGATTCAAGAGCCGGACCTGCCTCAGCTGCAGCCTCATCTGCGGTTACGCGAAACAGGCTCCTGCTCGACCATATTCTCCGCGAGCGTGTGCCTGGCCCCGGAATAAAAAAAAAGCCCCGTTGCCGGGGCTTGGTTCAACACAGAGGGATCGGATCAGCTTCCAATGGGGAAGTTGACGCCAGCCCGGAATGCGACGTTCGAGAAGCTGCCGCCCGTTGCAAGGATGATGTCATACTTCGCATTGACATCAAGATTCAACTTCGGGCTGAGAGGATACTCGAAACCGACTGCGGGATAAATGTTCAAGTTGCTCCCCGTAACGCTCCCACCGCCGACGGTGCCAAAGCCGCCAATAGTGATCGAAGGAAGACTCTGCGAGTAGAACGACAGGCCGAGGCCTGCCATGACATAGGGACGGAAGCCGCCCTTCGGCTGGAAGAAGTACTTGCCGAACACCCTGATGGGAATCGTGTGGAACGAATACGAGAACCCCTCTATTTCCTTGCCGCCCCATGTGAAATACCCGGCTTCGACGCCGCCGGTGAACATCGGCGTGAACTCCATCTGAAACTGTGCCGTGCCGCCAAAGCCGAGGTTGTTCTGATCGCCGAACGTCCCCATCGGCAGAAGCACGTCGACGCCTACACCCAGGTTCATCTTGCTCTGGGCGTTCATTGTGGACACCATGGCCGCCGAGAGAACAAGAACACACACAAAAAGGAACATCTTCTTCATTGTGAGACTCCCGATGATAATGAAGAGAGTGAGTTGTGCACTTCTACCACATTATGCGGAGTAATGATACTGAACAAATGATGAATTGTCAAGTTTAAACAAACAGAATGCAACGCTCTGTTGTTCCCTTCGCACCATGGAGTTACGGCGATCCGGTAAAGGATGTGAGAAAAACAATGACGCAAGTCACAAC